>Ga0007796_10000388_pt1 | contig 13725 bp, 16 predicted proteins | sample CryBogmetaGMA0M_FD_60373 | JGI IMG/M metagenome (GOLD analysis project Ga0007796, IMG submission 60373) | Freshwater microbial communities from Crystal Bog, Wisconsin, USA - MA0M | ecosystem: Environmental > Aquatic > Freshwater > Lake | place: Crystal Bog, Wisconsin, USA | collected 2009-07-06 | reverse complement strand
CTTTTGCTATACTTTTTTAAAAAGATACTTTGGGCGCTGTTCCTTGACCATGTCCATATTCTTTCTTTGCTTTTTTGGCTAAAGCAAGAGCTTTGCTTCCGGGTTTACATCCACTTTCTAAAATATTATAATCTACCGCGGCCGCTTTTCCGCCTGTTATTGAGCTTGCCAACCTCGCAACACCCCATGATTGTCCTGTTTGATTGGGTCGCGATCCAGAGCTGAAATATGCACCTTCACCTTTACGTATAATTTGACTCAGTGCATCTTTGGTGCAACCAGTTTTTTTTGCCAATTCATCCGTCGCGCCAATTGTTTCAACTCTATATATTTTTCGCGCCTTAATAATGTGAGGGGACACTTTTGATTTAAAACTTTGTACAGGTTTTCGTGTATAGTAGAGTCCCTTTTTGTAGAGTCGCCTCGATTTTTTTAACATTCGAGATTGCATTTTTTTATCTTTTCTTGTTAATCTTTTTGGTAAATATCTTATTGGCACTTTTTGAGTCTTCATCTATATTACTTTTAGAAAAATATACTTTTAAGAAAAGTATAGCAAAATGCTATTTTTTAAAAAGAATATAAACAAATGCTTATTATGTATATCTAAATGAACGTTGATAATGAACTTGAAGATAAGTGTCAAGAAACTATTAAACAATTGTGTGAAAAATACCAAAATAATCTATATATGTTAAATCGAATTAACAATCACATAAATAATTATTTGCCTAATACACTTGACAATGAATGCAAAAATTATGAAAAACGTGTTGACAGAAACAATTTATTAACAAATGAACAAAGAATTTTTGTGCAAGTTTTTTTAAGTAAAAACCAATATTATTTTTTGAGCAATAATAACAATTCTTCTTTTTATGAATATAATGGAAAAAATTACAAAATTGTTAAAGAAGATGACATACTTTTCAAATTATTAACTAGCATTTCAAAGGATAAACCTCTTGTACAATGGAAACATAAAACAAAAATTAATATTATAAAAAAAATCAAAGAGAGAAATCTTTTGAAATCAATCCCTGAAACATATACTATTCAGAATGTCTTGAATTTTCTTTGTCCTGCTATTTTCTCTACAAAAAATCAAGCAAAATATTTTTTAACTGCTATTGGTGATAATATTTTAAAGAAAAACACTGAAAATATTTTTCTTATTAGTCAAAATACTAAAAAATTACTTTGCGAAATTGATAATATTGCATATGTGAATATTGGTAATTCCAACACTATTAATAATTTTATGACCAAGTATCATGAAAATCACAATTATGAAAATTGTAGACTTATTAAAACAAATGAAAATTTTTCTATTGAACTTTTTAAAGAGGCAATTAAAGCAATTGGATTAGATTTATTGGTAGTAGCAAGTCACTATTCAAATAGACACCAAAATTCCGATAATTTTATTGAAACAAAGTCTGACGAAGATTTGAAAAATTATGCATTTTTTTTAAAAAATAACACTCAAAATGCTATTGTTGACAAGTTTATGAATCAATGCATTGAAAAAGTTGGAGAAAATTCAGAAAATTCATTTGCAATTCAATGGAAAAATATGCATTTTGTATGGAAACAATTTATTCATAGTTTGACTTTACCTAATATGATCTATTCGACTACTCTCAAAAATTTATTAAAAGAAAAATTGGAATATAACGAAGAAACTGATATGTTCATAAATGTTACAAGTAAATATTTACCCGTTATTTCGGATTTTACCAACTTTTGGGAAACAACTATTCAAGTTGTAAATAATGAAGAGTTTGATGATGAAATGGAAATTGATGAAATATGTTTATTATTCAAAATATGGTGTAATAAAAACTCCAAATCTGTTTTTTCAAATGGTAATTTGCGAGAAAAAGATGTTCTCAATATTCTCCAGCATTTTTTTCCAAATGTTGAAGTTCTTGATAATAAATACATTTTAAATATTCAATGTGCACTTTGGGATAAAAAGAAAGATATTCAATATACATTGGATATACTTAAACTTCAAGCTAAAGCAAAATATGACTTTTCTAATGAAACTGATATGAATCCTTTAATTGAGTTTGAAGAGGCCTATAATTTTTATATTTTATTTCAGACCCAAAACCCCGATAAATTAACTGGAGATTGGCTTGTTATTGTTAGCAAACGTTATTTTGAAAAATATTTATATGCTTTCTTATCAGATTACATAATGTATGATAATTTTATTTCAAGCGACTGGTACTTAGTTTAATTTTCATATTATTTAATTTTAATTTATCAAATAATATGTTTAAAAGTTTCTTTAATTTCCCATACCGGCAGCAAATTGCACGTTGACACTAGGATTGGAAGCAGTGGTGCCTACCATGCCGCTAACTTCAGCAGGGCTCAAGGCAAAGTTGGTGCCAGCATAGCCTCCGCGTCTTCTGCGGCTCTTTCCACCGGCGCGGCTGCGGCCTAACATAAGGCTGCGCTTGTGGTGGCTTCGGCCACCCTTCTTGTTGTGAAGTAAGACAAATCCAAATTTGCCCTTCTTGGTTCCGTATCCAGCTTTTACTAAACGTTTGGATTTTTTCTCGGAATGGTGCTTCTTCTTTGAAACAATGCGCCCGTGTTTGTTCTTAAGCAAATCTTTCTTTTCTAATCCACCACTGGTGTGCTTGGCAGTTCCGTGCCAAACCTCGGCTCTGGTTCCTGTTGATTTTTCGTGAGTCATTATAAATTGACTAGAGAAAAAATAATTATTTCTAAAGGATAATTATTTTTAAACGCAAACTTAAAATTTATTTCTTATAGGTCTTATTGTCGGAGTTGTAATTGCACTTAAAGCATCATATTTTGGTTGTCTATTATTATTTGCATTTCCAAAAAATGTTCTTCCTCCTAAACTTGTACTAGCAGATAATATTTGAGAGACTCTTTGTGCATTTGATATTTGTGGATTATTTTCTGCTGTTACAAATTTTTTATATTGCCTCTTTATGCAGCCGCAATATAGTTGTTTTTGATTTTGTCTTGTCATTTGTTTTACAAAAGATACATTTGCGCCTTTATATGTTACTGGAAAACCAAAAATTGCTTCTGACATCTATTATACTACAACTTTAAAAAAGTTGCGTAAATTTTAAAAAGTTTTCTAAAATTTTATTATCGCCATAAAATATATATGAGTCAGTGTTATAAATCTTATAAAAAAAGAAGTTTGATAAAAACTGGAGAATATTTATTAAAACAACCATGTTGTGATAGTTATAGTTGTTCAGAATTAGCTAAAGATTTGGAAGACTTGCAATATAAATGCAATGATACTTTTGGTGAAGCAAATATGTCTCAAAGAGATGCTAAAGGAAATATTGAAGGCACACTTTGTTCTTCTCTGAGAGATAAAAAAATTGAACTTTTAAATAGATTCAAAGCTGGTGGAAGAAGGCGAACTTACAAGCGAAAAATTAAAAAACTAAAAAAAACGAAAAACACACAAAGAAATAAAAAGAAATCAAGAAAAACAAAATAAAGAAGAATAAAATTAAAATTGAAACTAATTAAACACAAATTATGAATAATAACTATCTCGACACAATGAACGCAAACGAAACTTTACTAGCAAATAAATATCAGCAAAAGACTGATAAACAGCACATCCTTGATAATCCAGATACATACATCGGCTCTGTAGAGCAAGTCGATACTGACATGTGGATTCTCAATGATTCTGGAGATAAAATTGTTCAGAAAAATATTCGATATATTCCTGGACTTTATAAATTATTTGATGAGGGTGTAGTCAACTGCCGCGATCACGTGATTCGAATGCAGCAAGCAGTTGAAAAAAAAACTGAAAATGCGATTCCCGTATCTTATATTGATATTTCAATTCAAGAAGATGGGACAATTATTATGATTAATGATGGTAATGGCATTGATGTTGCTATGCACCCAGAACATAAGATGTGGATTCCCGAGATGATTTTTGGTCATCTTAGAACTTCAACAAATTATGATAAAACTGAAAAGAAAATTGTTGGGGGTAAAAATGGGTTTGGTTTCAAGCTTGCACTTATTTGGTCAACAATTGGTTCTATTGAGACCATTGATCATGTTCGCGGGCTCAAGTACACTCAAACATTCAAACAAAACTTGGATGAAATTTGCCCTCCTGTAATTACAAAGTGCAAGACAAAGCCTTATACTAAGATTACATTCAAACCAGATTACGCACGTCTTGGAATTCCAGGATTGTCAAGTGATATGCTCGCACTTTTGCGCAAGCGCGTGTTTGATGTCGCTGCTGTAACAGACAAGTCTTTAAAGGTCAAGTATAATTCTAATTTGCTTCCTGTCAAGACATTTCAACAATATGTTGACATGTATATTGGCAGCAAGGACGAATCCAAACGCGTCTATGAAGATGCAGAAAATGGACGTTGGGAATATCTTGTTGCACTTGCACCTACACATGAATTTCAGCAAGTCTCCTTTGTAAATGGCATTTATACTGCAAAAGGTGGAAAGCATGTGGAGTATATTCTCAATCAGATCACAAAGAAGATGGTTGAATATATTGAGAAAAAGAAAAAAGTTGAAGTCAAACCTAATAGCATTAAGGAACAAATTATCTTGTTCTTGCGTTGCGACATTGAAAACCCTGCGTTTGATAGTCAGACCAAGGATTTCATGAATACACCCAGCTCCAAGTTTGGATCCTCGTGCGTTGTTAGCGACAAGTTTATTGAGAAGCTTGCAAAAATTGGAATCATGGATGCAGCTTGCGCAATTACAGAGGTTAAGGAAAACAAGGCTGCTAAGAAGACTGATGGTTCCAAGACCAAGAATATTCGCGGCATTCCTAAGCTAATTGATGCTAACTGGGCAGGAACTGAAAAGTCGAGTCAGTGTATGATTATCTTTTGTGAGGGTGATTCGGCCAAGGCTGGAATTGTTTCTGGTCTTTCCTCTGAAGATAGAAACACGATTGGCGTTTATCCAATGAAGGGTAAGATTCTCAATGTTCGTGGCGAGTCAACTAAGAAGATCTCGGAAAATAAAGAAATCGCAGAAATTAAAAAAATTCTTGGTCTAGAGACTGGAAAACAATACAAAGACATGGCAGACATTGCGAAAAGTTTGCGATATGGAAAAGTGCTGTTCATGACAGATCAAGATTTGGATGGTTCTCATATCAAAGGTTTGGGAATTAATTTGTTCCAAACAGAATGGCCTAGTCTAACACTCATTCCCGGATTTATTGGTTTCATGAACACTCCAATCCTGAAAGCGCGAAAGGGATCTAAAGAGCTTGTATTTTACAATACTGGTGAGTACGAAGAGTGGAAGGAACTCAACGACGCCAAGGGATGGAATATTAAATATTACAAGGGTTTGGGTACTAGTACTGGAAAAGAATTCCGCGAATATTTTGAGAAAAAGAAAATTGTCGGATTTGAACACAATGGGAAGCTAAGCGACGATGCAATCGACATGGTGTTCAATAAAAAGCGATCCGACGATAGAAAAGATTGGCTTGAAGAATATGACCGAAATAGTTATTTGGATACAAGCAAGTCTTCAGTAAGCTATGATGACTTTATCAACCAAGAACTTATCCATTTCTCAAAATACGATTGTGATAGAAGCATTCCTAACTTGATGGATGGGCAGAAGACTTCTCAGCGCAAGATTCTCTTTGCAGCTTTCAAAAAAAATTTGACTACGGAAATTAAAGTTGCGCAATTCTCTGGGTATGTTAGCGAACACTCGGGTTATCATCATGGCGAAGCCAGTTTGAACGGAGCAATTGTTGGCATGGCTCAGAATTTTGTAGGTTCAAACAATATCAACCTTCTAGTTCCTAGTGGTCAATTTGGCACTCGGTTGCAAGGTGGTAAAGATAGTGCTTCTGAAAGATATATCTTCACTTTGCTGAATAAAATGACTCGCCACATCTTTCCTGAAATGGATGATCATGTGCTCAAGTATTTGGATGATGATGGACAACTAGTTGAGCCATTGTTTTATGCTCCAATTATTCCAATGGTTTTAGTAAATGGTGCAAAGGGTATTGGCACTGGATTCAGTACTGATATTATGTGTTATAATCCTCTTACAATTATTGAATATTTGAAGCAAAAGCTTTCTGATTCACAAACAAGTCACATTGAATTTATTCCTTATTATGAAGGCTTTAGAGGTTCAATTGAAAAGTTGGATTCTGGAAAGTTTCTTATTCGTGGACTTTACGAAAAGCTTGGAACAGATAAGATTCGCGTTACCGAATTGCCAGTTGGGTTTTGGACCGAAGACTTTAAGGAGTTGCTCGAGTCTCTAACAGAAACAACAGATAAAACTGGAAAAAAAATTGTTCCTCTTGTTAAAGATTATGATGATATGAGCAAAGACACAAGTGTCGATTTTACTATTACTCTTCAAAAGGGTAAGTTGGACGAATTGATCGCAGCCAAGGCTGATCATGGATGCAACCAACTTGAAAAGACATTGAAGCTTTATACAACAAGCTCAAGCACAAATATGCATTTGTTTGATGCGCATGATAAACTCAAGAAGTACGCAGATGTTTCTCAAATTATTGATGATTATTTTGACACAAGACTCGAATTGTATCAAACTAGAAAGAATTATATGATTGCTACTTTGACTAGTGAACTTCTTGTGTTGTCAAACAAGGCGCGTTATATTAAGGAAAACTTGGATGGAACTATTGATTTGAGAAAGAAAAAGAAGGAGGAAGTAAATGCTATGTTAAAGGCAAAAAACTATCATGTCATTAATGATGATGAAGAGTATAAATATTTGACAAAGATGCCTATGGATAGTGTTACAGAAGAGAATGTTGAAAAATTGAACAAAGAGCATGATGCCAAGCAAAAAGAATTAACTAAGATTCAATCTACTACAATTCAACAAATGTGGACAACAGAGTTGGATGCAATGCAAGCGGCTTATACTGCGTACAAGGAAGAACGTGAACGATCAATGAATGGTCTTTCTGTAAAGAAAACTTCTGTTGTGAAGGTAAAGTCCAAGGCTGTTCTTAAGATTGAAAAATAATACAACTTTTGAGAAAAGTTGTGCAAAATAATACAACTTTTGAGAAAACTTGTGTAAAATATAAACTTTTACTTTTGGGAAAAGTTATTTTATGATAAATATTTTTTTATCATAAAATTGAATAATAAATATAAATAATAAACAATATCATATACCATGGATTCTACTCCCGCAAAGTTAGATGGAAATTTAAAACTAATACAAAGCTTGATTGATGATTGTCTTGAAGAAGGTGAATTTGATGAAGCATTCCTTCTATTCATAAAATTTGGTAAAACCTTGAATAATGAACATCGTGAATATTTATTTGATAGATACTACAAAATGTTACATTTAGATTGTGCTGAAAACTTTGATAATAAATAGTATATAATTCAAAAACTTATTCTAGGAATGGAATACCCAAGAAATATAGTGTTTGTCAATATATTCTCTTGTTTTTTCCATATTACCATTATAGGCTTTATAAATTTCTTTTACATGCAAAAGCCTTCCAATAAAACCAAAAAACATGATTGGAATTAAACATGATAATAGTCTTATATTTATTTTATTTGAAAGAATTTTATCAAAGAATATCCAGCTTACCAAATTACAAAACAAAGTATAAACAATCGTATGGACAATGATGGAAATAATCATTGGACCCAATATTTTTGGTCCAAAGAGTTCTGAGAGAGTAAGTTTTGGATTTGTTGTCTCTAAATATAATTTTGTAAACATACTATATAATGATCTTAGATAATTATTTAAGTTACAATATTAAAGTACTTATTGCAGTTATTTGCAGTGGTCTTTGGATTTATTTTAGAACATCCGACTGCTATAAAATGATACCTCGCGGTCATATATTTCCAATCTTTTTTGTAATGATATGGACTTATTTGAACTATTATGAACCTTTATTTTTACCTATTGGATTACTTATTTTGATCACGTATTCCAAACTTCTAAAAGGCGTGCATTAATTTTGGACTTTTACACTAGATCTATATATTTCATACATTTTTACACTTTTGGAAAGGAAAGCTAGAGAGAAAAAGCATTTGAATTTCATGCAAAAATAATATATTATTTGTATTTAATTAAAACCAAGGTTTTAATTCTAATTGTTTATCATATGTGGATTCTACCATAGGATTTGCTAATGGCACGACTAATGTACTAGCGTCATCTAAATATTTCATATATCCTTGGGCTTCACTATAAACTTGTTGAATGCAATAATTTAGAACAATGTTATTTAATTGTTCAACTTGACCTTTGATATTAAATGGTTTATTTGAGGCGTTCTGTAAAAATACACTTCTCATAACAATTTTGAGAGAGTCGCAGTCTTGTTGACCAATTGTGTATTGTCCATTTGATCTTTGAAAAACACCGGCACGTATTCCATTTTGAAGTATTTGAATATTCTCTCTTGAAAAGAAAACTTCAGATAATTTAGTATCATCCCACAAACCTTCCGTTGGACTTCTAAATGTTGCACATTGGGTTGCTGGAATTTTATCATACATCTTAAATAAATCACAAGTACTTGGGCTTTTAATATCTACTCTTCCATTTGAACTTTGCATTTATATTAGTGAAATAGAAAAAAATTACAAAATTTATATTTTATTAATACATTATATAAATGCAAACATTTCAAAAGGTTGTACTATTTGCTGCAATTATTATTCTTATTTTAGTTCTTGTATTTATTGGATATGCATTGCACAAAGCAAGGGCATCTGTTTGGCCTCCTCTTATTGGTGATTGTCCCGATTATTGGGTTGATATGTCTGGAAATGGAGCTATGTGTACTAATGTTAAAAATTTAGGAACTTGTAAACCTTCGGGATCTAGTAAATATTTAACCATGGATTTTACACAACCCGCTTTCTCTGGTGGTAATGGATTATGTGCTAAATACACTTGGGCTAACAATTGCGGTGTCAGTTGGGATGGAATTACTTATGGAGTAACTAACCCTTGCGATGCCTCTGGAAACACATTATCTAGCTCTTCTGGCACATATTGTTATAGTACACCCGCATCGGTTCAATCTGCTTCAACACAATTGACAGGTATGGCCTTAACAAGCTAAATTCAACTTTTGGGAAAAGTTGAGCAAAAATTCAACTTTTGGGATAAGTCTAATTTTTGCAATACTTTTTATAAAAGTATTAAATAATGAATACTCAAGAATCCGAATATTTATTATTACTTCAAAAAATGCCCGAAGACATTGTAAGAGTTGTATCAGAATTTTTACCCATCAGAACTATCATGTGGCTTAATAAAAATTTCTATATTAAATACCACAAAAAAGTTCGCTCTATGATTGCACCAAAACTTTATGATAATTACATTCGTGATATGGTAAGGCTCGATAACTCATTTGTTTTTAAATTTATAGCTAGAGAAAATATTATGCGATGGGTATGCGAAAAAAATATTATATATAAAAATGTTTCGTATCCAAATTTTTTAAGTTTTTTGAATGATTTTACTATTAGAAATAATTCAACTAAATGCAGAAATTTACTGCAAAGTATTTTTGATGAAATGGGTTTGAGTAAAAATCAGCATAAAAAGAATCGCTATGTTAATATAAGATGGAGAACTTGAATATAAATCATTTATTAAATCGTGAAGAAAATGCTAAAAAAATGAAGGAAATTTTGACACACTTTGAAGTTAATAAAACCGATCTACTCCTTAAAAAAGGAATTTATGTTTATGGTGATCCCGGATCCGGGAAAACTACGTTTGTAATGGATATTTTAAAAGAACTTAACTATGATGTCATTAAATACGACGCAGGCGATATTCGTAATAAATCAGTTATTGATACTATTACAAAACATAATATGTCTGATAAAAATATTATGAGTCTTTTTCATAAAAAAGTAAAACGAATTGCTATTGTTATGGATGAAATTGATGGCATGAATAATGGCGATAAAGGAGGTATTAATACTCTAATTAAACTTATTCGGCCAAAGAAAACCAAAAAACAAAAGTTGGAAGAAGTTACAATGAATCCTATTATTTGCATTGGTAATTACCACATTGACAAAAAAATTAAAGAACTCATGAAAGTTTGTACTACAATTGAAATTAAAACCCCAACTCAGCCGCAAATTATAAATATTGTAAAAACAATTATACCCATTAAAGAAGAAGAATTATTCAATAATGTTATTCAATTTATTCAAGGAGATCTTAGAAAACTTAATAGCATTTATAACATTTACAAAAATAAAGAAAGTATTTTAAATTTAGATATTATCAAAAAAATATTTCATATGAAATCTTATAGCGATGATACTAAAAATATAACTCAGAAATTAATCAATGAACCATATCACATTGATAATCATCTTACTATTATGAATGAAACCGATAGAACTATTGTTGGTTTATTATGGCATGAAAATATTATTGATGTAATTGGTAAAATGAAAATGAACGAGGCTCTTCCATTTTATTTAAAGATGTTAGATAATGTTTGTTTTGCAGACTATATTGATAGAATTACCTTTCAAAAACAAATATGGCAATTCAATGAAATGAGTTCTCTCATTAAAACTTTCAAAAATAACAAATTATATCACGACTCTTTTAAAAAGAAACCAAAATATAACCCATCCGAAGTAAGATTTACAAAAGTACTAACAAAATATTCCACCGAATATAATAATTCAACTTTTATACAAAATTTATGCCAACAACTTGCAATGGATAAAAAAGATATTTTTTCCTTTTTCTTAGATCTTAAAAATAAATACGACGACGCAGAACTTCTCTCGTTGTTTGAAAATTATGAAATTAGTAAACTAGATATCAATCGTATATACAGATATCTAGAAAAATATACAAAAGAAGATGCTGAAAGTATTAGTGATAATGAAATTGAAGAATATGAAGAAGAAACATTTGCAGAAGATTAAAATTCAAAATCCCAATCATTTAGCAAACCTCCTGATTTTATATCTGGTGCAATTTTATCTTGAAATTCTTTAATGCTACTTGTTTCTAATACTTTTATTTTATCTGAAATAGAATTGGCAGGATTTTCTAAGTATTTTAATAATGACATTCTATGATTATGTTTTATTATTCTTTGCATCACTTCATGATCATAGTCTGTCGATGAATTATGTCTACCATCATAACCACCAATAACATTTTTATCTAAACCCATTTTTATTACATATTTTGATAATGGTATATCCGCAAAAAATAAATTTGAATATGCAATAAAAAATATGTTGAACATCATCATTAGTATTATTAAACAAATTATTTTTAAACTTGTTTAATAAATCTCTTATTTAGTGGACAATAGTATAATTTCTATCTTCGTCTTCCTCCCGTTCAACTTCCCTTTTGTGGCGGAAATCTGCACCAGACTTCTTTGCCAACCACCTATTCTTTATTTCTTCACTTACTACCGATCTTGTGTGCCTTTCATACTCCTCTGGACTTGAATAAAAGAGCGTAGGACCTTCTCTTCCACCAAATTCTCCAGTACACATTCTTACCTTGAAGAATAAATCCTCATTTCTTGATCCGACCAAATAATTTCTGTAGCGATCGCCTGTAATTGGATCTCGAATCCGAGATCCCACGTCACCAGAACTATACGCCTCAATTTTATGAGACTTTTTAAGTCCAGAAGCTGGTCTTGTCCATGAATAATAACCTTTATCTGCCTTTTTCATATCCTCAAAAATCTCCTTTTTTGACTTAGGCTCATCAAAGTTGTCATTCATGCAGTCGTTCAAATAGTCGTCTTGATACATATCTAATCTATGTGGGTATTATACACTTATAAAGTGTAAATCTTTATATTGTTTGTCAATATATTTTATTTAGCATTTAATTTTTATTCTTTTTTAAATCAGAAATTCTATCGGATATCAATTGTTTTATTTTATTATCCAAATAATCTGCTTTACTTTTTAACTCTCGATTTTCCTTCATAATCTCTTGTATTATATTATTTTGATCATGTATTGTTTTTTCATAATTTTGTATTAAATCCTGTATTGATATTTGTTGATGCATTTGTTGATGCATTTGTTGTTGCCTTTGTGCTTCTATCATTTCTTCTCTCCTCTTCTTTATTTCAAGAATTTGTTTCATAACATCTGGTTTGTTTTCAGGCTTTCCTGGCTCATAAATTTGCAAAAGAGATTCTATGTCCTCTATAAAAAAATGTTTCAATTCTGGCTGTTTTATAAAATCATCTACGCCAAATCTAGACTCTTTAACAAATGGATTTGGTTCGTCTAATAAAACTTTTTTATCTAATGAATTATGAATGTGAGAAACTACCAAAATAGTTTTTAATGTATCTAACTGCACCATCGGAACAGAATAGTCTTTCAAAAATTTTTTTTCTTCGGCACAAGACGTGTCATTTTCATAACCAGATTGTTTTAAATACTCCTTACGAAATGCAAAAGTTGCTGCTGTTGCGTGATTTGGACCATATGGCCCAAACTGATACATTTTTTGGATATGTTTAAAATAAATGTGCATTTCACTAGATCCTGCAACCATTATTTTAGGATTTTTTTGCAACATCTCCACTGCATGTGACACTCTCTCTGGAGGATAATAGTCATCATCATCCATATAAACAATTATGTCACCTTTGCATTTTTCATGCATTAAGTTACGTTTTTTTCCTAGAGTCATCTTGGTATCATATTTAAAGTATTTAATTTGTGGTACATTTTGTAGCATATCTTCTACTTTATCAGTACCATCATCAATAATAATCCATTCCATTCTATCCTTTGGATAGGTTTGATGTTCAAAACATTTTATCATGTAAGGAATAAATGGCCTTCGATTAAATGTTGGTGTACATATACTTACAAATGGCAATTGTGAACTTGGTTTTGATAAAGTTTTTTTATCTTTTTTGCCCATATTAGTATTTTAAAAACATAATATTTATATCATTAAAAACATATAAATATTAAAAGGTGTATTATTTCTTTAACTCTTTACTCAATTTTTTCAATTTACTCAATAACTTATTCTCTCCACCTCCAGACTGACCAAAGATCTTGTTAAGAATTCCTCCTTCAACGCTATCAGCTAACTTTTTGCATACTTTCTTGGCTTGTTCCACTTCTTCATTTGCTAATCCCGCCGTAGAATCTTTTGGAACTTGCTTATTGTATATTGTATTTCCTATCAATCCAACAAATAAAATAACACAAGCAATAACTGCAAAGATCCCACTTGCACCTCCCAAAATTGAAAATGCAAGAAGAATCATTATCAAACTAATAATTATCATTATATTTGACATATTAGAGTACAACAAATCCGAAAATGTTTTACCTATTCCATATGATTGCTGAATATTCTCTCCATCACTTATTAATGATTTCATTAACATTGCCGATAATAAACAGATTCCTAAGATCAAACTCGTTGTACCAGTGATAGCAGGGAAAACAAAAATATATGTTACTAGCAAGCCAACAAATATCCAAAATGCCATTGTGCAAGATATACAAAAGTTAAACGCATTCATAAATGTAACATCCTCCCATTTTGGTTTGTATCCCTCTTTATTATTTATATTTTCTTTGAAAAGCCAATGAAATTCAACAAACCACAAATAAATAGAATAGAAAAACGTGTAAATAG
>Ga0007796_10000386_pt1 | contig 13743 bp, 18 predicted proteins | sample CryBogmetaGMA0M_FD_60373 | JGI IMG/M metagenome (GOLD analysis project Ga0007796, IMG submission 60373) | Freshwater microbial communities from Crystal Bog, Wisconsin, USA - MA0M | ecosystem: Environmental > Aquatic > Freshwater > Lake | place: Crystal Bog, Wisconsin, USA | collected 2009-07-06 | reverse complement strand
GTCTACAAGCGTCTTCGATAAATTTTTCATCGTTTTCCTCTAAAATATTTAATTTTATTACCATTTATAATATGATAATAAAATAATTATAACGATACAAATAGTTTAATAATAACAATTACAATATCAAATAATTAATACATAGGTAATGTGTTTTTAGTTTGTGTTTGTAATGACCCGTTTAAATAATACCGCATTTTTTTTAACAATTGCTCGCATCTATCACAAGCTTGTTTCATCTCCTCCAATAATTTGGGCTCCACTCCCGCCATCAGATAGCCAATTTTTGCCTCCAAGACATCTTGGTCAGATACCAAATAATTACCCGTAGGTCTATTACAAGGACTAATCATTTGGTCTGCTTCGTATAATGTGTTGTACGCAGCAAATCCTTCTTGGTCCAACTTGAACATAATTGAGTTAACGCTCCGCTTATGAAGCGCTGCGATTTCTTCCACTGATAGTCCTATCAACTCATACTCTCTTTGTAATTGTAAACACTCATTTATTGTCCATTTTTTTCCGCAACGGGGGTATTTAGATGTTGGTGTCTTCATTATAATAGTATAAGTACTCATATCTTTAAATTATTTTATTATATATTATTGTTGAATGAACCGACAATCGCTTCAAATAAGAGCGTGTTAAATGACGGATCTACAAAAAAATTTTGCGACGCATCCCAATACATATTGTTTGAAGCATCATATATACTATTTGATGGGTTACTGCTCGATAACAACGATTGAAACATTTGATTGGTAAAATTTTGTAGCAAATTATTAGCAAGTGATGTTCCCGTTATATCAAACGATAACTGATCAATTTCATTTGTAACGGGATTTCTCACTATGTTTGGTATCGCATTATCTGGTCTAGCAATTTGTGGTTCTTCAATATAATTTTCATTGGACTCATTTGGCTGAGATGTATTTGGTGTATCTTCCACTACATGATTGCGAATATCATATCGGCAGACGGGACATCTAACATTATTATTAAACCATCGGCTAATTTGCGATTCAGAAAATATATGTTCGCAATGTCTTATTTGCCTTACCATATCGTTATCATTAAATGGTTCTAATGATATAGGACACGATAATGATGTGGGATTAGGAATATCACCATAACGCACCGAATGGGTTGCCCTCTCAATTTGCTCTACTGTGGGGTGAATTGGTACCGTACTATTTAAGAAATTATTCAAAAATGTATTTGTATTTGTATTTGTATTTGTATTTGTATTGTTAGTTTGAGACGGCGGATCGCGATTAAAAAAACGTGTGTACCCCCATTCATTTATGGGAAACACATTATTACTATTTCTTTCGTTTAATAAGCTATTTAAATAATTGCCCGAATAGTTTATCCCCGTATTTGTATATCTGTTACTACGATTAAACCGATTTGATCTATTTGGCGGTTGGTGGTAATTATAATTACCTAATAATATGCTTTGAATATTATTGCGTATATCATCTAATGACTCCAACAAGCGCACTACATGTGCGTTAGTTTGATTATATTGAGTAACGTACATATTAATAAGTCTTTGTTGTTCGATTGTAAAATTCATAATATATATTATATTAAATATGTTTAAATATAAACTAGCCTATTATATTTAAATATGAATTCAACAAAATATAGTGACAAAGGGCTTTCGGGATTGACTAATTTAGGTAATACGTGTTTTTTAAATTCGGCCATCCAAGTATTATCACATACGTATGAATTAGACGATTTTTTAAATACAAAAACATATAGATCAAGACTAAATAACAAACATGAATCAGCATTACTTTTAGAATGGGATGAGTTACGAGAATTATTATGGACAAAAAATTGTGTAGTTGCTCCAAATAAGTTTGTAAAGAGTGTTCAAAAGCTGGCGCAAATAAAAGGATTAGATATGTTTACTGGTTTTAACCAAAACGACTTGCCCGAATTTTTAATATTTGTCATTGATTGTTTCCACTCCGCATTAGCACGCAAGGTAAATATGACAATTTCGGGTAAAATTAAGGATGAAAGAGATAAAACCGCCGTAAAATGCTTTGAAAAGATTAAGCAAATGTTTGAGAATGATTACTCGGAAATCTGGAATTTGTTTTATGGTATTCATATTTCCCAATTGGAGCATGCCAAAACTGGAGAAATATTCAGCATGGTTCCCGAACCCTATTTTATTATAAATCTGCCTATTCCGTCAACTAATAAGGCGCCATCATTAATCGATTGTTTTGATTTATATGTGGAAGGAGAGTTATTAGACGGCGACAATGCGGTCACTTACGAAAAAACGGGTGAAAAAATTGCCGCAAAAAAAAATATATCATTTTGGAGCTTACCTACTATACTCGTTATTGATATTAAACGATTCAATTATATGAATAGAAAAAATCAGATTATGGTTGATTTCCCGCTTGAGAATCTAAATTTATCTAAATATGTTATTGGGTATAATAAAGAGACATATATTTATGATTTGTATGGTGTGTGTAACCATTCGGGGTCATCGTTAGGTGGACATTATACATCATTTGTTAAAAACGCTAATGGTAAATGGTATCATTTTAATGATAGTAACGTTTCAGAAGTCGCAATGTCCAAACAAATTATTAGTCCGAAGGCATATTGTTTTTTTTATAGAAAACGCATTATGTCCTAAAGCTAATATTTTGTTATTGTAAATATTTATTGTGAATATTTATATTTATTATTATATATGGGCGATTCAATAAATACAGTAAGTACCAATTTAGGAAGTGTAGCAGATGACACTTACAACTATATAAATCAAATATTATCTAACCCCGTCGTAATTGCGATATTAATAGTTGTAATTATTGTGTATTTAGTAATTTTTATAAATTTAGGTGGAAAAACACAAAGCAGTGAAAATAGCGGTCTTTTAAATGATATTGGTGGATTTTTTGGCAGTAGCGGGAATAGTATTGATGCCTCAATTAGTTCCAACTCTAGTCCTAATTCCGATTCGAGTTCCAATATTCTAACTGTTATTGTGATTATATTTTTTATTATACTAGTAATAATTAACGGTTTACAATATTTTTTTAGTATTGATATCATTGCCACATTAAAAAACTTATTTACGGGCGGTATTCCCGAAGTTGACATAGAAGTGGACAATATAGGCCCAAAACCCATTCCCGACCTCAAACTAAAACCCCAAGTATTTAATATACCCGGTAACAATTATGTTTATGGCGACGCCAAAGCATTATGTAGCGCATATGGAGCGCGATTGGCAACTTATCAAGAAGTAGAAGATTCCTATAATAGTGGCGGTGAATGGTGTAATTATGGATGGTCAGATAAGCAAATGGCGTTATACCCTACCCAACAAAAAACTTACGATGAACTCCAAAAAATAAAAGGACATGAAAACGACTGTGGGCGTCCGGGAGTTAACGGCGGCTATATCGCCAATCCGGCAGTCAAATTTGGAGTCAATTGTTTTGGCCATAAGCCTAAAATAAATCATGAAGAGGAGGAATTAATGGCAACTGAACCACTCTATCCAAAAACCTTAAAGGACATTGCTTTGGAAAAACGAGTTGAATACTGGAAGGACAAGTTGTCAGAAATTATTGTTTCACCATTTAATCATAGTTCTTGGTCTAAGATGTAATCGATACATAAGATGTAAAAAGATATTATTTTTTTATGTCAATGGGATAGAACGACAAATAAATATTACACAATATATTTAAAGTGATGTTCCAAGCCACAAATACAGAAATAATATTTGTTATTTGTTTTACGATGTTGTAACCATAATTAATAGCGCCAAATATTTTCCGTCGTATGCGCTCGTTGTTGGTGAAATCGGGATCATAGATTAAATATAATCGGCAAATAGGGCAAGAAAATGTGCGACAATACCACCGATTTAAACAAACATCATGAATATATGTATTACAATCACAAAAGGTGATAAAATTTGTATTTTGCTTTAACAGAGTAGGTATATTATTATCTATTTCGTCGTCTTGCCAACAAATAATACATGTAATATCTTTTTTTTCTTCTCTTATTGTTTTTGAATTGTTAGTATATCCTACTGTTTTGATATAATCTTGATACATATAGGTTTCTTCTGATGATGTGTAGAAAAAATAATACATTTATACTAACAAAATAATATAAATGTGTTTAAATAATTTAATAAGTTTTATTTGCGAGTTCTAAATCTTCTATATCGTTTGACACATTATCAAACGCAAAAAAATAACCTTCATTTCTAGTAGAGGTATGATTTGATGTTGTGTTATCACCTCTTGTTGCCTTTATTCTCATAAACCACTCAAATGATTGAATTGCGTAATGGTTCAAATGTAATTTAGATTCTTGTAAAATGACTTCATCTATTTTACTAAACGCTTCATTAGTTGGACATATATTTTTTTTATTATCAGCTGTTATGCGATTATTATCCGTGGTAAAATGATCGTGTATTCCAAATTTCAATAATTTGTTAGTTCTAACTATACATTTATTGAAACTATATTTATTATCCGCATCTCTAATAACACCTTGAAAATTGTCGTGTTTGTCATAATTGATTCTTTTTGTAAATGTTTTTATTACACTTGAGGGCTGCTTTTTATCTATAGTATTAAACCCATTTGACCCGTAAATTTTCCAAGGAATAGACACTTGTGATACACTATCATCCAACACCTTCAAATATTGTTTTATTCTTTTAAATTCGTTACGAGCATATATAAATTCGTCTAAATCGCAAACTATGAGCCATTTGTACTGTTTGCAGACATTAATATAATCATTATATATTGCGATTTGAGAAAAATATCGTTCATCGTTATGTAATGTTACAATGCCCTTGTCTATATAAGGCAACAATACTTCATAAAAATTATCAGTGCTATTATTGTTTATTAAAAAAAAATGGTCGACTCCCTCTTTTATATAATGTTCCACCCATTCTTTTAAAATATGGGCTTCATTTTTAAAAATAGCTAAAAGGCATAAATATTTGTAATTCATTATATTACGGTATAATTATAAATTTATATATTTACACTATTTTATATATTTACACTATTTTATATATTTACACTATTTTATATATCTACCCCAAGACATGCCATGTCCATGAGAATATTCTTTTTTACATATATTAATAATTTTATTTTGTTCTAAATATTCTAGCCAAATTCTAGTAGGTCCAATAGTATATGCTGCTTGCCATTCGGGTGTAAACATTGTATCGTCTAAAATTACAACTGTATCTTTATGCGCCAAATGAAAACAATTCTCTAAATCGCTTTTAACTATCTCATAATCATGACCACCATCAATAAATATAATATCAAATTTAGTATCCCTATTATTTTTAATATACGATGGAATAGATGTTCGGCTATCACCTAATATTAATGTATGACGATTCGGAAAAACCGCATCTATATACGATTTTGATTTTAAAACATAATCATGGATGCCTAAATCAAATGATGTTAACGTTAAAGAGTGGTTATTTTTTAAAAATACTTCGGCAGAATGACCGGCATTAAACCCAATTTCCATTACCTTTAAATTTTGGGTTTTTATTAATTCTATTATATCATTTACTTGTTCTTGGCATAATTGACAGTGGCCTTCAAACTCCCAAAATCCGTTATCATTTAAAAATTCGGTTATTGGCATAATATATATATTGACACAATATTATATAATATACGATTTACTATTTCGATTTATGGAAATTATGGGAACTCGTTCCAACATTCGTTAACCAATTAATCGGAATCGTTTTATTTGTTTTACAGATACATAATTAGTAATGCGTGGATAATTAATACGTTAGCAAAAATTTTACCTCTTCCCTCTTGTTTTTTTATTTGGTACCCTAACTAAATGCTTTTTTGTCTTGCGTTTTCGTTTTTTATCCACTTCAACCAAACCAAATAACTTATCCATTAGATCATCTGATGCGGTTTCGTGTGGTTTATAATGTTTATCTCCGTTATCGCTCTTTTTAGTAGCACGTTGATTAATGAAAAACAGACCCGCGGGGACTGCTAAATTATCAAAAGGACTGGATACTTTTTTATAACCGCCTTGTTGCTGATTGTCGTCTTGTTGCTGGTTATTATTAATAGTAGTTATAGGGGGAATGTCATTATTTAATAAAAATGATTCCACCTTGTATCCTCCACCTACAAATTCACTTTTACCTCCTTCATCAATATTATTAGTCATTACAAATTCATGTGCGCCAAAAAACTGTTGTTGATGTTGTTTTTGGTCGGATTTCTCGTTTTCAGATGTCATAAAATAATTGGATATAATTTAATTGTATATACGCCTTATTTCCGAAACATATTTTACTTCGCGTTGGTTTTTAATGTATTCCACTATTTTTTTGACATGCTCCTCATTTTTTATAATTTCGGATAAACATTTTTCTAAATAGGTAAAAGTAAGTGTTTGGGTTTCTTTTGTTTTAGCCAATTTTAGGCGCCCATCTGGTATTTTTATGGTTGCGTCTACATTTCCATCGGATTCCAAATGATTATGTATATGTTCCGAAACAGCGGTTTTTTTGTCACGTAATTCCTTAAGTTTATCGTTATATAATTTTATTTGATTGTCAATGACAACCCATTGCTGTATATGTTGCTCCAAGCTCATGTAATATACTAACAAAATAGTTAATAATTTGCGGGCGCGGTTAAAATAATATTTTTAAGTGTTTCATCTATTAATGTTGCGCCATTATTATGCGCGTCAAAATATTCCTTTGTCCATTTATTATTCAAAGAATCCGCATTCCCCCTAACCGACTTTACTTTATTAAAAAATTCTTCTGATTGGCAAACATAATGGTTTAATCTCACAAGTTCATTTGCTATTCTTATTTTTTTCCCTCGTTTAATACCTTTATCCGAGAATGGTCTCAATATCCAATGTATCCATATTTGGGATGGATGTCTAATGGCTGCTGTTTTTACAATATATTTGGTATTTACTGGGTCAATATTAGGATGTCTATGTATATTTGACAATCGGATGTCTTGTGGATGCGATTTACATCCACTTGTACCATATATAAACCAATTACAATAAATGAGATTGTAATGTTCTAAACTACGTATTTTAGTTACTAATCGTCGATCAACCCCGTATAAAAATTCATCTAGATCAATTACAGCGAGCCATCTCGTTCTGAACCAAATTTTTTTAGCAAATACATCACGATAATTTTTAACTTGGGATGCGGGTTCGGGCCTATAAAAGTAACTAACAATACCGCGACGAATATAATCCCTTAAAATTGTTAGAGGGAAGTCAGTGCTACCATTATCAATTAAATAAAAATGATTTACGCCTTGCCATATATGGTGATCTAGCCATAATTTTAGATTCATTGTTTCATTTTTAAATTGAGCTAAAACAGATAAATAATACATGCTTTAATATAAATTATATTATATAATTTATATTAAAAGATGGGTAAAAAAGTAGCCATTCTTTTTTATGGTCTAACACGCGGTTTACGAACTCTTTATGACAATTTTAAAGACAAATTATTTGATCCATTATCAGAACATCAATACAGTTATGACATATTTATTCATACATATACTCTAGACAATCCGTATATAAATCCATGGAGTGGCGAAACAGTAAATGATTACGATAATACTGCTTATACTGTGTTGAACCCTAGAGACAATATTATAGACCATCAATCAGTAGTGGAACCGCAATTAAATATAGCCAAATATTTTTCAATTATTGGAGATTGGGCCGGAACAGCAAGTAATCCCAAAATGTATCGTTATTTGGTACGGAATATGGTATTAGCACTTTATTCCAAGCGTCGTGTTGTCAATTTATTTGCTAAATATAGAAACGAATATGACTATGTAATCATAACGCGTCCCGACCAATTTTTATATAACAAACTAAATCCGCAAATATTTAATATTTTGAACAACTCCAACATTGTGATTCCACATGAACACTCATACCATGGTATTAATGATCGTTTTTGTATAGCTAAACCGATTAATGCGATTCGGTATGGACGCGCATTTAATTATCTATATTTCTATTCTAAACTAAAACCGATAGTATCAGAGGTGTTTATGAAAGCATATTTAAAGGCACTAGGTCTACACATTATATTTAGCCCTATAAAAGCGACACTTCAGCGTATGTAAGCACTTTTGGGAATATATATTATCGCCTAGATTTTCTAGATCTCTTATGTCTCCTAGATTTTCTAGATTTTCTATGTCTCCTAGATTTTCTAGATTTTCTATGTCTCCTAGATTTTCTCCTTCTGCCGCCACTACTACTGGTCATTCGCATATTAGCTGCTTCAGCTAAAAGCGCAGAGTCATCTGAATCGCCGCTTAATCCTTTACGCATTAATTGATATTTTGCGTGAGCGTTTGTAACATGTGGATGTATTCCACGCAATAATTCGTCATCTGAATCAGTCATTGAGTTTGAGTCGGTCATCTTATATTATTACTTTATATTTTTTATTTTTAATATAGGGCATTTTTGTTGCGATGACGGGGAGGTGGTAGTCTTTAAGTTGCTTTTTGGAAATATATATTATTTCATAAACAACTTAAAGACACGATTATCGGCGATAATGTTGCCCTCTGCGAGTCTTATTATATGCGCTGCGATGAGGCTTATACGACTGTTGTGCTGCTAGAAGAGCAAAAGGGGTGGCTGCTTGGCTTAACACTGCTCCAAAACTGCCTCCGCGTTTGTGTTTTCGTTTGCCACCGCGCATTCTCATATTCATATTCCCTCTAGGTATATCACCTTTTAAGTTCGTACCTATATTTTGTCCCGATTGTGCTCTAAGATTTTTTATGGGTACAACGTCATTATTGCTTGAGTCGGCCATACCTTGACCGGGTTGTAATGTCAATGAATCCATGAATTGCTGCCATCCGTTACCAATAGTGCCTAATGTCCATCCCCATGCGGATGGAGGATTTCCCGCTAAATCCCCACCACTCTGTTTGCGCGATTTATTCATGCCGCTTCTACCTCGTTTTCTAGATTGATGTTTTACCATTATATACTTAATTAAGAAAAAATACTATGTAAAAGTATATATATATTTTTTATTACGCAATAATGTTATTAATAAAAAAAGAATGGCTAATATGAGGGCGAATATGAGAAAGACTAAAAATATTATAACATAGATATATGGATAAATTTCATATAAAATTAAATCTGTAACGGGTGAAAAAAGAACTTTAATTTCATTTCTCACGTCTTCAGTTTTCAAAATGTCTAAACATTGTTTAATAAGGGAATTTTTCATTTAAATAAAATAATAAAATTATTAATATTAAAAAACGTGGATTAAAGATAACATACGCAGTCAATGCGTGTCAAAATAACTTATATTTTCTTTATTAGGAATAAATGGATAATATTATTGAACCGCAAATGGACTATGATTTTTCTAAATTTTATATAGGACCACCGTCAACACTCACTGGAGGCGCTTATTTTACCCGATTAATGAATAATAATAAACCACTTTATATACAAACTCCTAAAAGTTTAACTAAACAAGGTTTTGTCAAAAGTGGCAAAAAAATATATGTGGATCTAATGTTTGACAACAATGACACTGTGTTTATTCAATGGATGGAAGATTTAGAGGCAAAATGTCAAGAACTTATATTTAGCAAGGGACAATCATGGTTTGAAACTAAATTAGAAAAAGAGGATATTGAATCAGCATTCACGTCTCCGTTTAAAATTTTTAAATCGGGCAAGTTTTATTTATTACGTGTAAATGTGAAGCCAAATATTAAAATTTACGACGAAAATGAATTAATAATAAATTATGAAAACATAACTGCTGAACGCACACTAATAAGTATTTTAGAAATACAAGGCATTAAATTCACATCGCGCAATTTTCAAATTGAACTAGAACTGAAACAGTCTATGATTGTTAGTCCGGATCCATTTTTAGATGAATGTTTTATAAAAAAACCCGTTAAACATACAGAGTCGTCGGTCGCTATTAGCAATGTTTTAGAAAAAGAAAAGGAAAAGGAAGAGATAAATTTAGATAAATTTATAGACGAATCTATTGACGAAATAATAACCAACAATACTTTAGGAAAAAGCAATGACGGTGAAATAGATTTAGATAATACGAAACAAGACAAACATAATATTGATACAATAGAACAATTATCCAATTCAGAAAATAATTCCGATATTGTTTTAGACATTGAGGAACTAACATCGGGGGCAAATGATTTAGAAGAGGACGACCCAAATATATTAAAAGAGGTTGATTTAAATTCGCAGTTACAAAACAATTTAGACACAATTACACTAAAAAAACCAAATCAAGTATATTATGAAATTTATAAAAAGGCGCGAGAAAAGGCCAAAGAAGCAAAAAGGGTGGCCCTTACGGCCTATTTAGAAATGAAAAACATTAAGAATACATATATGTTAGATGATATAGACAACAGTGATAGTGAAAGCGAATTTGACGATTTTGAAAATGACACAGAAGATTTAGAAAATATTGGCAATTAAACAAAATATTAGCAAATACTAATTAATTAATAATCAAAAAAATATTTTATCGCTAATTTTATATAATGAGTTTTTCTATCTCTAGGTTTCTTAAGGAACATCATATAATTGTGATTATTATTGTTATTATTGGCTTATATTTTCTCTACAACTATTTACAATCCAAAGGTAAATATGGTTACGAAATGATGAACCAAGGGCGCAAAAAGGCTTACAACAATTCTATGGGATCCAATATGCCGTCTAACCCACAGCCCGCGCAAGAATCCGGTAACGAAGTTTATTCATCCGTTAATGGCGCCGGACAAGGCAATACCATGAATCTGCCTCCATCATGTAATAAGGGCATGAACCAAAACCCCGCCGATTTGCTACCCAAGGACAACAACAGCCAATGGGCTCAGCTCAACCCCGCCGGCAAGGGCGACCTCGCCAACATCAATTTGTTGAAGGCCGGCTACCACATCGGTATTGATACTATCGGCCAAACACTGCGCAATGCCAATTTACAGATCCGATCGGAGCCACCTAACCCGCAAGTCAATGTGGGGCCCTGGAATTTGAGCACAATCGATCCTGACTTCATGAGGGCCCCGCTTCAATTAGGTCAAGGTCCTCAATAAATTTTGTTATCATAAATAGCAATAGCAATAAAAATAAATAAAAATATAATACATTATATGTCAAAATCTTTATATTCATCATTTTTACACATATAAATATTTTGAACACGATTTTCCGCCACAATTTTGTCAATATTGTTAGTTAATTCTTGAAGCCAATCGTATCTATTGTACCATATATCCTTTTGTAAAATGCGTATTACAGAATAACCATTTTCATTCGCACATTTCATTTTATATATATCATTTATTTTTGTTAGTTGAGGTGATTGCCAATTGCCGACTTGTTTAAAATGTTGCGGACCATCTTGTTCCACGATTATTTTTACTTCTGGTATAACAAAATCATACGGTAAATACTTATTTGTTTTAGGATTTTTACACCACATAGGTTTAAATTGTCTTTTTACTTCATAATAATTTTCCAGCTCATCATATAATTTACATTCTGTTTTATTTACACAAAATGGACACCAAATACCATTTGTAATATCACTAAGTATAGTTTCAAAAGTTTGCGAGCATTTATCACAATTAAATTTATATTTTTTGTTAGTACTTTTAAATATCATTCGGGGATTTATTGTTTTATTATGTAGATATTTGCTATTTTCTACAGAAGCAAATGAATTATTCCAACACATTTGACACTCATTATTTTCACATAATTTTTGGTGCGAGCAAAACGAACACCATCGTCCTTGTGAAGAAATACCTTTTAGACCAATATACAATTTATGATTACATTTATCACAATTAAAATAACACTTTTTTTCACTTCCTTTCAATACAAACAGAGGATTATATTCATTTGATTCACACCAATAAATTGCTTTCGGATGCGACGCAAATGACTTGTTATAACATACATCGCATTTGCCACACAGTTTTCTATTATAACAATACGGACACCAATTATTTCCCAAATTTATATTCAATAACGTGCTTTCAAACTCGTGACCGCATTCGCAGTCAAACCAGCATTTCTTATGGCAATTTAACGCATAGTCGCTAGGACTACCATTGTTTCGTTTGGACCAAAACTGTGATTTCGGGTGAGATGCAAAGGTAGCTTTCAACATCAATTATTAAATATTGGTTAAATGTCAATATTTAATTCAATTTTATAAATAAATATGTGTAAATTATATGAAAAATAAAAAACATCATGGTGATACTATACATTCCGAAATTAGTCTTATTTTAAGTGATATTGTTAGTCTAAAATTATAGCGAATTAGAAGAGCAAAACGAAGAATTTTATATAGCATCTAATGACAACAAAATTGTATTATTTGTTATAATGTGGTTCTATAGGCAGAATTTTCCAATAAGAAATGCTACTAATTACATCAGTCCCGTTTACATTTAATAGCGACACTTTCCCCTTAACATTTTCGCTAGTAATCATCCATTCGTTCACCATATATTGAAAACGTTCGTTGCCGTCGTCGAACTTATGTATGTAATACAAGGTGGTTGAATCGTTCATTTGCTACCTATATTACGTTGGACTGTCTTTAAGTTGTTATAATCCATTATTATTTAAGGCACCCATTATAATCTCGGTATAAGTCAACACAGTTTGATATATTTGGATAATGATAAGAATCAAACATTGTTTTCAGCCATAACATTATTTCTTCGTCTTTAAATATGTGTGAAAATAACATTTCTTCCTTTAATGCGTCTTCTTTGTGCTGATTTTTCATTTGTTTTAAATCTTGAGACAAAATGATATTTGCCAACATTTTCAAAAACTCATTTTGAATATTGCTTGTAAAATAGTTGTTACAAATTGTTACGTGCCAACGCGTTTTTTTCTCCTCCAAGGGCAAAAAATTTACACCTATCATAAGATGCTTATTTTTATTAAATGTCACTTTGGACCAAGTAGAAGCGGGATATTCATACATATGAAAATTACTAGTATATTGAGTATTTGAATTTAATGTTCGAATATTTTGCTTGGAAATATAATCAAATGATAGGCCAATTTTTTTATCGGAGTATTTATAGTGTTTTATATTTTTTGGAGGGATATCATTGCCGAAGCCAAGTAGACCGCTATGAACATATTCGGGATGGCGTAAATCCATAGAATTGAACGCACTATCCTTCAGAGAGCAGTCCATATCAATCTGTAAATAAGATTTTTGGAAGCGGTTATTATTGAAAAAAGGCAACGATGGAGGCTTTGTATACAAAGGTTTATAGGACCAAAATAATTTACCCTCGTGTTCTATTGTTTCACCAATGCGGTCTTCAAATGTATTTTCTAATCCGTGATATTTACATTTCAGACAGCCGTCGTTAGTAATCTCAGCATTATCTAATTTTGACCCCATATGTTTGCATATATTTATGGACGACGCCAATTGACTGTTTTTAGGATTTTTCCATACCACTAGAGGCAATTCGCCTATATTTATAGCGTATGGTTTAGAAAAATCTATTTTGTTTACTATTCCGATACAATTCCAATGATTAAATATATTTGTGTTCATAAATAGGT
>Ga0007796_10000385_pt1 | contig 13747 bp, 7 predicted proteins | sample CryBogmetaGMA0M_FD_60373 | JGI IMG/M metagenome (GOLD analysis project Ga0007796, IMG submission 60373) | Freshwater microbial communities from Crystal Bog, Wisconsin, USA - MA0M | ecosystem: Environmental > Aquatic > Freshwater > Lake | place: Crystal Bog, Wisconsin, USA | collected 2009-07-06 | reverse complement strand
GTTGTTGCGCTGAACTCGAGAAGATCCGCCAGTTTCAGGAATAGGAGAAGAGGATGCGGCTCGCACATCGGCTCCTCTCGCCTAAATCCCCCGCATGACTCTAACGGAGGGTAAACACCAACGCCCGAACTACGCGACCTTCCACTGACGTGTCCACGTGCCTATGCGATATCCGGTTACTCCCGGCTTCGGCTTCGACACCAACGTCACGGTGACGGTCACATTGCTGTACCCGAAGGTCGTAACCACCACACGTCCGGACGTAGAGATCGTCGCGGTGCAGTACCTCACGTCGGCTGCCGCGCTAATCCCGCTAGTGCCAACGAAACACCGCACTGAACTGAAACTCGTCGCCATGGGTGACACGACAAGTCCACAACTGGCGGACGTCTGAACGCTGGCCACCAACACAGTGACACCCTTGATCTTCACCGGCTTGGAGGCAGCGCGTGCCGTTGGATTCACCGCACATGCGGTCGAGAACGTGTTTAGGGCTGTCACTGACACGTTCGCCCCTTCCGTCACCGTCACTCGACCATCGTGGCTTCCGTCGGAGTCGGTGTATGTGACAACACCACCCAAGGACGATGTCTCGCGCACGCGACAGTTTGCGCCAGATGGAATCGCCAGTACTCGACGCTGGTTCGGCGTCAGTCGGAAGCTCACGTCCGCGAGATCGCCAACGCCATCAAGAGCGCAACTCACAAGGAATGGGAACGACGCGCTAGTGAGGGGCGTACCGGAAACCTTCTTCGTCACGATCAAGTTCCCCGTCGTGAAGTCGTTCGTAACGTCAACGACAGTCCCACCTTGGGCTGCGGAACGCACTAATACCTCGGCGGTTGTTCCATCGTCGACAGTTCCGGTGCTTGCGCTGATCATCGTCGATCCAGCGCCCTTGGAGTCAGTTTCAGTCACAGTACAGAGCGCGCCCGCCGGCACACTCGTTCCATGCGCACTGTCGATCGTGATCGACGCCCCACCGACAAGCTTCAGATTGATCGGGAAGCCGGCAACTGATTGTGTTCCGATTCCAGGTGGATAGATGCAGTCGACGGAGATGGGGAAGGTCTGAGATCCCAACGTGCCGCCGGATTTCAGCGCCGTCGCTGCAGCACCCTCAACTGCCTTGGTGATGATGAGTCGGCCGGTCTCGAAACTGTTGGTGATCCGCACGAGCGGAACGGTTGACAGTGATCCCGGATCCGGCACAACAACTACTGACGCATTTGCCTCACCCTGATTGGGACTGTCGCCACCCTCGGTTGTCGTTTCCCATACGTAACAGGACGCACCAACCGGTTGATACGGAAGATGGGCCACGTCACCGGCAGCGATCGTGAATGTGCCGCTGCTGATCGTGGTACCACTCACGACGCACTTCCACGCCATGTCGTATGACGTAGCGGCACCATCTGGAATCGCTCCCGTCACGCTCTTTGTCACGTTGACCGTGTTAAACCGCATCACAGCGCCGGCTTTTGGTGGCTCAGTCGCAAGCAACTCTGATAGGCCGGTCGTCGCATTGTAGAAGGTCGACTTTTGCGCAAACGAGTTCCACGCAACCGGAGACTCTGACGTTGTCGTCTCCATCTTCGGAGCCGTCATCGTCCACGTAAGTGCGACGCTATGACCCGGCAGGAGTCGACCATTGGCTGGGAAGTTCAGTTCGGTTCTGAATCCGGTGTTGGACGCGCCGAATGCATCGGTAAACGAGCCCACTGGGCAGGTGTCGCCCGGAGCGGGTTTCACATTGTCGGTACAGAATCCCGGGAACACAGCGTTCGTGTATCCCGTGCTGATTCCGGAGTATGACTCCACGGGCACAACCGGGGTGCGCATCGTCGGTCGATTCGTCCATTCCGTCCCACGGTCGCTCCCAGACAGAAGTACTCCGGTGTCACCTTCGACGGGGAGCCCATCAACAAGCACAGCGTGATCGATGGAGTCGGTGCCCGCATTGACGAGGGTGGCTAAGAATTTGATGATGCCACCCGGCGGAACGATCGCCGCACATGGATAGCGGGTGTAACGAACACCAGCGAGACTGTATGAGGGACAGCGTGAATCCGCACTGCTCACGGTTTCACCAACGGTCGTCAGGTAGAAACCGAGGCTCGGATCACCTGAGCTCCACTTACTCGCATCGACGTTGTTGCCGGACAACGATGTGATGATCGCTGAACTGAGGCAATAGAGGCTCGGTCCGTACGGAGCGGTCGTCGAGGTCGAGGTGTTCGTCGAATCACAGGCCAGGCCCGAGTTCGATCCACTCGCCCCAGCAGTGTTCGTAATCAGTTGGTCGGCGGGAGTGCCCGGCGTCAACTTCACGTAGACGCGAACAGACACCTTGCCGCCCGGTGGCAGATTCCAGCCGGTGAATGTCCATGCAACCTGAGTCGTTTTGTTGCCGACAACTGTCGCGCTGTAGTTAACGGCCGACGACGCCAAGGTGGCGTAACCGGCTGGCAGCGCCGGATAACTGATGACGAATGGACGTCCGGGCGCACCCCCAGGTGCATTTGTTTCCAAGGTCAGTTCAGCCGGAATCGGATCGATGATCTTCGGATTAACGATTGCCGTCGTGCCCGTGTTTTCAATCATGAGATCGAAGGGCGCGAGATCGCCACCTGCGATCCGACTTGCCGGGCCCTTCGTGAACTTAAGGACAGGATTGCCCGGGGTAAGTGTCAGCGTTGCTGAAACCGGCGCCAGCGGGAATGACGATCCAGGGGTCTGAAGAACGCTCTCACCAAGCCCCGAACTCGTGTCAACAATTGTTGACGGGACTGCGACGCTGGGATTCGACCGTAGGCTTTCACGAACAGTGACATCAAAGCAGAACGTCGCATTGCGACAGTTTCCGGTTGTCGGGTAGTTCGTCGCGGCAAGGAGTGGGTAGCCACTGGCCGTTGACGTATACGTCACGCGGATACCTTGGACGGCAGAGGCGGCAACGCCGGTCGGAAGACCAGGAGTTGAGGACGTCGTTGCAGTTCCAGTGATCCACACCACCGGATTCGATCGACACCCCGTCGTACACACATCGACCGTGACTCGGTTAGAGCCGGGCGGAAAACTCGTGCGCATGTTGCCACTGAAGTTAACCGCGTCGAAGAAGTCCGCATCGATATCGGTGAACTGCAAACGCTTGAGATTCAAAGGGCCGTCGTTTTGAACGCGGTGCTTCACCTGCGTTGTCTGTGCAGGCAGCCCTGGCTCTGGCTGAACCAAGTCGTACGTCGACAGCAACTTGTCGAGCGACGCCGACATCGCTGGATCCATCACAGTTACGGTTCCTGAACACACAGGCGCACCGCTGATGTCACCGTTAACACCGAATTGAGCGCAGTTATCGAAAGTAGTTCCAATCGCAACACCGGTACGAGTCTTGACGCTGTACGCAACGTTGAACGATGCACCCACCGGGAGTGGCTCAGTCAGCTGTACGCGGAATCCGATGGCACGGGCAAGCAAAGCTGCGTTCGGAGCAACGTATGCCACATACCCATTCACCTGCGGGTCGTAGAGTTCGATCTCGCTCGCCGGTGTAGCGGAGGTGGAAATCTTCGTCAGTTGAACGACATCGAATGGGTTTGGATTCGACGTCGGGTCGGGCGGATCGGCAATGAAGGCGCCCTCATCAGGAACGTTTCCGGTGTTCTTGAAACCAACGGTGAACGGCATTTCCTGACCGGGAACGATCGTCTGAACGCCGCTGCTGCTCTTGGAACGGTTACCGATTCCTGGCGCAGGATTGTTGACGGTGACGGTCGCACACGCCAACGCAACGGCGCTGGACGAGGATGGTGTCGTTGCATCTGCCTGCGCGCAGTTGGTGAGGCCATTGCCTACGTCACTTGAATCAACGCCAGCGGCGATTCCGTGGATATCTAAGGTGCCACTGGCGTTCGCAGCGATCGTTCCGTTGCCGTCGGCGTCACGACCGAGGTAGGTCAGCTGGATCGTTTCCGGTGCTACACCTGCGTCGCAACCGAAGTCAGGGATGGGCACCGTTGCCGGTGAACCCGTGCGCGAGAAGGTCTGGTCGGCGGGAGAGAGATTTCCACTACGGCAGACAACAGACAGAATCGCCGTTGACGCACCCGTCGGCCAGGTGAACCGGGCATTCGTCGCATCGATCTTGGAGAACTCCGAATTGGCTGCGGTCGGCGAAGGTTCGGTGATGGTCAACGTTCGAACGAGCGATGCCGATTGGTTCTTAGCCGTCAGCCGCATCGAGACGCCAGAGTCGTAACCCAACACGACGTCACCATTGCGCGTGAACGTACCGTCGTTGTCGGCGAACATTTCCTTAGTCAGACCAACCGTGATGGTGTCGGGCTGAATGGTGAAGATGTAGTTGACCGGGGTACCCGTCGTCACTGCGCCTTGGTGATTCGTGGCATTCGGAACGGCCGTATTGGTTACGCGAGAGGCAGTTTGCGGCCGGATCGGCAACCCTGTGCTGCGTACCGTGTCGCGTAATTCGACACCGGTTTCGACGTGACCCTGGCTGGCGCTGTACGGGATTGTCGCGCCTGTTGAGCTCGTGAACGTGTAGGAGACGAACGTGATTGCCGATAGGGCAATTCCATTCGGCGGTGTGAACGGTCCACTACCTGACAGTGCACTCGTATACACGGTTGAAGGTGCTGCACCGGTGCAGCCACCTGATGTGACCACCGTGCAGACCCCGATGGTGACGCGGTCGGTGCCCGGTGGATACGACAACACCGGGCCGAGCGAGGTGACGTTGAAGTTTTCGAACGTCGCTCGCGAGCCACCCGGGTAGTTTCCGTCTGCCACGGTAAGGCGACGAACATCGGCTGACGTGGACGAACCATTCCGCACGCCTAGGTTGATGGTGCTAGGTGCATTACTCTGCGCGATCGCACTGTTGGGCGACCACGATTTTGTCGCGACTGGTTTCACCACCACTGGAATATGTGCGGTGATGGATGCGCTGGCGGATGCGGGCGTGAGTGCAGCACCTGTGGCCGAGACACCATTGAAGTGCGCCGTGTTTGGGATGACTTCATTGTTGGTCGCTGGCGTCTCCGTCGGCAGACGCATTCCGAGTTGAATCGACCGACTTAGCCCGGCCGGTAGCCCGAATTTGCCGGCAGGCTCGTTCAAGGCGATGGTGAACTTGATGGTGAGCAGACGGGTCGCCGCGTCGTAAGTGACGGTGCGCTCAGAGGTGGATTGCGGCAGCGACGTCACTTCAAACTGCGCTGGCAAGGTGTCGGTGATGGTGGCGTTGACACAGCCCTCCGTCAGTCCCGAACAGCTCGCCAACAGCGTGTACTGAAACTGCTCGCCGGGCGCAACCGTTGAAACCGTCGCGGACTTAGACAGAGCCAGGTGGCCAGGAGCGGCGGCCGCGGGTGCCGCAGTTATAAGTCCCGCGACGACCGCGAGGCACGCGGCCACGGCCACGCCCTTCCACGCCCGACCTACCGGCAATCGGCCCGTCGACGTCCGACCGTCGCGATCACGACGAAATCCCGACTTTGTACCCATGTCTACCCCTCACCCACCACAACACGATCTTTTCGCACGGTTCCTTGTGAGCGTATGGGAGCAGGATCGATACCCCCGTTAGGCACACCGTACTTTTCGGACACCGCGGGGCGTCAACGAAGGGTTCAATTGACGGGCACGAATGTAATAGACCTCACATCTGGCCATTTCACGCAGCGTGGAAGGCTGAAGATTCGCTGAAAGTTGCAAAGTTCGGCACGCTGACCGGTTTACCGGGTGTAAAGTTCCATGTATTGAACAAACAGTTCCTCGCACCTTGAGGGACTCCGCCGAATTCAATTGGGTAACTCCAATTGGAACCGGGGACCCAGTTTTTCTGGGGCGAATCGAGATGTTCCGCGAGGTACATCGAGTAGGGCATTCCCGAGCCCGAGCCCGTCAGCTAACTCGGTAGGCGGTAGACGGAAGGATCAGTGTGCGTTTACGCGTAGTTAGCCCCCTGGCAGCAGGAGTGGCCGCCCTTATGGTTGCGGCAGCCCTGACGGCAGCCCCATCTGTCTCAGCCCAACCGACGAAGAACATCGCTCAGGTGTCCGCCGAGTTGGACGCTTTGCAGACACGTGCGGAGACGGCATCTGAGAACTACAACGCCGCTCAGGTCAAGTTCAACAAGATTTCCAAGCGCCTTCACGCCGCGCAGTCACGGGTAGATCGCGCGAAGCTCCAACAGGCCAAGATCCTTTCGACAACGAACCGCATCGCCGCGAGCGCGTACATGTCCGGTGGCGGAGGTCTTCAGTCGTCCCTCGGCCTGTTGCTGTCTGACAACCCGACAGGCTTCCTGGAGCAGGCCGTTGCTGTCCAGCAGGTCTCACGCAGCCAAAACACCAGCCTTCGACGCATCCAATCCGCTCAGTTATCACTGGCTCAGGCTGAGATCCAACTGGCGCAAGAGAAGGCCGCAGCCTCCGCCGCCCAGACGGAGATGCGCAAGCGTCGCGACGACATCAACAACGCCGTAGCTGACACCCAGAAGTTGCTCTCGTCCCTCAAGGCTGAAGAGCGCAAGCGTCTTGGTGAGGAAGCTGCACGTGCGCGTGCTGCTTCGGCTGCCGCTGCCGCAGCAGCACGCCACCGCGTCGCAGCACAATCGGCTTTCCACGCAACGAGTGGTAACTCCAACTCGGGTGGCGGAAATTCCAGCAGCAACAGCAGCGACAACAGCGGTAGTTACAGCGGTGGCGGTTCCTCGTCGTCGCGGGCGATGATCGCAGTGAATTACGCACTATCGCAGGTAGGAAAGCCCTACAGCTTCAACGCACAACCCCCTTACTCATGGGACTGCTCGAAGTTGACGGCGGCCGCATGGGCACATGCTGGCGTTCAATTGACAGCATTGTCGTGGGCCCAGGCAAACGAAATGCGTCACGTCTCCTCGAACGATCTACAGCCGGGCGACATCCTGTTCTACTTCAACGGAGCACACCACGTTGCCATGTACATCGGCGGCGGCATGATCGTCGAGGCTGCTAGCCCACGTCTTGGTGTTCAGGTAACGAACGCATGGAACAACTGGAGCAGTTCACACTTCAGCTTCGCAGGTCGCCCGCTCGGTTAAGACTGCTCGCTAGATTCGATCGGTTGCGTCACGACGAATCAGACGAACGTCGACCGCCACAACACCGTCAGGCCCAGCCATAATGGGATTCAGATCCAGTTCGGCAATCTCTGGATACGTGGTCATAAGTCGCCCGACGCTCATCACGAGTTCTTCAATTGCAGCACGGTCAACGGGTGCGCTCCCGCGCACACCATTGAGGATCGACGAGCCGCGCGGTCGACTCACCAAATCAGCGGCCATCCGCCGATTTAGATGCGCTGGGGCGAAGGACACGTCATCGAGCACCTCGACCAGTACACCGCCAAGACCAAAAGCGACGATGGGTCCCAACGTTTCATCGTGCAGCCCCCCGACGACCAGTTCGATCCCCCGAACTTGTTGCTGGATAAGCACTTGAGCACCTGGGGCGAGGGCTAGAAGGTCAGTAGCGGCCGCACGCAGCTGATTCGAGTCGGCCAAGCCGACCCGAACACCACCCACATCACTCTTATGCAGAAGGTTGGGATGGTGCACCTTAGCCACCACCGGGTATCCGATTATCACCGCCTGAGCAACGGCAATATCCGCCGTATCGCACACCGCCGTTCCCACCACGGGAACACCATGTGAAGCGACGAATGCCCGTGTTAAGTCTGGATCTGTTCCAACCCCGGCAGGCAAAGCGATCGGTGACGGGTCTGGTAGCAGTTGGCTTGAGTCAATGGCTCGTCGGTAGTCGGCGTAACGCACTGCATGGCCAGCGGCACGTGCCGTTCGAGCGGGCCATTCAAAGCACGGAATCCCGGCCTCATGGAGTCCAGCGGCCACGGGCCACGCTGATCGTCTCGCAACCCAACAGACGTACACCGAAGTCTGTATGTCATCGCGACGAAGTTCGTCCACCTTCGCGACGAGTGCATTGGCAACATCCGCGTTCTCAGCCGATCGATGAAGTAGCACGGGGATCACGATGTCGACCTCGCCGGATCGTGCTAGAACCTCCAACACGGCCGGGTACAACTCGGCAAATCGCGTCCAAATCGGAGTGATATCAACAGGATTCGCCGAGCTCGCGTATCCCGGCAGTAGCTCATCGAGTTTCGCGCGCAATGCCAGCGACAACTCTGGCAGGACGATGCCTTCGTCGGCTAAGAGATCGGACAGTTCGGTACCGGTTCCGCCAGAGTTCGTGATAATCGCAGCTCGCGCACCTGCCGGAAGCGGTTGGGCACTGAGCACTCGCGCCGCATCGAGCATCTCTAAACCCGAGCGAGTCACAACCACGCCGACGGAGGTAAGCACGTCATCCCAGCTGCGTCGATTCGCCGCCAACGCAGCAGTGTGCGAGGCCGCAGCTCGAGCGCCAGCTTCCGATCGCCCGACTGCGTTGACAATGAGTGGTTTGACCGCAGTGGTGCGACGAGCCACCTCAACGAAAAGCTCGCCATTGCCCAAGGATTCCAAGAATGCGCAAATCACCTTCGTGCGCGGATCGGTGCGTACCTGATCGATGACTTCCGCATCGTCAACATCACACCGATTACCTGACGAGTAGGCGATAGCGAAGTTGATGCCCTCATCTTCAGATAATGCGTTCAATGCCATGGCATATGAGCCGGACTGCGTAATCACACTGATCCCGCCGCCTCCCTTGGCAGCGCCAGCAGATAGCGAAGCATTCAGCGGAACATCACAGTTCTGCACCCCAAGGCAATTCGGGCCGACGAGAAGAACGCCGCCCGCTTGCGCGATCCGTACCATCTCGGTTTGAAGCTCGGCCCCCGCCTTCCCGGTCTCTGCGAAGCCAGCGCTCACAATGACGCAGGCACCGACACCGGCTACGACGGCATCACGAACTACATCGAGTGCAGCACTCGCCGGTACGGCTACGACGGCCAGATCAACGTGGCCAGGAACATCACGAAGAGACCGATAGGCAAGAACCCCATCGATATCCGCACTTGTTGGGGTGACGGGAATGACCTCGCCCGGAAAGTCGCCGAGGTTGCGCCATACGACATTGCCCGGTGAGCCCGGCCGCGCCGAAGCGCCGACCACGGCCACTCTCGACGGGTCGAGGATGGCCGATAGTGAGCGAGAAGTCTCCACGGACTAAGTATCAGTTACCGGGCTACACGCCTGCGCCAACTAAGTCGAATTCCCGTTCCATCTCACGAGGATCAAACTCACCTCGCCGGATTCCCAGTGGATCGATGACACGCAGAACATCGAGCTCGGCCTGAGTCGGCGGAGCCACCGTAACAACCTCATCGGCGACTGCGAATTCAAACCCAGTTGCTTCCCGTACCTGCTCGAGAGTGACATCGGGCCACAGTTCTTGAAGGCGCATTCGACCATCTGAGTCGTAGTCAAAGACCCCCAGTTCGGAGACCAAACACTGGGGACCACCACCGGTGTAATCGAGCTCATCTCGAGTTCCCGCCGGCGTGCGGTGACCAATATCAGTAATGAAATCGCATTCGGCCACCACGGTACGTCCAGAACGGTGCCGGGTAGTCCAGAGCGTCAACTGCTTGATTGTCGCGGAGATATTGCAACCACCACCGCCACCACCCAACTTAACCTTTGGGCGTTCCAGCGGACCTACGGCCGTGACGTTTGTGTTGCCGTACATGTCGATCTGACCACCGGATACGAACATACGGTCGACATCACCACGAATGGCAGCATCAAAGAACTCTTCGAAGCGCATGCTGTACGCCGCCCCGCGCTTGAGACTGCTGTCGTTACTCGTCGGCGGAATGAACGGCGGGTCAGGGTTGATCGCGTACATCGCGCCCTCGATCAGCATCATGTTCGGAGCATGAGTGCGCTTTGCGACATGCATGGCAACCTGCGCACAGGGGCTGGCAAATCCGTGGAAGACCACTTCACGATCACTGATCGTCCGAGCAAGCCTAATGACGTACCACTCGTCGAAGGTGTAGCTACTCATGAGAAAAGTCCCTTCCACTGATCAATCGACTCTGACCACTGCGTCAGTCGAGCAAGAGACTCTGCACCCACCTTGTTTCGATATTCGTCCTCGCCACCAGGCACATTCACCCAGTCCGCCACGTACCCATCAGCTGACTCTGGTTTGGCCGCCGCCTGCACGTAGGTGGACATATGTGCACGATCGTAGGAATAGATCGGGTAACACGATGCGGGGTGGGCGCCGAAGGGAACCTCAGCGATCGCCTGCACGAAGTAGCCAGGGATCACGACCCCGCGGTCGTGAAGCTCTTCGGTCGGCACGATCTTTTCGACCGTTGCAATCACCGATTTCGACGCACCCGCGAAGTGTTCATCCAAAACGTAAGGCTGCTCCATGAATAGGTTGCCGAACGCGTCACCAACCGGCGCATGGATGATGGCCACATCTGGCTTAAGCGGTGGAACAGCAACAAGTACCTCGCCGGTGAACGGGCAGGTCGTCTCCGCATACTCCGGGTGCAAGCGGCGCATATCCGTTCCCTTTATTCCACGAACCGGCAGGAACGGCAGGCCCATTTCAGCGGCCCGCAGCTGCGTCAGAATCGTCACGCAGCAACTCTCTTTAACGGTGATCGTCCCTGTCTCCGCAGCCCGCCGATACGCCGGAGCAAGACCGAGATCCTGCTCAAATCCGACGTAACTTTCCTCGCAGATGGCAAGTGCACCTGCGGCGATCAGCAGGTCGACATCCATACTGTGCGCCGAACCCACGACATGCAGGTCGCGGCGACCTTGTCGGATGAGTTCACGAACCATCGCCATGGGTAGGCGGGCCGATAGCCCGCCACCCAGGGCGATCATGTGCCCGTCGTGGACATACGACGCCGCCGTTGCTAGATCGACGCGCTTGTCAGGGTCGAGATACATCAGACTCCTAGATGGAGGTCATACCGCCATCGGCGGTGAGAGTGGAGCCGGTAACGAAGGCAGCCTCGTCACTGGCAAGGAACAGTGCCGCATTGGCAATGTCACCGACATCGCCGAGGCGACCGATGGGGTACTTGGTGAGGGTCATTTCGAGACCCTTCTGGAGATCGCCACCACCACGCGCAATGAGCATGGGCTCCATGAGCGGAGTGTAGATCGTTCCGGGTGCGATCGCGTTCACGCGAATTCCACGCGGGGCAAGGTCAATCGACATCGACCGAGTCAGCGCGACGACGGCACCCTTAGCCGCACAGTAGGCGGCGAAGTTTGCAACACCAACGAGCGCTGCAACCGAACCCTGATTGATGATCGAGCCGCGGCCCGCTTTGAGCATCGACGGGACGACTGCGCGTGAGCACAGGAAGGTGCCTTTGGCGTTGATGTTGAAGCAGCGATCCCAGTCGTCCTCCTCTGCAACATCGACTGCACCTGTACTACCGATACCAGCGTTGTTGTAGAGGATCGCGACGTCGCCGAACTCAGCAATGACGGCATCGGTCGCCGCGCGAACCTGCGCATCACTCGTGACATCGGCGCCAAGGCCGAGCGCACGGCCACCCGCCGCGCGAATTGCGGCCGCAGTCTCCTCAGCAGCTTCGGCGCGAACATCGAGGACACCAACTGCTGCACCTTCACGTGCGAAAAGCTCTGCTGATGCGCGTCCGATACCCGAACCACCACCGGTGATGATCGCGACCTTATCGGTCAATCTTCCTGCCATGTTCTCGATCCCTTCGATTATTGGTGAAGTTAAGAATTGCGTCGTGCTTCAAGCACTTACGTCGGGCTATGAATTGATCACAAGGATGTCCATCCGCCGTCGATCACGAATGCACTTCCATTGGCGTAACCGAGCCGACCCGAGGCCAAAACCGATACCGCGTCAGCAATCTCGTCAGGATTGGCAACCCGTCCCATCGGGATCTGCGCCTCCACACGGGCACGGAGCTCGGGCTGATCAAGGCGCCATTGCGTCATCGGTGTCTCGACCATCCCCGGACAGATGGCGTTGGAACGGATTCCGTAACGCGCGTAGTCAACGGCAATCGACCGTGCGAGCTGCAGAGCCGCGCCCTTCGACGTTGTATAGGCGAACCTCGCGGGGAAGGCGACGATCGCTGCTGCCGAGGCGATCGTGATGATGTGGCCACTGCCCGCCTCCATCATGGATGGCAGAACTGCGCGTGAACAAAGAAATGGCCCCCGCACATTCACCGCCATCACCTTGTCGAACTCATCGACGGGCGTTGCGTGTGCTGTGGTGGCTTCCGGCGATCCGGTGATACCCGCATTGTTCACGAGCACATCGATGCGTCCGAACTGCGCAAGGATCCGACCCATAACGTCATCGACGGCGTCGGCATTCGATACGTCGAGTGCATACGACTGTGGCGAGACGGCCGAGGCGGCATCAGCATCAAGATCGAGTGCCACCACCGTCATCCCATCAGCAGTGAGCTGACACACAGTTGCGCTACCGATACCTCCTGCAGCACCAGTTACTACGGCAACTCCACTCATCCGGAACCCTCCTTCGCTTTAGCATTGCGTTTGGCCCGGCTGAACTGCGCAGACTGAGCCGCTTGGGTCAGGGGGTCGTAGACCGGCGAGAATGGTGGGGCATAGGCCAGATCGAGATCGGCGAGATCATCGATCGTCATCCCTACGTGGAGTGCGGCCGCAACAACATCGATGCGCTGCGCCACCCCGTCCTGGCCAGCGAGTTGACCACCAAGCAGTCGTCCGCCGGGCTCGTGAATCAGGCGCACCCGCATCGGCTGCGCACCTGGGTAATACTTCGCGCGCGACTTCGCCGTCATCTCGGTGGCCTCTGCATCGAGGCCCGCAGCCTGCGCCTCAGCAAGGGTCAGGCCGGAATGTGCAACCGTCAAATCGAAAATCTTTACGACGGCGGTTCCGACGATCCCGGGAAAGGACGCATGTCCCCCCGAAGCCGAGACCCCGGCCACGCGACCTGCCTTGTTCGCAGCCGGCCCTAGGGGAACGAAGGCCGGCTTGTTGAGAACGCGGTGATGCAGAGCGACGCAATCGCCTGCCGCCCATACGTTTTCGTGTGAAGTACGCATATGTTCATCGACGATGAGCGCCCCATTAGGCAAGCAGTCGAGTCCATCAATCAGAGACGTTGCCGGCCGCACCCCCAGAGCGAGGACGACGAGCTCGGTTTCGATGATGCCGTCTTCAAGCTCGACACCAATCGAGTCCGCACCCGGGTGGAGTGCGATGAGCCCAGCACCAAGCCGAACTGTGCAGTGACGACGCGCTTCCTCCTCTGCAATGGCAGCCACTGACTCGTCGACAGTTGTGAGCACTCGTGGCAGTCGGTCCACGATCGTCACATCAATACCGCGCTCGGTCAGGGCCTCAGCCATCTCAAGGCCGACGTAGCCCGCACCGACAACGACGGCTCGTCGAACATCGGCGAGCTGCCCATAGAGGGCGATCGCATCGTCGAGTCTTCGAATAGTGACTACGCGGGGATCGTCGACGCCGGGGATGGGCGGGACGATCGCGTGGGCACCGGCGGTAAAAATGAGTGAATCAAAGCCGAGCGCTTCGCCTCCGGACGTTGTGACGGTATGCCCCACCACATCAACCTCGGTGGCGCCGACGCCTAAGCGCAGGTCGATTCCCCGCTTGGTGATGAATTCATCGGCCGGGTAGGCGATCAGATCCTCACCCCGTGGAACAACACCCGCGAGGTAGTAGGGGATC
>Ga0007796_10000384_pt1 | contig 13753 bp, 16 predicted proteins | sample CryBogmetaGMA0M_FD_60373 | JGI IMG/M metagenome (GOLD analysis project Ga0007796, IMG submission 60373) | Freshwater microbial communities from Crystal Bog, Wisconsin, USA - MA0M | ecosystem: Environmental > Aquatic > Freshwater > Lake | place: Crystal Bog, Wisconsin, USA | collected 2009-07-06 | reverse complement strand
GGGAAGAATTCCTCGAGCTGTCCTGTAGTCAGCATTCCCTTGTAAACAATTGTCTGAGAAGACAGTGATGGGAAATAAAGATCGAGCGCATGTTCAGCGCGCTTGCGAAGTGCGAAAGATAAACGATCGAGAGCAATTCCAGATTCGTTCTTCTTTCCCGCTACGAAGAGTTGATGGAATTGAGGCATTACTGAAAGCGCAGTCTTTCCCAATGAAGCAGGATTGATTGGAAGTTCGCGCCATCCAATTACAGTCAGACCTTCTTCATCTGCAATCTTTGCGATTTCATCCTTCACATCGACACCTTGTGCGATAAATGCGATTCCGGTGGCATATGCGCCAGCTGCAGGAAGATCAAATGAGGTGACTGCTTGGTAAAAAGCATCAGGAACTCGAATAAGAATTCCGGCACCGTCACCTGAATCAGGTTCTGCTCCAGATGCACCACGGTGTTCTAGATTGCGAAGAGCGGTCAGCGCCTTTTCGACAATTTCATGTGTTGCGACTTTATTAAGGGTGGCAACCATCGCGACGCCACAAGCATCGTGCTCATGTGCAGGATCGTAGAGACCCTGTTTTGCGGGATAGTTCGATGAGAGTGCCATAACCCGTTGTCCTTTTTCTTAATTATTTTTCTGCAATTAAGGGGACAACCTTGGCCCGGTGAAACTGTGAAAACGATAAATCAGTGGCGAAAGGGTAGCAAGGGGGTGCTTTAGATGCCACTCACATGCAAGAGCTGGCCGATGCCTGCGGTGATAGCCATACCAAGGCATCCGCCGATAATCACGCGCAGGGTCGGGATGGCAATCTTTGAACCAGAGGTCTTTGCGCTCACGACACCCGTAAGAGCCAAGCCAAGAATTGTGAAGAGAATGATGCTGACTGCAACTGAACCCGTGATTGGGGCGAAGGCGCCAAGGAAAGGAATGAGTCCGCCTGCAGTGAAAGCGCATGCAGATGCGATCGCTGCCTGAACTGGGCGCGCCTTGGTGTGAGGATGTTGACCAAGTTCATCGCGAAGGTGGGCTTCGAGCGCATCCTTTGCATGCATGGTTGTAGCGACTTCAGTTGCGAGTTCGCGCGAAAGTCCACGATTAACATAAATTTCAATGAGCTCTTCGAGTTCGCCATCAGGGTCAATCGCAAGATGTTCAATCTCAAGTAATCGATCTGATTCTTCTATATCGTTTTGCGAACGCACTGATACATATTCACCAACTGCCATTGACATTGCTCCAGCAGCAATTCCGGCAGCTCCAGCTGTTACTAGGAATCCGTGGTGACCAGTTTTTGCGGCAGCAACACCAATCATCAAAGATGCAGTTGCTACGAGTCCATCATTTGCACCGAGCACTGCAGCACGCAACCAACCGGCACGATGAGTTCGGTGATGCAGGTTGCGCTGATAGACATCTTCTAAAGCCATATTTAAAGCCTACCGCGTACGCCTTAAAATTCGAGTGAAGGCAACGACTCCCCCTGCAGTCGCAATCAGGGCTACATATTGATTGAGACGAAGCCCACCCACCGTGTGGGCCTCATCGATACGTATTCCTTCGATAAAGAATCTGCCGAAACTATAGATCGAGATGTACAGGGCAAATATCGCACCCACCGGAAAGCGACCTGAGAATGCAATTAATATGGCAGCTGCAATAAGGCACCAGATGGATTCATAGAGGAAGGTGGGATGGAATGTTGCAATGTGCTCAAAACCAGCTGGCCGCAAATACTGCGGAATTCGTAAGGCCCATGGTGCATCAAGGGGGCGGCCAAATAATTCACCATTAAACCAATTACCCCATCGACCAATTGCTTGTGCAATTAATACTCCAGGTGCGAGTGCATCAGCAAAAGCTAAAAATGAAGGTAGTTCGCGGCTTCTCGCAATTCGGTTATAGGCAAAATATGCGGCAACAGTTCCTAGCGTGATGGCGCCCCAGATTCCGAGCCCACCATTCCAAATTCGAAACGCATCCATCAAATGACGACGTGCGCCAAAATATTTTTCTGGTGTGGTGATCACATGATAAAGACGACCACCAATGACTCCGAATGGAACGGCAAAGATGGCTACATCGCCAACGACGCCTATTGCTTGCGGGTAAGCCTTAATAAATCTCTTATTGCCCAGCCAGATTGCAACAGTCGTTCCAGCAATGATGCACAGTGCGTAGAAATGAATTGTCAGCGGTCCAATCGCAACTGCCGATGTTGTCGGAGTTGGAATGGAGAGCTGCATGATTATCCGCGCTCTACAGCTGCTTTAAATTTATCTGCGCTGAAGTATTCAGTCTTGCGATCGATTTCTTTGCCATTGACGAATACTGTCGGCGTTGCATTGACATTTGCCTTAGCTCCGGCGGCTGCGACATTGGAAACCCAATCTTGATACTGGCCACCGCGTACACAGGTGTCGAACTTATTTGATGAAATTCCGGCTGCTGCGCCAAGAACGACGAGCGCATCATTTGACCACACGCCGGTATTTTCTTGAGGCTGGTTTGCGTAAGCAGCCTTGTGGAAGTTGAGGAATTTACCTTGATCTGCAGCACATGCACCGGCATTTGCTGCACGAATTGAATCCGGTCCAATGAATGAGAGCGTGTGATAGACGACAGTCGCCTTCTTATTGGTGACTAGCGATTCGATGTAATCTCCATTGAGCTTCTCGAATTGCTGGCAGATTGGGCATTGAAAATCTTCATAGATATCGACAACTGGGACGCCTTGAACATCGCCATTAAAGACAATTCCATAACCGTGTGATGCTGAGACGCTCGATGGAACCTTGGCTGAAGTGTTGGTCTTCTTTGAAATGAGGGTAGGGACCAACATCAGTAGTACAACACCTACAACAACTGCAATTACTAAGTTGCGAGTGAAGTTATCTTTTCCAGGTTTCTGATTAGCCATTCTTTCCATCCCCATCTGCTGATTGTCGATCTAAGGCAAATTTACTTTGTGGATACCTAAAAAGGTAAATCGCGAGAAGAGCAAGGGCGGCATCACGCAAGATTTCAGGCAGGTAGCTGGCAGTTCCGGGAGCAACTTGCCCTCCCCCGCCAAAGCAACCGCAATCAATAGAAAGTCCACGTGCCCATGCTTGAGAAATACCGGTGATAAACATCAACATCAAAATTCCACCCACCAGTGATGAAATGCGAATTGCTGCACCGAGAATGAGAAGAATGCCGACCGCAATTTCTACAAAGGGAAGAACGACTCCCATGAAATTAGCTAAAGAAATGGGAAGAAGTTCATAAGCGCGAACAGCCATCTGTGATTTGTCGAGGTGCTGATACTTTAAAAGGCCAGCGGCAAATAAAACTCCACCTAAAATAAGGCGGGCAGCAAGAGCAATCCATCCTTGATATTTTTTCATCGACCTTCACGCACTCCTAAAGCAAGTTCTGATGCAAGCGAGCGTACTGCAGCAAGTCCGCTCTCCTCATCGGGTGCCTCAAGAATCGCTTTGATGAAGGCGCTTCCAACAATAACTCCGTCGGCGTAGCCGGCAACACCTTTTGCTTGTTCGCGAGTAGAAACACCTAAACCAACTGACACTGGAAGATCGGTCGTTGTTCGAATACGAGCAACTAGGTCTGGTGCGCCTGAAGATACAGATGTACGTGTTCCGGTGACGCCCATCAAACTTGCGGCGTAAACGAAGCCGCCGCATTGTGAAGTCACCATAGGAAGACGTGCGTCAGATGTGCTTGGCGCGACAACGTAGATGGGATTGATACCCGTTTTAGCAACTGCATCTTTCCATTGACCAGATTCTTCAATAGTGAGATCGGGCGTGATAACCCCGGAACCGCCATTATCAATAATTGATTGAGCAAACTTTTCCACGCCATATTTTTCAATCGGATTCCAATATGTCATGACAACTGACGCGACTCCAAGATCGGTTGCAGTCTTCAGCGCATCGAAAACTTCAGCAGCACCTGTGCCGTGCGCAAGTGATTGGTCTGCCGCTTCCTGAATTGTGGGACCGTCCATCACTGGATCGCTATAGGGAAAACCAATCTCGATGGCATCAACGCCTCCATCAACAAAAGCTTGAATTACCTTCTTGCATCCTTCAATGCTCGGAAAACCAGCGGGGATGTAAGCAATGAGCGCTGCACGATTTTCTAAACGAACTTTGACGAAGAGATCGTCGAGAGGCGTTGTCATTTACAGCGGAATTCCAAAGTATTGCGCTGCAGTCTGTACATCTTTATCGCCTCGTCCAGAAAGATTAATCAAAATAATTGCATCTGGTCCGAGTTCGTTACCTACTTGAATTGCTCCAGCAAGTGCATGTGCAGTTTCGATAGCAGGAATGATTCCTTCGGTCTTAGAAAGCAGAGCGAATGCGTGCATCGCTTCAGCATCTGTGATTCCACGATATTCGGCACGGCCAATGTCGTGAAGATATGCATGCTCTGGTCCAACACCCGGATAGTCAAGGCCTGCCGAAATTGAATGTGATTCGATGGTTTGACCGTTGGCATCTTGCAAAACGTAGGTGCGATTTCCATGGAGTACGCCGGGTGAGCCACCAGAAATTGAAGAAGCATGGCGGCCAGTCTCAATACCGTCTCCGGCTGCTTCAAGACCGATCAAACGCACTGATGGATCAGAGATAAAGCGATGGAAAATTCCAATTGCATTCGAGCCTCCACCAACGCACGCGAGCACTGCATCGGGAAGGCGACCTGTAAGGGCCAACACCTGCTCGCGAGATTCTTCGCCAATAATTTTATGGAAGTCGCGAACCATAGAAGGAAACGGATGAGGCCCCGCTACCGTTCCCAATAAATAGTGAGTGGTTTCGACATTGGTTACCCAATCTCGCATCGCTTCGTTAATTGCATCTTTGAGAGTACGTGAACCAGAAGTAACTGGAATTACTTCAGCACCTAGCAATTTCATTCGCGCAACGTTGAGTGCCTGTCGCTTTGTATCTTCCTCGCCCATATAGACAACGCACTCAAGGCCCATGAGAGCTGCGGCAGTTGCAGATGCAACGCCATGTTGGCCAGCACCGGTTTCAGCGATGATGCGCTTCTTGCCCATTCGCTTTGTGAGAAGCGCCTGACCAAGAACGTTATTAATTTTATGGCTGCCGGTGTGATTCAGATCTTCGCGCTTAAGAATGATGCGCGCACCACCTGCATGTTCTGCAAAGCGCTTGGCTTCAGTAATGATGCTCGGGCGACCTGTATATGTGCGGTGAAGTTCAGCTAACTCTTCAATAAAAGTCGGGTCTGTCTGCGCTTTGATGCGAGCTGCGTCGAGTTCTTCAAGAGCGCCAATGAGCGCTTCCGGAACAAAGCGGCCGCCGTAAGGCCCGAAATGTCCTGCGAGATCTTCGACTGTAGTCATGGCGAAAGACTACCTGCGACCTAGTAGTTCCTGCATGGCGGAAATTGGATTACCCGATTTCACCAGCGCCTCACCGACAAGAATCGCAGTCGCACCCGCATTCTGAGCGAATTCAACATCCGAGCGCGAGGATATTCCGGATTCAGCGACCCGAATCACATCCGTTGGAATCTGAGGAAGAAGCTCTGCGAAAGCTCTGCTATCAACATCAAGGGTCTTTAAGTTACGTGAATTAATGCCAACGATTCGCGGATTGATATCCATCGCGCTCTCTAATTCTTGAGCGGTGTGTACTTCTATCAGAGATGCCATACCTAGTTCGGTTGCAAGATCATAAAAATCTTTCAATTGGTTTTTAGAAAGAGCCGCCACGATAAGCAGAACAATGTCAGCGCCATGAGCACGCGCTTCGTAGAATTGATACTCATCAACCATAAAATCTTTACGTAGTACTGGTATTTCAATTCTTTGGCGAACGGCATCGAGATCTGCAAGCGAACCTCCAAATCGACGACGTTCCGTCAAAACGCTTACGGCAGCTGCGCCAGCTTCTTCATATTGCTCTGCAAGTGATGCAGGGTCCGTTATCGGAGCAAGGGCGCCTTTGCTTGGCGAAGAACGCTTTACTTCGGCGATGACATTCATTTCATCGCGAGATAAGAAAGAGTGGGCATCTAGAGCTGGCGCAGTTGATTCGAGTCTCTGGTGAATCTGAGCTAGCGGAAGTCGACGCGCTGCTAAATCTTCGCGAACACCCTCAATGATGGAATCGAGGACGCTCATTTATCTTCCTTGGTTGGATCAATGCCCTTATCGAGTGAGTTCCATGGCGAAAGTTTCTTAGGTTCGCGTTCGTAACGAGCCGCTAAGCGAACTTTTCGGCTTATGGAAATTGCCAATATTGCAATCAAGATCAATGAAAATCCCAGTTTGAACATGGTTATCGCTTCAATTCGTTCGCAGCAGTGACTGCGCCAAGAACAGCCGCCGCTTTGTTGAGTGTCTCTTCATTTTCGGAAGCGGGATCAGAATCTGCGACGAGACCTGCGCCAGCTTGTACATATGCGACTCCTTGATGAAGTAGCGCCGTGCGAATTGCGATACACGCATCGATATTTCCGGTGAAGTCGAAGTAACCGATGGCTCCACCATAAAGTCCGCGTCGAGTTGGTTCGAGCGATTCAATAATTTCCATCGCACGTGGTTTAGGTGCACCCGAAAGCGTGCCAGCTGGAAAGACAGAGAAGAGCGCGTCGATGGGAGTCTTGCTTGGGCTTAACTTTCCAATCACAGTTGAGACGATGTGCATCACATGTGAATAGCGCTCAATATGCATAAAGTCGATGACCTCAACGCTGCCTGGCGCGCAGACTCGACCTAAATCATTTCTTCCAAGATCAACCAACATTAAGTGCTCTGCGCGCTCTTTTGGATCTGCGAGTAATTCTTCGCCAAGACGAATATCTTCTTCAACTGAGGCTGATCGACGTCGCGTTCCTGCAATCGGATGCACCATCACTTCGCTTCCGGTTACCTTTACTAGCGCTTCTGGGCTTGAACCCACAACTTCTATTCCATCTTCAAATCTAAAGAGATACATGTAGGGACTTGGATTATTGAGTCTAAGCATGCGATACACATCGAGAGCATCTGCAGTACATGGCATAGAAAATCTCTGGGAAAGAACGATTTGGAACGCCTCGCCGGCACGAATTTCTTCCTTAGCGATTTCTACCTTGGACATAAATTCATCGGCAGTCATATTGCGCGCAAATTCAGGTGTGGTCTTTGCCGGAATAGTCGAGACGTCTCCTGAAAGTGGCTGAAGAAGTTCAGCTTGCATACGATCGAGACGCGAGACCGCATCTGCATAGGATTCATCGATACGTTCATCAGAGCCATCCCAATTGATTGCATTGGCAATCAAGGTAATAGTTCCTTCGCTGTGATCCATCACTGCAAGATCGCTCGTCAACATAAATGCAATCTCCGGAAGTTCAATATCCTTCTTTGCAAGATTCGGAAGTTTCTCAAGGCGTCTCACTGAGTCGTAACCCATATAACCAACGAGTCCGCCGGTGAGTGTTGGAAGTCCGGCAATCTTCGGAGATTTCAAATGAGCAACAGTTTTACGCAGCGCATCGAGTGGATTCATTCCTTCAGGAACTCCGGCTGGAGGTTTACCGATCCAGACAGCAACGCCATCCTTTTCAGTAAGAGTCGTCTGACTATGAGCTCCTATAAATGAATAACGAGACCAGACTCCCCCGTGTTCTGCTGACTCGAGGAGAAAGGTGCCAGGCAAATTCTTCGCTAACTTCTTATAGACATTGAGGGGCGTTTCTCCGTCAGCCAACAATTTCCGATAGACAGGAATAACGTTGTTCAGCTTCGCGTATTCGCGAAATTCTTCAAGCTTCATGAACCGAACTCAATATTTCTATGGAAACAGGTGCGATCGCCGGTATGGCAAGCAGCTCCGGTCTGTTCGACCTTGATAAGAAGGGCATCGCCATCACAATCGATCGCGATTGAATGTACAAGCTGAATATGTCCTGATGTTGCGCCCTTTTCCCACAATTCATTTCGGCTACGTGACCAATATGTGGCACGACCTGAGGCAAGAGTTGCAGCAAGAGATTCTGCATTCATGTAGGCAAGCATGAGGACTTCACCGCTATGAATATCTTGGGCAACTGCAGGAATAAGCGCTGCTGAATCTTTGAGGAGCGCAGAAATTTCGGGGTTCAATTCTGGGCTCATATGCCTATTCTGCCTTACGAGGTGTGTGCGTTGCGAACTGAATAATTGTGGCTCGAAAGATACTTCTTTACATCACCTATGCGGTGAATTCCGAAGTGAAAGACGCTGGCGGCAAGGAGCGCATCTGCTCCAGCATCAAGAGCTGCCGCAAAATCTTCCAGCGTTCCGGCTCCACCGCTTGCGATTAATGGGACTCGCGATACTGCACGGACCGCTGTAATCATTCCGATGTCGTATCCAGCCCGAGTTCCATCTGCATCCATCGAATTGAGAAGAATTTCACCTACGCCAAGTGCACACGCTTTTTCAACCCATGCGAGGGCATCTACTCCGGCCGATTCGCGTCCACCATGAGTCGTCACTTCAAATCCAGAATCCGTTCTTGCTCGACGGGCATCAACAGAGAGAACTAATACTTGTGACCCAAATCGATCGGCAATTTCAGCAATTAATTCGGGGCGAGCAAGTGCTGCAGTATTAATTGAAACTTTGTCGGCACCTGCGCGAAGCAGACGATCTACATCGTCGACTGCGCGAATTCCACCACCGACTGTAAGCGGAATAAAAACTTGCTCTGCAGTTTTGCGAACAACATCAAGCGTTGTTTCGCGCCCTGCAACGCTAGCTGAGATATCGAGAAATGTAAGTTCGTCCGCACCTTCGCGTCCATAGAGTGAAGCCATCTCAACTGGATCACCAGCATCAACGAGATCAGTGAAATTTACGCCTTTAACTACGCGACCATCGGTCACATCTAGGCAAGGAATGATGCGGACAGAGAGAGTCATTGACGAGTCAGTTCCAACGCTTGGGCAAGTGTGAATGCTCCGGCATAGAGCGCTTTACCAACAATCGCGCCTTCGACTCCTGTCGCATTGAGCGCAGACAAAGCTGCAATATCAGCAAGAGATGAAATTCCTCCCGATGCGACAACAGGCTTCTTGGTTACGGCGCATACCTCTTTGAGTAATTCGAGATTGGGGCCTTTGAGAGTGCCATCTTTCGTTACATCGGTAACCACATAGCGTGCACAACCATCGCGTTCGAGTCGTTCGATAGTTTCAAAGAGATCGCCACCTTCTTGGGTCCAGCCACGCGCAGCTAAGACGTGACCACGAACATCAAGACCTACCGCTATGCGATCGCCGTGTTCGGAAATTACCTTTGCTGTCCACTCTGGATTTTCAAGTGCAGCTGTCCCGAGATTGACGCGACGACATCCAGTTGCAAGTGCGCGTCGAAGTGATTCATCATCACGGATTCCGCCTGAAAGTTCTACCTTTATATCTAGTTTGCCAACGACTTCTGCGAGCAAGGCGCTATTTTCTCCGCGACCAAATGCTGCATCGAGATCTACCAGGTGAAGCCATTCAGCTCCGGCTGCCTGAAATTCGAGTGCAACTTCAAGCGGATTTCCATATGCGGTTTCAGCGTCTAGCTCGCCTTGAACGAGTCGGACTGCGCGGCCATCTTTAACATCAACTGCCGGAAGAAGTTCTAGATAACTCATAGCGAATTACTCCAATTCTTAATGAGATGAAGTCCCGCATCACCAGACTTCTCTGGATGAAATTGCGTTGCTGCAATCGGTCCATCTTCAACGGCTGCCAAAAACTCTTCACCATAGTGCGCAGTTGTTGGCACGGAACCAACTTTCTTCTTCACAGCATATGAATGGACGAAGTAGAAAGATTCGTTCTGTATCCCCTGGAAGAGTGACGAATCCGTTCTCGCATTCACGGAGTTCCACCCCATATGCGGGAGTATCGGCGCATCAAGTTTTTCAACGGTGGCGTCCCAAATGCCGACTCCATCGTGGTTTCCGTATTCGACTCCGCGTGCAAAGAGAATCTGCATTCCGACGCAGATTCCAAGGGTTGGCCGCTTCAAAGCCAATCGCTCGCGCACTAGTTGATCGCCTCGAATAGAGGTAAGTCCTTGCATACAAGCTGCGAATGCTCCAACACCAGGAACGACAAGACCATCAGCATTGAGAGCCGTTTCGTAATCCGACGTTATGAGAACTTCTTTGCCAGATGTTTCAAATGCACGTTGTGCTGAACGAAGGTTGCCTGATCCGTAATCGAGAATTGCAATCACGAACGTTAGAGCGAACCTTTTGTTGAAGGAATTCCTGCAACGCGACCATCGATAGCCACGGCATCGCGAAGCGCACGGGCAACAGCTTTGAATTGTGCTTCAAAGACGTGGTGGGCATTGCGGCCTTCTAATACTCGAACGTGGAGTGCGATGCGCGCTTCAGCGACGATTGATTCCCAGATGTGTTTTCCGAGAGTTGTATCGAATGTACCGATTAATTCAACAATTTCTGGCTGGCGGTGAACAAGGTATGGACGCCCAGAAAGATCAACCGCTGCTTGAACGAGCACTTCATCAAGGGGAACCATCGCATCGCCGAAGCGACGGATGCCAGCTTTATCTCCAAGTGCTTCGCGCAGTGCTTGCCCAAATGCGAGCGAGGTATCTTCAACGGTGTGATGTGAATCGACATCAACATCACCAGTGGTCTTTACGGTGAGATTAAATCCTGAGTGCTTACCTAGTTGGCTGAGCATGTGGTCGAAGAATGGAACTCCGGTATCGACTGAAATCTCGCCAGTTCCGTCAAGATTAAGTTCGACAAGAACGCTTGATTCTTTAGTCGTACGTTCGACTCGTGATGTTCTGCTCATTTTTCTCCCAGGCATGCCGATAGCGATGAAATAAATTTATTGTTTTCGGCTTCATTGCCAATGGTCACTCGTAAGTAGCCCAATAATCCCACATCTCTGATGAGAACGCCCTTATCGAGCATGGCTTGCCATAGTTGGGATGACGGCATATCGAAACCCGAGAAGAGGAGGAAATTTGAGGCGCTCGGGATTACCTTCAGCCCCATATCGGTAAGTTGAGATGCAACGTGATCGCGATCTTTGCGAAGCTGTTCAACTGTGCCGAGCAATTCGCTCTTAAAATCGAGGGCAACTTCAGCTGCAGCTTGTGTCAGTGCACTGAGGTGATACGGCAATCTCACTAAGAACATCGCATCAACTACTGCAGGATCTGCCACGAGGTAACCTAAGCGAACTCCTGCAAAAGCGAAGGCTTTGCTCATGGTTCGAATTACAACAACATGAGGATATTTCTTTATCAAAGTGACAGCTGATACTTCATTGGAGAATTCGGCATATGCCTCGTCAACTACCAATAACCCCGAGGTGGCCTTAGCGATCTTTTCAATCTCATCAATCGTGACTGCAGAGCCAGTTGGATTATTTGGAGTCGTAATAAAAGTCAGGGTCAGTTTATCGCGTTGAATCTGCGCGATTGCAGAATCAATATCGAGTGAAAAGTCCTCGCGACGATTGCCATTTACCCACTTCACTTGAGTGACCTTTGCAATCAGAGGATGCATGGAATATGAAGGTGTAAACCCAAGCGCTACTCCCCCACCAAATGCCATAAAGAGGGATTGAATAATTTCGTTGCTGCCGTTAGCTGCCCAGATATTTTCGACAGCGATATCTGTTCCCGAAAGACCGTTAATAAAATCTGCGAGTTTCGTTCTCAGAGCTACCGCATCACGATCGGGATAACGATTCAGAGTGAGAGCAACATCGGCTACCCGATCTGAAATTGCTTGAGCAAGTTTCTGCGAAGGAGCGTAAGGGTTCTCATTCGTATTCATGACCGCATCAGCCGGAAGTTGAGGCGCGCCATACGGCGAAAGTTCCTGAAGATTTTGTCGCAGTGGAAGCCACGCTGGCCATTGCTTCATAGATTTTCCAAACGTGCGGTCATTGCTTCACCGTGTGCTGGTAAATCTTCAGAGTTGGCAAGAGTGACAACTGTGTTAAGGATGTCGGTAAAAGCCCTCTTGTCATACTCGATGAAATGAAGTCCGCGCAAGAAAGTTTGAACTGATAAACCACTGCTGTGGCAGGCGCACCCACCAGTGGGAAGTACGTGATTGGAGCCCGCTGAATAATCACCCAGCGATACTGGTGAGAACCGACCGATAAATACTGCGCCAGCATTGCGAATCTTGGCGGCATCGCGTGCTGAGTCCTTCGTTTGAATTTCTAAGTGCTCTGCCGCATAGGCATTGACGACATCAAGACCTTGTTCGACTGAATCAACGAGTGCGATTGCAGACTGAATTCCGGATAAGGCGGTGCGAATTCGTTCTGAGTGTTTTGTTGCAGCTACACGTTTTTCTAATTCACGTTCTACATCTATTGCTAGTTCAGTTGAGGTAGTAACCAAAACTGCGGCAGCAATAACATCGTGCTCAGCTTGGCTGATTAGGTCTGCAGCAACATCTGCTGCGATTGCGGTTTCATCCGCCAAAATGGCGATCTCAGTAGGACCCGCTTCTGAATCAATTCCGATGATTCCACGGAGAGCACGTTTTGCAGCGGCAACGTAAATATTTCCTGGTCCCGTTACCAAATCACATTTCTGACAGACATCCGTCATGCCATAACCAAAGAGCGCAATCGCCTGGGCTCCACCGACTGCATAGACCTCTGTGATACCCAAGAGTGCGCAGGTTGCGAGAATCGTTGGGTGTGGCAAACCACCAAATTCTTTCTGCGGAGGCGAAGCAACAGCAATACTTTCTACTTTTGCAATCTGTGCCGGAATAACATTCATCATGACGCTACTTGGATATACAGCGCGTCCTCCTGGAACATAGAGGCCAACGCGATCTACTGGAATCCATTTCTCTGTCACAGTGCCGCCATCGACGACAGTGGTGCGAGATTCGCCTCGCACTTGATCGTTGTGAACTTTGCGAATACGTGATGCAGATTCTTCGAGCGCAGTCCTGATCGCTGGGTCTAATTCTGCGAGTGCCTTATCAAGTGCACTTTGTGGGACTCGGATTGAAGCCGGTGTTACGCCATCGAATTCCTGAGCGAGAGCAATCAAATCCGCTTCAGTTCCGTGTTGAACGCGCTGCAAGATGGGTTCAATCAAAACCATAGCTTGAGCGACATCGAGCTTCGCGCGCGGAAGCTCGGCTTGATAACCAGCTTTATCGAGCGACTTTCCACGAAGGTCTACGGTGCGAATCACAGCCCAATTCTACTTTGCGATTCGAGCGTGATGAGACGGATTAAATACGTACGAGGCAGTCAGGCCCCAAGATTGCCTTGAGATCTGCGCTCAAACTTGGTGATGAAGTGACGAGAGCATCAATCTTGAGAGTCGTTGATTTCTGTTGATCAATCACTTGTAGATGTACTTCGCGTTTACCTGGATGCGAGCGAAGGATTTCTTTCATGCGTTCAACAATCGGTGGAGTCACTTGCGCTGCTGGCAAAGAGATCAAAAGTGGGCCTGTAGGGGCTGCAGAAATGTCAGGCATCTTCATTTCGAGCGCAGTAAATCGAACTTGTTCGTCAGTCCGCGAGAAGCGACCTCGAACAACAACCACACGATCTTCAGTAAGCGAAAGCGCATATTGGTTATATGTATTCGAGAAGAAGAGGACTTCAATCGCACCTTCGAGATCTTCCACGTTAACAACTGTCCATGATGCGCCTTGTCGAGAAACTTTACGTTGGATTCCGGTAATTAAACCGCCAATAGTGACCATTCC
>Ga0007796_10000382_pt1 | contig 13757 bp, 8 predicted proteins | sample CryBogmetaGMA0M_FD_60373 | JGI IMG/M metagenome (GOLD analysis project Ga0007796, IMG submission 60373) | Freshwater microbial communities from Crystal Bog, Wisconsin, USA - MA0M | ecosystem: Environmental > Aquatic > Freshwater > Lake | place: Crystal Bog, Wisconsin, USA | collected 2009-07-06 | reverse complement strand
CAAAAACACAATTTTCTTATTCCATTCTTTAACTTCCATAGTATAGTTAGCAACTTTATTGAGATACCTATTTAACTGAGTTAATTCATGATAATGCGTTGCAAATAAAGTTCTACAATTGATCTTGTTGTGCAAATGTTCAAGCACAGCCCAAGCTATTGATATCCCATCATGAGTTGAGGTTCCTCTGCCAATTTCATCAAGAATAACTAATGATTTTCTAGTTGCATTATTGATAATATATGCTGTTTCGGTCATTTCTACCATAAAAGTAGACTCACCCTTGGCAATGTTATCAGCGGCACCTATCCTACTAAATATTTTATCAACAACACCAATATGCACCTTTTTAGCAGGTACATAACTGCCAATTTGTGCAAGAATACAAATCAAAGCATTCTGCCTTAAAAAAGTGCTTTTACCAGCCATATTAGGTCCAGTAATAAGCCATATTTTTTCTCCTTCTGTTATATTTGAAGTATTTGAAATAAAATTTTCTTTTTGAAAATGTTCCACAACCGGATGCCTACCTTCCTCAATCAGAAATGTATCACTACCATCTATAATGGGTCTAACATAATTATTTTGCACAGCAAATTCCGCCAGAGAACTATAAAAATCAAGATTAGAAATACTATCTATAACTAAACTAATCTCATCAAAATAGTTTTTGGCGCTATCACATAGCTTGTTAAAAATTTCCTGCTCCAAATTACTAATTTTATTATCACAATTAAGCAGGACGTTTTGCAAATCCTTCAATTCGGTTGTAAAATATCTCACATAATTTCCTAGTGTCTGCTTATGAATAAAAAAAGCGCCATCTAATTTATCTGCATTTAAACTGGTCACTTCCACAAAATAGCCAAAAATATTATTCTTAGATATCTTCAAATTTTGTACACCAGTTTTTTTTCTATACTTTTCCCTTATACTAATAATTTTTTCGTTGGAATTATTCTTTAAATCATACAGCTCATCCAGATATGAGTTATAACCTTTTTTTATAAAACTTTGTCCCTCTATAGGTTCTTCACTGGGAATCAGAGCTTCTTCTAATTCAGTTACCAACTTGCCATATCCAAAAATTTGAGAAACGAGAGAATTTATCTCATCAATTAATTTTGTATCCTTAATTCTCAGCAATTCGCTAACCATAGTTGCAATTTTTAAACCATTCTTAACAACATTTAAATCTCTAGGTATTGCTTTATTGATAAATATTTTTGACAATGCCCTTTGAACATCTGGAAAATATTTTAGATACTCTCTAGTTTGCTTTCTGAGGTCATTTTTATTACAAAAAAATTCTACGCAATTTAGCCTTTTATTTATAACTGCTGAATTATTAAGAGGTGAGTTCAATCTATTTTTTATTAGCCTAGCCCCTGCTGATGTTATGGTTTTATCAATTGTATTTAATAAATTAAATTCTCTATTTTCAGCAGTTTTATCAAGCTCGAGGCTCATCCTAGTTGATGCATCAATTTCCATGAAAAATTCTCTATCCAGCTTTTTTAAAATTTTTAGCCTCGGTAGGTTATTCTTCTGAGTATGCACTATATATTCAACCAAAGAACCTGCAGCCATCACCTGCGCTTGATTAAAATCTCCTAACCCTTTGATAGAATTAATCTTATAATATTCTTCAAGCCTACTAACACAACTTTTATAATCATATACATTGTCACTTCTAACAGTAAGTGCAACTTTTGAATTTAATATGCCTTGGTCATCACTTAATTTTTTAGGAATTAAAATTTCTTTAGGAGTAAGCCTTGATATTTCATTGAGAATTTGGGCTTTACTACAATTAGAAACATAAAATTCACCTGTAGTTAATTCAATCCACGAAATTGAAAATAAATTATTGTGCCCTGCAATTGACATCAAATAATTAGCATTTTTAGGGTCCAATAATTGATCATCCATCAACGTTCCTGGGGTGATAATCTGAACAACTTCTCTTCTAACTACCTCTTTATATCCCCTTTTTTTTGCCTCTTCTGGAGGCTCAAGCTGCTCACAAATAGCAATGCTATAACCATCCCTTAGTAGTTTATTTATATAGTGAGTAGCGCTGTGGTGTGGAACACCGCACATTGGTATATCGTCTCCGCTTTGCTTCCCCCTTTTTGTCAGCACAATATTCAGTGCCTTTGAAGCAATCAGTGCATCATCAAAAAATAATTCATAAAAATCTCCAAGTCTATAGAACAATAAATAATCCTTATGTGCAGATTTTAAACCTAAATATTGCTTCATCATAGGTGTTATTGCTAACTCAGACAGATTGCTGAAGGATATCTCCTCTTGTTTATTCATTATTCTTAACAAAGCTAAATAAGTATCTTTACAATACAAATACAAATATTAAAAGCATAATTCTTTTTTTAATTTGGCGATAAAATTTTACATATTCACATATTGCCTAAAATAAATACTTGCAAATACTTCTTAACGTGTTAACGTTTTGGATAAGAAATGTAACGACAGAAGTCGTAATTTATCTTGAGTAGTGTGTTAAAGGGGTTCATCAAAGCTCTGTTTTTTAGAGCGACTTAAGTAATGGTCAACTTTTTCTGACGTGGGATAAATCATTTATTGACAGCAGTCTCGTTTTAATAAACTTTAAATTGGAGAAAGACAATGTCTATACCATCAATTACTAATACCCAAACAGCTGGTGTGCAAAATGCAATCGCTGGAATTCTAGAAAATTCTTCTACAATTGCCAACAAGATATCTTCTGGAGAAGGAATTTTATTTCCTTATGAAGATCCAGCAGGTCTTGCGATTGGTACAAAATTGGAAATAAATCTAGAAGTACAAAAAGCAGCTCTTAAAAGTGCTAACCAAGCATCAGTTGTATTAAACATTGCTTACGGTGGAACAAAGGGTGTGGTAAAAATTTTAAAAAGGCTTGATCAATTATCAATCATGGCTTTAACAGGAAGTGCTAGTGACAGCGATAGAAAATTGATAAACCTTGAGGCACAACAGTTGAAAGCTGAGATCAACCGTATATCAACAGGAACAGAGTTCAATGGTAGAAAATTAATCGATGGCTCAAGTGCAAATGACACGACTGTCTCTGTTCAAAATGGTCAAAAATTACAAATAATTAATGCCCCATCAGGAACTATTGATCAAAGAGGTATTCTTGATGCTGATGGAAATCTTGTCATAAAGTATACCAAAGCTGTTGGTACAACTGCTGGTGCATTTGCGATTAATGGTATTTCTGTTACTTATACTGCTGGTACTGGTGGTGGTGCTGCTACTTATAAGACTGCAGCTGCTGGTTTTGATACCAATGGTAACGCAATTGCATCAGGTACTGATATTACTGGCATTACTGCTACTGCTAACGGTAGTTACATTATAGATGGAACTGGAAAAGCTATATATTTAGTTGATACCAATACAGTAAAAGATGTAGGTGGTACAAAAACCTATTATACAGTTGATGCTGCTGCTGCCGTTAAAAAAGTAACAGCAAATTCTGTAGAGGTAATCACCATAACACCTACTGCTGCAACTACTGGTGCAAGTGCTAAGTCAGCAACAACAATGATCTCAATGAGTGGAAAATCGTATGATTTTGAAAAAAGCGACACATTTGCAGGGAATCCTATGGTGTTCCAAGTTGGTGTGGAAGCAGATCAAAGAATTTCCATTGGATTTGATAGTGTTAAAACAAAAGATCTTAACATTGATGGAATTCAATTAATTTCAGTTGAAAGTGCTGAAGATGCACAAAAGCAAATTACTGATACGCTAGAAATTATGTTTGAGTATAACTCTAAAATTGGTGCTTATCAATCTAGGTTTAGAATGGTTGCAGATAGTATCTCAACAGCGATTGAAAACGTTGATGCTGCTAGAGCTCAATTCTTGGATGCAGACTTTACACAATTAACAAAAGACTTCTCTCAAGAGCAAGCTAAATTGACTGCATCGATTGCAGCTGAAGCTAAGTTGATTCAAACTCCACATCATTTGTTACAATTGATTCAATCTATATAATATCACACAGATATTTATCTAAGATTATTAGAACTGCCTTCTGTAAGGCAGTTCTTTTTTATATTTTTTTTGCTTATTTTTCTTCTTATATAACTTGAGTCAGATATGTAGTGACAAGGAGTGATGAGCGAAGTGTAGTAAAACCTACATAAGCGAAGAATGACGATGTTAATGCAATCTGAATTATGCTATATTTAGGTATTTGTTTGATTGCATTTCATATATCCTGGAAATGGTCCTATCAAATTCAGCTCTGTGGATTTTTCCAATATATAGCATATCTAATTCGGTTTCTGCAGAAAAGATACCAATGATTTTATTATCATACATACAATCGATCAAAGTAATAAATCTTAATGCTTCATTGTGATTATCAAATTTTAACTGCGGAATATTTTCGATTATTAATATGGTAAAATGCTTACATAAGGCTATATAATCACTTGACCCTAAATTTTCCACGCATAATTCATTAAATGTAAATCTCGCAATTTTGCCAGCACTTCTGTTGATGTATAAATATCTATTTTCTGATATTTGAATTTTTGTTTGTATATAATCCTTAACATCGAGGAAATTATCAATTAGTGATTGAAATTTTTGTTGATTATAAGGATGCATGAATAATTTAAATTCTTTTAGTTTTTCCCTTCTGAAATCTACCTCGGCATCTAAATTAAAAACCTCAATTTTTTCCTTAATTAACTCAATGAAGGGGTATATGTATTCTCTTTTAAGCCCATGTTTATAAATTTCTTCAGGCCTGGAATTTGATGTGAAAAATATATAAGTGCCACTGGCAATTAATTCTGTGAAAATTTTTGATAGTAGCATTGCATCTGCAATATTATTTATTTGAAACTCATCTAAATATAGAATTTTAAATTTTTGTGAAATATCTTTGGCAATTCTAGCGACTTTATCATCAACATTTTTTTGCTGATTTAGATTGTTTATTTTTTCATGGCAATCCAATATAAATTCGTGAAAATGTTGCCTGAATTTATTATTAATTTTTAGATTATTATAGAACATATTGAGGATGAAAGTTTTTCCTCTCCCAACTTTCCCCCATAAATAAACACCATGTTTTTTGGATTTTTTTCTGTTAAATAGCCTGCTGATGAAATTTTCTGAATCTTCGATTTGGGAGCTATAATCAGCAAGTAAATTAATTAATGCTAATTGACTGGCATCTTTTTTATACCCATTAGCTGAAATATATTTTTCATAAACATCTTGTAGCATTATTGCATTAGCATTCCACCGTTAACGCTTAGGGTATGACCAGTGACGTATGAGCTTTCATCAGATGCAAGGAATAAAACTGCATTTGCCACGTCTTGAGGTGTTCCAATTCTTCCTAGAGGAATATGTGCAATTATAGAATTTTTTATATCATCACCTAAAACTTCTGTCATAGGGGTATCGATATAGCCTGGAGCAACGCAATTGATTGTTATGCCTCTGGATGCAACCTCTTTTGCAATTGATTTTGACATTGCAATTATCCCAGCCTTACTTGCAGCATAATTAGACTGACCGGCATTTCCACTTAAGCCAATCACAGATGAAATGTTAATAATTCTGCCGTACCTTCTTTTCATCATAGATTTAATAGCTGCTCTGTTTAATTTAAAAGTTGAGGTTAGGTTCATTTGAATGACTATGTCCCAGTCTTCATCTTTGATTCTAAGTGCCAAATTATCTTTTGTAATGCCGGCATTACATACTAAAATATCGATATTACCAAATTGTTTTTCTGCATTTTCAATTAAAGAATTAATTTGTGAATCATCATTAAAATCACAAATAAGTGAATATACTTTATCACTCAATTCCTGCTTTAAATTTTGCAATTTTTCTTCATTTCTGCCAACCATGATAACTTTAGCTCCCTGATTTGCTAATGCTTTCACAATAGACTGCCCAATACCCCCTGTTGCACCAGTAACTAAAGCAAGCTTACCTGTTAAATTAAACATTCACTCCTCCTATTTTAAATAATTTTCAATGTCCGATGGCGATTCTATACTATGAATCTCTACATCTGGATAATCTCGTTTGATAAGATTTGATAAAACTTTTCCAGGTCCAATCTCAACAAATTTTCTAATCTCATTTTCCTGGTACATTTTGGCAATTGTTTCACGCCACCTAACTTTGCCTTCAATTTGCTTTATTAATGAATCCCTTATATTACTGTCTGACTTATAAAGTGTTGCAGAGTAATTTGCAATTATATCAATTTTTGGAGGTTGAAAATGATATTCTTCTAGTACCTCTTTCATAATCGAGGTTGCCTCCTTCATTAAGCTACAATGAAAAGGAGCGCTCACTGGAAGTGGTATTGCCTTTCTAATGCCAAAATCTTTTGCTAAATCATTGATTTTTTCAAAAGCCTGTTTGCTACCACTAAGTATTATCTGCCCCCCACCATTGTCATTGGCAATTTCACAAATACCGTTTTTCGATAATATTGAACAAATTTTTTCTGCTGCAACTTCGTCTCCACCAATCAATGCATACATGGCTCCCTCTTCAGCAGGTACTGCTTTTTGCATTGCATTTCCTCTTGCTCTCAATATTTTTGCCGTATCACTTAATTTTAGTGTTTCTGCAATACATAGAGCACTATATTCTCCAAGAGAATGACCTGCAGAGATAGAGCATAATTCGGTGATATTTTTATTTGAAAGTGAACTGAGAACCCTGAAAACTGCAACTGAGGTTGCCATAATTGCAGGTTGAGTATTACTTGTAATTTTTAAATCTTCGTCATGACCATCAAAAATAATTTTGGTCAATTTTTGATTTAAAGCATCATTTACAGTTTCAAAAACTTCTTTTGCTTCGTTGAAATTTTCATATAATTCCTTGCCCATTCCTATAAATTGAGAACCTTGTCCTGGAAATAAAAAAGCTACCTTCATGATTTAACGTAAGCATAATTAAAAAAAACACATACTAGATTAATTTAGTAGATTATTCCATATTTTTTTGGATATTGACATGCATCAAAAATGGTAGCAGTTTATTTTTGGTTTAAGAACGCATCGCAAAATTCAGACCATTCTCTTTTAGACATTCCGCTACTTTCTTGAGATAATTTTTCACCTTTTAGCATCCTCTTTATAGTTTCTACTGCTGTTTTTGAGAGATTAATAGAGTCTTTTCTATAATTTATAAATGCTTCATACGTAAGAGGTACCCATTTTGAAACTATATCAAGGATTACGTTAGAATATTCCCTAATCTCATACTGTGCATGCGAGTCTGCTCTTAATCTTAAAAAGTGCAACAAATTGTTCAAATCTATTTTCCAGTACCACTGTGTATAATAATTCAATGTTAAATTCATCCTAGCTAATTCTCTGGCTATACCTTCTTTATTTGGATCTTTTATTTCCCCAGTTTTTTCATTCAAATTCAATAGTTCCATGTAGTTATCATAGCATCTTAAAGAGTCCTCTCTAATTATATCTAAAACTCTTTGCGCTTTACTTGGATCCAATGTGCCTTCTCGCCCTTGTTTATTTGATTGCGACTGAATTTCAATATTTTGAGGATCAGGTAGATAAAATTCTTTATCTAAAATTGAATATCTAGCCGAATATTCGTTAACATTTGCTGTTCTATGTCTTATCCACTGTCTAGCAATGAATATTGGCAATTTAACATGCAATTTTATTTCACACATTTCAAAGGGAGTAGTATGATAGTGTCTCATTAAGTAATTTATCAGGCCTTTATCTTCACTTAGCATCTTTGTTCCTTTACCGTATGAGACTCTTGCTGCTTGGACTATTGCAGAATCATCTCCCATATAGTCAATTACTCTTATAAATCCATGATCGAGAACTTTAATTGGCTCGTATAATATCTCCTCTAATTGTTCGACGGTAGCTCTTTTTGTAGTAAATTTTTGCTCTTGTAAATTCTTAATCTCTTTTTTATCATTAATTTTTGATTCCATAACTCTGTATTTATTTTTTTAAGCTTGATTTAAAAAATAAAATCTATTTAAAATTAGATTCCTTTATGCATTATAAATGAAAATAAAATTAATTAAACCAAAATGAGTGGAGCGGTAAGAAAAGTCTGGAGTGAAGAAATACAAGTTTCCTTTAATGAATTGCTTGAAAAAATAAAAGATAATTCTAGCATTGATACAGTCGCTGTTAACAAAGCTTTCAAAATTGCATATAAAGCTCATGAAGGACAATATAGAGCATCTAATGAGCCATATATAATACATCCTTTAGAGGTTGCAAAGATAGTGGCTGATTTAAATATGGATGCAGCAACAATTATTACTGCTCTTTTACATGATACTATTGAGGATACTTCGCTAACGTATAATGAAATAAAAAATAGTTTTGATGAAAAAATAGCAAGTATGGTTCAGGGCATATCTAAGCTTACAACTATAGAATCAAGGAATGTTATTTTAAGTTCAGAAGAAAAGGAAGTTGAAGATTATAGAAATCTCATATGTGCTGTTTCGAAAGATATTAGAGTGCTAATAGTAAAACTTGCAGATAGATTACATAATATGAGAACTCTTCATTGCATTAAAGACGCAAATAAAAGAAGGAAAATTGCTACCGAAACTATGGATATTCATTCTGCTTTAGCTGAAAGAATTGGTATTCATAGTTTTAAAAATGAACTACAAGATTTAGCTTTTGCAGAACTTTATCCTAGGGATAAATTGAATATAGAACGTCAATTAAATTTTATTAGAAAGGATGGTAAAAGTTTAGTACAGGAAATTATTAATGAGCTAAAAGGTATTTTAGCTGACCCCGATATTGGTCTTGTTGATATAACGGGCAGAGAGAAAAAGCTATGCTCAATTTGGAGAAAAATTCAAAATAAAAAATTATCATTTGAAAATTTATTAGATGTTTTTGCATTTAGAATAATAGTTGAGAATGATAAAAATTGTTATGCAGCATTATGTGCTATTCATAGTAATTATCATATGGTACATGGTGGATTCAAAGATTATATAAGTACTCCCAAAATCAACGGTTATAAGTCATTGCATTCGATTATTATAGGTCCTCAGAATTATAGAATTGAAATTCAGATAAGGACCAAGGAAATGCATAAGATTGCTGAATTTGGTGTTGCGGCTCATTGGCAATATAAACAACTACAGCTTAATGATAATGAAAAAGAGGAACGTTTCGCATGGATTAGTGAGATGTTATCTATAGTAAAGGATTCTAATAGCCCAAATGAAGTATTGGAGTATTCCAGATTAGAAATACATTATCATCAAGTATATTGCTTTACTCCAAAAGGTGGATTAGTAGTTTTACCTAAAGGTGCAACAGCTTTGGATTTTGCATTTTATATAAATTCTGATGTAGGACTTAAATGTGTTGGTGCAATTGTTAATAAAGAAACTGTACCCATTATATATGAATTGGAAAATGGAGATCAGATAGAAATTATTTGCGCTAAAAAAAATAAGGCCTCAGAATTGTGGTTAGAGATTTTGAATACTGGCAAAGCAAAGACGCAATTGAAGAAATATATTAATGATATTCAAAAAACTCGATTTATCGAAGTTGGAAAGGCAAATTATAAAAATTATCTTGATAGACTTAATATTAAATTTGATAAATCCAAAATAATAATACCAACTAATGGGTTGATAAAATGTCGAGATTTAAATGAGCTTTTTTTATTAATAGGTCAAGATAAACTTGAGATAAAGGATATAGTCAAGGCCTCCTATCCCGATCTAAAAAGGAATTATAATATCATTAAATTTTTCATCAATTTGAAAAGAAAAATACAAAGGAGTTATAAGTATAGCCTAAGTAATGTAGTAAAAAAAGACGTGAATTTACACTTTGCTGATTGCTGTTATCCTGTGAATGGAGAAGAAGCAATTGAATTTTTAGATAAAGATAAAGGGTATGGTATTCATAGGGCAAATTGCAATAAAATTAAAACTTATTACGAGCGTGATTACCAAATAAGCCATTTTAATTGGAAATGCTCAAATGACAAATTTTATCATTCTAAACTTATTTTACTTATATCAAATAAGATAGGTAGTCTGAGAGAGGTAGTCAATTGTATATTTGATTTGAAGATCAATATGATTAATATCACCACTACAAATAAATTTGAGGACTTTTTTGAATGCTCGCTAATTATTGAGGTAACAGATATAAATCAACTTGAAAATTTAATGGCACAATTAAATAGTTTAAAATTGCTACATTCATTGGCAAGATATATGCAAAATTAAAAATACTTAAGGAAATTAAATATAGTTTGTAGAGCTCATAAAAAGCTAATGTGAGGGAGATTGTTTAGAATTATGTTAATGGATTTTGACATTAATTCTTGAAAATTTCTAAATTGTATGCTTATAATACTACTCATCAAATAAACTGGTTCAATGCGCTATTTTTTAGGTTTAATGAGACTTGAGAGAATTAACTTTTTTTTATTCGGCTTTGCGATTTTTTATATTGTTGTAAGTTTTATTTTTAGCATTAAAAATGATTCTTCTAGTACCATAAAATCTATAAGTGCTGATGTTCCATTTAACCAAACTGATTATAGTGAAGATACGGAAGAAGAATCGGAAGATGAGACTGAAACTATATCCGGTTCACAATTCTTAAGCGATGAGTATGTGCACACTGTGCAAAAAGGAGATAGTCTAATAAAAATATTATCTGAAGTTGGATTTAACTCATCTGATACCTACTCTATATCAAAGCAAATTAATGAATTATACAATGTTCTGAGTATAAATGTTGGGCAGGAAATAAAATTCTTATTTAGTTCTAAAGATGGTGGTAAAATTAAGGTGGGTGATTTGCCATATAATATAACCATTCATATTGATAATAAAATTATTGAAGGGGTTTATAATGAGAGTAAAAATAATTACGATTTAAAGCTTCTTAAACAAACCATTAATAGTAAATCCAAGTTAGTAAAGGGATATGCTAAAGAAGGTCTGTATAATAGTGCGTTATCTCAGGGTGCATCTCCTGGAATTATTATGGAATATATTAAAATGTTAAGTAATGAGGTTAACTTTAAAAGAGATGTTAAAAGTGATAGCGAATTTAAGATACTATTTAATTATAACGAAACTTTAGAAGGGAAAAAAGTTAGTGATGGAAATATACTTTATGCATATTTATCCGTCAACAATAAGAAATATGAAGTGTACCAATATAAAGATAATAAAGGCAATATTAGCTATTATTACGCTGATGGAAGAAATTTAAAAAGTGCAATGCTAAGTAAACCTATTAATCGAGCTCGTATTTCTTCAGGGTTTGGAATGAGGTTCCATCCTATTGCAAAATGCAATAAGTTACATAAGGGAGTTGACTATGCTGCAAAAACAGGAACACCTATTTTAGCAGCTGGTAATGGTGTGGTTCAAGTTGTAAGATATGGAGCGGGATATGGTAAATATTTAGCAATAAAGCATAATAATCAATACTCAACTTTATATGCCCATATGAGCAGATTTAAGCCTGGAATAAAAAGAGGCATGGCTGTAAAACAAGGACAGGTGATTGGGTATGTTGGTAGTACTGGTAGTTCAACCGGCGCTCATCTGCATTATGAAATTAGGAAATATGGTAAACCAATAAATCCTGTACAAGTAAAACCTTTGATCTCTAACCCTCTTGAAGGACAAAAATTAGTTGCTTTTAATAATCAAAAAAAGAAAATAGATGGTACATTACATAAAGAAAATAAAATTATGTTAGCAAAAAGTAACAATACTTATAAGTAATAGGATAAAATGAGAACTGGATTTGGTAATTTTCTTGGATTTTCTCTTGTGTGTTTTCTAGCAGGGTGTAGTTCGGTTGATACTACTGCTATTATAGAAAATAACCAATCAATTTATTTTGGAAAAAAAGAAAAATATCGCTTTGTGAAAAGCCAGGCAGTTCAATCTGTCAGCGAAATAGCTCAGGAATATCATGTGCCAATTAAGGAAATTAAGCGATTAAATTCATTAGATTCTTATGATAGTATTAAACCTGGAACGATTATAAAGATTCCAATCGGTAATTATTATCTAATAAAATCAAATGATACCCTTGAGAGTATTGCAAGGGTTAATGATATTGATCTTAATTTACTTGCTGAAAAAAATGGTTTGTCTGTTGATTCAGAGATATTTGCTGGAGATTATATAGTAATTTCTGAATCAGGTAGTGGATTTGTAGAGCATGATGGATATAAGCATGTGAACTTTAATTCATCAAAAATTCATGATGAAGAAAATGTTGAGGAAGTACAAAATAATAATCAAGTTGATGAAAATAAAAAGCAAGATAGTGATTTAAATGTATTGACGGCGAAAGATAACGTTCTTGTAGCTCCAAAAGCAGAAAAAATAAATAAGTTTTTCAAGAATCATTACCCTATTAATTCAGAAGATTTTATGTGGCCTATAAATGGTCGTGTAATAAAAACTTATGGAGATCATGATGGCAAGCTTAACGAAGGAATAAACATTGCTGCTGACATAGGTGCGCCTGTTAAAGCAGCTTCAAGAGGTGAAGTGGCATATTTAGGTAATCAGCAAGGATACGGGAATTTGATTATACTTAAGCATAACAATGGCTATATGACTGCTTATTCTAACTTAGATAAATTTTTGGTTAAAAAGGGCCAGATAGTAAATAAGGGAATTCAAATTGCTACAGTTGGTAATTCAGCAAATTTAGATGGACCTCAGCTGCAATTTTCAATAAAAAAGGGTAATCGTACTATTAACCCTGACGAATAAAGCATAAATTACATTTAATGCAAAAAAAATTCTATATAACAACGCCTATTTACTATGTTAATGATAAACCACATATAGGGCACGCTTATACTAATATTGTATCTGATGTAATAGCAAGATTCAAAAGATTGGATGGGTATGACGTTAAATTCTTAACTGGTACTGATGAGCATGGGCAAAAAGTCGAAAAATCTGCGCAAAAATATTTAATTCAAACTCAGGAATATGTTGATAAAATTGCTCAAAATTTTATTAACCTAACAAAGGACCTAAATTTATCTAATGATGATTTTATTAGAACAACGGAAAATAGGCATAAAAATTTTGTGCAAAGTGTATGGCAAAAATTAATCAATAATGATCAAATTTATTTAGGTAAATATTCAGGTTGGTATTCTATTAGAGATGAAGCTTATTTTTTAGAATCTGAATTGGTAAATGGTAATGCTCCTTCAGGAGCTCCAGTAGAATGGATAGAAGAATCAAGTTACTTTTTTAGATTAGAATCTTTTCAACAAAAATTGCTGAATTTTTATAAAGATAATCCAGATTTCATACATCCAGAAAGCAGAAAAAATGAAGTCATTTCTTTTGTAAAATCTGGACTCAAAGATCTTTCTGTTTCAAGAACATCATTTAAATGGGGAATAAAAGTTCCAAATGATGAAAATCATGTTATATATGTCTGGCTTGATGCATTATTTAATTATATTTCTGCATTAAATGAAAATAAAGCATCATTTTGGCCAGCAAATTTACATGTCGTTGGTAAGGATATATTGAGGTTCCATGCGGTATATTGGCCGGCATTTCTTATGGCTGCAGATTTACCAATTCCAAAAAGAATTTTTGCACATGGTTGGTGGACCAATAACGGTGAGAAAATATCAAAATCTTTAGGTAATGTTATTGATCCTTATAATAT
>Ga0007796_10000380_pt1 | contig 13766 bp, 18 predicted proteins | sample CryBogmetaGMA0M_FD_60373 | JGI IMG/M metagenome (GOLD analysis project Ga0007796, IMG submission 60373) | Freshwater microbial communities from Crystal Bog, Wisconsin, USA - MA0M | ecosystem: Environmental > Aquatic > Freshwater > Lake | place: Crystal Bog, Wisconsin, USA | collected 2009-07-06 | reverse complement strand
TGCTACAACGACTGGACGCACGGCACGGTCTACCCGCCGGCACTCAAGGCCGCGAAGGAAGCGCACCAAGATGCCATCTGGAACCGACTGCGGGCAGCGGGGCAGATGGCGGCCGAGACCCTCATCGAGGTCTGCACGAATCCCGACGAGAAGGGTTCGGTGCGCATCATGGCGGCAAACAGCATCCTCGAGAAGGGCGGCTACATCAAGGCCGACCAGACGGCCGCGGCTGCGCAGCCGTACCAGACGCGTGACGAGCTCGTCCAGGCGCTGAGTGCCATCCCCGCGGACGTGCTGGCCGAGGCGCTGTCGAAGGTCGGCAAGGATGGTTGACTTCGCGCGCGTGAGCATGACCCTGCAGGAGCGGCGGCTGGAGCTGTTCCGGCCGAGCCCCGTGCTGGCGAAGTTCATGCGCGACGACTCAAGGCGCATCCTCGTCCGAGCCGCGAACCGCGTGGGCAAGACGAAGCATGCCGCGGCAAAGTTGGTGGGCGAGATGCTGGCAAACCCGGGCAGGCGATACCGAGCGGTGGCGGTCACGTACCAGCAGTCCATCGCGGTTATCGGAAATTACCTGCGCGAATTCATCCCCCCCGGCGAGCTCGCGGCTGGCTGTCGGTACACGCTCGAGAACGGCTGGACGCACCAGCTGGTCCGTCTGCGCAACGGCACGACGTGCGAGATGCGCTCGCAGGACCAGAGCGCCCTCGCGCATGCGGGCAGCGACCTCGACGGCGTGTGGTGCGACGAGCCGCCTCCGTCGGACATCCTGCTCGAGGGCCTCACGCGCACGATGGCCAAGAACGGGTGGGTATGGGTGACCATGACGCCCATCGGCCGGCCTGTGGACTACCTGCGCTCCGTCGTCGAGGACCCCGAGTCCGAATGGACCGAGTACGTGGCGCCGCTCAGCGCGGACAACTGCCCTTGGTACTCGCGGCCGCAGGTCGACCGCTGGTTGACCGAGGCTCGGGCTTTCCCTGACAGCTACGAGCAGAAGATCAACGGCGCGTGGGAGGGCATCACCAGCGAGCGCACGTTCACCGGGTTCGACTCGTCCTGTCTCATCACCGAGGCGGACCCTATGCCGCGTGGATGCCGCATCGGCGTGGGCATCGACCACGGAGAACACGCGGGCAGTCAGGTGGCCGTGCTGGCGGCGTGGAACAGCCAGGGCGTGTGGATTCTGGACGAGGCCGTGTCCGATGCTGCGACCACGCCGACGCAGGACGCCGTCGCCATCCGCCAGATGCTGCTGGCCAACGGCCTCGACGTTCACCAGGTGGACACGTGGGTGGGCGACGTGAACAGCGCGGGCAAGCTCGGCGCCGGCTTCAAGATCAACGAGATTCTGGCGCTGGCTCTCGCGCGCGAGGCCGGGCACGCCAAGGTCGGGATCAAGATTGGCACGCCGGTCAAGGGGCCGGGCAGCGTCGACCTCGGCGAGAAGCTGCTGAACGCGGGCTTCCTGCGCCGACAGGTCAAGGTGCACCCGCAGTGTGAAGCGGTCATCAAGGGTCTGCGCCACGCTCGAGGAGGACGCGCCGACGAGGACCTCAAGCACGCGCTGGACGCCGTGCGATACGTCACCTACGCCCCGCTCACCGCCATGAACACCAACCGCTCCAGCGCCCTGCGCTACCAGCTCTGAGGACCACCATGCTCCAGCCCGACAACGACATCGACAAGGCCCGCTGGGCGCACACGCGCCTCTGCCGCAACATCCTCGGCGGCACGTGGGAGCTCGAGATTCTGACCCGCATGAAGGAGCAATACGGGCTAAACAACGTCAACAACATGGGCCGTCCGTCCATGGCGGTGAACCTGTACGCGAACACCGTCGACCAGGTCGCCATCCTGTACGACACCCACTCGGTCGTGAGCAACGACGCGCTGGACGAGCGCGGCCACGAGGTGTGGTCCGACCTGCTCAAGGGCTGTCACTTCTGGTCGATGGAGCAGGAGATGAACCGAAAGGTCATCGGCCTGCGCGAGTGCTTCTACCACCTCGTGCCAACCCCGGGCGGCCTCCAGCTTGAGATCGTGACGCCCGACGAGATGGTGGTCACCAAGACGACGGGCGACGCGTCGTCGCCCACGGCGCTCAAGCGCGGCATTACGATTCAGACGCGCGACGAGCACGGAAAGGTCGTGCACCGCGACTGCTGGGAGGTGTGGGACATCAGCGACCCCGAGGCGCCGGTCCACTGTGTGGTCGACGGCGCAGGCGTGGACTGCACCCTGCAGGCCTACCCGGAACACACGGGCGAGTACGTCTGGCAGGACGAGCGCGGCCCGTTCCTGCCGTGGCAGTTGTACCGCGCTCGGTACACCAGCCAGACGTTCGACCCGTGGTTTGGCAGCGAGCTCGTACACGGCACGCTGGACATCGCCATTCACTGGACCATGTGGGGCGTGTGCCTGCGCAACAACAGCTGGCCGCAGTGGTGGCTGATGGATGCCGACGTGCCGGGCATGCAGGCCGTGGACTCCATGAATGGCTTTACCAGCAACCCGCCCGAGTCCATCGAGCTCGCACCCAACAGCATTCTGCGCTTCAAGTCCGAGGGCAACCCGGGCGTGGGCAAGGTCGGGCAGCTGCAGCCTTGCGACGCCAAGACCATGGCGGACGCCATCCTGTCGAAGCAGGCCACGATTCTGAACAACGTGGGCATCCACCCCGACGACATCAGCCAGAGCGGCCAGCCGCAGTCGGGCGTCGCCATCCAGTTGAAGCGCAGCTACACGCGCAAGGTCGCCCTGTCCTACGTGCCGACGTTCCGCGACGCGGACACCGCGCTGTTCTCGCTGATGGCGCGCATGTTCAACCTGTTCTACGCGACGACCACGACCCTGCCGGTGGACGGCTGGCGCATCGACTACGCGCTGCCCGAGACCTCCACCGACGAGTTCCTCGCCGACCTGCAGAAGGACGAGCAGCTCATCCAGCTGGGCCTCAAGTCCACCATCGACCTGTGCATGAAGCTCTACGGCCTCGACGAGTCGCAGGCCATCGACAAGCTCCAGAAGATTCGCCAGGCGAACCTGATGTTCCCGTACACCCCACCCACCAAGGGATAGACCATGGCCGACCAGACCGACACCAGCGCCGACGAGCGCATCCAGACCCTCATCCGCGAGCGCAACCAGGCGCGCTCCGACCTGCAGGAAGCCCGCGCGCAGATCGCCGAGTTGACCGAGCAGCAGACCGCCATCAAGGCCGAGGCCGAGCGCGTGGCCGCGTCGGGCCGTGCGGAGCTTGAGGCCAAGGTGGCAACGATGGAGGCGCAGCTGCGCCGCGGCAGCAACCGCGAGCTGCTGCTGGCAGACAAGATCCCATCTGACCAGATGGACGACCTGCTCGAGTACCTCGATTACCAGTACAGCCGCATCCCGGCCGAGGAGGGCCAGACCCGGCCCGAGTTCAAGGACTGGTACGCCGAGGCGCGCAAGACGAACAAGGTGCTACGCGCGGCCATGAAGCCCAGCGTGCGCGAGTCGGCCACCGAGCAGCCCGAGGTCGAGGTGCCCGCCGCTGCTGTCCAAAAGCCCCGGCCGGTCGTGCCTGCCGCCAAGCCTGCCAACGTCGTGGCGCCGAAGCCCGGCGACAACGGCCGCGACGTGGACCTGAGCAAGATCCGGCACGGCACGCCCGAGTGGAGCGCGGCCAAGGAACGACTGCAGCGTCAGGTGTTTACCCGCGGCGCTTGACGAATCTGTACACCGTCGGTATGCTTTCGGTGTGCGGACGCCCACGTCACGGGCTCCTGTCAGCGGTAGCCCACGTCACGGGTCAGGAACGGTCTCAAACCCTTCTTCCACTTTCTGGAGCCTCCCATGGCCGCTGATACCTACGCCAGCCTGAATTCCGACCTCGGCCTTGCCGCCTACCTCAACATGGCCTTCATCGAGCTGCTGCACGAGACGAAGGACCTCAAGGACGTGGCGACCTACTTCCCCTTCACGGGCGGCGCCGGTTCGGCCACCATGAAGCTGCGCCAGATCCAGCCCGTGGACGCGTTCACCGCTCCCGGTGAGGACACCGCGCCCTCCATCACCAACTTCACCACCGCGTCGAAGAGCCTCACCGTCGCCAAGGCCAACCTGTACCGCTCGGTCACCGACCTCGCGTTCATCACGGGTGAGATGGAAGCGCAGCAGCTGGTGAAGAGCTTCGCCCAGTCGCTGGTGTACTACCGCTCCAGCCTCATCGCGGCGCTCGGTTCCGGCTTCACCGCGAATACCGCCGTCGGCACCTCGGGCGTCGCCCTGACCGTCGACACCGTGTACGCCGCCATGTTCGCGCTCCGCAAGGCGCTCGTCCAGGGCGAGCTCGAGTTCGTGTCTCACCAGACCGCGCTCACCCAGTTCCAGGCGTCGCTCCGTGGTGAGACCGCCACGCCGTTCCAGATCGCGCCCGAGACCCAGAAGGCCCTCGGCATGGGCGACACCGGCAACGTCCAGTTCAGCTGGATGGGCATCAACTTCCGCAGCCACGCCAGCGTCCCCAAGATCAACGCGAACGCCGACTACTCCGGCTTCATGGTCGGCAAGGGTGCCATCGCCTTCACCGAGGCGCCGGTCACCAACTTCATCCGCCAGTACGCGTTCAACCCCCAGACGCTGGCCGGTGAAGAAGCCATCATCGCGCAGGACCTGTCGACCGAGTCGAAGGGCAGCCGTAGCTGGATCTGCCACTACTACCCGGGCGTGGCCGAGCTCGAGGACGCCCGCGGCGTGCAGGTCGTCAGCTCCGTCTGATACCTGACTCTCAACAACCCCCGGGGAGGCCCAGTTGTCGGGCCTCCCCTTTGAGGCACATGGATCTCACCGCCAAGTCATTCGCTCCCGAGCGCGTCCGCAACTCCAAAGAGGCGCGGGACTACCTGCCCATCGACGGCTTCTTGAACAACGTGTTCGAGCTCATGCACAAGCCGCTGGACTGGGAAGCGAAGGACGGCCGCTGGCTGCCCGTGCTGTCTCCCATCTTCTTCCTCAAAGCCCTCAACAACTACGACGAGCACGGGCACGTCGACCCTGAGGCCGTGCGGCGCATCTACCGCGCGAAGGGCTGCACCATCATCGTCCCCGACGATGACCGCCTGGGCGAGTACAAGCACTACATCGCCACCGTGCCGGCGACGAACCCGCAGTTCGGCAGCGTCGGCAAGTACTACCTGACCATCTTCGAGTCGCCCGAGATGGTTGCCGGCAAGGTCATCTGGCGCCGCGACGAGGCGGCCTACGACGCGTTCCGCGCGCACCTCATGGACGCGGGCATCGTCGCCATGAACAGCACCATCGCCGAGCTCGTCATCAGCGCCAAGCGCGAGAGCCTGACGACGATGGAGCAGGTGCCGCTGAACACCGAGTCGAAGCGCAAGACCATCGCCAAGCTGCAGGCGGACATCACCGCCATGGAGGCCTTGCTGGTCGGCCTCGAGAAGCCGAAAGCGGCGCGCACCAAGCGCAGCGCGTTCCGCGTCGAGCGTGATACGAATCCCCACGGAGAATGAACCGATGTACAAGTCTGGTCAGGAAGTCACTGTCGACGGCGTCGTCTACACCGTCGTCGGCCCCGCCGAGGCCTACCACGTGATGAACGAGTCCCACGAGGACTACGTGTTCACGAACGACCAGCTGGACGCCGGCATGGAGGACGTGGGCGAGCCCACCGAGGAGACCGAGGCTCCCGAGGTCGAGGTCGAGACCGAGATGCCCATGGACCTCAAGTCCGTGAAGCCTGCCGACAAGGCGGCCGTCATGGCCCAGCTCAAGAAGGCGGCGTTCGGTGGCTGAGTCCAAGTTCGTCGGCACGGGGTCGGGCGAACAGCCCGGAACGCGTCAGGCCATGGACGCGGTTACGCGTGACCTGGTCAAGGGCGGGATGAAGCCCAAGGACGCAGAGAAGAAGGCGCGCGACCTCGCGCTGGACTGGGACCGGCGCAACGGCCGGTAGCAGAAGAGATACACCCTCACCACTCAGGAGTCAGTCATGCCGTCCATCAAGTCCTCCACCCCGTTCCAGCTGTACCGCAAGCTCGCCCTGGCGGGTGACGGCGTGGCCGCTGCGACCATCACCTCGAACCTGACCATCACCAGCGCCTACGAGGAGATCATCCAGCTGAACCCCTCGACCGGCAACCGCGTGGTCACGCTGCCGACTGTGGCGAACGGCGCCAAGAAGGGCGAGATCCACATCATCCGCAATGTGGGCTCGACGTACTCGCTGACCATCAACAAGCCCGCGTCCACCACGCTCTGCACGCTCGCCCCGAACGAGTTCTGCATCGTGGTCCACAACGGCACCGCGTGGTCGACGGCCGCGCAGCCCGTGGGCTCCAACAGCCTCGCCACCGGCTCGTTCTACAAGTCGGTGGAGCAGACCGCCAACGGCAGCGCGCAGACCCTCGCGCACGGCCTCGGCACGACCCCGTCGATGGCGTGGGCCGTCATCTCCGGGTACACCTCGGCCGCGTTCACGCTGGTTCCCGGCGCGCACGACGCGACGAACCTGACGTTCACGGGCACGAACGGCATCAAGTACTTCGCGTTCGCGCTGAAGTAGGTCGACGTGTACAGCGTCGACACCCAGCTCCCCTCGTTCTACGAGCGGACGCGCAGCCAGACGGTCACCATGCCGGTCTATGCGGCCGGCATGGTTCCGACTGTGCCGACCGCTGGCGTGTTCACGTTGTACGACCAGTCCAAGAACGTCGTCGTGACTGGCGCGACGACCGTCGTGGATGGCGTCCACCAGTACGCCGTCCCCGGCGCGTCGCTGCCTGACTCGCTCAGCCTGTCCGGATTCTGGCAGGAAGAGTGGGTCATGACGTTCGCCGACGGGCACGTCGAGCCCTTCCGGCGCGACGCGTACCTCTGCTTGCGCCTGCTCCACCCCGTGGTCACCGAGCCCATGCTGGTGCGCCGCGTGGCGGACCTGCAGACGCTGCGGCCTCCGACGCTGCCCGACTTCTCGACCTACATCAGCGAGGCGTGGGGCATCATCCAGCGCCGCCTGCTGCAGGACGGCAAGCGCCCGTACATGATCATGAACGACTACGCGTTCGCGGACTGGCACGTGGCGCTGACGCTCGAGCTCGTGTTCCTCGACCTGTCGACGTACACGGGTGACGGCCGGTTCAGCGAGCGGGCCATGCAGTACCGCGAGGACGCGGACAAGGCCTACGACAAGATCCGGTTTGAGTACGACGTGGCCGAGACCAACGCCCGCGCGAGCGCGGCGCCGAGCATCAGCGCCAAGCCCGTGCTGTACACCAACTACGCGCCGAGCATGGCCTATCGGCCGTTCGGCCCGCGGCGCGTGTGATGTCGGTTCGCGAGCCCAACGACCTGACGATCCGCGAGCTGCTGACTCAGGTGGACCGCGTTCTGGTCAACGCTGGACTCAAGCGAAGCCCGGCGCTGTTCAGCGTGAACGACCAGCCCAAGACGCTGGTGGACAACGCGTTCGCGCTGGACCTGCAGACCGTGGACTCGCAGCTGTTCCGCGAGGGCGGCGAGGAATCGGCCCGCGTGGTCCACACGCTCACGGTCAGCATCCTCAAGCAGATCCGACCGATGGCCCAGTTCGACTCGCTCTGCGCTGCGGGCGACATCGAAGAGCGCGTCATGGCGTGCCTCTTGAAACGCTCGAACCTGCCGTTCGTCGTCGTCCGGTGGTTGCAGACGGCGCGCACCCCTTCCGAATCGCGCGAGTACCTGGTACTCGGCATGCAGTTCTCACTCGAGCACGACTGGAGCTGGTCTCAGCTGCAGGCGTGATACACCGCCACACCAGAGGTCAACATGGCTGAATCGACTGTCATCAGAGTCAAGCGGGACGGCCAGATCCTGCTCGCCGACAACGGCGCCGGGCACACCTACACCATCGTCCGCGAGCCGGGCGACTTTGCGTACACCGTCCCCGACTACACCATCGTGAACGTGCTCGACCGTGGCGTCATCGGCACCATTCCGATGATCCGCATCGGCGACGAGCAGCCCATGACCGGCTCGTTCAGCGCGTACCTGTCGGACCTCGGCGACACGGCCGGAAGCTACGTCACCCTCATGGACATCGCCCACCGGTACGCATCCAAGTACGTCGAGACCAACTGGGTCAGCACCATGGGCGCCAACTCGGACGTGTTCACCATCTCGATCCAGTACACCATCGACGGCTCGCCGTTCGGTGAGGCGGACAAGACCATCACCTTCCCCTTCTGTGTGTTCCGCGCGAACGCCACCGAAGGCGACCCCAACAAGGTGGCCGCGACCTTCACCAGCTACGCCGTCCGTCCCCTGCTGACCTGAGAGGCATCCCATGGGCAACTCCTCCGCATCCATCTCGCTGAACATCACCGCCCGCGACGTGCTCAACAGCGGCCTCGCCAAGGGCGTCATCCCCATGACGTTCGCGCAGGTCCTCGAGCTGTCGAACGGACTGACCGACGCCAACATCGACCTTGCGTGGTCGGCGTCCGTCGTGGGCGGCGCCGCCTCGACGACGACGAGCTACGACCTTGTGGGCACCGCTCTCAAGGACAAGTTCGGCGGCGCCGTGTCGTTCGCCGAGGTCGTGCTCATCGCGGTCAAGAACAACCGCGCCGACACGGGCGCCTACATCAGCGTCGGCCCGCACCCCACGAACGGGTTCGGCCGTCTGTCCGGTGGCAAGGGCTTCTGGCCTGCCGACCTCGCGGCCGACAGCGACCAGGGCTCCATCGTCGGGCCGTCCGCCTGGTACGTCGTCTACGACCCGGCCGGCGTCCCCACCACTGCTGGTACCGCGGACATCCTCGCCATCACGACCAGCGGCACCACCGGCTCCACCAACGCGTGGGACATCCTCGTGCTCGGTCGCTCCGCGTAACTCACACCACAGGAGGGTTTGCCATGGGCGCCCACTCCGACTTTCCCCCGTACATCGCTGCCAAGATTCAGTCCCACGAGGACGAGCTCGACGCCATCTGGCCCAACTGGCGCCAGAAGGCGCGGTTCGACCACGTCGACTACCAGCTCAAGGCGCGCATCAAATGGCTGCTCAAGCGCCTGGCGCTGCTGACCAGTCGAGACGAGCACGGCAACCCGGCCCCGAAGGACTGGGACGTGCTGGTGGTCAAGGACAAGCGCAACCCGTCGCAGTGTTACGCGCACCCTGTCATCCCGGCGACGGGTGAGAACGACGATTCCTCCCGTGCGCCTGCCTCCCCGTTGCTCGGGATGTCCTCATGAAGCCCCGCGCGAAGCCCCTGCTGGCACCGACGAGCCCGCGGTACTGGACCATCGAGGCGCACGGGTTCGGCCCGCACACGTGCCGCCACCCGTTCTACGGCGTCGGCGCGGCCATCGTCGGCGTCATGGCCGAGCGGGCGAAGCTGCACCCGCCCGAGACCGACACGCGCGACGAGGAGGCCAAGGCGCTGGACCTGCTGCCCATGGCCGGCTTGATGATTGGCGCCACCTGGTACAACCTAGAAAGCGAGCTCGACGCGCGCCTGCCGCTGAGTGACCTGTCCGAGGCCTCGCTGGTGGAGTACGGCAACGCGGTGGCGGACGAGCTGCAGGAAGCCGGGTACACCCTGCTGACGATGCTCGAGATGTTTGCCAGCATCGCGCCTGAGATGAACCGGCGCCAGTCCCTCATCGGGCAGGCGATGGAGCGTTCCAGTTTTTCCGCAGCCCCCACGGACGGCTCGACGGGCTCCTAGTCGAGCACGGCGCGCGGCACCTTGGGGGCGCACATGCAGCCTACGAACTTCCGGAGGATGAATACGTGGACTTGGTGGCGCACCTCATGACCCGCAACAGCGACGACGGCTGGCGGTTCACGCTCGCGCCAAAGAGCCCAGCGGACGAGGTGCACATGCTGAACCATCGGAACGCGCCGAAGGCCACGCCGAGCGACCCCGCGCTCGCGGCGTTCCACCGCTGGGCCGAGCAGTAGATGGGCCTCGAGATTCCCGTGCGCCTGCAGTCCATCGAGGCGTACATCATCGCGCAGCACCACGGGTTCCGGTACCTTGAGCTGAACGAGATCCAGACGCTGGACCAGTGGGCCGGTGACATCGTCCAGACCATCGAGGACGAGTGGCCCGTCGACACCTCGACCAGCCGCGACGCGTTCTCGTACACCTTGATGGAAGGCGGCGAGGTCGGGTTTACCATTCTGAACGACGTGGACTACGTCGAGTACATCCACCGAAAGGGCACGCCGTCCATCGCGGAGGGCGGCACGCCGTTGTACGCCGAGCTGATTCCCCAGGTCATCGCGCAGTACAGGGACGGCATGTTGCAGGCCATGCGCGACGCTGTGGACGTGTCTGAGGCGGCGTTGCAGGCTCAGCCTGCACCGAAGCCAAAGCGAGGCACACGTGGCCGCTAAAGCGTCCGTCGAGGCCATCAGCACGGTCAACTTCGACAACATCAACCGGCGCCTGTCGGATGTCGAGCGACGCGTGTTCACCAAGCACGAGCGGCGCATCCTGAACACGTTCAAGAAAGCGTGGGTCGGCTGGCTGTACAAGGGTCGGCCAGTCGGCGCCGAGCGCAACGTGTCGCTCAAGGCATGGCGCTCCGAGATTGAAACGACCGACGGCGCGCACCCCGTCCTGCGCATCATCAACGACAAGGACTACTCCGGGTTCGTGCATCGCTCGGGCAGCAACGATCTCGAGTGGCAGGTCATATGGGAGCGCGTGCAACTGGAGCTGATTCCACCTCTGGTGGCCGACCTCCAGCGCGCCATCGCCGAGGAGCTCAACAAGCCGTCGAACCCCAAGAAGCTGGGGCCACGCGGAGGTGGTAAGACAGTCCGCATGGAGATCACACTGTGAGCAGCGTCAACATCCCCATCACGGGCAACGCCACCTCGCTGGTGGCCGCGACCAATCAGGCCAACGCCGCGCTCTCCACCATGGGCAACACCGCCGCGGCGGCGGGTGCCAAAATGACGCCCGCGTTCGGAAGCGCATCCAGCGCGGCCGACAAGGCGCTCAAGTCGTTCGGCCCGCTGGGGGGCGTGCTGTCCCGAATCAGCCCACAGGCCGGCGCAGCTGCGTCCTCCATCGCGGGTTTGACCTCGGCTACCGAGGGCATGGCCAGCGCGCTCACCGCTGCGGGCGGTGGCATGGAGGTCCTTGAGGCCGCGATGGGTCCAGCTGGTGTGGCGTTCGCTGCCATCGGTGTGGTCGTGGGTCTTGCCACCACGGCGTACAACAACTACTCAGAGTCGGTCAAGGAAGCGAAGCACCAGCAGGAGCTGCTTACCGACGCGTCGAAAGACCAGCAGGAGCTGGAGTCCCATCTGCTTGACGCGCAGATGCACCTCAAGGAAGTCACCGGCACACTCACGCTGGCCGAGCAGCAGCGCATGCAGCTGAAGAAGGTCGACATCGACCTGGCTTCCAAGCAGTACAAGCTGACCGACGAGATGGGGCAGCTAGACGTTCAGATTGCAGAGGCCTCCACCACTGCCGACAAGGAGCTGCTGCGTCAGAAAAAGTCCAGCCTGCAGGCGCGCCTCGACAGCGAAACCAAGGTCGCGCAGGAGCTGAAAGCCACGCTGTCCACCGAGTTGGAGTACGCCGACGCAAAGAAGCAGTCCGACGAGGACATTGCAAGGCGCGACAAAGCCAAGGCGCAGGCGGATAAGGAAGCTGCCGACGCTGCTCGCAAGCGCGCTGCCGACGAGGCCAAGGCCGCGCAAGCCGAGCAGGAACGCCTGCGCAAGCTGAACGAGATCGCAGCCGCCGAGGCCAGTCTGGCGCGCATCACGCGCGCGGCGCAGACCGCCAACCTTGAGGGCCTTGACCGCGAGAACGAGGCGTACCGGGTCAAGCTGGAAGCCATCCGCGACGCGTACAACGCAGCCATCAAAGCCGGCGATTCCGAAGCTGTAGCGGCGAAAAAAGCGGCCGACGCTGTGCTCGCGGTGACCGCCGAGCACGAACAGAACGTCACCACCATCATGGAGCAGGAGGACGAGAAACGAAAGCAAGTGGCGGACAGTCTGGCCAAGGCCGACGCCGAGGCCAAGCAGCAGCAGATTGATAACGCATCGACCGTGGCCACCGCGTCCATCGGCCTTGCCAACTCCATCGCGGACGCCACCGCCAAGTCCTACGACACGACGACGGCCGCGGGGCGCGAGGCCGCTGAGAAGCAGTTCAAAGCGCAGAAGGCGTTCGCCATCGCCAACATCATCGCCGAGGGCGCGGTGGCCGTGACCAAGGCGTGGTCCATCGGTCCCCCGCAGAACATTCCGGCCGTCATCGCCACGTCCATTGGCGTCGGCGCCGAGCTCGTCACCGCGGCCAGCGCGCAGCCGAAGTTCCACATGGGCACGACCAACTACCGGCCCGACGAGGGCAGCGCCGTTCTCCAGCGCGGCGAGGGCATCGTCACCAGCGCGGGCATGAACAAGCCGGGCATGCGCGAGGCCGTGGCCGCGGCCAACTCGGGCCGTGCGCCCTTCGCTGCTGACCGTGCGCAGCCCGTTCAATACCAGCACCGCGTGTTCAACGAGTTCATCCGGGACAACCTCAAGCAGGGCTCGCCCGTGACGCGGCGGATAGACAGTAGTGCCATCGTCGGTCACCGGGTTCGGAGGTAGCATGTCCACGTCGCTCTCAGTCGTCGCCAACCGTGGCCTGCTCCTGCCCGTGTACGGCGTCACCGCGGACACCATCTCCAGCGCATCGAGCATCACGCAGGCCGGCCCGCTCGCGGGCGTCCCCGTGGCCCAGCAGGTCACCGAGGCCACGTTGCAGACCGCGGGCACGCAGGCCGCGAACACGCGCATGATCATCAAGTGCCAGGACTCGGGCATGCCCATCACCGACGGCGGCATGCGATACCTCTGGCGATACAACACCGACGCATCCGACGCATGGCGCGGCGACGGCATGGCCACGTGGAAGGGCGTGAGCCAGTTCGAGGCGCTCGACTACACGACGACGGCGAACCGCTGGCGCTTCCCTGACGTGATGACACTCCAAAATGACACACTGGTATGTGTCGCCATCCGTGGCCAGCAGGACGTGGTCGTGTGGTACAAGGCCAAGGACGGCACGTCGTGGTCGAGCGTCGTCCTGTACTCGTTCGCGTCGACCTCGGCCGAGCTGACCGCGTGCGTGACCCAGCTTCCGAGCGGGCGCGTGCTGGCCTTCTATGGCGACTGCACCAACATCATCAGCAGCTACTCCGACGACAACGGCGCGACGTGGACGGTGTCGACGCACGTGACCGGCACCGACGTGGGCACCTCGCTGCCGACGCATCCGACGACGCACACGACCAAGCGCATGCGCGTGGCCTACGCGGCCGGCAGCCTCTGCCTCATGCTGCACGTCCTCGACGGGGACGCGGCGCAGAACCGCGACCGCCTGTACCAGTACGCCAGTCAGACCCTCGGCAGCACGTGGGACTACGTGGCCGTGACCACCGGCTACCAGGCGGCCTACGCCGCGGCGACCGACGCCGACCAAAACAGCCGCGGATGGCCCGAGCTGGTGGTCCTGAACGACAAGGTCGTGGTGTTCTACGTCAAGGCGCAGAACACCACCGCGATGGGCGCTGTGGGGGCCTACAAGCGCGTCATCGGCTCGCCCTACCAGTCCATGCAGGGCGTGTCCGAGCAGCCCGTCTGGATCGGTTCCAGCGTGGCGCTCGGCACGGTCAACGCCACCGGGTACATCGGCGACTCCGACCTCGCGGTCAGCCTCGACCAGACCGGCGAGCTGCTGTTCCTCGCGCGCAACTTC
>Ga0007796_10000379_pt1 | contig 13783 bp, 16 predicted proteins | sample CryBogmetaGMA0M_FD_60373 | JGI IMG/M metagenome (GOLD analysis project Ga0007796, IMG submission 60373) | Freshwater microbial communities from Crystal Bog, Wisconsin, USA - MA0M | ecosystem: Environmental > Aquatic > Freshwater > Lake | place: Crystal Bog, Wisconsin, USA | collected 2009-07-06 | reverse complement strand
AACTACTTGTCTCTGTACATCCATGAGCAAGGTTCGTTTGTGTTTACAGGCTTTGAGTCCACACTCCCGAACTGGCAAATTGGTTATGTTGGCGCAGTTTTGATGATTGCCGAATTGGTGAACGTCAAGCCTAAGTCAATGACCAAGGTGACAGGTTACAACTACCTCTCACTGTAAGGAGAAAAAGACATGGCTTTAGCAATGAACAAAATCATTCTGGCGAATGCAACCACCAACACTGCTGGTGCTTACTTCTCCAACGTGTCTCTGACTGCCGCTAACGCAGGTACAGTGATTCCCGCAGGTACATACCTGATTTTCCCTTCCGCTAACGTAGTGATTACTGCGAACAACGGTTCTGCTATTACAACTCTTCTTGCCAACGCAACTGGCGGCATGATTTTGTCTGATGGTGTGAACGTGTTTGCACAATCTACTATTGCTGGTGCTGGTACTGCAACTGCTCTGACCATCAACGGTGGTATCTCAGCAAACAGCACCTACACAAGCTAAGGAGACGGCATGAACGCAAACCATGTAGGTGCACTGTATCCTGACCAGTTTGGAAATATTGTTATTGGCACTCTTGCTGTTCCCGCAGGTTTGGGAAACACAGGCAATGCCGTTGCAACAATTCCAACTATCGGTACAAACTACATTGTTCGCCGTATTACCGTTAACAATGCCAACGGAAGTGTTGCGCTTGCCAACGTAACCATCATTGCAAGTAGTGATGGCAATTTGGCAAACGCAGTTTCCAACGCAGTAGTTTTGGGCAACATTACAGGTACAACCAAGTATCAAGATTTGAACCTGACGGCAAACACCGCCACAACAATCTTTTCTGGTTCTCTGTTTTTGTGCGTCAATACTGGTGCTGCGGCAAACAACACAGTTGACATCTCGGTGTACGGTGACGTTGTATCACTATGACGGAAGTTGTCTATGTGACCAACAATTCCGACAAAGACCTCAACTTTGAGTACAACTTTGTCGGGATTGAGTTTCCTGTTGGCAAGACGGTAGAGATACCGCTCAAGACAGCCCAGCATGTACTTGGTTACGGAGACGATGACAAGGAGAAGTATCTCGTCCAGTTGGGCTTGATACGACTCCACAGCGAACTTGAAGACGCAACGGAGAAGTTCAAGCGGATAGTTGTATCCGAAACTCCTCCAGGAAAGAACAGCTCGTTACCCTCGGCTGTTGGCGTAGTACCCTTGCGGATTGAAAAGTCCGTGGGGGGAAAGTCCAATCAGAGGGTTGCTTAATATGAAGGTCACATGGCAACTCTCTCTTCCTACATCACGGAAGTACAGCGGCTTTTGCATGATGCAAACTCTGTCTTCTGGTCTACCTCGGAGCTAACGGACTACATCAACGATGCCCGTGAGCGAGTAGCGAGAGATACTGGGTGCTTGCGTACCCTGCAAATAACTGCCACCCCAATTTCTAACACAGGCGTTCCAGCCGACCTTTGGACTGCCAATACCGCTGTCACCGCTGGTGACTTTGTGTTTTCCAACATTTTTATTTATGAAGTTACCCAGAGCGGTACAACAGGAGACACTGCGCCTCCCTACCCTGCTGCTGGCGCAACTTTCCCGCCCTCTACCGCATTCACTGACGGTACAGCACAACTGACGTACTCTGGCCCTGCCGAGATTATTCCGTTTGCTACCTTGTCCAACGGCACAACCTTGGACATTCTCAACGTCAACATTTACTGGGGCAACAGCCGCATACCCTTGCGCTATCTGCCCTGGTCAAACTTCAACGCACAACTGCGCTACTGGCAAAACTATGTAGGCAGACCCGTGTGTTTTTCTGTCTACGGTCAGCAACAGATTTACATTGGCCCAGTCCCCGACCAGGCTTATGTTGTTGAAATTGACAGCACCATCCTGCCGACTCCGTTGAGCTTGAACACGCCCAACGCTGTTGACCCTATCCAAGACCCCTACACCACCCCTGTGGCTTTTTATGCGGCTTATAAGGCCAAGTACAAAGAACAGAGCTATGGTGAGGCTGAACTCTACAAACAAGAATACACCAAGCACGTACAGGCAGTGTTGAATTCTGTCTATACAAGGCGCATCCCTGACCCCTACACCACGTTCTAATCATGGCATCAGCAGAACAAAAAAAGTCTTATGCTGTCATTAAGAACTTCAAGGGTCTAAACACCAAGGCCAACAGGACAGCTATTGATGAGGAAGAGTTCTCATGGATTGAGAACGCCATGCCTATTGGCTTTGGCAACATCAAAATTGTCCAAGCGCAGTCTGCTGTTGTTGACTCTGGGAACACCGCTGTTACGTTTGGCAACGTAGTCACCACTCTGACCAGTTGTAATTTGGGATTGTCTGACTATATTTTGGGATTTGAATTTAATGGACGGGCTGAATATTTCAGAATTGATACCGCCACAAAAGGCAATGTAGCTGTCGCAGGTACGTTTTCTAACTCCAGCGTGTCTACCGCCCAGTGGAAAAATGAATTTGTTTTTATAGGTGACCCAGACAAAGGCTTGTTTACTTGGAACGGTACTGACTTGCTTGCCGTGGGCGGTGTAGGTTCTGTAGGCATTACCAATAAAGGTTCTGGCTACACTACTGCGCCAGCAGTAACTATTTCAGCCCCCAACCAAACAAATGGTGTTCAAGCAACGGCGGTGGCAACTATTTCTGCCAATGCAGTTTCTTATATTTCTATTACCAATGGTGGTAGCGGGTATACCTCTGCTCCCACTGTAACCATTACAGGCGGTGGTGGTAGCGGTGCAACTGCCATTGCCCAAGTCTTAACCTTTACAAAGGGTGCGCTAGTCATTGCCGTTACAAACGGTGGGTCTGGCTACAACACACCTCCAGCGGTCACCATTACTGGCGGCGGTGGTGCAAATGCTGCGGGTACTGCAATTGTGTCTGGAAACGCTATTACTGCGGTCATCATGACCAACGTAGGCAACAACTACACATCTGTGCCAACCGTCAGTATTGCTGCTCCTCCTACGCCTACAGGCAACACCACAGCAACAGCAATAGGCATACCTAACCTTGACTCTATTGTCAGCGTAGCAACCTTTTCTGGGCGTGTTTGGGTAGCAACAGGACGCACGGTGACTTATTCGTCTGCCGTCAGTCCCTACGATTTTGTGTCTGTGTCTGCGGGTGCTATTACCCTGTCTGACTCAACCTTGCACGGCAACATCCAATATTTGATGTCTGCCAACAACTTTCTGTACATCTATGGAGATGACAGCATCAACGTTTTTTCAGATGTGCGGGTGACCACCACAGGCTCAACGCTGTTCACCAACACCAACGTGTCTGCTTCTGTCGGTAGCAAGCTGAAATATGCGGTCTTCCCATACTTTCGCTCAGTGTTGTTTATGAACAACTACGGGGTGTATGCCCTTGTAGGTTCTACCACCAGCAAGATTTCTGACCAACTGGACGGCATCTTTCCCTATATTGATTTTACCTTGCCCGTCACTGGCGGTCAGGTGTTGCTTAACAACATTCTGTGTGCGGCATTCAATTTCTACCTTAACAGTAGTTTTCAAATTGCTACAGGCTCACGGTATGTCCAGGCTATTTTCTTTGAGAAGAAGTGGTTTATCACCAGCCAGGGCACACAAACATACATCACTTCTGTACCTGTTGGTGGCTTAATCAGCATGTACGGGGTGACAGGAACGGCTTTGTACAGGTTGTATGCCTCGTCTACAGCCAACATTTCCAGCCAGATTCAGACGGCTCTTTCTCCTATGAAAGACCCTATCCGTACCAAGCAAGCCTTAAAATTTGGCGTGGAAGCAACACTCACTACTCCTGCAACTTTTAACGTGACAATGGACAGTGAGTATGGAAGTAGTCCTGTGTATTCGTTAAGCAACACGAATATTGATTGGATAAACAATAGTGGCACTGTTGTCACTTGGAAAAATACGTTTGGAACAATTATTCCTTGGGTTTCATCTAAAGGATATAACTTGTACAAGTCAGATGCACAGCAGTACGGTAAATATTTGGGATTGACCATCACTTCCAACAACGCCGCATTTATTGTGAACACAATTGAGTTTGAACACGAATTGAGAGTGAGGTTCTAAATGGCAGTTCCGTATACATTTTCATCTGCAACAGGGTCTATACCCCTGTCTCAGCTTGATAGCAACTTTGCTACTGCAATCACTATTGGCAACACGGCTGTTGTGCTTGGTGACACCATCACCACTGTCAACAATCTGAGTCTTGCCAACGTAGCCATCACAAGCGTTTCTACTGCTTTTCCTAACGGCTACCTTGCCAACAGCAACGTAGTTTTGGGAACAACAACCCTGACACTGGGAAGCAATGTTACTTCTGTAAATGGACTAACACTCTCAAACGTCAGTCTTATTGGTGCTAACGTCACTATTTCCAGCGTTTCTATTACCAGCGCAAATATCAGCGGAACTGCAAATATCAGTGACCTGGTGGTGATTGGTAATACTTCTGTTGGTGGCAACGTGTCTGTAACAGGCAACGTCACTGGAGCAAAAGGTACATTTACCAGTGCCAACGTCAGCGGCACAGCAAATGTGCAAATCATTGCGGTCACGCAAGATGCAAGTGTTGCTGGCAACATTACCGCAACTGGAAACATCACTGGTGCTAAAGGTACGTTTACTTCTGCAAACGTATCTGGTATTGCTAACGTTGCCACACTTGCTGTTGTTGCAAATTCTACTGTCGGTGGAAATGTATCTATTACAGGCAATATAAGTGCTGCTAACGGCACTTTTACAAGCGCAAACATAAGTGGAACAGCAAACGTTTCTACACTTGCTGTCATCAGTAACGTCACTATAGGTGGTAATGCTACTGTTACTGGCAATGTCAGTATGAACGTGGCTACGATTACAACAGCCAACGTGAGTGGTACTGCCAACGTATCTACGCTTGTAGTCACTGCAAATCAAACATCTCTTGGTAATATAAGTGTTACTGGTAATGTAAGTGCAAGTTCATTTACATCTACAAGCACATTTGGCTTCAAGAACCGCATCATCAATGGTGCGATGGTTTTAGCGCAACGAGGAACATCTGCTGTTACAGTAAATAGTAACGCTGGCTCTAACTATTACGCAGTAGATAGATTTTTTGGACAAGGGCAAAGTACTGATGGTGTATTTACCATGCAACAGTCATCTACCGCACCCGCTGGATTTTCTAATTCGATTGTGATTACTGTTACAACAGCCGATGCTTCTTTGGGCGCAACACAAGTCTATCAATTAGTGCAACCCATTGAGGCTTACAACACAAATGATTTGGCTTGGGGTACTGCATCTGCCGCAACTGTTACTCTGTCTTTTTGGGTTCGTTCATCTGTAACAGGAACATTTGGCGGCGCACTATTTAATTCTGCTGCTAATCGTTCTTATCCATTCACTTACACAATTTCAGCGGCAAACACTTTTGAACAAAAAACAATAACTATTGCAGGAGATACTAGCGGAACATGGTCTGGAACTAATGGCGTTGGTATTTATGTGATTTTTGGCTTGGGTGTTGGCTCTACATATAGCGGCACTGCTGGCGCATGGGCGGGAACAACATACAACTCTGCTACTGGCGCAACCAATTTAATGGCAACAAACGGCGCAACTTTCTACATCACAGGCGTACAGCTAGAAAAAGGCTCAACAGCAACTAGCTTTGATTACCGACCTTATGGTACTGAATTTCAACTTTGTCAAAGATATTACGAACAATGGAACGTTCCTGCTACCGCATATGTGGCTAATGGTTTTGCATATTCTTCAGCATCTGTTAGAACAACCCTTCAATTTCAAGTTCCTAAACGTGCGGCAGTAACGTCAACATTTTCTGGGTCGGTAAATTTTAGTAACTCAGGCAAAAGCGCAACAATTACAAGTTTTAGTTTTGATGGAAATTCTGTTAATTCCACACTTATGTATAACGATGCTCAAACAGGTTTTACGCTTGGGCAAGGTTTGCAAATTCAAGTTCCAGGTGGAAGTTCTGCCACTATTAGTTTTTCTGCGGAGTTATAAATGTACAAGCAAGTTATTTCACCAAACGGCGGCGTATCAGAAACTGCAATTATGCGTGTTGCAGATAAAGCATTTATCCCCTTTGACCCCGACAACACCGACTACCAAGCCTATTTAGCTTGGCTTGCTGAAGGCAACACACCTGAACCTGCGGATGAGGTGACAAGTGGATAACCAACAGATTTTTAATGCGGTAGTCAGCATTGCTGGCTTTCTTGCTGTCTTTGTCTTCAACAACACGACAAAGCAGATTCAACGTCTGGAGGACAAGATAAATGAATTACCTAAAGAATATGTGGCAAAAGATGATTACCGCAATGACATTGCTGAAGTCAAAGATATTCTCAAACAAATCTTCAACAAGCTAGACAGCAAGGCAGACAAATCTTGAACATGGAAGCGTTGTCATACGTGAAATTTGGGGATAAAGACGGCCTCGGAGAATTCCTGTTTGAAAACGGTGTGCAACACCAATTGTTTTACAACATCTTGGGTGACCAAGGCATTCCTGTTCAGAAGTATCCATTGACGGATGCTGACGTTTCTAACCTTGATGACTGGCTGTTTGTGCACAACCAAGAGCATCAGCGTTTGGCAAGTGTTCTAGGGTTGGATAATCCGTTCCAGTTGCTCGACAGTGACTGGAATGTGGAGAATGACTTTTACGACTGGATTGGTGTTCACCAGACAATTCATCAACAAATAGCTGCGGCTTTAGGGGTTTGATATGGCAGACGTAATGGAAGTGATGAAAAAGCAAAAGGTCGCTGAAGACGTTCCTATGCTTGACATTATTAGAAACGATGCCGAAAGACTTGGTTCTGATTTTGATGTTGTTTATGACAGATTGAAAAAAGGTATTGAGTCAGGCAAGATGAGGATTATGCGTTCTGGCAACACGCTATTGATATACAACATCTTGCAACCTGGTGTTGCTGAATTGCATATTTCTACAATGGATGCCCCTGACAAGTTGGTTAAGTCTGTGCAAGACTTGTATCAAGCAATGAAGGTTGCAGGTTTTAAAACTGGTATTGCCAATACTGACAATTCTCAGATTGCTCGGGTATTAAGTGCTGCAAAAATTCCTGTAAGGGTACAGCAAGTACCTAATTCACAAGGTCAAGCTCAATATCAATTAACCATAGAGGTGAAATAATGGGCGGCTCATCTAATGATAAAAGTCCTTTTTGGAAAAATCCAATTGCTACAACAATTCAAGCGGTTCAAAAATCCGCAGAAGCTATTGTTAAAAATCCTTTGCCTGTAATTGAAACAATTGCTTTGACCTATGCTTTAGGGCCAGCAGGTGCAGGTTTTGGTGCGGCTACGGCTGCCTCTGTTTCTTCTGCTGCGGTAACTGCGGCAAATGGCGGTGATGTAAATGATGTTGCAACTGCGGCTGCGGCTGGCTATGTTGGTGGCACTGCGTCAGAGGCTGCGGGTGCTGGCGCATCAGACGCTGGAGCATCTGCTTCAACTGCCAAAATAGCTTCATCTGCTGCTGGCGCATCTTCCTCTACTGTTACAGCACAGTTAGCAAAAGGAAAATCTTTAGATGAAGCATTGCAAGCTGGTTTAACTTCTGGTGCTCTTGCGGCTGGAACTACTTCTATTGTTGAAGCAGGAAAAGAAGCCGTATCCGACCCTGCTACTGGCGCAAGCATGAAAGCAGAGGCGAGCACTGTTCCCCCTGAACAAGCTGCTGGAGATTATTCTGTAAAAGCAGATTATTCTTTACCAAGTCAACAACCCGCAAGCACAGGCATCACAGAAAAGATACCTACAGGTGGCGGTCAAGGACTTGTTGTTGACTCAAATGCAATTCTTCCTGCATCATTGGCAGCTTCACAATATGCACCTCCAAGTGAAAAAGTCAGAGGAACAGAAACAGGTGGAACTCAACCTGCTTACAGCACTCTTTCACAAACATTGACACCCTCAACATTTGATTCGTCCATTACGGGCGAAACGTCTTACAAAGAACCTGCCACACTACAGGCAACTTCTCAGCCTACAGTACCTTTATACGCAGAAATAGCGGGTGAAGTGGCACGACCAATTATTAGACAAACTCTGTCCGATGTGTTGGGTCTTGGCTCAAAAGTACCAGGCGCACCTGCGGCGGGAAGTGCTGGTCAAATTGCTCAGGGAGCTTCAACAGGCACGACTACCAGCTTGACAGGAGAGCGTGGAGCAGGTGAAATTGAAAGTAAAGAAACAGGAAAAGACAGAGAAGACGTATGGAATGAATCTTCTTTGCGCCTCAAAGATGCTTTAGGAGTGTGACATGGCAACGCTGAAAAAACTTACCCGCATGGGCGCAGATGTGCGTCAGATTGCTCGTCTTCTGCAAGCAAAAGCACCAGAAGGGCACATGCTTGCCTACATTACTCCAGACGAGGCAAAGCTGCTGAAGTCTCAGGGTGGTAGCGGTCATTTGCATGAGGATACGGGCGTTCCTTCTTTTGAAGTGGATGATAGCTATGGTTTCACAGCAGACACTGCGTTTGATTACGGCCCAGAACCAACACAAGCATATTCACAACCTACAAGAACTTATTCTGTAGACGCAACAGCACCTATTGGGCCAAGACAAACAGATAGCGGCACTCCTATTGAAGTGATGGAAAGTGCGCCTTCAGTTCCAGGTATTTACGGTGGAGGCGGGGCTGACCCATACACAAAGGGAACAAGTGAATATATGCAAGCAAAACCCTCTATCACAGAGGCTGCTGGTCAATCTCGCATAAGTCAAGGTGAAGCTCCATATTCTTTTCAAGACATGTCATTTGCTGGAGAAAATGTTGTTCCAGGCGGGTATCTTCCAACTGCTATGACGATGGGTGCAGGAGAGCCAGCACCACAAACAATAGACACCGCCAGAGAACCTTCTCTTGGTGACAAGCTGCAAAGCTACTACAAAGACATGAGTCCACAAACATTAACTCGCTTGGGTCTTGCGGGTGGACTTGGTTTGTTGGGTGCTTATCAAAGTAACAAAGCTCAAAAAGAAGCTGAAAGGGCAAAGAAAGAGCAACAAGCTCTTGCCGCTCCATATCAGCAAAAAGGTGCGGAGTTGCAACGTCAAGCACAAGCAGGTGAACTCACTCCTGCTGCACAGCAACAGTTACAAGCGGTTCAGGCTCAGGCTGCACAACAATCTGCAAGTAGAGGTGGAGCAGTAAGCGCAACTCAATCCGCAGCCCAGATAGAGGCGTTCAGGGCGCAGTTGTTGCAACAACAATATGACTACGGTCTAAAGCTGTCTGGTATTGGTGACCAAGTTGCTCTGGGTGCTATCAAGACAGGATTGGAAGCAGACAGGTATGTTCAAAGCCTGAGTAACGGCTTCTACACCAATATGGCAAACATTGTTGGCGGTATGCCAGCATACTCACAACAACAATACGGAGCTAGATAATGGCTGAACAAACAGACGTACTTGCAAAACCGTTGCCAAAGCCTGTTGAGCCGCAAGGAAAAGGCCGTATAGGCTTCAAAGAAGCTATGGGTATCAATGAGCCATTTATGACTCGCAAGGCTGAGATACAGCCTGAAATATCCAAAGCTGAAGGTGATATTGCCAAAGCTCAACAAGAGCAAAAAGAAATTAAATCTACTGGCGAGTTGTCTGCTCAGATGCGGTTTGGACAACAGCAAGAAGCTGCCATGCAAGGTTATCAGGAAAAGCTGGAAAAAGAACCTCTTCCCGCTTTTATTCCGTCCAAAGACAATGCCCAAGACATTGCGGGTTTGTTTGGTGTTATCAGCGTCATCAGTATGCTGGTAGGCGGCGGTGGACGCATGTCTGGTCAGCTTGCACTTGGCAATATGAACGGCATGATGGAAGGTTATCGCAAGGGCAGAAAAGACTTGTACGAGAGAGAGCGTTCAGAGTTTGACAAGAACTTTAAGTCCATGATTCAAAAACATGCTGAGTTCCGTCAAGAGATGGAAGACGCTATCAAGCTGGCTGTAACAAACAAAGAAGAAGGTTTCAGAGCGGCTGAGTTGGCGGCAACAAAAGCTGGCAGTGATATTGTCAAAGCTCAGTTGCGTAAAGGTGACTTGCTTGGTGCTTACAAACTTGTTGACGAATCTCAGAAAGGTTCTGAACACGCTTTAAACATGGAACAAAAAGCCAGAGCAGAAGAAGCCAGAGCAAAAGAAGCGGCAGATAGAGCAAGAGAAGCGGCAAAATTACGTAAGTCATTAGCCGAAATGAAGGCGGGTGGTGGAACTTCCCCTGCTGGAGCAAATGTTACAAATGACATTGAAAGCAGTGCTCAAGCTATTGCCAATTATGCTCAAAAACCACCTGGCTTGAGAGATAAAACTCGTTCTCAAATTATGGCTCGTGTACGACAAATCAATCCAAGTTACAACGAAATGGATTATGGTCAACGTGACCTTGCGATGAGGAACTACACCAATCCTAATGGTGCTGGCGCAAAACAATTGCAAGCGTTTACAACTGTTGCTGGTCACTTGAATAGTTTGGAAAGACTTGGAGAGGCATTAAACAACAAAGATACACAGCTTGCCAACCAAGCATTAAATTACATTGCTGTTCAAACTGGAAATCCAGAAGTGACCAATTTTAACGCTGCCAAGCAAGCTGTTGCTGGTGAAGTTGTTAAAGCGATTACGGGTACTGCTGGCGCATTAGCAGACCGTAAAGAAGCAGAACAAATTTTTAGTGAAATCAAATCACCTGAACAATTGCAGGGTGCTATTGATACTGTTAAAGAATTGATTTACAGCCGTCTTGACACAACAAGAGCACACTATGAGTCTGCAACAGGTAGACATGACTTTGAAACAAGATTACCTGATATTGTCAAGCAGGCGTTCATTGAAAAGAAAAGACCATCTTCCGCACCTGCTTCATCAGCAGGAACGTCTTCTGGTGCATTAACTCCAGAAGAACAAGCAGAATTAAAAGCCCTGAAAGCAAAACATGGCAGATGACCGCACAGAACTTGAAGAGTTAAGACGCATAGACGAGCTAGAGCGTAAAGCCTCTGGCGGTAAAGCTACACCTGCGGCTTCTCCTGCTGCTGTAGATTTTTCTGTGCCGACAAAAGAGAATCTTGCAGAAAGTGCAAGGCAAGCAAAAGAACGAGGCAAGTTAGCTAAAAAAGAAGAGCCAGGGTTTTTTGAGCAAGTATTGGCATCCCCTGAAGTGCCAATATCAATGGTGCAAAACATTCCTGTAAGTTTGGCTGGTGCAATTGCTACTGGTGGCAAAGCCGAGCCAATGGCTGACTTCATGCAAAAGTACGGGTATCAATTCAAAACCCGTGGCGGTCAAGCTGTAGCTGAAAAACTTGGCAAAGCATTAGAAGGATTGCCTCCTGTGCTTGGTATGGGCGGTGCTGTTGAGGGTGCAATGCAAGCTGCCGCTCCTGCTACAAGACAAGTTGCTGCTATACCTGGTGTTCAAAAAGCGGTGTCAAAAGCAGAAGCACTTGGACAAGGATTAAAGACAGGAGCAACATATCCTATTACCAGAGGCATAGAAGCTGTTGTAGGAAAAACAACGCCATCTATTGAAGCTCTTGCAAGAAAACGTGAAGCGATGGGATATGAGTTTGAGCCTGGTCAACTGCGAGAAGTTAAGCCTCTTGGTTCTCCTGGTTACGACTTGAAGAGGATGAGAAAGAATCAGACTCTTGCAAACGAAGAAGTCACTTCAGCTACAGGCAATAAAGTTGGACTTGGTAAGGTCACAAAAGACCATCTTGAGAAAACTCAAAAACAGCTTGGTTCAAAATACGATGAGATTTTTGGCACAGAGTCAAAGCCAAAAGAGTTAAAAATTGATGAGACTCTTGCCAACGCAGCAAGTAAAGCCGCTGAGTTTGAAGCATCTATTGACCCTGCAAAAGTTTCTGGCATCTCAAAGACTGCGGACAATATTTCAAGACGTTGGGATGAGATACAGGCATTGAATCAGAGGCTTGCTGCTTACAAGAAAAAGCCTGTAGTTCCTTTGTCAGAACCTCCTCCTATATCTGCCAGTATGCGTAGGCAGTGGTCAAATTTGGTTGAGGCAACTAAAAAAGGTGCGCCTGAACATGCTTCTGAAATTCAAAAAACAGTTGATGAACTGTCCAAGAATTTAAATCTTGCCGTCAAACCTAAAGTCTGGTTTGGCAATGACAGAAGTGGAAGCACTTATGGAATGGCAAGTTCTGATGGTCATATTGTCATTCGCAATGGCATGGATAGAGATGCCGCTGTTGCTACCGCTTTGCATGAGTTTGGTCATCAAGCTGAATTCCAATTGCTCAAACATGCTCCATCTGATGTACAAGCTGAAATTTACAAAGCATTCCAACAGCACAGAAAAGATGTGCGGATGGGAACAAAAACTGTTGAGCAATACAGACCAGTTACTGCTGCTAAGTATTCTGAACAAACAAGAACACAAATACCAAGCCAGACTTACGAGAGAGAGTATTTGCGTAATTTTTCAGAATGGTTTGCCGAGCAAACATCTCGTTGGATAACTACAACAGAAAAACCAACAACTGTTGTTGAAAAATTCTTTGCCAATGTTTCTAAGGTTTGGAAAGACATTTACAAGCGTGTCACTGGACATGTTGGTTTGGCAGATGAGGTAAATGAATTTTTTCGCTCTCGCTGGAATCCTGATTTGGTTCAACAAGCTGTTCAGACTGAACCTGTTTTGACACCACAAGCGGCTATGGCTGGTGGCGTAAATGGCAGAGAACTACAGGCATTGAGAAGCAACTTGTCAGACATGGTGTACAGGTTGTCTGGTCAAGACAAATACAGGGCTGGTCAATTGTTGCGTGAAATAGACGCTGCAATTGAAAGAAGCAATCCTGAAATAGCTGAACTGTTCAGAGAAACAAACAAAAAATATGCTGCCAACTCTTTGTTGTTAGAACTTGAAAGAAAGAACGGCATATTGCAAGGCAACGTCAGTCTTGAGCGTTTGGGTGAATTGACAAAATATTTGCCCCAAAATCATCCTTTGTATGAAGCTGGTCTTGCTGGAAGACAGTTGAATATGAGAGGAATGTTTGAGGGAGCACAGCTTCCTCCTGGCGACCTTACATCATTGTTATCAAGAACAAAGCGTTTTGCTCTTGGCGAATTAACAGACAGCCCATTTGCAAGAGCAATTCAAAGACGTATTAGTGAACCACCAAAGGAGTAATCATGGCAAAGAGAGAATCAACAGAACAGAGAATGGCCCGTGAGGGTGGCGAGAATGAGGTTAGAGCCTCTGAAGACTACAACCGTGAGATGGCAAAGCGCAAGCAAACCAAGGGTGATGTCAAACCTGCCAAACGAGCCGTAGGCCGCAAGCTCAGTAAATGAGCCGCAAGTCCAAAGATAAGGGCATTAACCCTGACCTTGACAAGTTCATTTCGGACTTGATGAAGCAGGTGTTGAATGACCCAGAAGCGTCTGTCACCGACAAGGTGAAGGTGTTAGACCGTGCACTCAAGCTGGAAGCCTTGAAGATGAAGGACTCCGATGATGCTTGGGGTTCAGGGTTTATGGATGTAGAAAATGATGAGGATACATGATAATATGGTTATCCCGACATTAAAAAGGAATAATCATGGATGCAACCGCAATCATTCGTCTGGCACTGGTGGTCATCTCAGACCGCTTAATCACCATTCTTGCCCTGCTCACCTCCTTTGGTCTGGGTTGCTGGACAATGTGGGG
>Ga0007796_10000376_pt1 | contig 13840 bp, 10 predicted proteins | sample CryBogmetaGMA0M_FD_60373 | JGI IMG/M metagenome (GOLD analysis project Ga0007796, IMG submission 60373) | Freshwater microbial communities from Crystal Bog, Wisconsin, USA - MA0M | ecosystem: Environmental > Aquatic > Freshwater > Lake | place: Crystal Bog, Wisconsin, USA | collected 2009-07-06 | reverse complement strand
AATGCCTTGGCTCTCCAAATTTTCTTATAATCTGATTATCTTCTTCTTTTTCACCATATGGAACCCCTTCTTCAAGAAGGTTAGGAAGCGAAATCAAAAAGTTATTGAGTTTTTCTTGCGCCTCATTTTTTTGCTCTTCCAGAATATGTATTTTATGCTTGATTTCATAACCCCTCTCCTTCAATATTTCAAATTTTTCATCCTTATGATCAATGAAAGACATTTGTTTGGCAACTTCATTTCTTTCATGTTGTAAATCCTGAATTTTAGATTTATTCTCCCGCACAATATTATCAATGAACAATATTTCTTCAGAGCATGGACGAATGCCTCTACCTTCCATCCCCTTATCAAATAATTTACTATTTTCTCTTATAAATTTAATATCATGCATACTTATTTTACTCTTTTACATAAAATTATAGAAATTTCATATAACAACACAAGCGGTAATGCAAGTATCACTTGGCTAATTACATCTGGTGGAGTAAGTATAGCAGCTAAAATAAAAATTAATACTATCGAATATCTCCTAAATTTTTTTAATTGGTGATGGTTAATAATTTTTAATTTTGTTAACATCACTAATAATATAGGCAATTGAAATGCCAATCCAAAACCTATGAATAACTCCACAATTAAATCTACGTATTCACTTATCTTTGCTTCTAATATAATTGGAATGCCGTGTTTAGGAGTTATATCTTGAAAACTTATAAAAAATCTCCAAGTTATTGGCATTACAACGAAGTATACCAATAATACCCCTATCAAAAATAACATTGGAGGAAAAAATATATATGGCATAACAACCTTTTTTTCCTTTTTATATAGCCCTGGTTCTAGAAATTTATAAAGCTGATAGAAAAAAATTGGCGAACATAAAAAGAGACTTGAAATAAAAGAAATTTTTAGTTCAGTCATGAAACCTTCCGTTAACTTAGTGTATATAAAGTGAAAATTTCCCTCTCCCTCTGAAAGCTTTGAGAGTGGCTTTGAGAGCAAATAAAATATATCCCAACTAAATTGAAAAGTGATTATGGTAATAATTATAAAAGAAAATACCACCTTCATTAAGCAATATTTAAACTCTAAAAGATGTTCCTCAAGAGTAAATCTTTTTAGCTTATGCTTGCTATTTTTTGACATTGTATACAAATATTAATCTAGCAATTGTACACAAATGGTCCCAAAAAATCAAGTTATGTACAAATAACCCAAAAAATCAAAAAACCTCTTTCTTCTTCTCTCATGAAATCCGCGCAAAACTTTCAACGCTATTTACATCCCCCTTCCTGATGGGCCTGTATGACTTAAACGATGATCTTTTTCATGTTGAACATGCGTTTCATTACTGTGATTTTTACCATGCTGCTCTAAGATTTTATTTACTCCTTGATTATACTTTCTAGGTTGCAATTCCCACTCCACACCATCATGCACTTTATCAAGATTTACTTTCAATTTTGAACTGTTTAAGCTATTAGTATCCCTAGTAGATGCAGTTGAGCTCAATTCACTTTCAAATTGCTTATTTTCTTTTTCCTCAAGAGTCTTAGTTTGTCTTTCTAACTTTACGTATTCACCATCTAACTGTTTTATCATATCTTGTTCATTCTTAATTAAACCGCTTATCTCCCTAGTTAACTTAGCCTTTTCAGCCCCCAATGGCCACGATTCTTGTTCTAATTTTCCAAACTCCTTACTCACCTCTTTCATTTTTTCGTTTATTTTTTTTAGCATTGCATCTTTTGTGACTGGTTTCTCCTTTGTCATTCTTTATTGCATCAGGACCATTCTTTGTTCTACCATAAAGTACCTCTAAGTTTTTCAGCTCAACTTGCTTCTCTCTCATGCCCTGATTTTTTGAGGCTATTTCACCTTCCACGGTTTTTGAGGCTATTGCATCCCTAATTTTACTTAATTCACCCTCTACTTTTTCAATTTTTACTAAACATTGATCCATTTCATCTTGTATTTGATAGAGCTCCTTACCGTGTTCTTTAGCGGATAGATCTAGATCTTTAGATTCACGTGAGTTAGTATTTTCACTATCTTGTGATATAACACTCATTCTATCAAGATTTTTATCACTTAGATCTTTAGGTTTTTTTTAGACGATAAATTAGTAAATGTCTTAAATGCATTTTTTAAGTCCTTCCATAATCCCATTCACTACCTCTGATTAAATGTTAAATTTATATTTAATAACTTATAAATTTAATGTCTACCAACATAAGGTTGCATTTATAACTCCCATCTGTAACTAGGTAAAGTTGCTACGGAGCAAAAAGCAACGAGCACAGTGCAATTTTTACACAAAAGAGGAATGAAGACGTTTTAAACTTACTTGCAAAACCACGCCTTTAAAACCAAAATTGGGATTATAAAATGAAAATAATTTTGCAATTTAGCAATATAACCATACTTCACAGAGCTCATTAATTTCAAGTCAGGAATTTAAAAAAAGCCCAGCTTCAAAATATGCTATATCTCAATATTACAATTCCGAATGCTCGAAATGGAAATGACCTTTATTAATATCAAAAATAAATGCTGTTTTTTCAACAAAATCAACGCAATTATCTGATTCATGCCAACCTTCATGCTGTATTTTTTGACTACCCCAAGATGTACATTCTTTAAATTTTCCATCTTCACACTTAAATCTTTCTGGGTGAAATGAATTCTCTCCCATTAACTCAGTATAATTATCACAAGTTAGCTCTTTTCCACCAAATCCCAAAAATAAATCTTTTTGATATGGATGATCCTTTCTGATAGTTAAAAAAGCTTTAGTAAAACCATCATCTGCTTTGCAAATATTAGCCATATTGCCAATACTATTAGAAATGCTATCTTTCTTATCCAAAAATTTATCTGCAATAAACACAGCAGAAAATTCATAAACATTATTTTGAGTAAATTTAGAGATTGTTTTATCAGATACAGTTGGGCTTGACCCAGTTAGCCCAATATTAAATAATGCAGCTGGTTCATCATCTATAGTGATAACCCTTGCTAATTTACAATCACTTTCACTACCATTATCACCTCTACTTCCCCATAATTTTAACTTTCCTTCCATATTTCTTTCACAATGTTTACCATCTCCATAGCTTCCGCATGAGATTGGATTATTTGTAAAGTTGAAAATTTGCTCAAGAAGCTCTTTTGAATCTTGGTTATTTTTGATAATTTTTATTGTTGTAGTCATAAAACGCCCCTGTAAAATATAAAGTGTATTGTAAACTATTGCTTAAAAATTGCAAAATTAAATTATCTCGTATCCATCTTTTGTGTCGACAATCTTATAACCTTGCTCCTCTATTTGCATCCTAACTTTATCAGCTTCTTCCCATTTTTTATTTGCCTTTAGTTTTTTTCTCTCTTCTGCAAGCTCTATAATTTCTGGAGTTAATTGGATTTCTCCAAACTTCTCTTCAAGATTAAGGCCTAAAAAGTCACAACAATTAAGTATATCTATAGCATAATTTTCATCCCCTTCTTGCGCATTACTTGATAATTTATGAATGAAGGAAAGTGCAAGAGGTGTATTTAAATCATCTGCTATATATGATAAAAATTCATCTGGTATCTTTCTTGAATTTGCATCAAATTTCCCACCATACTTTTGAATAGATTTTTGAAATTTAGCTATGCTTTTCTGTGAATCCTCTAATGCTTTTTGATTAAAATCCAGTGGTCTTCTATAATGTGAGGTTAAGTAAAAATACCTCAGCGCCACTCCACTAATTCCTCTATCTAACAGCTCTTTAACAGTTATGAAATTTCCAAGACTTTTGCTCATCTTATCACCCTCTACTGTCAAAAATCCATTGTGAACCCAGTATTTTGCAAATTTGTTATTTTTTGATTCACAAATACTTTGGGCTATTTCATTTTCATGGTGAGGAAAAACCAAATCAACACCACCACCGTGAATATCAAAATTATCACCCAAATATTTTTTACTCATAACAGAGCATTCAATATGCCAACCAGGTCTTCCATCGCCCCATGGACTAGAAAAACCCATTTTTTCATGTTGCTTTTTTGGCTTCCATAACACAAAATCCATTGGATTTTTCTTTAGCTCCGAAATCTCAATCCTTGCACCAATATCTTGATCATCAATTTTCCTTTTTGAAAGCCTCCCATAATCACCATAACTATCGATGTCAAAATATACGTGCCCATCACTAACGTAAGCGTGGCCTAGTTCTATAAGCCTTATTATCATAGATATCATCTGGGGAATATTTTCTGTGGCTTTGGGCTCTTGATTAGGAATTAAGCAATTTAGATGGCCTAAATCCTCATGAAAATATTGTGTCATTCTTGTTGTTAATGACTCTATACTTTCATTATTTTTATTTGCAGAATCAATAATTTTGTCATCAACATCAGTTATATTTCTTACGTAGGTAACCTTGGAATATACATTTCTCAATAGCCTAAATAAAAGATCAAAAATCACGGATGACCTGGCATTACCGATGTGTGGCCTATCATAAACAGTAGGACCACATACATACATCTTAATGTCACTTTTATCAATAGGGATAAACTCTTCTTTTTTACCAGAGAGTGTATTGGTTAAAAAAATTTTCAATTTTAAAACTATAAATGAATTGGTTTAAAATATGTAGCAAGGGAAGCCTCTTTTATCGCTTCATTTAATGTTGGATGAGGATTGCAAATCCTTGCTAAATCTTCTGATGCCGCATTAAATTCCATAGCAACTGTTGCCTCGGCAATTAATTCTCCTGCTGCATCACCAATAATATGAACACCTAAAATTTGGTCAGTTTTTTTACATGCAATAATCTTAACAAAACCATCTGTCTCACCGGAAGTTCTGGCTCTGCTATTAGCAAGAAATGGAAATTTGCCAATTTTGTATTCAACATTATTATTTTTCAATTCATCCTCAGTTTTGCCAACAGAAGCAATTTCTGGATGCGTATAAACTACACCAGGTATGGTATCATAATTGACATGTCCATGTTGCCCATCAATAATTTCAGCCACAACAACACCTTCATCAGATGCTTTATGCGCAAGCATTGGTCCAGCAATAACGTCTCCTATTGCATAAATATTTGAAATATTCGTCTTAAATTGCCCGTTTACCATAACCCTACCCTTTTCATCCAATTTGATGCCAATTTTACCTAAATTCAATGATTCTGTATTAGGTTTTCTACCAACAGCCACCAAAACAACATCGCAATCAACTTTTTCTGAATTGCCTCCAGATATTGACGTAATCTCAACTTCCACTTTACCGTTCTTAATTTGCGCTGAGGTTACTTTGGAAGAAAGTTTAAAGGTTAATCCCTGCTTTTCAAATACTTTCCTTGCTTCTTTTCTTATGTCACTGTCAAAACCAAATAGGATGTTGTCTGCAAATTCTACAACTGCAACTTTAGTACCAAGTCTTGACCATACTGAACCTAGCTCAAGCCCAATTACTCCACCCCCTATCACAATCATCTTTTTAGGAACTTTTTTGAGAGATAACGCACCATCTGAAGTAACTATTTTTTCTTCATCAATTTTGATATTTGGCAAAGTCACTGGAACAGAACCTGTTGCAATTATTATGTTATCTGCTTCTAATAACTTATTTTCACCACTATTTAAAGCTACAGATATTTTATTATTTGACTCAAATTTGCCAAGCCCGTTAAAATAATCAACTTTATTCTTTTTGAATAGACCAGCTATACCTTGTCCCAAACCAGAAACTGTTGAATCCTTAGTTTTCATTATTTTATCTAATGAAAAACTAATATCCTTACATTCTATTCCTCTTGAAGCAAAATTATGTTTTGCATCATGATATTTATGAGTGATATTTAATAATGACTTCGATGGTATGCACCCAACATTTAGACATGTACCACCTATAAATTGCTTGTTATCTATACATGCAACTTTTTTACCAAGCTGAGCAGCCTTAATAGCAGCAACATATCCACCTGGGCCACCGCCTATAATTAAAACATCATACTTTTCCATAATACCAAACCCTTAATAATTTACTATAATCCAAACAAAAGCTTCTCAGGCGTTTCTACCATATCTTTTATTCTCTTTAAAAATGTAACAGCCTCACCTCCATCTACTACTCTATGATCATATGAAAGAGCTATGTACATCATAGGACGTATGACAACCTGACCTGAAACAGCAATTGGTCTTTCTACTATATTGTGCATGCCAAGTATACCAGATTGAGGTGGATTAATTATTGGGGTGGACAGTAAAGAACCATATATTCCACCATTTGTAATACTAAATGTCCCACCTTGCATGTCACTCATTGCAAGTTTACCTTCTCTGGCTTTTTTACCAAGATTTACAATATTTTTCTCAATATCTGCATGGTTCATTTTATCGGCATTTTTAACAACTGGAACAACAAGCCCCTGCTCTGTTCCAACAGCTACGCCTATATTATAATAATTCTTGTAGACTAAATACTCTCCGTCTATTTCAGCATTAATCGCTGGTATTTCCTTTAAAGCAACAACTGTAGCTTTAACGAAAAATGACATAAATCCGAGTTTCACGCCATGCTTCTCTTTAAATGCCTCTTGATAATCTTTTCTGCATTTCATAACTGCCGACATATCCACTTCATTAAAAGTTGATAATATTGCAGCAGTGTTTTGAGAATCTTTGAGCCTTTTAGCAATTGTTTGTCTCAACCTGGTCATTTTTATTCTTTCCTCAAGTTGCTCATGAGGTTGAGAAATTACTGAATTTTGAGTCTGAGAGTTTGATATCGCAGATAGGACATCACCTTTGGTAACACGCCCATCCTTCCCTGTAGTATTGGCTATATTTTGCAAATTATGCTCTGATGCAATTTTACTGGCAGCTGGAGAAAAAATTTGATCCCTAGTAATCTGTAGCTGTGTATGTTGAGCATCTTTAACATCTATAGTGCCTTTATTTGTAGCTGCCTTAATATTTTTTTGTATTTCTGCAACCCCTCCTTCTTCAAGAGAACCTAAAGTATCACCTACCGCTACTACATCTCCTTCATTAAATTTAATTTCATTAATAATTCCTGAAACAGGCGCATTCACTTCCAACGTTATTTTATCAGTTTCCAGCTCTAATAAAATTTCATCAACTTTAATTTGCTCCCCAACTTTTTTGTGCCATTTTGCCACAGTAGCTTCTGTAACTGACTCTCCCAACGATGGAACTGTAATATTCACTGCCATAATTTTAACTCCTATTATTCAAATGCTTTTTTCAAAAATTTATTTAATTCTTCGATGTGCAACTTCATATATCCTGCTGCGGGAGATGAGGATTCATCTCTACCAACATACTTCACCTCTAATTTATTGCCAATCTCTTTTAATACTTCTTCAAATTTTGGTTTAATGTACTGCCATGCTCCCATATTTTTGTGCTCTTCTTGGCACCAAATAATTTGTCTAATATTTCTATATTTGCCAAACTGCTGAATTATCTCCTTTTTAGGATATGGATAAAGCTCTTCTAATCTTATCAAAGCAACTTTATTTTCATTGCGTCTTTCTCTTTCTTCAAACAACTCATAATAAACTTTACCACTGCAAAATATCAGCTTCTCTATCTTATTAAAATCTCTTATATTATCTTCTATTAAAGATTTAAAATGCGTACCATCAGCGAAGTCCGTTAATTTAGAAACTACTAATTTATGCCTTAATAATGATTTTGGTGTCATTATTATTAAAGGGTTTCTATATGTCCTCAAAGCTTGTCTTCTAAGCAAATGGAAAATTGATGCAGGGGTCGTACAATTTGCAACTGTGATATTATTATTTGCACTTAGTTGCAAAAATCTTTCAAGCCTTGCAGAGCTATGTTCCGGTCCTTGACCCTCATATCCATGTGGCAAAAGTAGAACAAGTCCACTCATCCTCAGCCACTTGGCCTTACCTGAAACCAAATATTGATCAATAATCATTTGAGCACCATTTGCAAAATCACCAAATTGCGCCTCCCAAATAACTAACGTTTTAGGATTAGAATAGCTGTAACCATATTCAAATCCCATTACTGCTAATTCAGACAAAATACTATTATGAATCTCAAGTTTGCCACTTTGATCATTGCCCAGATTATTTAATGGGATATATTTTTGTTCACTTTCTTGATCTACTAAAACCGCATGGCGATGAGAAAAAGTGCCCCTTTCAACATCTTCTCCAGTAAATCTAATATTACACCCTTCTTTTAATAGCGATGCATAAGCCATTGTTTCTCCCATTCCCCAATCTATATCATCACCTATATCCAACATTTGCTTTCTGCTATTAAGTAGCCTCTCAACCTTTTTATTTAACTTAAAGTCATCAGGTACATTTGTTAAAGGATCGCTTAAATTTTTTAGTTCTTTGGATTTTACACCAGTAACAACATTACTGTTATCATCAGTTAAAAATTCGTCAAAGCTCTTCCAATCATTTTTAAGCCAATCAGCACTCTGAGGTTTATAACTATCCGACAATTCAAATTCTTTATCTAAAAAATCCTTAAACACTTCTTTATTTCGCTGAATTGTATCTTTATCAATACTACCTTGACTTAATAATTTAAGGCTATAAATCTCAGAAGGGCTTTTGTGCTGATGAATAATGTCATACATCCTAGGCTGGGTAAACATCGGTTCATCACCTTCATTATGTCCATATTTTCTATAACAAACTATATCAACAAACACGTCTTTTTTAAATTTAGACCGGTATTTTGCAGCAATCGCACTAACATATGCAATAGCTTCAGGATCATCTCCATTAACATGGAAAATTGGAGCGCCTACCATTTTAGCTATATCTGTGCAATATCTTGATGATCTACCATCTGAAGCATTAGTGGTAAATCCAATTTGATTGTTCGTTATTATGTGTATAGTTCCACCAGTATCATATGCTTTTGTTCCACCTAAAGCCAATAATTCCATTACAGAGCCTTGCCCACTAAAAGCAGCATCCCCATGAAGCAATATTCCCAATACCTCACTTCTATCTTTATCGCCAATTAAATCTTGTTTAGCTCTTACTCTCCCCATAACCACCGAATTTACCAACTCTAAATGAGATGGATTAGGCGTTAAAGTTAAATGTATATCTTTTTCATCAACTTTAATATCTGAAGACACCCCAACATGATATTTAACATCACCAGGCATATTGAGGTTGTCTGGGATAAAAACCCCTCCCTTAAATTCAGAAAAAACAACATGGTAGGGCTTTTTTATAACTTTTGTCAAAACACTCAGCCTCCCCCTATGAGCCATTCCTAAAACCATCTCTTTAATACCACTGCCAGCAGAAATCTGTATTATTTCCTCAATTGCCGTAATAGTACCTTCACCACCCTCAATCGAAAAACGTTTTGCACCTGGAAACTTTGTATGAAGATATTCTTCAAACATCCCAACTTTTACCAAACTGTCTAAAATTTCAGCTTGCTTATTTTTATCAAAATTTATAACACCTACACCATTTTCAATTTCAGTTCTCAACCATTCCTTTTCTTGTAAATTATCCATATGAGTAAGTTCTATAGCAAACCTTGCACTATAGGTATTTACAAGATTTTGGTAGAGAGTTTTCAATAGCATTTCTTGTTGACCAAAAGCTCCATCTACGTATACTTGTTGCTCTAATTCTTCTTCCTTAATGCCATAATTCCTATAATCAAGTTCTTTAGGAAGATTTGTATTAGTTAAGCCTAAAGGATCTAATTTTACAGCCATATGCCCATATGATCTAAAAGCATCTATTAACTTTGCTATTTTTAGTGAAATATTGCTAATTTTACTTGGAATGTCTTTTTCCTTTTTGACATCAATATCTACTTTGTCTTGGTAGCCTATAATTTTATTGTCCCTTTTTCTCCAGCTTGGTCCTGAAAAAAAATCTTTAAAATCATCCTTATTTTCTTCTGATTCAGAAAAATATTTTCTCCAACTTTCATCAACTGAATTTGGATTTTTCAAATACTCATTGTATAGCTCTTCTATAAACAAAGCATTTTGAGACAAAAAAGAGGAATCAGAAGGATTATTCATTTGGCATCGTAATTTATCAAAATTTAACTAAGTATTACTCCTATCACCATTAAAAATCAAGCCTGTTATAAATATTTAATCTGTGCTACATAGCAAGAAATAGCATATTTTGTAAATCCGTATAAAGGACAAAGTCTATCCATAATTAGCGCAATAATTACTCAACTACGGTAGGAAGCTTTAATCATCACCTCTCTGCAATGAAATTTATACCATTATCAATAGTTATTTGCTTTTGTTTAATGCTTTAAATAGAATAGCCCTTACATATACACTATAGACAGCTCTGGATTTAAATGAATAACCTAAAAATTAATAAGGAAATGCAGAAATGTTTAAACGATTGGATAACTTATCTTGATAAAAACCTAAATTATTCCCAAAATACAATCAATGCATATATCACAGATATATATTATTTTTTACAGTTTATTTTTAATCATCATGGAGAATCAATATCACTTGAGTTATTGGATAAATTAGAAGTGCATGATTTTAGATCTTGGCTGGCATTTAGAAAAAGAAATAATATAGCAAGCATTTCTAACAATAGAACCATATCCTCAATAAAAAATTTTTATAAATTTTTGAAAGAGCAATACAAAATAGAAAATCAAAATATAAATCTTGTAAAAATTGCGAAATTAAATAAACCACTACCTAGAGCATTACCAGTAAAATCTGCAATTGAAATAATGAATGCCATAGAAAAAATTAGTAATAATTTTTGGATTGGGCAAAGAAATAAAGCAATCGCATATTTGCTATATGGATGCGGGATGAGAATTAGTGAAGCATTAGACCTTAGGGTAAATAATTTTTACGATGAATTTCTTAGAGTAATTGTTTCAGGAAAAGGCAACAAAGAACGGGAACTATATTTACTACCAATAATTCAAGGACAAATAAAAAGCTATATTTCTTCCTGCCCATATAAATTTCAAAATGACAGCTTTTTATTTTATGGAGAGAAAGGAGATAAGCTAAATCCTGATGTTTTTCGAAAAACCCTAAGAAAATTGAGAGCAGGGTTATGTTTACCTGATTTCACCACACCTCATTCCCTAAGACACAGTTTTGCAACACATTTATTAGCTAATTCTGAAGGAGATTTACGAACAATTCAGGAATTATTGGGCCACAAGAATTTGTCTACTACCCAAAGATATACTAAAATTGACATGAACTATTTAATGAAAAATTTTATTAATTTTCATCCGAGAAGCAAAGAATAACCTATATTAATCTCTCCTACGACAAGATAATCTTCATCATCATTAAATTTATCGAAAGAGCAATTATATCATTTTATACCAATTCCCTAAAATAACTTAACATTTAAATTATTTAAAGTGATTGATATTACATAAAGCTATCTAATTTTCTAGATCTGGTTTTGTGCCTTAATTTTCTAAGTGCTTTAGCTTCAATTTGCCTAATTCTTTCTCTCGTAACATCAAATTGTTTTCCAACTTCTTCTAAAGTATGATCAGTTTCCATACTTATACCAAACCTCATCCTTAAAACTCTTTCTTCTCTTGGTGTTAAGGTTGCTAAAACTTTGGTAGTTGTTTCTCTCAAATTTGAATGCACAGCAGAATCGATTGGTTTAATTGCATTGGTATCCTCGATAAAATCACCCAACATACTTCCTTCATCATCACCAATGGGATTTTCTAAACTCATTGGCTCTTTAGAAATCTTCAATACTTTTCTCACCTTATCTACTGGAATTGACAATTGTTCCGCGATCTCCTCAGATGTAGGATCCCTGCCTAAATCATGCGCTAATTGCTTGGATGTGCGTATTATTTTATTTATTGTTTCAATCATGTGCACTGGTATTCTAATTGTTCTAGCTTGATCAGCAATTGAACGAGTAATAGCCTGCCTAATCCACCACGTTGCATAAGTTGAAAACTTATATCCTCTACGATATTCAAATTTATCAACAGCTTTCATTAATCCAATATTTCCTTCTTGTATCAAATCAAGAAACTGTAACCCACGATTGGCATATTTTTTAGCAATTGAAATTACCAATCTTAAATTCGCCTCTATCATATCTTTTTTAGCTTTTGTGACTTCCCTCTCCCATTTTTGTATGTTCTGAAAAATTAATTTAAACTCAAAAATTGGCAAACCACATTTTGTTTCTATTTTTTCGAATTTTTGCCCTATTTTTTGAAAAAATGTTAAATTATCATCGATAAATTTTGCATATTTTATACCCTTTTTGGTCAAAGATTCCAACCATTCATTATCTAGTTTAATGCTATTATACACCTCGATGAACTGAGCTCTATTGAATTTAGATTGAGTTGCAGTTTTAAATATGTCACATTCTATTTGGATGATATTTTTATTAATATCTTTTAGCAACATAAAAATGCTGTTAATGTACTGATCATCCAGCTTTATTTCATCCAATAACTCAGCTATTTTACCAGTCTTCTCGTTAATAATATCTTGCTTCTTTTTATCTAGCACTTTCTTCAAGTTGCTATCTTTCAGTTTATTGTTATCGTGATAAAACTTTAGTAATTCTTTACTATATTCTGATATTTTTAACAAAATTTCTAAAACCTTTGGCTTAAGTTCATTCTCTATAGCTGAAATAGATGTATTATGCTCTGCATCAAATTCACCCTCGTTGCTTTCTTCATTATCATCAAAATCAACATTAGTCGAATCATCCTGATCAAATGATCGCTCACTACTTGCCGTAGCATCAATATCTATAACTTCGCGTAGTAGCTTTTTCCCAGTCAGTATATCATCATACCAATCTTGCATATCTTTGAGTGACATAGGAGCTTGAATTAAAAAAAATAGCTTATTCTTCCTGCTTTCTTCAATTCTTTTAGCTACCTCAACCTCACCCTCTCTGGTAAGTAATGACCTATAACCCATTTCCTTTAAATACATTCTAACAGGATCATCGTTACCAATGCCACCTACGATACTCTCCGAAGAAGATTCAAATTCATCATCACCTTCACTATCTCTCTCCACTACACTTGATTCAGTATCTTTGTTTATAATTGTTATTCCCGATTCCTTGAGAAAAGAAATTACCCCTTTCACCACCTCATGATCTGCATCCTCAGGAATAATTTTATCAAGTTCCTCAGAAGATATTTTACCAATTTTAATATATTCTTTCAATTTATCATGAAGTTTAGAATTTTGAAATTTGATACTTGTATTTGTCATTATAAGTTTATTTTTTAGTTAAAAATAATGTAAAATTATTGATTTGCTATTTCATCCTTAAGTTGTCTCTCATACTTCTTTAAGTATAACATTTTTTTCATCAATTTGTCATCAACAGTTAACAACAATTGATTTTTTAATAATTCTATCTCGTCCCTAATAGTTCGCATTTTTTTTATGTTAAATGCTCTAAACAAATTTTCCTTTGCCTCTATTTGGGATTCAAATTTTGTAAATTTAGTCAACTTCTCAATTGTTCTACTGAAATCATTTTTTTCTGTTGGATTTGCAATGCTTTTATTGTAAAATGACAATAACTCATTATCATCACTAAGGGAGAAATCTAACAACATTTTTCTTATATTGTCAAGTTCATTGCATAAATCAGCCTCAATTAGATCTTCTATTATTTTATTATCGTCTAATAAATCTGGATAATTCCATAAAATACTTAAGATAAAAAGACCTTCTTGATATAATTTATTCTCTTTTGATATGACAGAAAATTGGGAAGAACTTAATTCAAAATTTTTT
>Ga0007796_10000375_pt1 | contig 13855 bp, 10 predicted proteins | sample CryBogmetaGMA0M_FD_60373 | JGI IMG/M metagenome (GOLD analysis project Ga0007796, IMG submission 60373) | Freshwater microbial communities from Crystal Bog, Wisconsin, USA - MA0M | ecosystem: Environmental > Aquatic > Freshwater > Lake | place: Crystal Bog, Wisconsin, USA | collected 2009-07-06 | reverse complement strand
GTCGACGAGTTCGTCGATTGGCTTGTTGCTGAGTTCTTCCGCGACTTGTTCAGCCAACGCAGGCGATAGTCCGCGCTCTCGATAGATCGCGGCCAGTTCCTGCTTTTCTGCTGCCGGATCGGCAATGAGCTCACGGCGTTCCATGGCGCGATCAGCGCTTTCAATGTCTGCCTGAGAACTAACAGACACCCATTCGCCTGCAGCCATTGCCATTGCGCCGGCGGCAAGTCCGGCCAATCCCGCGACCACGACTGCCGATGGTTGAGAGCTACTCGCAGTGGCAACACCGACCATCAAACTCGACGTCGAGACTAGGCCGTCATTAGCGCCGAGGACGGCCGCACGCAGCCAGCCAGAACGATGACCAACATGACGCTCAGGAGCTCGTGAGTGCGACGGCTCACCGGAAGGGATGGGGATAGTCACGTGAACTCCTGTCGTGAGTACGACTGCTTCTTCGACAATAGTCATTCTTCGCTGCGTGTGTGCGCGCGGTCCGACTGACATAGTGTGCTGAGCGTTCGTTGCGGGCTTCGGAGGTGGGACATGAGCGAGCCAGTGATTGCAGCTGAAGGATTTGCATTTCCTGAGGGTTTGCGTTGGCGTGAAGATCAACTGTGGTTCTCGGACATTCTCGGTGGTGCCGTCTATCGGTGGAGTGACGTGGGTGGCCTTCATCTTGTGGCGGAGGTGGAGTCAGGCCCGTCAGGGCTTGGCTGGTCGCGGGACGACGAGTTGTTGATATGCGACGGCGGTAATCGCAGGCTCCTGCGCCTGGGCAAGGATGGCAATCGCCACCTACATGCTGATCTCTCGCACGTCATGACGCATCCTGCCAATGAGATGATCACTGACTCGCGCGGTTGGGCGATCGTCGGTGGCTATGGTTATGACCCCGAGCGCGATGAGCCCACACCGTCAAGCATCTATTGGGTGTCGCCAGAGGGCGCTGTTTCCGAACTTGTCGGTGGCTTGATCTTTCCGAATGGAATGGCCTTCATCGATGATCAAACTCTTGTCGTCTCCGAAACTTTCGCAGATCGCCTAGCCATCATCGATGTGCCGTCAGCGCGGGTGACCTCGCGTATCAAACTTCCGATCGGTGCGACGCCCGACGGGCTAAGTGTTGCTGCGGATGGCTCGCTTTGGGTGGCCAGTGCATACGGGCAAGCCGTTCTCCGGGTCGAACGTGAAGGTCGCGTTGACCGCGTGATCGAGTTGCCGGGTGTTGGGGTCTATGACGTGACATTCGGCGGGTCAGATTTGCGCACTGCGTTCGTTGCGATCTCCGATACCGACGAAACACATGTTGTTGCAACAAAGCCGGGAAAGATCTTGGCCTTCGAACGTGCCTGATCTAAGCGCGGAGTCTGCTCTTTTACCAAAACTGACATATCGGACATGGAATATTCCTCACCGAGAGTGACAATCCACCCTCGACATCATCCGAACGGTTGATGTCAGAGGTGGCCATCATCTTCCGAATTAACAGTGCGTGACTACGGGGCAAGGGCCGCCTGAATTCACTCTCTTGACTTAGTCAAGAATGAGCCGAACGGGGAATCTGATGATGTACGTCAGTGTCGAAAAGCGTACTGTTCAGATATGAATCAGCGCATGCGCGGGGCACTCAGTGCACGAGGGAAGGGTGTCGTTGGCGTTCTCGCCGCCGTCGTCTTGATCTTGTTCACAGCCTCGCCGTCGTGGGCCGCAACATACGGTTCGGTCACCGCAACCGCGCCCACGACTCCTACCTGCACTCTGGCGGGAAAAACCTATACCTGTTCACTGAGCGGGACCGGTTCGTACACGGGCGTTAAAACTGCCGCTGCGTCACCTGTCTACCTTCAGATCGAGATTTGGCGCTGCCCTACCACCACAGCCAGCATTGCTGTGAACGGAGCAACGCCCGCCGGCTGCACGCGAGAGGCGAACTTCCAAAGCGCAACGGTGACTGCTAATTGCACCAGCGTGTGCGTCCCTGTGACGAAGGTTTCCGGGTCTGCAACGTGCACGGCCACTGCCAGCTATAACTACTTCACTCGTTCAACCCTGTGGCTTTCAACCGGGACTGTAGCGACGGGCACCACGGCACTTACCAAGAGTGCGAAGGGTTGCTAGGGCTGACGAGGCCTAAGCAACGTACGTGGTAGAGCCGATGGCTTCACAAACGAGTGTTTCCTCGGTTTCTGCCCCCTCAGCCTCTCCTCATAACGCTCACGGGCGCAGTCGATGGCTACCCATCGTGTGCTTTCTCGCGGCCGTAGTCTGCCAGTGGCCGCCGCTCGTCACCCACGACTATGTGCGCACCGATGTCTTCGTGCTCGCCGTCATCGTGGCATCCGCGCCGTGGATTGCCGTTGGCGCCGGTTTCTTCGGAGCCTTAGTTGGAAGCGCAATTGTTATTGCGATTTCAGGTTTCGATCGTGAGCTAACAAGTGATTTCGCCATCGCGATGATCCTTGCGGTAGCCGTTGGATTCATCTATCGCTATCTGTCTTCGCGCGTGGTCTGGCGACGAGCGTGGGTCGGCTTTATCTTCGTCACCTTGATTGTTTCGGCGCTGAGTTTCATCGCAACTGCCGCTGATCTGTGGATCAATAGCGATTCGTTGGACTGGGTGGTGATCGCACAGGCGTCTCTTCCGGTCATGATTGCATGCTTCATCGCCGGAGCATGGACTTTTGCCGGTCACAGTCGCCGAACCGGGATGACGAGTACCCGAGGTTGGCCCATGGCATTGTCCGTCGTGACGGCGGTTTTAGTTGCAGGGCAGGGTTTCGTCTATTCGTGGGGGTCTCAAGAGCGGGCGGCACTTGATGCTTCGAGCAAGAGTGTGTCGGATGCACTCGGCGCTGTCTTCGTAGATGATCTCAACGGATTCGCGACGACATCTTCAGCGATCCCGAGTGTTCCCTGGTCCGATGAAAAAACTTTTGCTGACGCCGCCCAACAAATGTTCAACAGCACTCCGGCCCTTGTTTCAAGCGGGCTGCTAGAACAGCAGGCGGGCGCCTTCAGGATGAAGTTCGTCGCCGACAGCCAGGGATTTACAGCTCCGCAACTGGCATCCGAGCTTGGCGGTGCGGCTTCCGATGCTGCAGCAATCAGCGCCGTCGGGGAGCATTCGAAACTCCTTGGTTTACGCAAAGTGGATCACAAGGGTGTTTCCGAGGTTAGTGCGATCTACGCAGCAACGCAGGCGGTCGCGCCTGGGAGTCCGGCACAAATCTTGACGGTAGCCGAATCACTTCCCAAAGCGCTGAGTAAAGCGGCGGAGAGATCCCTGGGGTCACAGCAGGACACCTTGCATCTCACGCTCGAAACTGTTCCAACGGTGAGCAACCCCGAAGTGGCGCTCGTTGCTGAACAGGGCGTGGCTAGTAATTCACGCGACTTGGGAGTGACTCCGGTAAACACGTCCGTCGCGTTCGGAGACACGTCTCTTACGTTGACGGCGAGCCCCGGTGAAGGGTTTGGAATTGATCCAAATGTTCGTCGGCTTACCTGGCTGGCACTACTCTTCCTGGCCGGCTCGTGGCTTCTCATTTATTTCCGTGGGCTGATGGCGTCGGATGCGATCGAGGAATCTGAAAACCGTTACCGGTTGCTCGCAGAGAATTCCGCTGACGTGGTTTTACAGCATTCCGGCTCTGACCAAAAGATCACGTGGGTGAGTCCCTCGCTCACGGGCGTACTCGGCTGGGATACCGACCAGCTCTTAGGTAAGCCACTTGCTGACTTCATCCACCCAGACGAGCGTGCCCGAAGCACGGAATTGATTTCGGCGGCGCAGCGCTACCGCGACGTACCCGCTAGTGGCGAGCTACGATTCGCGACCCTTGGTGGTGGCTGGCGTTGGATGAGCGCGGCCACCAAGACGGTGGCCGCTCCCAAGGCGGCAGAATCTAGCGAGGCAGGTATCGTCTCGCTGCGAGATATTCAGGATTCGGTTGACTCGCGTCAAGCGTTGGAGAAATCGGAAAACTTGTTCCGAACGAGCATGGAGTCAGCCGCCATCGGTATGGCTATCGTTCGACTTGACGGTTCGTTTGTAGTGGTTAACCAATCGCTGTGCACGATGCTGCGTCTAGAAGAAGACGACCTGCTGGCAATGAACGTTGATGAACTCGTCCATGCAGATTCGATGGTGCACGTACGCGAGCTCGGCGCCCGGATGACTGGCAACGAGTTCGACAATGTTGTCGAACAACTACGTCTGGTCCGCTCGGATGGAGTGGAGGTTTGGGCGCGAACTGCTGTGGCTCGAGTGCCCAGTGCCGGCGAGCAGCATGACGTCTATCTCCTGCAGGTCGAGGACATCACCGACGAGCGCGAAGCCCGAGACTTGTTGGCGTTCAGGGCATTCCACGATCCACTGACTGGGTTGAGGAATCGCGCGTGGATTCTCGACTCGTTGGCCACGGATCTTGAAGCGGCCGGACGCAAGGGAACCTCCGTTGGCGTTTTGTTCATCGACTTAGATCACTTCAAAGTGGTAAATGATTCTCTAGGCCACGCTGCTGGCGACGACTACCTCGTGACGGTGGCTGAGCGGATCAAGGGATCTCTGCGAGCGATCGATCGTGTTGGACGCTTCGGTGGCGACGAGTTTGTTGTTGTCTTCCCTGACGTTGACAACCCTCGTCAATTGGAGAACGCGGCCGAACGAATCTCAACGGCGTTGGGTGCCGATCTTCACCTCAGTGGTCATCGGATGGTTCCATCGGCATCGATTGGCATTGCTCTAGCAACGCCAGCGTCAACACCTGACTCGCTTCTGCGAGATGCGGATTCAGCGCTTTACCGGGCCAAGTACGCCGGACGTGCACGCTGGCAGTTCTTCGATAAGCAAATGCATGAGCAGGCACTATCGCGGCTAACAACCGAAGATGAACTTCGCGACGCCATTGTGCGCAACGAGTTCGTCGTGCATTACCAACCAATCGTCGCCCTGATGGATGGTGAACTGGCTGGATATGAGGCGCTCGTTCGTTGGGAGCATCCAACGGCCGGGTTGATGATGCCCGCTAGTTTCCTAGATGTCGCTGAGGCCTCCGGTCTGATTGCCGGCATTGGCCCGCTCGTGCTCGAGAGAGTCTGTCAAGACCTTGTAAGCCGCCCAGACTTTACCGGTCACGTTGCTATCAACGTGTCGGCAGTTGAATTGGCACAAGCCAACTGGGGCAAGAACTTCAACGCGATCATCAATCGACATCTGATTGATCCGTCACGCCTCGTTATTGAGGTGACGGAGACTGCGGTGTTGGACATGTTGCCGACCACGAAGACATCCCTGCGGGCGCTCACCAGTCGAGGCATCGGCCTGCACCTGGACGACTTCGGCACCGGTTTCTCGTCGATTTCGATTCTGCGTGATCTGCCCGTTTCCGGAGTGAAGCTCGATCGACGCTTCGTTCAGGACGTAAGCTCCGGTGAGGGTGCAGCGAATGCGTTGTCTCGCGGCCTCGCGGGCTTGGTGAGTGGTCTTGACCTCGCCGGAATCGCTGAAGGTGTTGAGTCCTCGCATCAGGCCCAGGTGCTCGCTGAGCAGGGCTGGGGCTACGGGCAGGGCTACTTCTACGGTCGCCCAGGTCCGATGCCCGATCGAGAAAGCGCATCTACCGTCACTGTTTAGAACTTCTGCGGGTGTCGTGATTCAGTGGCCGCGAGCGACCCATTCCTCGTAGTGCGCGGCTTCGGCCCCAATCGTCGTCTCGTCTCCATGACCGGTTAGAACACGCGTGTCGGCAGGAAGCGAAAGTAGCGATTCGCGAATTGAGTCCAGGATTGTTGGGAAGTCTGAGAACGAGCGTCCGGTCGCACCGGGGCCTCCGCAAAACAATGTGTCGCCCGTGATCACCGTTGCAAGTTCCGGCATGTAGAGGCATACACCACCCGGTGAATGGCCCGGGGTGTGAATGACGCGGACGTCGGATCCGGCTACCGTCAGAACATCCCCATCGGCCAAAGGCGCCGGAGTGACTCCTTCGTGGACGACGTCCCAGAGCATCTGGTCTGCCGGGTGTAACGCGATGGGTGATCCGGTTGCACTAGCCAAAGCGACGGCTTGACCGATGTGGTCGTTGTGTCCGTGTGTGCACACAATGTTTACTACCGTGCGTCCGTTCACGGCGGCGACGATGGCCTCGAGTTCGTGAGCGGGATCCACGACGATGACTTCGCTATCGTCACCAATCAGCCAGACGTTGTTGTCGACGTCCCAGGTGCCACCGTCGAGGGAAAACGTGCCACTCGTCACGAGTCGTTCGATCCGAGCGGACATCAGAACACCACTACCGAGCGAAGAACATCACCGTGGTGCATCTTCTCGAACGCAGCCTCTACACCATCGAGTGAGATCTCCTCGGACACGAAGCGCTCAAGTGGAAGTCGCCCCTGCAGATACAGATCGATAAGCATCGGAAAGTCCCGTGATGGCAGGCAATCGCCGTACCAACTCGACTTCAACGAACCACCTCGACCAAACACGTCGATCAGTGGAAGCTCCAGGCGCATGCTTGGATCGGGGACACCAACCAGAACGACGGTGCCGGCAAGATCGCGTGCGTAGAACGCAGTTTCATACGTCTCAGGACGTCCAACTGCGTCGATAACGACGTCGGCCCCGTTGCCTTCGGTCAAAGCTTGAATAGCTTCAATTGCATTCTGACTTCGCGAGTTAACGGTGTGGGTAGCGCCAAAGTCCTTGGCCCACTCCAACTTTCGGTCGTCGATGTCGACGGCGATGATGGTGCGGGCCCCAGCCAAACGAGCCCCGGCGATGGCGGCATCGCCGACTCCGCCACAGCCGAGCACGGCCACTGAGTCGCCGCGGCTCACTCCACCGGTGTTGATGGCGGCGCCGAGTCCGGCCATAACTCCACAACCGAGAAGGCCGGCGATGGCCGGCGGTGCTGCCGGGTCAACTTTCGTGCACTGGCCAGCGGCCACCAGAGTCTTGTCGGCGAACGCGCCAATCCCGAGTGCGGGGCTTAGCGGGGTGCCATCTTCAAGGGTCATTGGCTGGTGAGCATTGTGCGTTGCAAAGCAGTACCACGGACGACCTCGTCGACATGCGCGACAGTCGCCACAGACTGCGCGCCAGTTCAGGATGACGTAGTCGCCGGGTGCGATGTCGGTAACGCCTTCACCCACCTTGTCGACGAAGCCGGCTGCCTCATGCCCTAACAGGAACGGAAAGTTGTCGTTGATGGCACCCTCGCGGTAGTGCAGGTCTGTGTGGCATACCCCGCACGCTGCGATGCGTACCGTTGCTTCACCGGGCCCGGGATCCGGAATGATGATGGTCTCGAGCGTGACCGGCGCACCTTTGGAGCGCGCGACAACTCCGCGAACTTTTTCGGACATGAGTGACGAACTCCCTAGTTTGTGGATTCGAGTGCAGTGGCCATGGCGGCGATGTGCTCGGGGGTTGAACCGCAGCAGCCACCGATGATGTCGATGCCCAAGCCTCGAAGTGTCTGTGCATGTGAGGCCATGGTGGCCGGATCCGCGTCATATTCAAACTGATCGCCAACCAAGTGTGGGAGTCCCGCGTTGGATTGACCGATGAGCAGTAAGCCTTCGGGGCGAACCGCAACCATCTGCTCCATGATCGTCTGCATTTCTTCTGGGCCACGACCGCAGTTCGCTCCGACGGCATCAACGCCCAGCGCGCCGATCTCCGTCACGGCCATTGCCGGGTTGACTCCCATCATCGTGCGCAACTTTGTATCGAAGCTCAACGTGACGACGATGGGGAGTTCAGGTGCGACGGCGCGCGAGGCTCGCACGGCTGCACCAACCTCTTCGAGATCGCTCATGGTCTCGATCAGGATGAGATCGATGCCACCGTCAACCAATCCGGCGATTTGTTCCTCGAAGATCGCTTGGGCCTCATCGGGGGTGAGCAGGCCAAGTGGTTCGAGCAGTTCGCCCGAGGGGCCAATATCGCCAGCGACGAGAGCTCCGTGAGGTTCTGCAGCCTTCTTCGCAAGCTGCGCGGCAGCCTTGTTGAGTTCGTGTACGCGATCCCCGGCCCCGTGCATGTCCAGTCGTGGTCGTGATCCGCCAAAGGTATTCGTCGTCACGATGTCGGCTCCGGCGGCGAGATATGCCGCATGGATGGCTTGCACTGCGTCGGCATTGTCAACGTTCCACAATTCGCCAGCGCCGCCCGGCTCGATGCCAGCGGCCTGAAGCATGGTTCCCATGGCCCCGTCGAAAACGAGGTAGGGACGGTTAGCGAGGCGGTCAGTCAACACAGTCATGGTGTCACCGTAATAGATAAGCGATCGCTGACGCGGAACGACAGCCGATTTGCGCCGTGATCATTGCTGTTGAGGTGGTTGTTGAGATCGCCTAGGTGTGTGACTTGTACCGTCAATTCTGGCAAGATCGGAACGTCTTAATTGTTTTTGGTTGGAGAATCATGAGTTTTGGTCAAGCAGTTTCGAGCGTTTTCAGCAAGTACGTCACCTTCAGTGGTCGCGCTCGACGCAGCGAGTACTGGTACTGGGTGCTGTTCACGTTCCTAATCGGTGTGGTTGCTGCGATTCTTGACGCAGTGCTCAAGTCCTACGCCTACAACGCCAACGGTGTGAAGTTTGGCTGGGTGTCTGTTGTCGTTGGAGCGCTGCTGCTGCTTCCGTCGATTGCTGTGACGATGCGTCGCCTTCACGACACGGGCCGCTCCGGTTGGTGGTGGTTGGTCTCGGCACTGTGCGGTATTGGCGCGATCATCGTGTTCTTCTTCTGCCTCGGCGACAGTAAGCCAGGCGCCAACCAGTACGGCCCGAACCCCAAGGGTCAGTAGGCTCGCACCGGTCACTGGATTCATACCGGTACCTCACCGTTCAGGTCGACGACCTGACACCCGCATCGTTACCGCCTCGGCGGCTGCCATTACCGCAGCCCCGAGGCGGTTTTGCTTTGTCAGGGGAATGTCGTCGGTGACGGTGATGGAGATCGCCGCCATCGGACGAGCGCCGTGGTCGAAAACACAAGCGGCCACCGAGGCGTACCCAGGTGTGACCTCACCGTCTTCATGTGACCAACCACGATCGCGTTGCTCACGAAGAATCGCGCGAAGTTCGCGCAGGGTCGACGGTCCGCGGGAGGTGCGCAACGGAAAAGCGGCCGAGCTCGGGAAGAGGGCGCGCAGTTGCGCAGCGGGTAGGTACGTCAACATCGATCGACCGCTAGCCGTTACGTGTGCTGGGAGGCGAACCCCAACATCAGTGATGAGGGTCAGTGGCTGTGTGGGCTGTTCTTTGAGCAGATACAACGTCTCGTTTCCCTGCAGGATCCCCAGGTGTGCGGTCTGGCCAGTTTCATCAACCAGTCGACGCAAGATAGGCCGCGATAGGCGTTCGAGCGGTTCATGCCGCAGGAACGCCGAGCCAATTTCGAATGACGCAACGCCCAGACCATAGGTTCGGTCTTCGGGGAAGTGCGTGACGAAGTCCGCGGCTTGGAGTTCGTTGAGTAGGTGGTAGGTAGTTGAGCGGGGAAGGCCGACATCGCGCGCGATGGCCGCCGCACCTACCGGCCCGGGGCGGGATGCCACGTAACTCAGGATCGCCAACGTGTGGCGAGCTGCAGGTACGTTCGTGCTCACGTTGCTCACTCACCTACCTTGCGACGCAGAGGCCTCGGCGTGATGTCTGGTATTTCAGACACTACTAGGGCGTGGGCTACTGCGTATAGCGGCTCTAGGCGCTGGAATGGGGGTGTTCCGGCCAGAAGTAATCTCGTCGAGGAGTCCAGCATGACAATTGCCCCTAACGTTCCGGGTCCACGTCCCGTGCGCGCAGCTCGCGGCACTGAGCTTTCCACGCAGGGTTGGCAGCAGGAAGCCGCGCTGCGCATGCTGCAGAACAATCTCGATCCCGAGGTCGCCGAACACCCAGACAAGTTGGTTGTCTACGGTGGCACCGGAAAGGCCGCGCGTGATTGGGCGTCCTTCGACGCACTCGTGCGCACTCTGCAGACGCTCAAGGGTGACGAAACGATGCTCGTCCAGAGTGGTCGTCCCGTGGGTGTTTTCCAAACTCACGAGTGGGCACCGCGCGTCCTGCTCGCGAATTCCAACCTCGTCGGCGATTGGGCGACGTGGGAAGAGTTTCGTCGGTTAGAACACCTTGGCTTGATGATGTACGGCCAGATGACGGCCGGCTCATGGATCTACATCGGTACGCAGGGAATCTTGCAGGGAACGTTCGAGACCTTCGCTGCGGTCGCCGAGCAACACTTCGGTGGAACTCTCGCTGGCACCATCACACTGACCGGTGGGGTTGGCGGCATGGGTGGTGCGCAGCCATTGGCCGTCACGATGAACGATGGCGTCGTGATCTGCGTCGACTGTGATCCATCCCGAATCGCTCGTCGCATCGAACACCGCTATCTCGATGTTGAGGCCAAGAATCTCGACGATGCGCTGCAACTCGCAGTTGCTGCTCGCGATGCGCGCAAGCCACTGTCGATCGGCCTACTCGGTAATGCGGCAGAGGTGTTCCCACAAATGCTTGCGATGGACGCCCCGATCGACATCGTTACCGATCAGACCTCGGCACATGATCCGCTCTCATACCTTCCGATCGGAATGGATATTGACGATCTGGACACCTACGCGCAGAAGGATCCGGTCGAATTCACCAAGCGCTCACGTGAGTCAATGGCTCGTCACGTAGAAGCGATGGTCGGCTTCATGGATAAGGGGGCAAAGGTCTTCGACTACGGCAACTCGATCCGTGGTGAAGCAAAGCTCGCCGGCTACGAGCGAGCCTTCGACTTCCCCGGCTTCGTTCCGGCATACATTCGCCCGCTCTTCTGCGAGGGCAAGGGCCCGTTCCGCTGGGCCGCTCTTTCTGGCGATCCAGCCGACATCGCCGCGACGGATCGCGCCATCCTCGAACTCTTCCCAGATAACGCGAATCTGCAAAAGTGGATCCCGATGGCCCAAGAGCGGGTGCACTTCCAGGGCTTGCCAGCTCGCATCTGCTGGCTCGGCTATGGCGAACGCCACCTTGCCGGCCTGCGTTTCAACGAGATGGTGGCGTCGGGCGAGCTGAAGGCGCCCATCGTCATTGGGCGTGATCACCTCGATTGTGGCTCGGTTGCCTCGCCGTACCGTGAGACCGAAGCCATGCTCGATGGCTCGGACGCTATTGCCGACTGGCCGTTGCTCAACGCCATGGTCAATGTGGCTTCAGGTGCCTCGTGGGTGTCCATTCATCACGGTGGTGGAGTGGGTATTGGCCGCTCGATTCACGCCGGTCAGGTCGCGGTGGCCGATGGCACGGATCTCGCTGCTCAGAAGCTTGCTCGCGTCCTCACCAACGATCCGGGCATGGGCGTCATCCGTCACGTTGACGCCGGTTACGACCGTGCTGACGAGGTTGCGAACGAACGTGGTGTTCGCGTTCCGATGCATGAGCACGCGTAAGTCGCGGTTCTGACTGTGATCAGCCGATACGGTGCATGACGTGGAGCCGGTTGCACATTCGTCGCTGCTCATCGACAACATCGGTGAGTTGGTGACCAATGACGCCTCCCACGACGACTCGCCCTTGGGGTTGCGCACCAACGCGGCTGTTCTCGTGGTCGATGGTGTTGTTGCATGGGTGGGTGATGCCGGTACTGCGCCGGCGGCCGATAACGTCGAGCGGGTTGATGCTGCCGGACGTGCGGTGCTGCCGGGATTCGTTGATAGCCATGGCCATTTGGTGTTTGCCGGTGATCGGGCCCACGAGTTTGCAGCCCGCATGGCCGGTGAGTCATATACCGCCGGTGGTATTGCCTCGACGGTGTCTGCAACCCGGGCTGCATCCGATGCTGATCTAGAACGAAACGTCATTCGACTAGTCGCGGAATCGAATGCCAGTGGTACCACGACCGTTGAATGTAAGAGCGGTTACGGCTTGTCCGTCGCCGATGAGCAGCGTGCTCTTCGCATAGCGAGCCTGCATGCAGACGAAACAACGTATCTGGGTGCACACGTGATCCCGGCCGAGTTCAAGACTCATCCCGATGATTACGTTGCTCTTGTCGTGGGAGAGATGCTCGACGCATGTGCTCCCCACGCTACGTGGATCGACGTGTTCTGCGACCGCGGTGCATTCGATGGGGATCAGGCACGCGAAATCCTGCGGGCCGGTATGGCGGCCGGATTGAAGCCACGGATCCATGCCAACCAACTGCAACATGGCCCAGGCGTTCAGATTGCTGTCGAGGTTGGGGCGGCTTCGGCCGATCACGTCACTCATGTGTCTGATGACGACATCGCCGCACTCGCATCATCGACGACGGTGGCAACGCTGTTGCCCGGTGCGGAGTTTTCTACTCGGGCCGCCTATCCCGATGCTCGACGTTTTCTCGACGCTGGCGTAACGGTGGCTTTGGCGGCTGACTGTAATCCGGGTTCGAGCTACACGACGAACATGCCGTTCTGTATCGCGGTGGCGGTGCGAGACATGCGCATGACCCCGTCGGAAGCTGTGTGGAGCGCTACGGCAGGGGGAGCGGCGGCGCTTCGGCGCGAGGATGTCGGTTCGCTCAGCCTAGGTCGTCGCGGTGACCTCATCATGCTTGATGCTCCGTCGCATATTCACCTGGCCTATCGGCCGGGAGTTCCACTCGTCAGCGGAGTCTGGCGCGCAGGCGTCAGGCTGCGTTAAACAGCCCAGAGTTACCTTCAACGCACCGCCCAACCAGATGCAGGAGTGCAGATGTCAGCCGCAAACGTAACGGTCGTGAATCTAGATGGCCACGTTGTCACAGTTGAAGAGGTGGTGGCGGTGGCTCGGCACGACGCACGCGTCGAGATCTCCGCCGAGGTGCTGGCCAACGTCAGCATTGCCCGCGCCCGCATTGAAGAACTGGCTGCGGCCGCCGAACCTAAGTACGGAATTTCAACGGGGTTCGGCGCACTTGCCAACCGCCACATTTCGCCAGAACTCCGTGCGCAATTGCAACGCTCCTTGATCCGTTCACACGCCGCTGGCATGGGTACGCCCGTTGAGCGGGAGGTTGTTCGTGCGTTGATGTTTCTGCGACTCAAGACCCTTGCCTCAGGACGTACGGGCGTACGTCCGGTTCTGGTAGAGAACTTCGCAGCGCTGCTTAACGCACACATCACGCCTGTCGTGCACGAGTTTGGATCCCTAGGGTGCAGTGGTGACTTAGCGCCGCTCTCGCACTGTGCGCTCGTCTTGATGGGGGAAGGCCGGGCTACTGGTCCGGACGGAATCGAAAGGGATTCTGCCGAGCTTCTGGCCGCTGCAGGCATCGAACCGGTCGTGCTTGAAGCCAAGGAAGGGCTGGCCCTGATCAACGGCACGGACGGCATGCTGGGCCAACTCTGCATGGCCATTGTCGATCTCGAAGAACTATGTGATGTCGCTGACGTCACTGCCGCGATGTCGGTTGAAGCCCTCCTCGGTACAGACCGCGTGTTCCTGCCCGAACTGCATCTGCCGCTACGCCCACATCCGGGTCAAGCATTGTCAGCCGCGAGAATGCTTGCCGCGCTTGCGAATTCACCGATCGTTGCATCGCATCGTGAAGGTGATAGCCGCGTGCAAGATGCCTACTCACTGCGCTGTGCCCCACAGGTCACCGGTGCCGTTCGCGACACGATCACACATGCGCGGCTCGTTGCCGGACGTGAATTAGCCGCTGCCATCGACAACCCCGTCGTCTTGCCCGATGGACGGGTTGAATCGAATGGGAACTTTCACGGAGCGCCCGTGGCTTATGTTCTCGACTTCCTAGCCATCGCGTCAGCGGATCTCGGTTCAATAGCCGAGCGACGTACCGACCGGCTCCTGGATCGTGCCCGCTCACATGGGCT
>Ga0007796_10000374_pt1 | contig 13882 bp, 10 predicted proteins | sample CryBogmetaGMA0M_FD_60373 | JGI IMG/M metagenome (GOLD analysis project Ga0007796, IMG submission 60373) | Freshwater microbial communities from Crystal Bog, Wisconsin, USA - MA0M | ecosystem: Environmental > Aquatic > Freshwater > Lake | place: Crystal Bog, Wisconsin, USA | collected 2009-07-06 | reverse complement strand
GGCAAGGGCCAGGTGCAAGACCCGCCCAAGGAACTGGATTATGACTTCTGGATCGGCCCCGCCGAGTTCGTGCCGTACAAAGGGAACAACTGCCATTACACATGGCGCTGGTTCTGGAACACGGCGGCCGGCATGACGGGCGACTGGGGCGTGCACATGATCGATATCGCCCTGCTCGGCCTGGGCAAGGGGGGCGATGATGTGGCCCTGCCGCTGGAAGCCTGCAACTACGGCGGCAAGTTCGCCTATCCCGACGACGACCGCACCACCCCAGACACGCAGCTCGCCGTACTCAAGTACCCGCAGGCGGTCCTGCAGTGGGAGACCAACCGCCGGCCGATCGACGGCGAGCACGATAATGGCAGCCAGTTCGTTGCCGAAAATGGCAACACCGTGACCGTCTGGCGCGGCGGCTGGTCGATCAAGACCAAGGACAACCAGGATATCGAGAAACCGGCCAACCCCGAGGGGATGAACGGCCTGAGCGCCCACGTGAAGAACTTCCTGGAGTGCGTAGAGAGCCGTCAGCAGCCGCGTTCGAATATCGCCTCGATGGCCAAAACGACCATCGTCTGCCACCTGATCAATGCCAGCTACCTCTCGGGCGGGCCGGTCCGGTTCAATCCTGAGAAGCTGGACCTGGAAGGCGAGGCCGGCAAATCGACCCTGGCTTATCGCCGGAACTACCGCGCCCCCTGGACTCTGCCCTCGTACATCTGAACAATTCTCAACCCGTGGTGCCGGTAGGCTCAAGTCGCGGCAACCGGCCCACTTTTTCCCCCAACGTTCGTTCGTTTCACCGGTCCCCGGTTCTTCCTTGGAGATTCACGCTCATGTCTCGTCGATGGCTTGGTCTGGCAGCACTGGCGCTAGGGATTGGTGGGGCTGTGGCCCCCTCGGCCCAGGCTCAAATCTATTACCCCTACGGCTATGGCAACTATGGTTGGGGCGGCTGGGGGCTGGGCAACCAGTACGGCTCGCAGGCGGCCGGCTTGGGTTGGATGGCCGCCGGGAAGGGCGTGTACAACCTTGATACGGCGGAAGCCCGCTCGATCAACGTTCAAACGCATATGCAGTACAACGAGTACATGTACGAGAGCTTGCGGCAGAACCAGGCCCGGATGGTTGCCGAGCATGAGAAGGAATACCAGGATTACAAAGACGCCTCGAACGCCGCGCAAGACCGGCTGCGGAACCACCCCACCACGCGTGACATTCAGTCGGGCGAGGCCCTGAACGTGGCGCTGGTGGAGTTGAGCGACCCGCGGTACGCCGGCGAGATTAACAAGCTGGCCAATGTTCCCATCGACGGTCGACTGATTGAGAACATCCGGTTCCGCAACTCGGTCGAAGTGGTCTCGGGCACGCTTGATAAACTCACCAGTGGCACACCGACCGGCTTGCTGGCCGGCCCAGAGTTCGCTGACGACGTCAAGGCGTATCAGGCGGTCTGCAAAGAGATCAACGATGAGATCTCCAAGAGTGGCAGCGTGAAGCCGGCCACGGTGGGCAAACTGCGTGACCTGCTCAAGGCCGCCTATGACAAGGTTGAGAAGATGAAGCCCCAGGACATCAACCTCAAGATCAAGGCCGCGCACAGCCTGAAGGCAATGTTGGGGATGTGCTACATGTTCAACGACTCGCAGGCGCTCGATGTGTATCTGGCGGGCGTGGGTGAGAAGAAGAACATCGTGCTGGGTGAATTGCTCAGCTTCATGAAGTCATTCAACCTTACCTTTGGCGCAGCCCAGAACCCGGCTCAGAACAATGCCTACGCCCAGGTTTACCAGATGCTGGTTGATCTGCGGAGCAAGGCGTTTGGCGAGGGGACCGGCACGCTGCCGCTGGACGCGCCCCGGAAAGACGCCGATGTGAGCAGTGTGGGCAAATACTACAGTGGAGTAGCTCCCTCTGAACTGAACCACGAGAACCCACGCAAGAACCCACCAACGCCACCGGCCCCCGGTCAGTGAGCAGAGCCTTGCGATTAAGAAGTTGATTCTGAAAAATCGGGGTCGGCGGGTGGAGCAATTCTCCCGCCGGCCCCGCGTTCTTTGTTCTATTCCCATTGGATCGGGAATCTGCCTCATGAAATCTTTGCCTGGTTCTAAGTGGGGTTCAGGCGTGTGGGTGCTGCCGCTGGCGGCGGTGGGGGGCTTGCTGGGGTATCTGGGGTTTTTCTGGCTGCTCGGGCAGGGTTTTTTCGCGTTGGCGTTGCCGGGCGGTTTGCTCGGGATTGCGGCCGGATTACCCGGAAATCGCTGGCGATACTGGGCCTGGATCTGCGGCCTGGCCGCGCTCGTGCTGGGAATCTTCACAGACTGGCAGGCCGAACCGTTTCGAGCCGATGCCGGCCTGGGCTACTATGTGATGCATCTGCACCAGGTTCAACCGGTGACACTGATCATGATCGCGGTGGGCGCGGCCGTTGGCTTCTGGGGGCCGTTTAGCCGCTATCGGCAGGTCGCCAGCGGGTTGAACCGATTGAACAACTGAAGCACGCAAGCCACCGGAACGGAGAGCCAAGCACGATGATTCGTCACAGGGCCGCACGCGGAACCAGGTTCTTCTTCTCGCTGGCGCTGGCCGCGTTTGCTGGGCCGGAGTCGTTGCCAAGCGTGCATGCGCAGGCGGTTCCGAATGCCGTGTCGATGACGCCGGCGCGGCAAGCCGCGCTCGACACGATTACGGCCAACTCGCTTCAGGGTCACCTCTCGTTCCTGGCGTCGGACCTGCTGGAGGGGCGAGACAGTCCGTCGCGCGGCCTGGACATCGCGGCCGAGTACATCGCCGCCCAGTTCCGCCGCGCCGGGCTGCAACCGGCCGGCACCGAGGGATTCTTTCAGGTGGCCCGCTGGAAGGTGCTGGAGCCAGACACCGCGCGATTTCATCTGGAATTCAAGCTGGGCCTCACGGGGTACCCGGTGGCGCTCGATCGGGTGCGGGCAACAGCCAGTGGCCCGGTTGAGATCCAAGGCTCGCCCCTGACCCGGCTCGGCTCGCTGGATGAGGCCGCGGAACAGGCCAAGAACCATGCGCAGACCGAGGGGCGGTGCTTCGTGGTCGAGGCACCCGCCGCGAACCCAGAGGAACCCGGAGCGGCACGGCGGTTGATGGAGGCGGTGAGCAAGGCGGCGACCACGCTCGGGGAAGCCAGGGCCGCCGCACTCGTTATTCTGGATCGACGGGAACCGGGGGCCGGCATGGGGCTGCCGCACGGGCGGCTGATTGATCCGGAAAACCCGGGCCCTCGGCCGGCGAATAACAATCCACCGCGGCGGATGCCCGTGCTCACGGTGCAGGATCCGGCGGTCATCGATGCGCTGGTTCAGGCACAGTCACTGGAGAATTCGAGCCTGACTCTTAGCATCGGGGCACCCATCGAGCGGCCAGCCACGCTCAGAAACGTGGCCGGCGTGTTGCCGGGCTCGGACCCGGTCTTGAAGAACGAGTACGTGATTGTTTCCGCGCACTATGACCACATCGGCGTGACCGCAGCCGCCAACACGCTCGATCACGTCTTCAACGGGGCCAATGACGATGCCAGCGGCACGACCATGGTGGTGGAACTGGCGTCGGCCCTGAGCCGGCTCGAGCCGCGTCCCAAACGCTCGATCCTCTTCCTGACATTCTTCGGCGAAGAGAAAGGGCTGCTGGGCTCTCGTTACTATGGCAGGCACCCCCTGGTCCCGCTGAAGGACACGGCGGCGATGATCAACCTGGAGCAGGTGGGCCGGACCGATGACTCCGAAGGACCCTCGCTCAAGCGTGCATCGATGACCGGGTTCGACTTCAGCGAGGTGGGCACCGTGCTGGAACGGGCGGGCCAGGCCGTGGGCGTGGAGGTGGTCAAGCATCCCAAGAACAGCGACCTCTTCTTCGGCCGCAGTGATAATCAGTCACTGGCCGATAGCGGCGTTCCGGCCCACACCCTGTGCACGGCCTTCATGTTCCCCGACTATCACCAGGAAGGGGACCACTGGGACCGGATTGATTACGCCAACATGGCGCGCGTGGGTCAGGCGATCGGCCTGGGGGTTCTGGAACTGGCAGACGCGGCCAACCGCCCGCTCTGGAACGAAGCCAACCCCAAAACCGAACGGTATGTGAAGGCCTGGAAGACGCTGCATGGCCAGGCGCCGGATACCGTCAAGCCATAACGATCGGCCAATGGGTGGAACTCCTGGAGGTGTTGAGATGGCAAACGTGGCGAACAGACGAGCGGTGTTTCTAGCGCTGGTGCTGAGTTTGGCCGCATCTGCCTTGCATGCCCAGGGGGTTCCAGCGGCCGGCGGCGTGGACCGGCCCGATGATGCGGTCTTCCTGGGCCGGTTGATCCAGAACGCAACCGCGCTGTGCGCGCAGGGGCTGACTCGCAACCTCAAGGAACTCAAGACCGAACTGGACCGCACGGGCGTGACGGCAACACTTGAGCCTTGCGTGGCGTCGCGCGTGGAGCTACCAACCCCGGAACTTTACACCCTGCGATGCCGGAGCGTGCTGACCGTGGTTCGGCTTTACAAATGCAACAAATGCCAGAACTGGCATATGGGCAATGAAGCCACGGCGTTTGCGTTGAATTCGCAAGGTTTACTGGCGACCTGCCGGCATGTGTTCGAACTGCCCGACGATGGGCCGATGATCGTCGCGGATCAAGACGGCAACGTATTTCCGATCCGAGCGGTGCTGGCGAGCCACGCTGGCGATGACGTGGCCATCGTGCAGATTGACCTGGCGGCCGCCGTTCCGGCCAACACGCCGGCACCAGAGCCGGTCCCGCTGCGAACAGGCGCACCGGTGGGCACGGCAATCAACATCGTGGGCCATCCGGGCAACCAGCATTATGTTTTGACCCGCGGAATCATTTCCAGACGCACCAGCAAGCCTGGCGGCATCAATGGCCGAAATCACGGCCCAGCAGCGCAAACATCTTCAACCGTCTTGAACGTCACGGCCGAGTTTGCAGTCGGGTCGAGCGGTGCCCCGGTGCTGGACGACGCGGGCAATGCCGTGGCGATGGTGGTTTCCACCACCACGATCCGGGCCGACGGCAAGCGTGACGGCGACCCCCAGATGGTGATCCGCAACTGCATTGGAGCCGAGCAAATTGAGAGGCTGCTTCACCCGGGCGGAACCAGCGCCGTGGGTACCGCTCCTGCGGCTCATCCGTAAAAGCCAAGTCACAGGCAATTGCGGAACCTGGAATCGAACCTCTCGACATTTGCGCTGCGGGGTATAGAATGCTTGATCTCCTCGACATGGACCGTCCCGCTCCCGTTGTCCCGGAATTTTTTCAAGATCGGCATTACGGCTTGTCGCGCTCGGCCGACTTTTCGGCCTGGAAGTCGCGTGAGACCTTGGACTGGTAAGGAAACCCGTCGTGCCTGATCTTATCCGTGTGGACAGCCTTGCCCATTGGGCAAGGCGAAGCCCAGGGTAAGGCGCATCCGGTAGCCGGACGGTCCGTCGGGGAGACATGGAATGGATATGGGATGAAATGGCCCGGGCTCGTCGGTGCTTGTGAGCCTTTTCGAGCATCCTCTGCCACTGGGGTTGGTTTCAAGATACAGCCATGGCAACTCCACCTGACCAACCTCAACCTCTTGCTCATGATGTTGGAGATCAGGTTCTTGCCCTGCTCGATGATTCTGGTAAAACCGTCTTCTCGCTGCTCGATGAGTTCAAGAACTTTGCCCTCAAAGGGAACGTGGTCGATCTGGCGGTGGGCGTGATCATTGGTGGTGCTTTTGGGAAGATCGTCACATCGCTGGTCGATAACGTGCTGATGCCCCTGATCTCGTTGATCCTGCCTGGCGAGGGCGGCTACAAATCTTGGGCATTCCACTGGGGTGAGAAAGAAGTTCCGTTCGGCCTGTTCATCGCCGAGATGGTTAACTTTCTGATCGTCGCGGCAGCGCTTTACCTGTTCATTGTCAAGTTCCTGGGATTCATCCTGCACGTGAAGAAGGAAGAATCGGCCGCGCTGCCAGCGCCCACCAGGGAAGAAGTCCTGCTCACCGAGATCCGCGACCTGCTGGCCAAGGATCGAGCCTGAACCATCGTCCATTGACAAGAGGGCAAGCCAACCGCGGCGTCCCCCCCCAACTCTCTTGGAGAGAGGGCCCCAGCGCCGCAACAGCGGTCATTTCCGGAGAGTCACTGTTCATGCTGAAGAATCTGAGTATCCAGTCCAAGTTGATTTTGATGCTGCTCTCGGTAGCGCTCACTTCGATTGCGGTTCTGGGCTGGATCGGTTTCCGCAGCGGTCGCGATACGCTGACCGCCACCATCAGCAACCAGTTGGTAAACATTCGAGTCAACAAGGCGAACCTGCTTCAGCACGAACTGGAAACGCTCAAAGACTCGCTCACTACGCTGGCCGAGTCTCAGAGCACACTCGATGCCTATCAGGCATTTCGCGAGGCATTTTACGAACTGGAAACGAAATCATTTCCCCGTGAATATGACGAGAAGCTGGAAGAATGGTATCGGAACCAGTTCTTACCCAAGCTTGAAGAATTTGTGGATGGCTCGCCAGAACTTGCGATTTATATGCCGCGCAGCAGCGTATCTCGTTATCTCCAATATCAGTACATTGCCAAGAATCCGTACCCTTATGAGAAAATGCAGGGGCTAGACGCTGCCGACGACGATTCCAGTTACAGCACAATCCATCGGACTTACCACCCAAAAATTCGCAAGATTGCCGAACGTTTTGGCTGGGAAGACGTCCATCTGATCGATCCCCAGACGTTGGACATCGTTTACAGTTACGAGAAATCGACCGAGTTTGCCACCAATCTGGCCTCCGGCCCCTATGCAAACTCGAACCTCGCACGACTGGTTCAATCGGTGCGTAATAACATGGACCGGGGCGATTATCGCTTTGCCGATTTCGAGTTCTATCGGCCGGCTCTGAACCAGCCGAATGCGTTTGTGGCCGCGCCCATTTTTGAAGATAACCGGATGGTGGGGATCATCACGGTCCAGTTCCCTGTGAAAGAGATCAACCGGGTAATGACCGGCAACTACCAGTGGGAAAAAGAAGGTCTGGGGAAGACCGGTGAAGTTTACCTGGTAGGACCGGACAAGATCTTTCGCTCCCGGTCGCGGTTCATGATCGAAGACAAGCCAACTTTGCTCAAGGAACTGAGCCAGACGCATGTCTCATCATCCTTACTCAATCGCATCGACAAGTCCAGTTCTCTGATTGGCTACCTTCAGGCAAATACCGAGCCCGCGCAGCGGGCGTTGGAAGGGCAGGAATTCAAGGGGGTCAGCCTTGACTATCGGAACGTTCCGGTGCTTTCCTCCTCGGCTCCGATCGAAGTTGAAGGGAATCGCTGGGCGATTATCGCGGAGATGGATGAAAGTGAAGCCTACGCTCCGGTACGCAAATATGCCTGGAATGTGCTGGTCTCTTCGCTTGGACTGATGATCGGCACCACGTTGCTTGCCAGCTTGCTCTCGCGCATCTTCGTGGGTCCGATCCGCAAACTGGCGGCTGGTGCGCGGCTGGTTGCCAAGGGACGCACCGATGTGACTGTTAAACTGAAATCGAAGGATGAGCTGGGTGAACTGGCCAATTCGTTTAACTCGATGACCCAAAAACTTCATCAGAAGACGGAACAGCTCCAGGACAAGGTCCGTGAAAATGAGGAACTTCTGCTGAATATTTTGCCTGGCTCGGTAGCAGCCCGTCGCCAGGGGGCCGCGGAAGATGACCGGCTCTCACAGCATTATTCGGATTTGACAGTATTGTTCGCGTCGATCGAAGGGTTCGAAACCCTGCAAAGTGAACGCTCGGAGCAAGAAAGCCTGGCACTTCTGAATGATCTGGTTGTGCTGGAAGACGAGGCCGCCGAGCGATTCGGGGTGGAGAAAGTGAAAACGGCCGGTACCACGTACATGGCCGTGTGCGGCCTCTCGGTCCAGCGGCCCGACCACACGAACCGGATCGTCGAGTTCGCCCAGGAACTCGTCAAGATCCTCGACCGGTTCAACCGCGATCGTGGTACCCAGTTGCAACTGATCGTGGGCATCAACGCAGGCCCCGTGGTAGGCGGCCTGGTCGGCCGAAACAAGTTCATTTACGATCTTTGGGGTGATACCGTGAATATCGCCCAGCAATTACTTGAGCAAGCCACGGGACACTCTCGAATCATTGTCACGCCCGTTGTGTATGACCGCCTTCACGACCTGCACTCTTTCGAGCCCGCGGGCGAGGTGGTGATCAAGGGCAAGAAACCGATAAACACCTATAAACTCGTTTATTGATAGGGCAGGCATTTGTTCGGGTGTCGGCTTCAATCCAGATAAGATCGCCCAGAATTTGCGGGCCCTGCCCCGGTAAGAAGGATAGCCATCATGAGAATCCAATTCATTGATTTGCCGGTCATGCAATGGGCGCTGATCCTGGGGATCGGGTTCCCCTTGCTCATGCTGGCGATGGGCGAATTTATCTTCCGCTATCGTAAAAATCGAGGGATCAGTTCAACAGCGGCCAATATCAGGAACCTGGTCATTCCCAGCCTGGTAATCTGGCTGGCGCTCCGGGAAGTGGTCGGGCTTCCGGCCGAGAGTACCTTTTTGAAACTCGTTGAGACCGCATTCTGGATCTCGCTAATTTTCGCGGCTCTCACGTTCGTCAACGAGGTGATCTTCGGCGCGGCCGCGGCCGACTCTGCTCGAGCCCGGGTTCCCAAACTGTTCCTGGACTTGCTGCGGTTGATCCTGATCAGCATTGGTGGATCGATCGTCCTTTCCAAAGTCTGGGGTGCGAATCTTGCCTCACTGGCAACCGCCCTGGGTGTTGGCTCCATCGTCATCGGTTTGGCGCTTCAGGAACCACTGGGCAACGTCTTCGCCGGCCTGATGTTGCTGTTCGAACGGCCCGTGTCGCTGGGCGACTGGATCGACGTCGATGGCAAGTTCGGTAGAGTCGTCGAGATCAACTGGCGTTCACTCCACATGCTGACCCTGACCCAGGAACTCGTGATCGTACCTAACTCCATCCTCAACAAGGGAACCTTCAAGAACCTGTCACGGCCCACTCCACTCAGGATCGAAACCATCAAGCTCGGCTTCTCTTATGACGACCCACCCAACAAGGTGAAGCAGATCCTCATGGATGTGATCCGTGATACTCCTGGTGTTCTTTCCACACCTTCGCCCGTGATTCGTACTTTCGAATACGCCGATTTTTCGATCAATTACCTCGTAATCTTACCCGTCCCGAGCCAGGAAGAACTCGGCAAGATCCGAGACGACTTCATGACCCGCGTCTGGTACGCCGCACAGCGGCACGGGCTCAATATCCCCTTCCCCATCCGCACAGTTATTCATGAAAACCAGGAACAGGTGACCGCCCGATCAAGGCCTCAACCCTTCGAATTACTGAAACGCTTTCCCCTGTGGTCCAGTGACGAAGGGGCCAGCGAAGCTGAGCTCCAAGAAGCTCGTACTCTTGCCACCGACGCACGTTTCCGAAAGTTCACCACGGGTGAAACGATTGTCCAGGCTGGTCAACCCCTCGAAGGAATTTATCTGGTCATCGAGGGGCAAGCCATTTTACAGGTTCTTGATCGAAACGATTACACGCATCAGATTGCCGAGGTCGGGCCTGGGGAATTCTTCGGTGAAAGTTCGATTGCCTCCAGCCAGAGCAGTGAATTCACCGTCAAGGTCGCGCGTGATCTCTCGGTCCTACTTCTGACTCCTGACGCCGTTCACGAGTGGATGAACCATCGCCCACGATTGGCCCGCGAGATCGGAACCGTTCAGGACCACCGCCGCCGCGCTGCCCAGGCCAGCCGCAAGATCGGAAGTTCCAACGGCGATAACTTCAAAGAGGACGAAGCACCCACGGTGCCAGCCCGCAAGGGCTGAGCTGGCTGGCCTGTATAACACGCCGGGTCGAAATCGAGATAAACCAGAGGGGCGAAGATACCGCCCTGCTCAGTCTTCGAGTTCGGCCACCAGGGCTTCGCGAAGCTTGGCCAGGGCGCGGGTCTTCTCGTTGCTGACCGTCTTGGGGGCCACGCCCCACTGCTGGGCGATTTCGGCCGGCGTGAACCCTTGCAGTGTAGCCCGGATCACATCGGCCTCGCGCGGCTTGAGCGATCGGTTGATCGCCTCATTCAGCACGCCGCGCCACGCTTCGGCCCCATCGCCGCCCACGGTCCGTGCGGCCGGCTCAGGCTGATCGTCAATCGCCAGGTGAGTCCGCTGCCGGACCGCCCGCTTCTTGATCATATCCACGGCGCGGAAGAAATCTGGACCCAGCGTGGTCTCGCGATTCAAGACCTGGGGCACTCCATCACGCCCCACCGAGGCCAGCATCTGATCGAATGCGGGGCGACCCAGCTCTTCAAGCATGGCCGTATGAACCGCCTGGGTGCAATCTTCTTGATGAGAACTGGGGATCCCAGCACGGGCCCAGGCGCGGCTCAGGTAGCGGTCAAGCTGGCGCAGCCCGGCACCTACCGAGGCCGTGTCCACCGTCATGCTCGACGCCAGCACCGCAGGAGGAGTTGCGGTAAGCGCCCGCGGAGACTCAACCTCCACCATGCCCGACCAGTCATCGCTTCCAGCTTGGCTCAGCGCTTCGTCCCAGGTTGCCGAACCAGCCTTGGCACCTTGGCTCTGGCTGTAAGCTACGCCACTTGCTGGCGAGTTGAGCTTCGCGGTACTCGAAGTGTTCTGGGTCTGAGAAATCTCTGAGGTCGGTACAACCCCAGCAGGATCAGCAACCGCCGGAACAAGTTCGAGCGCGGCCGCATCCAGCAACCGGAGCGCTTCCAACGCCTCCAGCTTGGGCGTGTACTTCGACCGATTCGTTTTCGTTCCCCGTTCCGATCCCATGTTCACGCCTCCCCATCGCTACCTTCGGTTGCTGCCGGCCATTCCACTGGAACAACGATTCTTGGCTAACCCCGCCCTTCCCTATGTACGACGAAACACCGTGGCCCGCCCAGAAAAAAAAGCGATGACCCGCCAGATTCTTAATCAAAGTCGCCAAACCAGGCGACCCCAATTCAGTCATCCCTTCCCTTACCCCTGGAGAGCATGCCGCGTGACACCCAATCGCCGACCATATCTGAGAACCAGACTGAGTAGATCAAAACCGACGAACGGGGGTCAAACCCAAAACTGCCTTCATTGGCAGTAAACTGAGTAAGATAGGAAAAATGTACCCGGTGTCACACAACGTAGTTTGGCAAGGGTAAGAACGTAGCGGCGATCCATACCGCAATGCAAATATTATAGAAAGGTCGAACGTGTTTAGCAAATTGGTATCGACGGAATGTTTCCAGAACGAATCGTGGGTCAAGCGGCTTGCGCCTGGGCCAAGAAGGCGCGGGTGATGTGGTTCCGCGCGTTCTCAAAGACCTGAGCTGGGGGGCCGCTTTCAATGACCTGTCCCTGGCCAAACACGTGCACGGTGTGGGCGAGCTGGCGGGCGAACCCCATGGCGTGAGTCACCACGATCATCGTCTGGCCGCCGCTTGCCAGGCTGGAGATCACCTCAAGCACCTCGGCGGTCATCCGGGGATCGAGCGCGCTGGTGGGCTCATCGAACAGGATCACCTCGGGGTGCATCGCCAGGGCTCTGGCGATGGCCACCCGTTGCTGCTGACCGCCGGAAAGCTGCCGAGGCCGGGCCGAAAGCTTATCGGCCAGGCCCACCCGTTCCAGCAAGCCGCGGGCTTCGGCCTCCACTTCCGCCCGCGGCCGTTTGAGCACGGCGATCGGCGCTTCCGTCACGTTTTCCAGCACGCTCTTGTGGGGAAACAGGTGAAACTGCTGAAACACCATCCCCACCCGCCGCCTGATCTGTGCCAGCCTGGCCTGGCGGGTCGATTCCGGTAAGCTCAAATCCAGGCGCAGTCCATCAATCGAAACCTGGCCAGCCTGGAAGGATTCGAGTCCATTCAGACAGCGCAAGAAGGTGCTCTTACCGCCCCCAGACGGCCCGATGATCACCGCGACTTCGCCCCGGTGGACCTCCAGGTCGATGCCGTTGAGGACCCGCGACTCTCCATGATATTTCACCAGTTGAGAAACGGAGATCATCGGGGAACCCGCTATCTTACTCATGAGGCCGCCACCTTTCCCCCGTCGGTCGCCAGATGGGCCTCGCAGCGACGCACCAGCCAGGAGAGCGGCACACTCATCAACAAGTAAAGCACCGCCGTGGCGGCCGCGAACTCCACCACACCCCCCGTGCTGTTCGCCAGAATCGAATACCGCTTGGTCAGCTCCACAATCGAGATCACCGAGCAGACAGAGGTATCCTTGAACAAGGCGATGAAGTCATTCGTGACCGGCGGAATCACGATCCGTACCGCCTGAGGAACAATGATCCGCCGTAGCGCCTGCGAACGGGTCATCCCCAGCGCCAGGGCCGCTTCCATCTGGCCGACCGGCACCGCCTGCAAGCCCGCGCGGTAGATCTCGGACTCATACGCCGAGTAATTCAACGCCAACCCCAGAACGCCAGCTACCAGCGCGGGCAGTTGCAGACCCAGCCTGGGTAACAAAAAGAACAGCACAAATAACTGGAGCATCAGGGGCGTGCCGCGGATCAGCTCCACCAACGCCGTGAGCAGCCAACGCAGCGGTCCAGGCCCATACAAACGCCCAAGCGCGATCCCCAGCCCCAACAGCATCGCCAGCGGCATCGACGCGCAGGCCAGAAACACCGTCATCGCCGCCGCCAGGCCCAGCGTCCAGCCATGCTGCTTCAGCAAATCCAGGCCGCGCCTCGATTCCTGCACCATCGCTCCCGAAGTCGCCGCCGTCGCCAGTTCCGCCAGCTCGGCCTGAGCCTCGGTCCAGATTCCATATTTTTCATAAAGCGCCCGAAGCTCGCCATCGGCGATTAACCGCGAAATTTGCCCATTCAGGGCATCTCGCAATAACAAATCATCAGAGCGCAGGTAGAGCACATAATACCCCTTGCCCACGGGTGGGCCCAGCAGGCCGAGCGCAGGGTAGTGGGGCTGGTAGAAGCGCGCGGCCGGCAGATCTTGCAGGGTGGCGTCGGACTGGCCGTTGGACACGGCCATCATGCAATCGGTGGCGCCGTTGAAGGTCACGAGGTCGATCGAGTCGAGCCCTTGATCCCGGATAAACGATTCGGCCGCGGAACCGCCCAGTACCGAGACCACCCAGGGTTTACCGTCGGGCCGGCGCTGGCGAAGGTCGTCAAAGGATCGGATGGCCCCCTGGCGCAACCCCATCACCTGCAACTGATACACGTAGTACGGGCGGCTGGCCGCATACCGCGCCATGCGGGCATCGGTCAGTTCATAGCCGTTGATCACCACATCCACGTGGCCGGCCGCCAGGGTGGGCAAAAGCGCGTCCCACTGACCCTGGTAGAGCACAGGCACAGGCCCGAGCGAACCACAGATCAGGCCCATCAATTCCACTTCAAAGCCGGTGGTTCGGCCTGGATTTGCGGGGTCTGGGTACGCGTACGGGCCGCCCCCCTCGGCATCCGACCCATAGCGCAGCACCTGGGCGCGTCGAACGCGGCCCAGCGAATCATCGGCGGTAGCCGCCGTGGCAGACCATGCCACGCAGTTCAGGCCAGTCGAAATCAAGACCCAGGCAACCCAGGCCCTGAACGCAAACCAGCGGCTCACGGGCGGGGGCCAGGGTCAAGCCGGTCCCCCTGGCGTGCCGAGCGCCTGGCTGGCGAAATTGGCCGTGGCGGAGACTGAATCGACTTGATCTGCTCATGCGGACCGGTAACACCTTTGCGAACCCGACGCACCCGCCACAACCTGCGCCTGGCCGCCAGACTGATCCGCTCGGCACGCACGCGGGTGAACCGCCCCACGATCAGGCGATGCCCACGCCAGGAGATCCGCCG
>Ga0007796_10000373_pt1 | contig 13883 bp, 11 predicted proteins | sample CryBogmetaGMA0M_FD_60373 | JGI IMG/M metagenome (GOLD analysis project Ga0007796, IMG submission 60373) | Freshwater microbial communities from Crystal Bog, Wisconsin, USA - MA0M | ecosystem: Environmental > Aquatic > Freshwater > Lake | place: Crystal Bog, Wisconsin, USA | collected 2009-07-06 | reverse complement strand
CTGCACGCCGGATTCGATAGCTGCCCGCGTATCGGGCGCCAGCGCATTCGGATTGAAGGAGCGGCCGGCGCCGATCCCGATCCGGGAAAAGCGCTCGAATTGCGCCTGCTCCGACGGCACGGTCGGCATGTAGGGCAGCATCGCATTGAGATAACCGATGAAACCGATGCCTTCGGCCTTGTCCTTGTCCCAGGGCGGCATCACGATCGGCGCAAGCGGCGCAGGCGCCGGCTTTCCGGTGAAGGTCGACAGGGGCGTAATCCGGTACTGCGCCTGCAGGGCCTGGAGCGCCGGAATATCGTCGGCGCCATCGAGTTGTGTACGCGTGAGCGTGCCCACGATCTCGGTCTCGGCGCGGAACACACCCGTGATGCCGCTGGGCACCTCGCCCTTCCAGCGCGGCCCGGCAAAGAGATAGTTGCCGGCCGCACGACCGGTGGTGCGAACGCCGGTGTAAGCGAAATTGTGGGTGTAGAGATCGAACCACTGGTTCACGTAATAGCGCGGCGCAGGCACCGCCGGCAGCGAAATCACGATCGGCTCGGCACGCAGATCAAGCCAGGCCCAGGAATAAGGTGTGTCGTTGTTCGGCGTGACGATGTCAGTGTCGGTCGGTGTATTCAGGCGCGAATAATTGCGAAAGCGGTTGAAGCCGCCGACATAGCCCGGAAACTGCGGATTCTGGGTCTGGTTGTAAAGCGTCTGATAGCCCTGGATCGGCGCATAGGCATAGAGCCAGGCTTCCTTGGCAATCGCCTCGATGTTCTTGAGTTGCGCGGTGTCGGTGGCGCCGGTGGCCGATGACCCAGAGAACGGCGATGTGGTCGATGTCGAACAGGCGGCCAGCAGGCTCAGCGCCCCGGCCAACACGATCGAGCTCAGCGGTTTAGTAAAGACCATCGTGACTCCCATGACAGTGGCAATATTTCGGTTCGGGCGCGAGCCTGACGCATCTCCCGGGCATAGCGCAATGCCATGACGGTTATCGATTTCATGCGAATTGGGTATATTCAGTGACCCCTTCACTGAGCCATTCACCGTGCAGATCGATCTGCGACTCCTGCGCCAGGCCCAGGCACTTGCCGAATACGGCAGCTTCACCCGGGCCGCCGAGGCCCTGAACATCGCGCAACCCTCGCTCAGCCGGGGCATCAAGGAGCTTGAGACACGGGTGGGAATGCCGCTCTTCGAGCGCCTTCGCTCGGGCCACACGCCGACCGATTTCGGTCGGGTGTTCCTCGAACACGCCGCGGGGCTGCTGGCAGGATTCAAGGATCTGGAACGCGATGTCGCGCAGACCAAGGGTCTGGGCACGGTCGAAACGACGGTGGGCTTCGGTGCCTATGCCGCCGAGATCCTTGCGCCGCGCTTTGCGCCCCGCTTCATCGTTGAGCATCCATCGGTGCGACTTCGCCTCCGCATGGAAGATCCGACATCCATGTCGAGGCTGCTTCGTTCGCGAAGCCTCGATGTCGCGGTCTGCGAATCGAGTGTCCTGGCCGACGACGAGGCGATTGAGATCATCGATACGCTCGAACCGATGCCAGGCCATGTCATCGTGCGGGCGGGTCACCCTCTCGCGGAGAAAGATGACCTACAGATCGCGGACGTCCTCGCCTATCCCTATGCGCAGGTGGTGATGCTCCCGGCACGCGTGCTCAAACCGATTCTGGCAGCACGACGCGATTTGCCGATGCCGACCTTTCCAGCCATCGAATGCCCGTCCTTCAGTCTTGCCGCTGGAATCGTCGCCTCGACCGACGCCTTCACCTTCGCTTCTTTCGGCATGGTTGGCGCCGAACTCAACGCAGGACGAGTCGTCCCGCTGATGCAGGCCGACTGGATGCACGCAAAGTGGTGTATCGCCCGACTGCGCAAACGCGTCGTCTCACCACCGATGTTCGACATGGTGGAGGCACTGAGGCAGGCGCATCGAGAAGCCCTGCATGCGGAAACGGAATTGCGCGCACGCTGGTGTCGTTAAACTCAAGCCCGCTACCTCACAAAAAATCGTCGGCTCATTGAAGCGTCGACATCAGGAGACACCATGAAGCGATTCAATCACCCGGGTTCGCGTTTCGAACCGGCATCGCTGCGCTTTGGTCTGGCAGCCCTTCTGGCCTGCGCGGCACTCAGTGCCTGCAACACGACCGGATCCGGCACCATCGCTGATACACGCCATGACGCCCCGAGAAAACCAGCGGTCGCCTGCGCCGATCTGGCGAAGATGGGACTGAGCTTTGAAGGCAACACCACGGTGGTCGCGGCCACCGCCGTCACTGGCGGCAGCATTGCCCTGTCGAGCGGACAGACGATCGGCAATCTGCCCACGATGTGCCGTGTCGAAGGCGTGGCTCGCCCAAGCAGCGACTCCGACATCCGTTTCGAAGTCTGGCTGCCGATCGACCGATGGAATGGCCGCTTCATGGCGTCGGGCGAAGGCGGCTTTGCCGGCGCCCTCAACTACACGCGAAGCGGCCTCGATGGTGGTCTGGACGAGATCGTGAGGCGCGGTTATGCCACCGCTTCGACCGACACCGGGCATCGGGCAGCCGATCAGTTTTGGGCAATCGGCCATCCTGAACGCGTGACCGACTATGCCTATCGGGCCAAGCATCTGGTCACCGTAGCCGCCAAGGGCCTGATCGCCACCTACTATGGCCAGGCCCCGGTAAAGTCCTATCTCAATTCATGCTCCAACGGCGGACGACAGGCGCTGGTACAGGCCACCCGCTATCCGGCCGACTACGACGGTTTCGTGATCGGTGCACCCTGGAACTACACCCAGCGCGCCGCCGCCGGTTTCCTGTGGACGGCGCAGGCACTGTCGCAGCCGGGTGCGGCCATCCCCGCCACCAAACTACCGGTCATCCGCAATGCGGTGCTGGCGAAATGCGATGCCATCGATGGCCTGAAAGACGGTCTGATCGAAGATCCGCGACGCTGCGGCTTCGATCCGGCCACCCTGCAATGCAAGGGGGCGGACGCAGCAGATTGCCTGACCACCGCCCAGGTTACCGCGGTGCGCAAGCTCTATCAGGGCCCGGTCAATCCGCGCACCGGCGAGCAGCTCTATCCCGGCTGGTCACAGGGCAGCGAATCCATGTGGGGACGCATCGTTGCCAATTCCCCGACCGGCTCGCCGCTTGTTCTTGGCATCGGCTACTACCAGAACCTCGTCTATGGCGACCCCAAGTGGGACTTCATGAAATTTGATTTCGATCGCGACATGAGGTTCGCCGATGAAAAAATGTCGCCGATCCTCAATGCAATGCAGTCGGATCTGTCTGCAGTTCGCGACCGGGGCGTGAAAATTATTTTTTATCAGGGCTGGGATGATGAGGTGCTGCAACCCGGCCATACGCCCAACTACTACGAGCAGGTGACGCGCACGATGGGCGGGCCGGAATCCACCCAGCGCTTTGCCCGGCTCTTCATGGTGCCAGGAATGGGACACTGCTATTTCGGTCCCGGGGCCACCAGTTTTGGCGGCGTTGGCCAGCAGATCCCACCCACACGCGATCCGGCCCATGACCTGCAGAGCGCGCTTGAAAAGTGGGTCGAGAACGGCGTCGCACCCGACACGATGATCGCAACCAAGTTCACCGACGACGCACCGACGACCCGAAGCATCAAGCTCACGCGACTGCTTTGTACCTACCCGAAGGTCGCGCGCTACAAGGGGCAGGGCAACCCGGACGACTCAGCCAGTTTCGACTGCGTGACCCCGACATCGATGCCGCGCTGATTGCGGGGTGGCCGGGGCAGGAATTTGAAAGGCGAAGGCAAGCCTTCCGATCAGGGTCTGTTTGTTTTCGCCGCAGTCGGTGCCGCTGCCGGCCAGGTCACAGCTCATCCTGCCGGATAAGCGAATCAAAAATCGCGCGGACTTTTATCACAAGGGGGACAAAAGAAACTTCGTCAACGCTGTCGCTCGGCTTAAGCTCTCAAACTGGCTTTCCGAACGACAATGCCACCAGGCGAAAAAAAAGATTATTTCTTGACGCGATCGCCTCACAAAACCTCTGCAAGCTGGTTCCTGGCCAGCGTGGTCACCTACATGATCCCGAACGGGATCCAGATGGTGATGCTGTCCTATCTGATGGCGATCGAACTCAAGCAGTCACCAGGCGGTTTCGGCATCACGCAGATGGTCGGGCAGCTGCCGCTGCTACTGTTTCTGCTGATGGGCGGCTGGGTCGCCGACAGGGTCGACAACCGACGCTGGCTGATGACCCTGCAGGGCATTGGTATGGTCATGCCGACCGTCCTGGCACTACTGATCTGGAAAGGCAACGCCACCGAGGGCAGCATCCTGCTCTATGCCGTGGCCTGGGGCGTTGTCGGCGCATTTTCGCTGCCATCTCGCGACGGACTGCTCAGGCGGGTCGCCGGCACGAACATCCAGAAAATGGTCGGGCTGGCAATCGGCACTCAGTTTGCATCGCAGATGGTGGGGCAGTCCTTTGCCGGACAGGCGGGACGCATGGGCTCGGTGACTGTTCTGCTCGTCCAGGCGGCGATCGCCGCCGCCGGGATTTTTGCGGCATCTCGACTGCCTGGCGGGCGTGCAACCCGGGCCACTGCGAAAAACTCGATCCTGACCGAGCTTGGTGCCGGGCTTTCGATGATTGTCAGGACCCCCGTTCTAAGGGCCAACTATCTGATCAGCACCGGAATGGGGGTGTTCTTTGGCGGCGTCTTTCTGGTTCTGATGCCGCTGGCCGTACGCGATCTCTACCGCGGTGGTGCTCAGGACATTGCCGCTGGCTATGTGATGTTCGCTGCCGGCACGCTGCTGAGCATTCTGTGGCTGACTCAGCGCGGCGGGCTGCGCCGACCCGGACGGGCCCTGCTCATCACGCAATTCACCGCTTGTGCAGCGCTCTTGCCGATCAGTCTCGACGTTCCGCTCGGGTGGTTCTACCTGAGCATCTTCCTGTGGGGCCTGAGCGCTGGCGTCGCCATGACCATGAGCCGCACGATCATGCAGGAACAGGCGCCTGCCACCCACCAGTCGCGCATCATGGCTGCACTGACCCTGATGACCACTGGCGGCGGCCCGCTCGGCGCTTTCATCACCGGGCAGGCGATCGATGCGGTCGGGGTGAGACAGGCGGTGCTGCTGCCGATCCTTGGGGTCATGGGCTGCACCATGATCTCGCTCGCGACCCATTCGATCTTCAATCTCGACTCGCGAAGCCACGCCTGAGCGAAAAAATCGGGCTGCCGCAGCAGCCCGATCGATCCTGCGAAAGAAGCCCTCTGAATCAGGCCGCAGCGGTCGGTGAGGCAGGCGCCGCAGCCGCATCATCGGCAGCCGCTGCCTTCATCGACAGACGCAGTCGACCTTTCTCATCGGCCTCGAGCACCTTCACTCGCACGGTCTGGCCTTCCTTGACGTAGTCGCCGACCTTCTCGACCCGCTCATTGGCGATCTGCGAGATGTGCAGCAGACCATCGCGACCCGGCAGGATCTGGACGATCGCGCCAAACTCGAGCAGCTTGAGCACCGTGCCCTCGTAGACCTTGCCGATCTCGACTTCGGCGGTGAGGCCTTCGATGCGCTTCTGAGCCCGTTTGGCCGCCTCGGCATCGATGGCGGCGATCGTGATGTTGCCGTCGTCCTTGATGTCGATGGTGGTGCCGGTCTCTTCGGTAATCGCGCGGATGGTTGCACCACCCTTGCCGATCACGTCGCGGATGCGCTCGGGGTTGATCTTCATGGTGTACATGCGCGGCGCGAAATCGGACAGTTCGGTGCGAGCACCTTCCATCGCCGTACGCATCTTCTCGAGGATGTGCAGACGGCCTTCACGCGCCTGGGCGAGTGCGACCTGCATGATCTCTTTCGTGATGCCCTGGATCTTGATGTCCATCTGCAGCGCGGTGATGCCAGTGTCGGTACCGGCCACCTTGAAGTCCATGTCGCCGAGGTGATCTTCGTCGCCCAGGATGTCGGTGAGCACTGCAAAGCGGTTGCCATCCTTGATCAGACCCATGGCGATACCGGCGACATGCTTGTCGATCGGCACGCCGGCATCCATCATCGCCAGGCAGCCGCCGCAAACCGATGCCATTGAGGACGAACCATTGGACTCGGTGATCTCGGAGACTACCCGCATCGAATAGGCAAACTGCTCGACCGGCGGCACCAGCGCTGCCAGCGCGCGCTTGGCAAGACGGCCATGACCGACTTCGCGACGCTTGGGTGCGCCGAAGCGGCCGGCTTCACCGGTGGCAAAGGGCGGCATGTTGTACTGGAGCATGAAGCGATCGCGGTATTCGCCGTTGATCGAGTCGATGATCTGCTCATCGCGCGCGGTGCCGAGCGTGGCCACCACCAGTGCCTGGGTCTCGCCACGGGTAAAGAGCGCCGAGCCATGCGCACGCGGCAGCACACCGGTGCGAATCGAGATCGGGCGAACCGTGCGGGTATCGCGACCATCGATGCGGGCTTCGCCGGAGAGGATCTGGCTGCGAACGATGCGCGACTGCAACTCGAAGAGGATGTTGCCGAGCTCGTTGGCATCGGGAGCCGGCTGGCCGGCAGCGGCCGCCTCGGCAATCACGGTGGCCTGAGCCGACTTCTCGATGTTGCGGATGAGCTGGGTGCGCTCCTGCTTGTTGCGCGTGCGATAGGCATCGCGCATGCCGGTCTCGGCCAGCGCCGAGATGCGGGCAATGAGGGCTTCATTGCGGGCCGGCGGCTGCCATTCCCATTCGGGTTTGCCGGCGATCTCGACCAGCTCATCGATGGCCTTGATGACCGACTGCATCTGGTCGTGACCATAGACCACCGCACCCAGCATCACATCTTCCGGCAGCTGGTTGGCCTCGGATTCAACCATCATCACCGCCGAGTCGGTACCGGCAACGATCAGATCGAGCTTGCTGGTCTTGAGTTGCGTGGCCGTCGGATTGAGCAGGTACTGGCCATCGGCGTAACCGACGCGGGCCGCGCCGATCGGGCCGTTGAATGGCAGGCCTGAAATGGCCAGCGCGGCCGAGGTAGCGATCATGGCTGGAATATCGGAGTCGACTTCGGGATTGCTCGACATCACATGCACGATGACCTGCACTTCGTTGTAGAAGCCATCGGGAAAGAGCGGTCGGATCGGACGGTCGATCAGACGGCAGGTGAGGATTTCCTTTTCGGTCGGACGACCTTCGCGCTTGAAAAAGCCCCCCGGAATGCGCCCCGATGCATAGAACTTCTCGACGTAGTCGACGGTCAGCGGAAAGAAATCCTGTCCGGCCTTGACCGATTTGGCACCGACCACGGTGGCCAGCACCACGGTGTCGTCCATGGTGACCATCACGGCACCACTGGCCTGACGGGCGATTTCACCGGTTTCCATGGTCAGCGTGTGCTGACCCCACTGAATGGTTTTCTTTGCGATATCGAACACTTGTTTTTTCCTCTATTTGGTCAATGACCCGCGCGATCGTTCGGCGGCGCGGTTCGCCTCGATGTCAGACACTCTGAAAATAAAAATGCCCGCCATGAACGACGGGCATCGTGACGACAGGCCAGCAGGCAGCACCCCAATCCGACCGCGCCCGAAGGTTCGTGTCGAAGGGCACTGCCCCGGCAAACGTCATTACTTGCGCAGACCAAGACGCTCGATCAGCGCCTTGTAGCTCGCAGGGCTGGTGCCCTTGAGATAGTCGAGCAGCTTGCGACGGCGGCTGACCATCTTGAGCAGACCCCGACGCGAGTGGTGGTCTTTGGTGTGGGTCTTGAAGTGACCCGTCAGCTCATTGATACGAGCGGTAAGCAGGGCGACCTGAACTTCCGGGGATCCGGTGTCGTTCTGGGCGCGCTGGTAATCGGCGACGATTTTCGCCTTGTCGATTTCAGCAACGGACATGATTTCCCTTGATTGACTTGCGGCCGCGCCGGGATGCGCGCCGTGCGTTGGAATGTTTGAGATCGTCAAGAGACGTTCACAAACCGTCTGGAGTAAAGCCGGATAATGTTACGCGAACTTTAACACCGCCGCAATCGGTCGCACCCCATGCCAAGCTCAGCCGAGAACCGATCGATCCTGATTCAGTCCGTTCTCGAATACCTGCCCGGCATCCGGACCTTTCTGACCTACCGCCTGGCCGATCTGCCGGATGATCTTCGCGCGGGACTGACGGTGGCGGCGATCGCCTTGCCGATCAGCTTTGCCAACGCCCAGATCGCAGGCTTCAGCCCAATCGTGGGGCTGTACGCCTTCCTTCTGCCGATGGCGGTCTATTTCTTTCTGGGCACCTCAAGGCACCTGATCATCGGCCCCGATGCGGCCACCGCCGCTCTGGTTGCCTCGGCCATCGGACCGATGGCGGCCGGCGACCCGCAGCTTTATGCCGCGCTGGCGATGACGCTCGGTCTGATGGTAGGGGTCATCTGTCTGGTCGCGAGCCTGATGCAACTCGGCGGCATTGCCGATTTTCTGTCGCGACCGATCCTGATGGGCTTTTTACATGGCATCGCGATCGCGCTGATCGTCGATCAGATACCGACGCTCATGGGCTTTGAAAGCAGCGCCTCCGATTTCATCCCGTCGATCATCGAGATCGCTCGCAACATCAGCCGTGTCCATGCGTGGACGCTGGGGCTGAGTGCGGTCTGCGCCGCAATGTTCGTCTGGCTGGCCAGGCAGTTTCCAAAGGTGCCGGCCGCACTGATGCTGATGGCCATCAGCGCCCTGCTGGTTGTGGTCTTCGATCTCGAGTCGAAGGGTGTGACCACGATCGGATCGATGGCAGCCGGTTTGCCAAGTCTCAGTTTTGACGGGTTCAAACCCGAATTCCTGAAGCAGATGCTGGGCGTGGCGGTCGGCGTTGCGACGGTCAGTTATGCCGGCGTCATCCTCGATGCCCGGGTTTTTGCCACCCGCAACAAGTACGACATCAATCCGGATCGCGAGTTTGCGGCACTCGGTGCCTCGCAGATCGCCTCCGCCGTTTCGGGCGGCTTTTGTGTCGGCAGCCTCGATTCGGGCGCCCCACTGGTTGAGGCAGCAGGCGGGCGCACGAAACTTGCCGGCCTGATCTCGGTGGGTGCGATGATCGTGGTCGTCAGCCTCTTCATGCCCCTGCTGCGACACGTACCAAACTGCGCCTTGGCCGTGATCGTTTTAAGTGCTGCCTGGGCAATGACCGATCTGCCCTACCTTCGCAGTCTGCTGCGCATGTCGCGTGAAGAGTTCGTGGTCGCCATGGTCGCGATGCTTGGGGTCATCCTGCTTGGCGCAGTCGATGCCATCGTCATGGCGGTCGGTCTTGCCCTGCTTCGATTCTTGCGCCAGACCTCGCGACCCCGGGTCGAGATTCTTGGCAAGGTCAAGGACACCAGCAGCTATCACGCGATCGACCGACATCAAAATGCCAAGCTGATTGCCGGGCTCGCCATCCTGCGATTCAGCGCGCCGATCATCTTTTTCAATGCGCCCTACTTTCGCAAATCGGTCCGCGCCGCAATCAAGAAAGGTGGCCCCGAGTTGAACTGGCTGGTCCTGGACCTGATTCCGGTCAGTCAGATTGATGTCACCGGCTGGCACACGCTGATCGAGCTGACCCGCGAACTTGATGTCGAGGGGATCAAGCTCAATTTTGCCGGGCGTCAAAGCGAACTGCGCGACTTTGCCGAACGCGAAGGCATCGACGACGAGTTCCTGTCGGGTCGGATTTATCCGACGATCGAACTGGCGGTCAAAGCCTTTCAGACCGAGTTTGGCAAGCCGAAGAAGGAGACGTCCGAGTCCCGTTCGCGCATCGAGCCCGAAGCGCCGGCTTAGCTCAAGGCCAAGCCGGCAGATCGGGCTGACACTGCGTCAGGACTTACTGCATGAACCAGCCGTGGCTGACCACCACCGACTGCCCGGTGAGGGCATTGCTCGGGAAAGCGCTGAGAAAGATCGCGGTTTGCGCGACATCCTGGACCGTGGTGAATTCGCCGTCGACCGTCTCCTTGAGCATGACGTTCTTGATCACGTCGGCTTCAGAAATGCCGAGGGTTTTCGCCTGCTCCGGAATCTGCTTGTCGACCAGCGGTGTGCGCACGAAGCCGGGGCAGATCACATTGGAACGAATGCCATGTGCAGCCCCCTCCTTGGCGACCACCTTGGCCAGTCCGATCAGGCCATGCTTGGCAGTGACATAAGGCGCCTTCAGGGGCGAGGCCTCGTGTGAATGCACCGAGCCCATCAGCAGAATCGTGCCGCCGCGCTTGGCGGCGATCATCGCCCGCATTGCAGCACGGGTGGTCAGAAAGGCGCCGTCGGCATGAATCGCCATCAGCCGCTTCCAGTCTTCGTATTTGAGATCGACGATCGGGCTGATGATCTGAATCCCGGCATTGCTGATCATCACGTCTACGCCGCCGAAAGTCTCGACCGTCTTTGCAAAGCCGGCATCGACCTGCGCTTCATCGGTCACATTCATCTGTACCGCCATGGCTGATCCGCCTGCGGCATTGATCTCCTGAGCGCATGCATTGGCCGCCTCAACCGACAGATCGGCGATACAGACCTTCGCACCCTCGCGGGCAAATTCAATGGCGATTTCCTTGCCAATGCCGCTGGCGGCGCCGGTGATCAGGGCAACTTTATCCTTGAGCTTCATGGTGTGACTCCGTTGAAAGTGCAGTGTTGAGAAGCCTGTTTCAGGCCAGGTAATCATGGACGACCGTACCGAACGGCAGCGTCAGATCGGCAATGATATGGACCGCCGACACGATCTCGCGTACCGGCAGATCAGCCACCGGTGCCAGCGCATGCGCGAAGAGCTCAAGCGCGCCGGGACCCCGCCAGCCGCCCTTCACCGTGATCTCGGTCATGCTGTAGCGCACCAGTTCGCAGATGCGCGGCTTGCCATCCACATGCGGAATGATTTTCAACAGAAAATTAGGCTCGGAAAGGCTTGCCAGAACCGCATCGTGATCGAGCGGCACGTGCTTGAAACCCATCGATCCGATCGCGACCCGAACATCGCTGTAGTGCAGCGTACCGACCAGGGTGTCTTTGTTGATCTTCAACGAGGGCTCACCGAGTTTCTTGGGAAAACCCCATAATTCCCGGCCACCGGCGATCGGGGGATGATCGTTGAGATACATCGAATGAACATAGCCGCCGTGTTCATCCCCGAATTTGACTGGAATCACCTGCCCGGACTCGCAGTAATGACCGAATCCGGTGGAGTCGGGCATGTTGATGAACTCGTACTTGACAAGGGGTTCGGGCGCCACAAGCGGCGCAGGCAGAATTCGCTCGATCGCTTGCGGGTCGGTGCGATAGGTGAGAATCAGATACTCGCGATCGACGAAACGGTAAGGCCCGGGCGGAAACGCCGGACTGGTGAGCGGCATCGAAAAGGCGCGACGCAGGACTTCGTCTTCTTTCATTGGTCGTCCGTCCGATAGGATGAAGTGATTTTGACCTGGCCCGCATCATAAGAGCCGATTCTTACAACGCTTGCCTTGCGAACCGCCGTCCATGACCGTCGAGTTGATGCTGAACCTCGCTGCCTATCGCTTCTGGCCAATCGATCAGCCCGAGACCGTGCGCCAGCATCTGCATCAAGTCGGTCATTCGCTCGGTGTGTTCGGCACCATCCTGATCAGTCACGAGGGACTGAACGCCGTGCTGGCCGGGCCCGAGCCGACCTGCCGGCAGATGCTCGCGGCAATCCGCGCGCTGCCGGGCTTCGAGCCAATCATTGCGAAGGAAAGCTGGTCGCAGGCCATCCCGTTTCGACGCTTCAAGGTGAAGGTCAAACGCGAAATCATCCGCATGGACCATCCGACGATCCGCCCGGTCGACGGACGCGCACCGACCGTCGACGCGCCCACCCTCGCACGGTGGCTCGATCAGGGTCACGATGATGCGCATCGGCCGGTGGTCCTGCTCGATACCCGCAACGGCTTCGAGATCGACCATGGCGGCTTTGCCGGTGCGCTCGACTGGCGTCTGAATCAGTTCACCGAATTTCCGAAGGCGCTCGCCGAACATCGCGAGGCGCTCGAAGGCAAGACCGTTGTGACCTACTGCACCGGCGGCATCCGGTGTGAAAAAGCAGCGCTCTACATGCAGTCGGTGGGTCTTGAGGATGTGCTGCAACTGGAGGGCGGCATCCTCAACTATTTCGAGTTGACCGATGGCCGCCACTACCAGGGAAGCTGCTTTGTCTTTGACGAGCGCGAGGCGCTCGCCCCCGACCTGTCAGCGATCAGGCATCAAACATGATCACGTTGCGGGCGACGCCACCGGCCTTCATCGCGGCGAAACCCTCGTTGATCTGCTCGAGTTTCAGACGCCCCGACACCAGGTGCTGAAGCGGCAGACGGCCCTGCTGATAGAACTCGATCAGACGGGGCATATCGATGCGAAAACGGTTGGAGCCCATCATCGAGCCCTGAATGCGACGCTCACGAAGGAAGTCGGCGCCGTGCAACTCGATTTTCGTGCCGAACGGAATCATGCCGATGATGGTCGCGGTTCCGCCCGGGCGCAGCATCGCAAAGCACATCTCGGCGGTCTGCTTCAGGCCGATGCACTCGAAGGAATAATGCACGCCGCCCTGGGTGAGTTCGATGATTTCCTTGGCCGCCTCGTCGGTGGCCAGCACGCCGTCGGTCGCGCCGAAAGTCTTGGCGAGCTCGAGTTTGCCCGGGTCTTTGTCGACCGCGATGATGCGCGAGGCACCGGCAATCTTTGCACCGTTGACGGCCGCCAGACCGATGCCGCCACAACCCACGACCGCGACGGTCGAGCCGGGCTCGATCTTGGCGGTGTGCACGATTGCGCCATAGCCGGTGATGACGCCGCAGCCGATCAGCGCAGCCAGATCCATCGGCATGTCGGGGGTGATCTTCACCAGCGCATGCTCGTGAACCAGCATCTGCTCGGCGAACGACGACAGGTTGGTGAACTGGTTGAGATGCTCGCCCTTCCAGCGCAGCCGTTTGGCCTTGCCCGGAGGGATCTTGACTTCGGGCGTCTGGCAGATCGACATATGGCCGGTCAGGCAATACTCGCAATGGCCGCAGAACACGGACAGACAACTGATGACATGGTCGCCGGGCTTCAGATAGGTGACGTCGCGGCCGACCTTCTCGACGATGCCCGCCGACTCATGGCCCAGCACCGCCGGGACCGGGAAGGGGTATTTGCCTTCCATGAAGTGCAGATCGCTGTGGCACAGGCCTGCGACCGACGTGCGGACCAGCACCTCGCGCGGACCCGGGTTCTCGATCTCGACATCCTCGATGGTGAGGGGCTGGTTGGGGGCATGGAATACGGCGGCTTTCATCGTGTCTCCTTATTGGCGTTGATCGAGGTCGTTGCAGACCCCGACGGTTACTCGGCGCTTTCAACAGGGCCAATGCTGGCCCTCAATGCTGGCCCTCAGTGCTGACCCTCAGTGCTGACCCTCAGTGTTGTCCCTCAGGCAACTTCACGACCAGCCCGTCGAGCGCAGCGGACATCGCAATCTGGCAGGACAGCCGCGAGTTGTCTTCGGTGCCGGCCGCAAAACTGAGCATGCTCTGCTCCATCTCGGTCCGTGAGCCGGTGAGCGCGAGCCAGGCCGGATCGACATAGACATGGCAGGTGGCACAGGCGCACTCACCACCGCAGTCGCCATCGATGCCTGGCACGCCATTGTCGACCGCGCCGCGCATGACCGACGTACCGATTGGCACGTCGACGGTGTGAGGTTTTCCGGAAAATTCGATATAGGTCACTTTGGCCATGGGGATTTCCTTCTGATGCGAAAAAGAGAGACGGTCAGGCCGCGCCTGAAACGGATTGGACAATCTGCTTGACCGGCAGGGCAGTATCGGCCGCACGGGCAGGTTCGATGATCTGACCGGCAGTCACCCATTGTCGGGC
>Ga0007796_10000372_pt1 | contig 13919 bp, 12 predicted proteins | sample CryBogmetaGMA0M_FD_60373 | JGI IMG/M metagenome (GOLD analysis project Ga0007796, IMG submission 60373) | Freshwater microbial communities from Crystal Bog, Wisconsin, USA - MA0M | ecosystem: Environmental > Aquatic > Freshwater > Lake | place: Crystal Bog, Wisconsin, USA | collected 2009-07-06 | reverse complement strand
TGAAGAGCGAATACCACGCAGGCATGGACGCCGGTGAAGCGTTGATCATCTACGAAGTCGAGCGCCTAGCGATGGCGGCCGAGACGGTACACGAGAAGAACATCCTGTACAGCTTGCTCAACCACCTGACGCTTGCGTTTCCAGAAGAAGAGGAAGTCTAAAATATTTTTACCAAAAGGGGTTGTGAGCCCCTTTTTTTGTGTATACTGACTTCACTGCACTACAGCAGCAACCAGCGAAACGGAGCGAATCATGAACACCTTAGCAAACCGCCTGACCAACGTAATCGATTATCACCCAACCATTGGGGTGTCGATTGTTGAAGCGCGTACCCGCCTGCTTGGCACCACCACCCACAAGTGCTTCTTCGTCTTCGAGGACAACAGCGTGATCGTGCGTGACGGTAACGGGTTCTGGTACAGCGAGACCTACGAGTGGGCGCTCGACGAGATTGCTGAGAACTGGATCTAAATCAACCCGGCCCCTACGGGGGCCATTACAGCGAGGAGGTATTGTGAATGAGTTGGCTCTTTTCGCAGGCGCTGGTGGAGGAATACTTGGGGGGCACTTGCTCGGATGGCGAACCGTCTGCGCCGTTGAGTGGGAGCCCTACCCAGCAAGCGTATTGTGCGCCCGACAAAATGACAAAGTTCTCCCGCCTTTCCCGGTTTGGGATGACGTTCAAACCTTTGACGGCCGACCGTGGCGAGGAATTGTTGACGTTGTATCTGGCGGATTTCCATGCCAAGACATCAGCGCTGCAGGAAAGGGGGCAGGAATCGACGGAGAGCGATCCGGGATGTGGTCACATATGGCAAGAATTATTGGCGAGGTACGACCAAAGTACGTCTTTGTGGAGAACTCCCCAATCCTCACTTCTCGGGGATTACACAGAGTTCTCGGAGACTTGGCCGCGTTGGGGTTCAATGCAAAATGGGGTGTCGTATCGGCGTCAGACGTTGGTGCCCCCCACCAGCGAGACCGTATCTGGATCGTGGCCCACGCCAATAGCTCAGGATGCGAAGCACAGCGGTTATGCACAGTTGGGTCCGGGCAAAGCGGACAAGCTGTCCTATGCGGTGGTGAGATGGCCGACTCCGACAGCACACAACGCGAAAGAGGGTGCGTATCCCTCGGAATTTACTCGGAACACGTTAACTTTGACGGCACAAGCCAATTGGCCGACTCCAGTGAAGTCAGATTATGCAACTCGCAGACCGACCAAAAATTGGAAAGGAACCACCGATCTGCCGTCAGTAGTTTGGACTGCGAGTGGTGGGACCGAGAACCCGGACAAACCTCCCGCGAAATTGAATCCGGTTTGGGTCGAGTGGCTGATGGGGTGGCCGCTCGGGTGGACAGACTTAAAGCCATTGGAAACGGACAAGTTCCGCTCGTGGCAGCAACAGCATGGAGTCTCCTCAAGTGAAGAAACGTAACCCTGTAGTCAGGGACCTAATCCAACGTCCTCCACGAGGAGCAGGGAGGCACAAGGATAAACGCAAGAAGGAGAAACAGAATGAGAATCGAAGCAACGATTCGTAGGTTCACTGTACTCGTCATTCCTGAGGAGTGGTGCTGGGCCGAGTACGCTAACGGGCAGTACGGCTTGGCCATCACTTACTGGCGACGAGCTAAGTGGCAGTATGGCGTGCGCTGTAGCCTGCTGTGGGGCCGCAAGCGTCCGTTCGTAAGGGTGACGACTTACTCGTGTCCTATAGCTGGAACGGCAGGCACTGTTAGCCCCCTGAAGTGCGTTCTACCCCACACAAACGCTTACCAGTACCGTGGGCGTAGAGATTAGGGTTTGTCCCTAGAAATATTTTTACCAAAACCTCCACACGGGGGTTTTTTTATGAGAATATCTGTCTACGGTCACTTTGATCGCAACACAGCGAAGGAAATAAAATGCTTGCTTCAATCTTCAACGCACCGGCAAAACGCTTCATCCTGATCATGCACACTGAGGCATCGATCACAACCGAAGTTCTCCGACTAACCTTCTCCTCGAAAGCGGAGGCCAAAGCAGAGGCCAAGCGCCGTGGCTTGAAGGCTTGGAATTACTAATCAAACCGGGGGCGAAAGCCCCCAACCTACAGCGAAGGAAAGAAAATGCTTTTAGTCGAATCAGTCAAGACGGTCACAATCCAGAAAGTGCGCAACTCACGTTGCTACGGCGAGCCAACCCTGTTCGCAATGCTGGTAGACAACACCACCGGCTACGCTCACGAGATGGAGTTTGCCAACCTTGACGAGGCCCAGCGCTTCGTTGACGCAATCAACTCGTTCAGCAAGTAAACCAACAGGGGCTCCGGCCCCCAACCAACAAGGAACCATCATGGATCCAACATGGTTCCTTCAAGGTTCCCACATGGTTCTAGCATCAATCTAGAATGTCCTGTAAAATCAACACTCCAACGCAATGAGACTGGAATATGTCGGACGCGAAAACAACTAAGTGGGCGGACAGGCCGCAAAAGGCCGCAGGAGCCGCGAAAAGGCCGAAGAAGGCACTGACCCCTGAGTTAGCGCCAGAGGCCGCGCAGAAGGCCAAAGAGGCCGCAACAAAGGCATACATCAACGCTATCGGTATCCAAGACATCGAGACCGCAATAGCAGAGAACCGCCAACAGCAGCAGATCGACGCGCTTAAGCCAAAGAAGATCGGCCGCCCAACAAAGTGGACCCAAGAGATAGAGGACGACATCTGCGCTCGTCTCTCCCGCGGTGAACCATTGAGGGCTATCTGCAGGACTGAGGGATATCCGGAGTGGAATACGTTCTATAGTTGGATGGAGCGCAGCGAGGCGCTTTCTGCACGCGTCGCCCTCGCGCGTGAGAATGGAGTGGAGGCGATCGCCCAAGATACGTTGGCTATGATTGACGCGGAGCCCCGTTATATTGAGGACGCCAAGGGCGGAACCCGCATAGATGCTGGGTATGTGCAGTGGTTAAAACTCAGGACGGAGCAACGGATGAAGCTGCTTGCGTGCTGGAGCCCTAATAGATACGGCAATAGGGTTCAGGTGGCCGGGGATAAGGACAACCCGTTGCAGATCAACATTCAGGCGACTGAGATGTTTGAGTCGATACTCAAGAACGCCGAGATGACAAGGCAGATCGAAGAGTGACCTCCCATTTTCACCCCAGAAATGGGGTACAAAGTGGGAAATTGTCTCGATCGCTCGCCGGCCGGTATCAATGAAAGTGGGGGATGGCCCTCAAAACGGGGGTTTTCGGGTTGTTCCTACCACTCTCAAGCTGGCGCAGGAGTTTGTTAAGGAGCATCACAGGCACAATCGGCCCCCGGTTGGGCACAAGTTCAGCATCGGGTTAGTCAACGGAGAAGGCACGCTGATTGGCGTTGCTACAGCTGGACGACCGGTGGCTCGGCACCTTGATGACGGCCTGACGTTGGAAGTAAACCGGACTTGTACGTTGGGCGATCGGAACGCCAACTCAATGCTTTACGGCGCCATCTGGAGGGCCGCTAAGGCGATGGGCTACGTCCGGTGCATTACCTATACCCAGCACGATGAAAGCGGCGCATCGCTGCGCGGAGCGGGTTGGGTGAAGGCAAAGGAACTCCCGCCCAATAATGGCTGGGACGTTCCATCCCGGCGACGTGATGACATTGGTTCAGCCGGGGTAGCGCGTATCCGGTGGGAGATTAACTGTGGCGAGTAAGCTGCCCTCAGACGTGGTTGAGATCCTCAAGGATCCGGAAACCAAGCGTAAATTCCTAACCCTCAAGCCGGAGCAGCAGGTTGCTTGGGCATGGCGCATGGGGTGGCTTCAGAAGGCGCACAAGCATCAGATCCTGCCTCCCGGTGACTGGTGGTCCATCTGGCTTCTGCTGGCCGGCAGGGGGGCGGGGAAGACCCGTACAGCCGCGGAGCAGGTAGCGTGGTGGGCATGGACACAGCCCGGCACCCGCTGGCTTGTAGCGGCTCCTACGAGCAGTGACGTGCGCTCGACTTGCTTTGAGGGTGACTCGGGTTTGATGTCGGTCATACCTTCGGCTTTAGTGTCGGACTACAACAAGGCGCTGCACGAGATCAAGTTGACCAACGGATCGCTGATCAAGGGCATACCGGCGAGCGAGCCTGAACGCTTCCGCGGTCCGCAGTTCCACGGGGCTTGGTGCTGCATCCCCGGCACGATGATTGAGATGGCGGACGGTAGCGCGAAGCCAATCGAACTCATGGCGGTAGGCGATCGGGTGATGACCCGGCACGGACCTCGGTCGGTACTGGCTGCCGGGAGGTCGCAGAACCCTAACGACTTGGTGACTATCGAGTGTGGTGCGACGAGCTTGACCTTAACCGTTGATCATCCTATTCTGGTGGTTGGCCAGTGGATCCCTGCTGGCGACATCAGGCCGGGGGATGAGGTATGGGTTACAAGTACATCGGCAGACGGTACGCGCATCGAGTCATCTACGAGCGGCACTACGGACCAATTCCCGCCGGGTGGGTGGTTCACCATCGGGATGAGGACAAGAGCAACAACGACCCCGCCAACCTTGAGGCAATGCCTCGGAGCGCTCACATCCGCCTTCACGCTACTGGCAAAGATGGCTGCGACAACCAGCGCAGGGCGGCTGCCGCTACGCTTGCTGCGCTCCGCACGCCAAAGCCTGCAACGTGCTTGCAATGCAACGCTGGCTTTGTTTCCCGGTCAACAAGTAGCGCTGGGAAGTTCTGTTCACGGCCATGCCTTGAGCGTTGGCGAGGAAACCGGTTCGTGCCAGAGCAGCGTAAGTGCGCTGTCTGTGACTCAGAGTATCTGGCGGTCAAACGCTTCCAGAGGTACTGCAGCAAGCTCTGCAATAACCGATCGAAAGTCAGGACGTATCGAACTGAAGCCAACGGCGGTACGCCGCGTAGAACGCTCTCCGAACGCAATAACGTACAACTTGACAATTGAGGGTGAGCACGAGTTTATTGCTAACGGGATCGTGGTTCACAACTGCGACGAGTTGGCTGCGTGGGAATACCTGCAAGAGGCTTGGGATCAGATCCAGTTTGGCGTGCGACTGGGTAAGCAGACGCGAATCATCTGCACTACTACGCCGAGGCCCAAGGACTTGATCATTGACTTGATCGGCCGGGACGGCGACGACGTGGCGGTGACTACGGCATCGACGTATACCAACCTAGACAACCTATCCGCGAACTTCCGCAAGCAGATTCTGCAGTACGAAGGGACGACGCTAGGCCGGCAGGAGATCTACGCTGAGATCATTGATCCTGAAGAGAGTGGGATCGTCAAGCGGGATATGTTCAAGCTCTGGCCAGACGGCAAGCCGTTCCCGAAGTTCGAGTACATCATCCAGTCCTATGACGTGGCGACAAGCGAAAAGGTGCAGAACGATCCGACAGCGTGTATCACGTTCGGAGTATTCAAGCCGTTAGATGGTCCGATGGCCGTGATGGTGATCGACTGCTGGCAGGAGCGGCTGCAGTACCCGGACCTGCGACCAAGGGTGATCGACGAGTACGGCGCGGTCTACGGGGAAGGGAAAGAGAAGAAGCGAGTTGACCTGCTGCTGATCGAGGATAAGAGCGCAGGCATCAGCCTGATACAGGACCTGCAGAGGGCGCACCTACCGATCCGGGCGTATAACCCCGGTAGGGCTGACAAGATGCAGCGGCTTAACATTGTGTCTAACATCATCGCCAGAGGGCGGGTATGGATCCCTGAGAGCGGGACGAGGAAGGGGTATGTTAGGGATTGGGCAGAAGGCTTTGTGAGCCAGATCTGCTCGTTCCCCGAATCAACCCATGACGACTTTGTTGACGCCTGTACGCAAGCCCTGCGGTTCCTTCGGGATAGCGGATGGTTGGAGATCGACCCGCCGCCCGACGATGACTGGGACGAGGATGACTACGCCGACACCGGGCGATCGCGCCGGGTGGTCAATCCATACGCGCAATAAGTCTGTCACAAGGATTGAAGGGTAGGTAAGTAAAATGCCTCTGGGCGACGTGCCCTACTCAAGGGAGGTGATCATGGTGGGTGGATTCTTTGATGGCGACGACAAGTCGATCGCTATTGTTGCAGAGCGTATTGAGTTTGAGGCCGAGCACAATGTCTCGGAGTACTCAGAGCAGACGATTGAGAACTTCAACTTGACGGTTGCTTTGCTGAAGTGCGCAGGCGACATGGTTAAGCGGGTTGACTACCTCCTGAATGGAGACGAGGACGAGGACACGTTTCTCGCGCTTTGGGCTGATCGTTTTGGCGTTGACGAGTCCGAAGATGCCGAGGATCCTGAGGACGAGGATGCTGAGGACGAGGATGGTGAAGAGGAAGAGGTTGACGAGCAGACTGACGCTTAAATAGCGCTCACGTCAATTAGGTTACCCCGGAAGTCCAGCATCCCTTCGGAGTGCTTCCGGGCAATCTCTGGCCACAGCAGATTGCTATCGCGGATCGTTAGCACCGCAAACCCAGAGCGCCAGTTAGCTGGGTTGTCTTCCATATAATCTGAGAACTGTGGGCCGTCAGTGTCCGCCAATGTTCCGGTGTCTATACCCCAACGGGTTCCGTTATAGTCATCAAACGGGGTGACCTTAAGGCTGTGCAAGTGCCCTGTGACGATAGACTTGCCGCTCCCAACGGCGTTGTTGTGGGTAGCGTGGACGCCATTTTTGTAGCGGTGCTTGACTACTAGATTGGGAGTAGGCCAGCAGGTCCAGCAGGGGTTCCACTTAGGGAAGTGGTCTTTGAGGGTTAGCCCGTCAACCCCCTCGAATTCGGGCACGAATGAGCTTAGGCGCGACTCAAACCTTGAGTCATGGTTACCGAGCGGCCAGACAAGTTGCGTGTGATGGCGAGCCTTGTGGCAGGCTTCCTCAATCTCGGTCATGGCTTCTTTGCAGGCCTCTAGTTCCTGCTTTACGTTTGGCCTCTGGCTCCAGCCCGACCTCGGGTGCCTGCTGATGGAAGCCCCGTCAAATATGTCACCGTTAGCGATGACCATATGCGGTTTGAGGGATTTTATCGCCCATAGGAGGCCCTTGAAGGCGGTTGTACGGATGCCGGGCCAGAAGTGTGCGTCGGAGAATACGAGGATGATGCCGTCGGTCATGCCGCCGATATGGCGCATCTTTGTGAGGTGGTGCTTAGGCTCAAGCTCTGGGTATTTTGCCGCCTCTGATTTGAGGAGGATCTTGTATTTGTCCTCAACAATGCGGCGTCTTTTGTGGATGCTGCGCACTGACATACCGGCCTCGTCGGCGATTTTCTGGGGGCTACGGAGCCGCTCCCAGAGTTGAATGAACTCATCGTCGGTGATTACCATAGCCTGCCCATATGTTGTGCAGACCGCTTGATACCAGAGGCTAGTATTGTTGTCTAGCGCACAATTAAGACACAAGGTTGTTGACAAGATGCACTTAGATGGACTAAGATCCGCGGTGTGAGGTGTGGAAAGCCTACAAGAGAGCCGTTAAGCCTGATTCCGGCCCCGCGAGGGGCGACACCCCGTAATGGGGGGACTTTCCACCGGAGTCAGACTTAACGGCTTTTTTGCGTTCTACGTCTTGCCCTTGCCATGCGGTACGTCGGTGGTGGCATTGAATAACCCCGTTACACGAGCGAGCCAGAGCGGGGGCGGTGGGCGAAGTCTAGAGCCGGGTGGTTGAAACAAGTCTGGACAGCGTGACGCGATAACAGACCCATGTTGTCGGGGCGCAGGCGAACTTTAGTCCTCTGGCTACGGTAAGGCTGCGCTTTGCTCCTCCATCCCCATGTTAATACTAAGTAATTGATATATATGGTATTTATATATGATAGATATAGATAGTGGTGGTCAAGTTTTTGGTGGTGGTCGGACTTGTCCTTGTGGTGGTCAGATCAGCAGGGGTGTTTTGGTTGGCAACCGAGAGCGGTGGAGTTGCCGGGCTTGCGGGAAATACGAGGTGATGTATGGTTTACCTAGTGAGTCCGAGCCGGAAGGGGACGGCAGCCCATGTCTGGTGGGGAACGGACACAATGTGCAAGATGTTGTCTAGTGGTGGGATGCAAGAGCGAGATCGGTTGTTAACGGCGGATCCAATGGGCCGGCGGTTGTGCCCTATGTGCGCCCAGAACGCGAAGAAGACGTGGCGGTTCTTTTGAAGTGGGTTGTCCACAAGGGATATGAGGGGTTTGCGGACAGGTTAACTAGCCTGTCCTATTGTGTTGATATGGCGGTCAAGTACAACCGCAGGCTTTATGTGGATTGGACCGATGTTCATTGGAAAGAAGGGTTTTACAAATACTTTAGCGTTGACGGGTTTGATGATCACCTGCCGGAGGGTGATTGCTATCCGGAGTTCTGGACTGGGGCGTTGGCTAAACCTAACGGTGACTGGGCGTACCGGGTGCAGGATCTAGTTGAGTTTGATCTTAAGCAAGCTGACGGAGATGTGCCGGTTTGGGTTCATCCAAGTATGTGGTATCGGGAGTACAACTTTGGGACGTTAGCGAAGCGCTTGAAGATGAAGCGATCGCTTAAGCTAGAGAAGATGTTGGATGTCGAGCCCCAGAAGGTGGTGCATCTGAGGGGTACGGATAGAGAGCACGATCCTGAGCGGTTTGAGATGTTGTTGACGGAGCACGGTGATGCGGCTGTGCTTTCGGACGATCAGAGGTTAGTTGATCGGTGGCTTAAGACGCACAAGGATGCTTGGATCCTAACGGACATCTTGACGGATGATGACAGGGGTGCGCACAAGAGTGATGTGAAGGGCAAGACGAGGCACGAGGTCAACTTGCGGGTTATTGCGGACTTCATGACGTTAGCGTTTGCGCCAGAGGCGGTAGCGTTGATTGAGGATAGCTACTTTTTCAAAATGGCAAGGATCTACGGCGGTTGCTACAAAGATCAGATGACTTGACAGCGCCCACGGGGTATGATGGCGGATCTACGCAAGGAGCCGTTATGGGCCGCAGCACCGCAAGTAAACCAAAGCCGTTTGATTATTCTGAACCGGCTATCGCACTAGCGGATTTGCTCGCCGGGGTTGGTCGCGGGACTACAGCAGCGGCTACCGGCATTACTGGCGACTTGGAAAACTTGTATCGCCAGTACGGGAAGGGAGCGATTGCTAACGCTGTACGTCAGTTGCTCCCAAAACGGGAGGGAAAGGCAACAACGTTCCCAACGATAGAAGAGATGAACGCCGTGCTGCCTCCTGTGGTGCCTGCCGGGGCCGGTAGGAGTTCGCAGGTAGCTGACATAGGTCAGTTCCTCGGGGAGAACAATCCGCTCGCTCCTACGGCGATTGCGGCGGCTAAGCCTGTCCTGAAGGTGGCGGCAAAAGGGGCGCTTGATCTTGCGAGGAGTGAGCCAGCAAGGAAGGCGGTTAACCGTGTTGCGCAGGCTGCCGGTGTTGCGCCGATGCGGATTGTTCCAGAGTCAACTGCATCTGTTGAACAAGTAATTAAAGGCGCACAGGACATCTTGCCGGCGGCGGAGCGGGAAGCTAACCTTGTCAAGTTTCTTGAAAAAAGCGCAGAGAAGCGCAGGATGTATCACGGTTCAAAAGAGCCAAACATCGTAGAGTTCAAAACAAGAAAAGACTTGACGGACGATTCTGGCATGACTGGGCATTACGCCGATGAGCGAGACGCGGTTTTTCTTGCGCCAGAACCCGAGTTCACAACTCACTTTTCAAAAGAAGGCTATACCGATACAAACCAAGCGCCAACTACATATCCGGTTTATGTTCAAGTTGAAAAACCATTTGATTTTGACAATCCAGAACACTTGAGACAAGTCAAAGAAACGTATTTGGATATGTATCACAACCCAGAGTCTGAGTTGTATGATCCATCGCTCCTTCCGTCAGAACGATCAATGACGCAACACAGATTTAATAAAAAAGTTGACGCATTACAAGAAGACGAAAATAATTGGCCCAAAATTGAAAACGCTGAATTTCAGGAAGTATTAAAAGATTTAGGGTTTGATTCGTTTTATACCCGCGAGCGTGGAAGCAAAAATCTTGGCGTTTACGATCCAAGCCGTATTAAATCGGCGTTTGGCAATCGTGGGACTTACGATATAAGCGAGCCGGACATCAACAAAGCCTCTGGCGGCGCAGTAATGATGGGTGCCGGCGGTACAGTCAAGAAGGGTATTGAGTTAGTTGACACGTTCTTGAACGCGCTAAAGGAAGGGGATAAACCTGCCAAGGCGGCGAAAACAGTTCAACCCTCCAAAGAAGTTGCAAAAGCTGCAGCCAAGGCTGTCAAAGACGCAGAGCAGTTGGCATCTGCGCCGGTTGTTCAGACAGTTGCCAATCCGGAACGTATGCAGTTTCCGGGCATCTACAAGCGCCCTGACGTGATCGCTGCTGAGGCGGCCGCTAGGGTTGCACCAGAGTCTCCAAACTTGCAGCGGCTGTTTGGCGTTACCCGCAGCGACCTGTACGAGATGGGCAAGGGACGGCAAGGAAACCTGCCGGGGACTCTGCCGGGGTTAGCGGCAAAGCCCAAGGGGTCGAAGGTTGGGTCTCAGATCATGACGCCGCAGAATACTCAGCGGATGATTGATGTTCTCGGTGAGGCGGAGAAGCATCCTGCGCTAGTGCAGGGTATGGATCCTTGGTATGTGATGGATCCCTTGTTCCAGCGGATGGTGCGTGAGCTAGGACCGGAGCGAGCTAAGGCCGAATACAATGTTATGAATCATCTTATGGGCATGGCCAGCCCCGGATCAGAGGTAACCACCGAGATTCCAAGGGGGACGGCTGCTTACTTTTTGCACAAGCAGGGTCGGTTCCCTGAGTTTGAGCAGTACGCTGGCGTACCAAAGCACTTGCGGGGAGAGGACTTCCCGAGTGATCTTATGTCTGTTCCGGGGCATATGTATCACAAAACCGCTCAATCGGATCCAATGCAGCGCTTCCTTGAGAAGGGCGAGATTGACATGAGCAGCCCGAAAGTACCAATGTACATTCAAGCATCTGGAGTTCCGGAAATTGGATTCCAGACGGCTACGCCGGTTGGTGACGCGCATTGGAGTCGGGCGGTTGGGCTGTCGGATGTTCGAGGCGGCTCAAAACCAAATTGGGTAAAAAGCGTCTCAACCCCAGAGATGGGCGATCTTGGTCCTTGGTGGCGCAATCAAGTCGCCGGGGAGGTTGGACTTGAGTCAGTTCCAGCGCAAGCACGGGCGTGGGGTGCGTTTAGTCCACAAACTGGAGTAACAACTCCGATTGGATCTCCCAAGTTAGAATTGTTTGCGGATCAAGTGGTTGAAGCAGCAAGGCGGATGGACGTATCACCAGAAGACGCTTTAATTATGTTTATAAACGGCAATGCGCGTCTTGGAAAGAAAGAAGGCGGTGAAGTCTCAGTTGATGATTTTTTGTCAAACCTAGATAAGGCCGACTATTAATGGCTACTGAATTCCCGATCGATCCAGAGTACAACCGATTTATTGGCGGTGAACCTAACGACGCTGGCGCTGAGGAGCCCCAACCGGAACTGAACCTTGATGGTTCCAACATTGAGGAACTGCCTGACGGGTCTGCGATCGTTCACATGGAGATTGAGGGACCGCTAGACAACGAGGACTTCTACCAGAACCTTGCGGATAGCGCGGACTTTGACTTCATTGAACTTGACGGTATTGCCCTGCGATACATTGAGTACGCAGAGAAAGACAAAGAAGCACGGAAGGAGCGCGATAAGCAGTACGAGGACGGGATCCGGCGTACTGGCTTAGGCAACGACGCGCCCGGTGGGGCCAACTTTAACGGCGCAAGCAAGGTAGTCCACCCGGCGATGGCCGAGGCTTGCGTTGATTTTGCTGCGCGGTCCATCAAGGAGATGTTCCCGCCTGACGGCCCGACCAAGACCAAGATTCTTGGTGACGTTGACGACGACAAGGTCAAGCAGGCAGAGCGCAAAGTCGAGTTCATGAACTGGCAGTTGACGGAACAGATTGAAGAGTTCCGCGACGAAGAGGAGCAGATGCTCACGCAGTTGCCGTTGGGCGGCAGCCAGTACATCAAACTCTGGTACGACGAAAAGAAAAAGCGCCCGTGTGCTGAATTCTTGCCAATTGACAACGTCCTAATCCCGTTTGCGGCAGGAAATTTCTATACTGCTCAACGAGTTACGGAAGTTCACGACATTTCGGACTACGAATTCAAGAACCGGGTGCGATCGGGGCTGTACCGTGACGTAGATTTTGTCAAAACCAGCATTGAGCCTGAGCAAACTGGACCTCAGAAGGCTACTGACAAGATCGAAGGCAAGAAAGCCGGTGACAACGAGGACGGAATCCGCCGGGTTTACCACGTCTACACTTGGTTGGAACTGGATGACGACCCGTACACGAAGGGTGAGAGTGCTCCGTACATCCTAATGATTGACGATCAGAACACGGAAGTGATCGGTCTTTACCGCAACTGGGAGGAAGGCGATGAAACAATGGCCAAGCTCGACTGGATTGCGGAATTTAAGTTTATACCTTGGCGCGGTGCTTACGCTGTCGGCCTTCCTCATCTTATCGGTGGTCTTTCTGCTGCTCTCACTGGTTCTCTTAGGGCTCTATTAGACACTGCGCACATCAGTAACGCAGCCACAATGCTCAAACTGAAGGGGGCGAAGGTCTCTGGTCAGTCGCAGCAGGTGGAAGTGACGCAGGTTAACGAGATTGAGGCTGCGCCGGGGGTGGATGACATTCGCAAACTAGCGATGCCGATGCCATTTAACCCGCCGAGTCCGGTTTTGTTTGAGCTTTTGCAGTGGTTGACGCTGCAAGCCAAGGGCGTGATCACGACTGCTGAAGAAAAGATTGCGGACGTGAACTCTAACACGCCTGTTGGGACCACGCAGGCGCTGATTGAGCAGGGCGCGGCCGTTTTTTCGTCCATTCACGCCCGTTTGCATGAGTCGCAGGGCAAAGTTCTCAAGATTCTGAGCCGAATCAACCGCTGGTACCTTGATGACATGAGGAAAGGCGAGGTTGTTGAGGATTTAGAGATCCGGCGGGAGGATTTTGCTCGGATGACGGACGTTGTTCCGGTTTCTGACCCGCATATCTTCTCTGAAACGCAGAGAATGGCTCAAACCCAAGCGGTTATGGCCATCATGGACAAGAATCCTGACTTGTTCAACCGGAAAGCGGTGATTTCGCGGTTCTTGAAGCAGATCAAGGTGCCGGGAATCAACGAGTTGATGGTTGATGAGCCTGCTCAGGAGAAGGCTGACGCGGTTAACGAGAACGTGTCTATGTCTATCGGTCAGGCGGCGTTTGCGTACCCTGAGCAGGACCATTTAGCGCACATTCAGGTGCATTTGGACTACGCCAAGGATCCGGCGCTGGGTAGTAACCCGATGATTGCTGGTGGGTACTTACCCAAGGTCATGGAGCACGTCAAGCAGCATCTTGTGCTTTGGTATTTGAACCGGATGAATGGGTACGCCACGCAGGCTCTTGGCTCTAAAGTAGAAAACTACGAGATTGCCAAAGATCCGAAGATGATTGACAAGTTGTTTGCGGCTGCGTCTAAGCACATCACGATGGACACGCAAGAAACCCTTGGTGGAATTTTGCCGGTCATTGATCAGATGATGAAGACGATGGATCAGTTCAAGCCTAAGCCTCAGATGGATGGCTCTGATCAAGTTCTCATGCAGACTTCTATGGCTGAGACTCAGCGCCGAGCACAACGTGATCAGGCTGAAATCCAGATTCAACAGCAAAAGGCTCAGGTGGATGCGCAAGAAAAAATGGCGCGGATGCAGATGGATCACCAGATTGCAACAGAAGATCTACAATTGCGGCTTGCGATTGCGACGGGTGATAATGAAACCAAAGAGCGTATTGAAACTGCAAGGTTGACTAGGGATGCTGCGCGTCTAAGTCACGATCAGCAGAAGACGGTTTTAGAGTTTTCAAAGGGTGGTTT
>Ga0007796_10000371_pt1 | contig 13974 bp, 12 predicted proteins | sample CryBogmetaGMA0M_FD_60373 | JGI IMG/M metagenome (GOLD analysis project Ga0007796, IMG submission 60373) | Freshwater microbial communities from Crystal Bog, Wisconsin, USA - MA0M | ecosystem: Environmental > Aquatic > Freshwater > Lake | place: Crystal Bog, Wisconsin, USA | collected 2009-07-06 | reverse complement strand
GATCGCTCTCCAACCCTGAGACGTCGGCCTCGATCTGCAGGGCGATCGGACACATCGGCAACACCCGCCCCTTCACGCCCAGGATTCGGCCGAGTTCGTCGAGCGCCGCCACCGGATCGGCCAGGACCTCATTGAGCCCGGCCAGCAGGAGGTTGCCGATCGGATGGCCCGCAAGCGCGCCACTGCCACCGAATCGGTGCTGGATTATGGTTGCCCACAACCGCCCGGGCGGGCTGTCGGAAGCCAACGCCGCCAACGCCATCCGCAGATCGCCCGGCGGGATGACGTCGATCTCGGAGCGAAGCCGACCCGAGGAACCACCGTCATCGGCAACGGTAACGACAGCGGTCACGTGCGGCGTGAGGCGGCGTGCCGCCGACAGCGTCGCGTACAGGCCGTGGCCGCCGCCCATCGCGACGATGCGGTGTGCATCGGTCATTCGCGCCCCAGATCCCGATGCAGAACCCGCACCGAGAGTTGCGGGTTCTCGGTCAGCAACCCGGCAAGCGCCTCGGCGATGGCGACACTGCGGTGCTTTCCGCCGGTGCAGCCGATCGCCACTGTCATGTACCGCTTTCCCTCCCTGATATAGCCATCGGCGACCAACTTCAACAGTTGATGGTAGGTCTGCAGGAACTCGGTGGCACCGGGTTGGGCCAAGACGTAGTCGCGAACCGCCGGCGATTGACCGGTCTGCGGACGTAATTCGTCCACCCAGTGCGGGTTGGGCAGAAACCGGACGTCCATCACCATGTCGGCATCCATCGGCAACCCGTATTTGAATCCAAAGGATTCGACGGTCACGCTGGTCCGGGCCACCACCTCGCCACCGAAGGCACTTTCGATGCTCGCGCGCAGGGCCGGAACCGCCAGTGCCGATGTGTCGATGATCAGATCCGCGGCGGCACGAACCGGAGCCAACATGGCGCGCTCAGCGGTGATACCTTCGGCCAGAGTCTGGTTACCCTGCAGCGGATGACTGCGCCGATTGCTCTCGTAACGGCGTACCAGAATGTCATCGGATGCCTCCATGAATAAAACCCTGGGTGTGATACTGCGGGTGGCGAGATCGGTACGGACAAGGTCCAGGTCGCCGGTGAAGCCGCGGGAGCGAACGTCCATCACCACCGCAAGTTGAGTGATGCGCGATCCCGCAGCCAGTCCCAGATCCACCATTCGCGCAATCAGTTCGGGGGGCAGGTTGTCCGCCACATACCAACCCAGGTCCTCGAGCACCTTGGCTGCGGTGCCTCGTCCGGCACCCGACAGTCCGGTCACCAGCACGACATCGATATTCGCCGCGCCGTCGCCCCGCGGTCCGTTCACTGCACTGTGTTCTTTCTTGACGATGGTCTTTCGTGACGATGGTCTTTCGTGACGATGTTCTGTCATGACGATGCTCGCTGAGAATCATCGTCCACTTCGCCGCCCGACGCATCCGAACCAGCAGCACGATCAACGGGAACTTCGAGCGCGGCGAGCACGGCCGCCGCCGTGGTGGCGCCGATCCCCGGGACAGCGGTGATCTCACCGATGCTGGCCTGCCGGATCCGGGCCACCGACCCGAAGTGGGTGACCAGGGCCTTTCGCCGCGTCTCCCCCAGGCCCGGAACCGTGTCGAGAGCTGAAGCGGTCATCCGCTTCGAGCGCTTGCTGCGGTGGTAGGTGATCGCGAAGCGATGTGCCTCGTCGCGGACCCGTTGCAGCAGATACAACCCCTCGCTGTTGCGGGGCAGGATCACCGGGTCGGGCTCGGCCGGAACCCAGACCTCCTCCAACCGCTTCGCGAGACCGATCACCGCCACATCAGTCACACCAAGTTCGCCGAGCACCCGCGCCGCGGCATTGACCTGCGGGGCGCCGCCGTCCACGACATAGAGGTTGGGCGGATAGGCGAACCTGCGGGGTTTATCGACGGTGGACGGTTCGGCCGAATCAGTGGCCGCGCCATCGGCGACATGATGCTGGAATCGCCGACGGGTGACCTCCGCGATCGAGGCGACATCATCGGAGCGACCTTCCCCGGCCGCCTCCTTGATCGCGAAATGCCGGTAATCAGACTTGCGCGGCAATCCGTCCTCGAACACGACCAGCGAACCCACTACATCAGTTCCCTGAACATGGCTGATGTCGACACATTCGATCCGCAGTGGCGCATCGGCAAGACCAAGCGACTCCTGGATGTTCTGCAGCGCAGCCGATCTCGCGGTGAAATCGCCTGCCCGCTTCAGCTTGTGCTGCTGCAGCGCCTCCCGGGCATTGCGTTGCACCATCTCAGCAAGGGCATGTTTGTCACCGCGCTGAGGCACCCGAAGTGACACCGCCGAACCGCGCAGTCCGGACAACCAGACACCCAACTCTTCGGCACCGGGTGGCAGACACGGCACCAGCACCTCCCGGGGTACCGGGTTGTTGGATTCGTCTGCCGCACTGGTTAATTCGGCTTCGGGCGGGCCGCCCAATTCGGCTTCGGGCGGGCCGCCCAATTCGGCTTCGGCACCGTAAAACTGGGTCAGGAACTGTTCGACCAATCGGGCCTGATTGGAATCGCCGGGATCCCCGGGCTTCTCGACGATCCATCCCCGCTGACCACGAACCCGGCCACCGCGCACGTGAAATACCTGAACCGCGGCTTCCAAGTCGTCATCGGCGAAAGCCACGACGTCAGCGTCGGTGCCATCGCCGAGCACGACGGCCTGCTTTTCCAGGACTCGCTTGAGCGCACCAAGATCATCGCGTAACCGCGCGGCCCGTTCGAAGTCCAGTGCTTCGGCGGCGGAATTCATCTGGCGCTCGAGGTCACGGGCGAAGCGATCAGTACGCCCGGACAGGAAGTCGCAGAAATCAGTCACGATCTTTCGGTGTTCCTCGGCACTGACGCGGCCGACACAGGGTGCCGAGCACTTGTCGATATAGCCGAGCAGACAGGGACGCTCGATTTGATGGTGCCGCTTGAATACCCCCGCCGAACAGGTGCGTGCGGGGAATACCCGGGTCAGCAGATCCAGCGTCTCGCGAATCGCCCAGGCGTGCGAGTACGGACCGAAGTAGCGCACGCCTTTGCGTCGCGGTCCCCGGTAAATCATCAGGCGCGGGAATTCCTCGTTGAGGGTCACCGCCAGGACCGGGTAGGACTTGTCGTCGCGGTAGCGAACGTTGAACCGCGGGTCGAACTCCTTGATCCAGTTGTACTCGAGTTGTAGTGCTTCGACCTCGGTGCCGACCACCGTCCACTCCACCTTCGCGGCGGTGGTCACCATCTGCCGGGTGCGCGGGTGCAGGCTCGCGATATCGGCGAAATACGACGTCAGCCGACTGCGCAGACTTTTGGCTTTGCCGACGTAGATGACTCGACCGCGGGAGTCCCGGAATCGGTAGACACCGGGTTCTAGCGGTATAGATCCGGGCGCCGGGCGGTACGTCGCGGGATCAGGCACGTTCTCAGGTTAGTGCGCGTGGTCAGCGGCGGTAACGGGTCATCAGGTCGCGGACGGTGTCCATCGCGGCGACCGCACGCTCACCGTCGAAGGTCTGGATGGCCACGACCGGGACGTACTCGTTGAACTCGAGGTCGACCCGAGCCCAGCGCCGACCCCGCGGGAACGAGATGCCGGCCACCTGGTTCCACGGGATCAACCGATAGTCAATGAGATTTCGCACCGCCAACCCGGCCGGCCCGACCCGCACCCGCGGACGGGTCAGCAACAGCACCGCGCCAGCCAGGACCAGCGCCAGGCCGGTCAGCGCGAACTGGTCGGCGGTCCGCAGGATCGCCCCGGTGGACTTACCACTGGACAGCAACCCCACCACAATTCCGGCTGTCGCGATCACCGCGGCCGTGCCGTAGGCGTATCTCGCGATCCGATGCGGTTTGAACTCGGCGTCCCAATTCCCGCCGGTGTCGGCTGCCGTCATGCTCCGCGAAGGCGACGCAGCGTCAACGCGGTGGACAACGCTGCGGCGGTGGCCTGGGCACCCTTGTCCTCGGCGGAGTGCGCAAGCCCCGCCCTGTCGAGCGCCTGCTCCTCGTTATCGGTCGTCAGGACGCCATTGGCCACCGGGGTGGAGGAATCCAGCGAAACCCTGGTGAGCCCCTGGGTGACCGCGTCGCAGACATAGTCGAAATGCGGTGTTGCGCCGCGAATCACGACACCGAGTGCAACCACCGCATCGTGGTTGCGGGCGAGTTCCTGGGCGACGACCGGGATCTCGATCGCGCCGTGCACCCGCACCACGGTCGGGCCGGTGACACCGCAGCCGTCAGCCACCCTGCGGGCGCCGTCAAGCAGCGCATCGCAGATTGTGGCGTGCCAGGTGCTGGCGACGATAGCGAGCTTGACATCGGAGGCGTCCATTTCCGGAACGTCCGGAACCCCGGCGCCTCCGCTCACTGGAGCGCGCCCTCGTCGTAATCTTCGAGACCGGCCAACTCGTGGCCCATCCGATCGCGCTTGGTCTTGAGGTAGCGGATGTTCTCGGCATTGGCCCGCACGGGTAGAGCAACCCGCTCGATGATGTGCAGGCCATAACCGTCCAGGCCGACGCGTTTGGCGGGATTGTTGGTCAGCAGGCGCATGGAGCGAACGCCAAGGTCCACCAGGATCTGCGCGCCGACTCCGTAGTCGCGGGAATCGGCAGGCAACCCGAGTTCCAGGTTCGCGTCGACGGTGTCGGATCCGGAGTCCTGAAGTTGGTAGGCCTGCAGTTTGTGCATGAGACCGATACCGCGGCCTTCGTGCCCACGCATGTACAGCACCACCCCGCGATCCTCGGCCGCCACCAATTCTATGGCGGCATCAAGTTGCGGGCCACAGTCGCATCGGCGGGAGCCGAACACGTCGCCGGTGAGGCATTCGGAGTGCACCCGGACCAGAACGTCATGGCCGTCGTTCGCCGGGCCAGAGATATCACCGCGCACCAGGGCGACGTGCTCGACCTGGTCATAGATATTGGTGTAACCGACGGCCCGGAACTCGCCGTGCCGGGTCGGGATTCGGGCTTCGGCCACCCGTTCGACATGCTTCTCGTGCTTGCGTCGCCACTCGATGAGGTCGGCGATGGATATCAGGGCCAGGCCGTGCTCATCGGCGAAGATCCTCAGCTCATCGGTCTGAGCCATCGCGCCCTCGTCTTTTTGGCTGACGATCTCGCAGATGGCACCAGCGGGCTGCAGGCCTGCCATGCGGGCAAGGTCCACGGCCGCCTCGGTATGACCTGGGCGGCGCAGTACACCACCGTCCTTGGCGCGAAGCGGTACGACATGGCCGGGCTTGGTGAAGTCATTGGCAACGCTCGACGGATCTGCGAGCAACCGCATCGTGGTCGCACGATCCGATGCCGAGATCCCGGTGCCCACACCATGTCTGGCGTCGACGGTGACGGTGTAGGCGGTGCCGTGTTTGTCCTGGTTGAGCGCGTACATCGGCAGCAGTCCCAACCGGTCACAAATGTCGCTGTCGAGCGGGACACAGAGGTAGCCCGAGGTATAGCGCACCATGAACGCCACCAGTTCCGGCGTGGCCTTCTCGGCCGCGAAGATCAGGTCGCCCTCATTCTCGCGGTCCTCATCATCGATGACGACGACGGCCTTGCCCGCCGCGATATCGGCAACCGCCCTCTCGACGGTGTCGAGTCTCGTCATCGTTGCCACCTACCCGTTTTCGCTTACATCCGTGAAGGGAAATCCCGGTCACATCCCTGAGCACAGTATGAACCACCGCAATTAGATGGTTTTTACCGCCGCTCGCCCAACAACCGTTCAACATATTTCGCGATCACATCGACTTCGAGGTTGACCGGCGTTCCCACTGCTGCCCGCCCAAGGGTGGTCAGCGCCAGTGTCGTGGGGATCAGCGACACCTCGAACCAATCGTCGCGCCCGAGCGGTTCATCGCCTAAGGCCGATACCGTCAGCGATATGCCATCCACGGTAATCGATCCCTTCTCGACGACGTAGCGGGAGATTTCACGCGGCAACGCGATTCGCACCACCTCCCAGTGCTCGGAAGGACTGCGCGAGATCACCGCTCCGGTGCCGTCGACGTGGCCCTGCACGATGTGGCCGCCAAGTCGGCTGTTGGCTGCTGCGGCGCGCTCCAAGTTAACCGAGCTGCCCGGCTTGAGCGCGCCGAGGCTGGAACGGTTCAGCGTCTCGGCCATCACGTCGGCACTGAACCGGCCGTCCGGCAGCACGTCGACCACGGTCAGGCACACGCCGTTGACGGCAATGGAGTCGCCGTGGCGGGCATCGGAGGTGACGTGCGGACCGCTGATTGTCATCCGCGTCGCATCGCCCAGATCCTCCTGCTCGACAACATGGCCGAGTTCTTCGACGATTCCGGTGAACACCCGCCTAATCTAACCGCTTCTCGCTGCGAAACGCGGCGGCCGGATTGTCGTTCTCGCCGACACAACCTCGGCCTCGCTGCCCGGGTGTGTTCGCCGCGACCCTCTAGGATGCAGCTATGACGACATGCCGCCGAACCATCGCCATTGTTGCCACCCTGCTGGCTGCTGCCCTGCTTGTCTCCGGTTGTTCGAAAAAGTCATCCGATCCACTGCCGGACGCGGCCGGGCTGCTGAAGCAATCCATTGCGACGACCAAGGCGCTCACGAGCGCTCACCTGGAAATCGTCGTCAACGGCAAGATCGACGGTCTGCCTATCAAAAAGCTGTCCGGTGACCTCACCAATGTGCCGGCCGTAGCGATCTCGGGTAGCTCGACGATTTCCATGGGCGGATCCGACGTCGACGTCCAATTGGTGGTCCTCGACGGCACGCTCTACGCCGCGCTGACCCCGAACAGCTGGCTCGATATGGGCCCGGCCGTGGAGGTCTACGACCCGTCGGTGATCCTGAATCCCGATGCCGGGCTGGCCAATATGCTCGCCGCCATCTCCGAGCCCAAATCGGAGGGCTTCGAGACCATCGGCGGCGTTGCGACCGTCAAGATCACCGGCAAAGTCAGTGCTGAAGCGGTCAACAAGCTGATCCCGCAACTGAAGGCCAGCGGGCCGATCCCGGCCACCGCCTGGATCGAGAAGGACGCGCCGAATCAACTGGTGCAGGCCCAGGTCGATCAGAGTGACGGCAACAACGTGCAGTTGACCCTCTCCGAGTGGGACAAGCCGGTCACCGTCACCAAGCCCGCGGTGTGATGCCGCAGGCCCCCGCCACCGACCGCACCCTGAACGTCGGCCGCGGCCGACGGATCGCGATCGGCGCCGGCAGCCTGGCCGTCCTGCTCGGGGCGCTGGACACCTATGTCGTCGTCACGATCATGGTCGACATCATGCGGTCGGTCGGCATCCCGATCAACAAGATCCAGCAGGTCACCCCAATCATCACCTGGTACCTGCTGGGCTACATCGCGGCGATGCCACTACTGGGACGGCTGTCCGACCGATTCGGCCGCAAGCTGGTGCTTCAGCTGAGCCTGCTCACGTTCGCGATCGGCTCGGTGGTGACCGCCCTGTCGAACGACCTCACCATGTTGGTGATCGGCCGCCTTATCCAGGGCATCGCCAGCGGCGCTCTGTTGCCGGTGACCCTGGCGCTGGCCGCCGACCTGTGGGCAGCCCGCAGTCGCGCGGCCGTGCTGGGCGGGATCGGTGCCGCCCAGGAACTGGGTAGCGTGCTCGGCCCGCTGTACGGCATCGGCGTGGTCTGGCTGCTCAATACCTGGCGTGACGTGTTCTGGATCAATGTCCCGCTGACTCTCATCGCCATGCTGCTGATCCATTTCAGCCTGCCCGGCCACGAACGCAGCCCCAAACCCGAGCGCGTCGACGTCGTCGGCGGTGTGCTGCTCGCGATCGCACTCGGCCTGGCGGTGTGGGGCCTGTACAACCCGAACCCCGACGGTAGGCAGATCCTGCCCAGCTACGGCCTGCCGTTGGTGGGTGGCGCCGTGGTGGCCGCGATCGCATTCGCGGTGTGGGAGCGCTTCGCGAAGGTCCGGCTCATTGAGCCCCAAGGAGTGAAGTTCGGCCCATTCCTGGCCTCGCTGACGACCTCGATGTGTGCCGGGGCCGCGCTGATGGTCACGCTGGTCAACGTCGAACTGTTCGGGCAGGGCGTCTTGGGTAAGGACCAGAACGGGGCGGCCTTCCTGCTGCTTCACTTCCTGGCCGCACTACCGATCGGCGCACTGGTTGGTGGCTGGATCGCCACCCGAATCGGCGATCGGGTGGTGGCAGTCTCAGGCATGCTGCTCGCGGCATTCGCGTACTGGCTGGTGTCGCACTGGGGTGTCAATGTGCTCTCCACCCGCCACGATCTGGGTGTGGTCAGCCTGCCTGTTTTCGGGACCGATCTGGCACTGGCCGGATTCGGGTTGGGTCTGGTGATCGGTCCACTGACCTCGGCTGCCCTGCGGGTGGTGCCCGCCGCACAGCACGGTATCGCCTCGTCGCTGGTGGTGGTGGCACGGATGACCGGCATGCTGATCGGCGTGGCAGCGTTGAGCGCCTGGGGTCTGTACCGGTTCAACCAGATTCTGGCCACCCTGCCCAGTGCGCCGGCGGACACCCTGGCCGCCAAGATCGCCGGCGAGGCTGTTCGCTACCGCACCGCGTTCGCCATGCAGTACGGCTCCATCTTCTTCATCACCACCATCGTCTGCCTGGCGGGTGCGGCGTTCGCGCTGTTCATCGGTGGTCGACAGACCCACGCCGAGGAGCCGGCCGCCCTGGCCGCCCCGGCACTGCGCTAGCCCGCATGGTCCGACCAATCGCGGCGAGCCCGCACCCGGACTCCTCTGGTGTCGGTAACGTCGCCCCCATGCGAGCGACGACGTGCTGATCGCGGCCTTGCGCGATCTGCAATGGCGCAAGCGCAGATTCGCCATCGCGATCGTCGGTACCGGCCTGGTGTTCGCGATGACACTTGTCCTCACCGGATTGGCGAACGGATTCCGGGTGGAGGCCACCCGCACCGTCGACTCGCTGGGATTGGACGCGTTCCTGGTGAAGTCCGGGGCAACCGGCCCATTCCTGGGTTCGGCGGCCTTTCCCCCCGCCATGCTTCAGATAGCTGGAGTGAGCGCCTCGGTGCCGCTGGTGTACGGAAGCGCGACGACGCCTGACCGTGACTCCGCGCGCAGCGTGAATGTATTCGGCGCGCCGGAACGCGGACCCGGCATTCCAACGTTGGCCGACGGACGACCGCCGTCAGCCACCGACGAGGTCGTGGTGTCCAACACCATGGGTAAATCTATCGGCGACACTGTCGAAATCGGTTCGCAGCCTTTGCGAATCGTGGGACTCGTTGATGACTCGACAGCACTGGCCGGTCAGCCCAATATCTTTCTCACCACCGCGGGCGCGCAGAAACTGCTGTTCTCCGGCCAATCACTCATCACCTCGGTCGGCTTGCAGGGTCGGCCCGTCAAAGCTCCGGACGGCTTTCGCATCGTGGACCGTAACGGCGCGATCGATGACCTCCTTCGTGCCCTCAGCGGAGCCCGGCAGGCGATGACCCTAATGGCCGGACTGCTCTGGTTGGTCGCCGCCTCAATAGTCGGTTCCATGATCTATATGTCGGCGATGGAACGCACCCGCGACTTCGCGGTCTTCAAAGCGGTCGGAGTTCCGACCCGCTCCATCCTGGCCGGGCTCGCCATGCAGGCCGTCATCGTCGCGGTTCTGGCCGCAGTGCTGGGCGGTGTTCTGTCGGTCATGCTCGGTCCGCTGTTCCCGATGCGGGTGGACATCCCCCGAATCGCGTTCCTTCTGCTGCCCGTGGTTGCAGTCACCATCGGGGTACTCGCCAGTGTCGCCGGGCTGCGCCGTGCGGTGACTGTGGACCCGGCCCGGGCGTTCGGGGGGCCCTGAGTCAATGGCAGACCTGCGGATCAAAGACCTCGTCGTGGAGTACGCCAGCGGCCAGGAGTCAGTGCGCCCGATCAACGAACTGAGCCTGGACGTCCCGGCCGGATCACTGGCAATTCTGCTGGGGCCCAGCGGATGTGGGAAGACCACGCTGCTGTCCTGCCTGGGCGGGATTCTGCGCCCGACGGCTGGCCGTATCGAGTTTGGTGATATCGACGTGACCGGACTCGATGCAAGTGCGCTGTCGGCATACCGGCGCAACACCGTTGGGATTGTGTTTCAGGCGTTCAACCTGGTGCCCAGCCTGACCGCGCTGGAAAACGTGATGGTGCCGTTGCGGGCGGCCAAGATGCCTCGAAAACAGGCGCTCGAGCGGGCCGAAGAACTGCTGGCACGGGTTGGCCTTTCGCACCGGATGTCACACCGGCCAGGTGATCTCAGCGGTGGACAGCAGCAGCGGGTCGCGGTGGCGCGGGCCATCGCACTGGACCCGCCACTGCTGATCGCCGACGAGCCGACCGCGCACCTGGACTACATCCAGGTCGAAGAGGTGCTCACGCTGATTCGCGAACTGGCAGCCGGGGAACGAGTGGTGGTGGTGGCAACCCACGACACCCGGATGCTGCCCCTGGCTGACAATGTCGTAGAACTTGTCCCACATCTTGATGCCGACGAGCACGAACCCGAGATTGTGACGCTGGCCGCTGGCGAGACACTCTTCGAGCAGGGCACGATGGGCGACTCCATCTATGTGGTGACCGTGGGCGAGATCGAGATGGTTCGTGAACTGGCGACCGGTGGCGAGACAGTGCTCAAAGTCGCCGGACCCGGCGACTACTTCGGCGAGATGGGACCGCTGTTCGCCCTTCCCCGTTCGGCGACCGCACGAGCTCGATCAGATGCGACGGTCATCGGTTACACGGTGCAGGGCTTCCGGGAACTTCTGGGCACCCTCGGATCTCGGGATCTCATTGAGCACAAGGCATTACACCGCGGACAGTGACGCCGAATTCAGTCGGGCGGTACCAGGCTGAGTAGGACGTCGGGCCCGATCTTTTCCACACCGTCGAAGCGCCAGCGCACGGCGTGTGCAATGCCGGTGACCCCGACATCGTCGACTGCGCCGAACGGCCCGCCAAGTAGAACCGGTGCGATATAAGCCAGGATGCGGTCGACCACACCGGCCGCAAGGAAGGCGCCGGCGATGGTGGGTCCGCCTTCCACCAGGACATCGGTACGTCCCGACAGTGCCTGGATCACCTCGTGCGGGTCGCGGGTATGCAACACCATCGTGGGTGAATCACCCCGGCTCACATTGGAATCCGGTGGAATCTCACGCTTCCCCACGACCACACGCAACGGTTGGTGCTCAGCAAGCCTGCCGTCGGGCAGCCGGGCCGTTAGGCTCGGGTTGTCGGCGAACACGGTGCCGGTGCCGACGACGATGGCATCAGCCGCGGCGCGACGGCGATGCACATCGGCACGGGCCGCCTCGCCGGTAATCCACTGCGAGGACCCGTCGGCCGCAGCGCTGCGCCCATCAATGCTGGCGGCAAACTTCCACGTGACATGCGGGAGGCCGGTGCGCTGTTTGTGCAGCCACTCCCGAAGGGGACCGGTCACCACCTCCCCGGCGCACACACCGGCGGTCACCGCGATACCGGCATCATGCAATCGCGCCGCACCGCCGGCAGCGCCAAGGTTCGGGTCGGCGACCGCATAGACGACCGCCGCGATCCCGGCTTCGATGAGTGCGTCGACGCAGGGCGGAGTGCGGCCATGATGGTTGCAGGGTTCCAGTGTCACGACGGCGGTTCCGCCGGCCGCACGCTCCCCTGCGGCCACCAGGGCGACGACCTCCGCATGCGGACCACCCGCCGGCTCAGTGGCACCCACCCCGACAATCTCCCCGTGCGCGCTGAGGATCACCGCCCCCACCGGAGGATTCGGGTAGGTGGACCCCTTCACCCGCTGGGCCCGTTCGATCGCCAGGCTCATCGCGGCGGAAATCTGCGCGGCCGCGGTCACAGAACCAGGTGCGGCGATGCGTGACCGGCCTGGCGGCGCAGGGCTTCGACCGCCGCGGCGGGGTCGGTCGCACCGTAGACCGCTGAACCCGCGACGAAGCAGTCCACCCCGGCCTCGGCGGCCTGCTCGATGGTGTCCGCGTTGATACCACCGTCGATCTCGACCAGGATCGTCAACTCGCCGGAGTCGACCAACCGGCGCACGGCTGCCACCTTGGTCAGAACCTCGGGGATGAAACTCTGGCCGCCGAATCCCGGCTCGACCGACATCACCAGCAAGGTGTCGAAGTTGCGCAGGATCTCCAGGTACGGCTCGATCGGGGTACCGGGCTTGACCGACAATCCCGCTTTGGCCCCGGCGGCACGGATATCGCGGCCTACTGCGACCGGATCGTCGGTCGCCTCGGCATGGAAGGTCACGTTGTAGGCGCCGGCCTCGGCGTAACCCGGCGCCCACCGGCCCGGATCGGTGATCATCAGGTGGCAGTCCATCGGTATGTCGGTCGCCTTGAGCAGGCTCTCTACCACGGGTAGGCCCAGGGTGAGGTTCGGCACGAAGTGCGCGTCCATCACATCCACGTGCAACCAGTCGGCTCCTTCCACGGCAGCGGCCTCTTTGGCCAGCCAGGCGAAGTCTGCGGACAGGATTGACGGTGCGATCATCGGCCGAGTTGGTGTTGCCATAGCTGTCACTTTAGGTCGTGCGACTCAGGCATTTTTGCGCAACGCCGCGGCGAACATCGCGTCGGTTCCATGCCGGTGCGGCCACAGTTGCAGGTACGGCCCGACGCCGAGGTTGACGACCGGCGCGAACAGGGCGCGGGTATCCAGTGCCGTGACCGGACTCCGGCGCAGTGCGTCGGAGACAACGCCCACGGTCTCAACCAGATGTGGCGAACACGTCGCGTAGAGCACCACACCGCCGGGCCGGGTCAGCGCGATTGCCGCTGCCAGCAGTTCACGCTGCAGTTTAGCCAGTATCGGGACATCAGCCGGGGTTCGCCGCCACCGGGCTTCCGGGCGCCTCCGCAATGCGCCGAGGCCGGTACAGGGTGCATCAACGAGAACTCGGTCGAATCCACCGGGCGGCAGCGAGGACTCGCGCCCGTCGACGCGCACGACGTCGACCGGCAGTCCGCGGGTGTTCTGTTCGACCATCTCGGCCCGGCGGGGATTGGGTTCGATTGCGGTCACGGTCGCGCCCTGCTGGGCCGCGATCGCGGCGATCAGGGCCGTCTTGCCCCCCGGTCCAGAGCATAGATCGAGCCAATGTCCACCGTCTTCGCCGAGTACCGGGGCCAGAGTCAGCGCACGCGCCACCATTTGGCTGCCCTCGTCCTGAACCAATGCCTGGCCGTCCCGGATCGCGGCCAGTCCGCCGGGATCACCGCTGCCGAGGTAGACCGCATACGGCGAGTAGCGTCCGACCTGCCCGCCGACGGACTCGGCCAGTCTCTCAGCGCTCAGGACGCCGGGGCGGGCGGCGAGGTGAACGGCCGGTCGTGCGTCGTCGGCAGCCAGGGCGGCATCCAGTTCACCGGCGTCGACACCGAGGGCATCAGCGAAGGCCTGGGCGATCCAGCGCGGGTGGGCGTGGGTGAACGCGGCATGGCCGATCGGATCGGTTTCGGCGGCAGGAGCCAGTTCGGCCACCCAGGATTGCTCGTCGCGCTTGGAGATGGTGCGAAGCACACCGTTGACGAAACCTGCTCGCACCGAATCGAATTCGAGTCCGGCCTGCTCCACGGTGGTGGACACCGCGGCATGCATGGCGACATTCGTGCGTAACAGTTGATAGGTACCGAGTCGCAGCAGGTCCAGCAGCACCGCGTCAATCTGATCGGTCGGTCGGCCGGCCGCCGCGGCGATCACAGCGTCAAGCGTGCCGCGGGTGCGGCAGGTGCCGTAGGTCAGTTCGGTAGCGAATGCCGCGTCACGCCCGGTGATGCCGCGTTCAGACAGCAGCGATGGCAGCGCGAGGTTGGCGTAGGCGTCGCGTTCGGACACCGCGCGCAGCACATCGAATGCCGCGCGCCGAGCCGGATCCAACTGCGCTCGGCGCGGACGCCTGCTGTTGCCGCTGCGATCGCCGGGTCGCTGGCTCACAATGCCCGCAC
>Ga0007796_10000369_pt1 | contig 14004 bp, 15 predicted proteins | sample CryBogmetaGMA0M_FD_60373 | JGI IMG/M metagenome (GOLD analysis project Ga0007796, IMG submission 60373) | Freshwater microbial communities from Crystal Bog, Wisconsin, USA - MA0M | ecosystem: Environmental > Aquatic > Freshwater > Lake | place: Crystal Bog, Wisconsin, USA | collected 2009-07-06 | reverse complement strand
CTTGCCCGGAAGAAAGCCAATAGATGATTAGCACATTAGCCAGCCTCTTTCTGAAACTTTCGGCTTTTTCGCTGGTGGCCTTTGGTGGTATTAACGCGCTCCTTCCAGCCTTATATGATCTCTCTGTAAATCAAGAGCACTGGATCAATACGCAAACCTTTGCTGACTATTTTGCGATTGCTCAGGCCGCACCGGGCCCCAATTTAATGACCGTCACACTGATTGGCTGGAATGTGGGTGGGGTTCTTGGGGCAGCAATCGCCACTTTTGCTATTGCTTGGCCTTCCTCCATCATGATTTTTTTCTTACAACGCACCATCTTGAATATGCGAGATAAGAAAAAGCAACAAGTGATTCAGTACGCTGCTGGCGCACTTGCAGTTGGATTGGTATTGGCAGCCGCATGGGGTATTGCGGTGCAGATCAATCACAGTACAGCGGCGCACCTATTGACGATCGGCACAATCGCAATTACCTTCTTTACACGTTGGCACCCGCTGTATCTCATCGTCATTGGCGGAGTTTTAGGGGTTCTAGGATTTATCTAAAGGGTATTGAGGAGATGGGGATGCGATTGATCAAAAGCTTAACTATTTATCTATTAAGTTGTGGGACCATCTTGACCTCTACTGCCTTTGCACAAGCTAACTACCCGAATAAGCCAATTAATTTCATCGTGCCTTATGGCGCTGGCGGTAGTGCAGATTCTCGTAGTCGTCAGATGGCTCAAAAAATGAGCGTCATACTCAAACAGCCCATTGTGATTGATAACAAACCAGGTGCGGGTGGCAATATTGGTACAGAGTTTGTTGCACGGGCTGCACCAGATGGCTACACCATTGGCATGGGTAACTTTGCCCCCATGGCAGTCAATAAAACATTGTTTGGTAATTTACGTTATGACCCTGAAACAGATTTGAGTCCCGTCATTCTGGTTGAAAAGGGTCCACTCGTTCTAGTAGTCAACCCAAACTCTTCCTATAAGACGATTCAGGATATTGTGAATGCAGCAAAAGCGAAGCCCGGTGTTTTAACATTTTCATCCGGGGGTATTGGTGGAAGTCATCAGTTATCTGCTGAATTATTTGAACTTAATGCTGGCATTAACATGATTCATGTACCCTACAAAAGTGGCTCAGCCGCTCTCACGGACCTGATGGCGGGGAACGTTGACCTCATGTTCGACCAAATGTATTCGGCTGTACCCAGCATCAAAGCAGACAAACTACGTCCTATAGCTATCACTAGTAAAAAGCGTTCACCATTACTACCAAACGTCCCTAGCTTTGCAGAGCTGGGCTATCCAAAAGTAGAGGTACTCAATTGGCAAGGCTTGATCGTGCCAAAAGGCACACCAAAGGCAATCATTGACCAGTTAAATGCGGCAGCCAATGAAGCCCTTAAAGATCCTCAACTCAGGGAAATCATGCTCTCCCAAGGTAATGAAATCGGTGGCGGTAGCCCAGCAGAATTTGCGGCTTTGATTAAAGCAGAGGCGGCTAAATGGAGCGCTGTAGTTAAAAGCGCCAACATCAAACCTGAATAAGATTTACTTCAGAGCTTGGTAAGTCAAGATACCCAAAAAGGTTAAAACTAGCGAGCCGAAAAGGTGCAACAGTGCAGTACCTAATGCCCAAGTAAATTCTCCACGCTGCAGAAGAATAACGACCTCCGCGGAAAAACTGGAGAAAGTCGTTAAACCGCCAAGAAAACCCGTAATGACAAAAAGCTTCCACTCAGGGGAGAGATTTGGATTATTACCAAAAAAGGCAATAGCAATACCAATCAGATAGCCGCCGACTAGATTGGATAGCAAAGTACCCAAAGGAACAATTGAGGCTGTTCCTGCTGTTACGAAATTAAAGCCCGCTCTTAATAAGGCACCGAAACCAGCACCAAAGAAGATTGCAACAATGGATGTCCACATAATATGATCTATTGAATTGAAAAACCGAGCATGCTGATGGAACTCATTTCGATACCATCAGTATAGATTTTGACATGCTCGCCCTCTTCTTGGAGTGCTAAGGTATATAAAGCCGGCCAATAGTGCTCGGCAGTGGGTACAGATAAATGTGCTGAGTCACCATACTTCTCCCAGTCAATCAATGGCTCGTGATGATTGGCACGAATCTGGGAAGCAAAGAATTCATTAAAGTCTTTAGCCCAAGGATAGGGTTCTGCATCTGATTGCCAATGAATAGTACGTAAGTTATGCACTACATTTCCGCTTGCGAGGATGAGAATATTTTCATCTCGCAAAGGGCGTAATTGCTTAGCCAATTCATAATGCTGGCGTGCTGACATGGAGCCATCTAGACTGAGTTGCACTACCGGAATGTCTGCTTCTGGGTACATGTACTTTAAGACAGACCATGCGCCATGATCAATGCCCCACTCATTCTCTTCAAAAACGATCGGGACGTTTAATAATTCTTGAACACGATCGGCTAGGGCCGGACTACCAGGCGCTGGATATTGAATCTCAAACAACTCCTGTGGAAAGCCGCCAAAGTCGTGAATCGTTTTGGGTTTTGACATGGCAGTAACCCACACACCTCGGGTTACCCAATGCGCCGAAATAAGCAATATGGCATCAGGACGCTTGAATGATTTACTGAGATCAGCCCATGCCGTTGTGTAACGGTTGGGCTTGATGGCATACATAGGACTGCCATGGCCAGCGAAAACTGCAGGTTGGCGCTGGCTAGTCATTAATACGGATTAGCCGAATACGAAACCAGTATGAGCTGCTACCAATGCAAACAAAATCGCCAAACTTGTAGCGGCGGCCAACATGACAACCAAAGTAATGATCTTTTTGTTAATTTCTTCTTTAGATTCGTTATGCCATTCGTTCATGCTAAATCCTCTGTAAATACATTAATCAGTGGGCTAATTATCCACTATCGTCCGCGACCAGCCTTGCGCATCATGCCTTTTCCGCCCCCAAAGCCTGCTTGAGGCCTTCCCGCTGGGCCAGATGGGCCTTTGGGGACTGGTGGACGTGCTGGAGGCTTTGCCACTACTGGCTTGGCCGGGTTCTTTGGATCGGGTTTTTTATCGTCAGTCACTTTTTTGCTCCTATGGATATCATATTGCCATGATTACTGACTATTCTATCCAAGCTGTTGCAATAAATGCGATTCCCTTGATTTTCGCTATTACGATCCATGAGGCAGCTCATGGCTATGCAGCTCGTAAATTTGGCGATAACACCGCCTATATGCTGGGTCGGGTTAGTCTGAACCCAGCCAAACATATAGACCCCGTGGGAACCATTCTGCTTCCCTTGGCTTTAGTTCTTATGGGCTCACCTTTTTTAATTGGCTACGCCAAACCTGTCCCCGTTAACTTCGGCCGTCTTCGTAACCCGAAAATTGACTCTATTTGGGTAGCACTGGCCGGCCCAGGCTCAAATTTCATACAGGCAATTATTTGGATGTCTCTTTGGTTAATTCTTAAGGGATTCCAGGTGAATGAGCCTTTTTTTATAGCTATGGCACAAGCTGGGGTTCTTTGGAATATTGGGCTTTTAGTATTCAACCTTCTTCCAATTCCTCCATTTGATGGGGGGCGTGTTCTCTCTGGCCTTCTGCCAACGCGCCAATCAATTGCCTTAGATAAGCTGGAGAGATGGGGATTTTTTATTGTCCTCGCCTTAGCATTTACTGGAATTCTGGGCAGTTTATGGATGGATCCTCTGAGGAACTTTTTCTTGGAAATCATAAATTTTATTACGCTACCCCTGCAGATGATCTTCTCTGCCTAGGTAAAGCAAAAGACATTTTTCTCAGGTATGCTGTTTTCTCAGTTTCCAGCGATTTAGTGCCCCTTACACAACTACTTATTAAAGGTTTGATATGAAATTACATAAGATTGTTTTAGCGAGTACCGCAACAGTTCTAGCAATTGGCGCAGGCTTTGCTTTTGCTCAGTTTCAAAAGCCTGAAGATGCCATTAAGTATCGTCAAAGTGCATTTACTGTAATGGGTAATTCCTTTGGAAAGATTGGCGCCGTCGTCAAAGGCGAAGCCCCTTATAACAAAGATGATGTCGCAAAGAACGCAGCTATTGTGGCGATGATGTCCACTTTGCCATGGCAAGCATTTGGGCCAGGCACTGAAGGCGGAAAAGCACAGTCCGATGTTTGGTCAGATGGCGCCAAGTTCAAAGCAGCTTCTGAAAAAATGCAGTTAGCTGCAGTTGATCTAAACAAAGCTGCTCAATCTGGCGACTTAGAAAGCATTAAGAAAGCCTTTGGCGCTGCTGGTGCAACCTGCAAAGGCTGCCATGATGACTTCAGAAAAAAATAATCATTGAGTAATGAAGTAACCCACCACTACCGCGATTACACTCAACAGAAATAGAGCTAATCCGCGCTGTAGACCTCCATCCCTGGAGGAGCGACCCAAGTCAGAAGGCAAGTATTTTGCTTCCTCGCTTGGGTCAATTTCTTTATCACCATCTAACATGGGTTTCACGAGATTTATTCCTTTGTACTTTTTGTAATAAATGATTGCTGCAACATGAATTGCAATCAAGGTAAAAATCACCACTTGATTAGCTTCATGAATTCTGGATAAAAGTGATACTGTTGCGTTCGATACGTACTTTGCAAATGGTCCCTGAAAGGCAATCTCATCATCGACAAATAAACCCGTAGCTACTTGAACACTTAAAGCAAACAATAGCGCAAATACTGAAAGGGCTCCCAATGGATTGTGTCCGAGATATTCAGGCCCCTTACCCTGAAGATAATTGAGTACACCCTGCCGCGTTGGAAAGAATGAAGCAAAACGGGCATGCGTTGAGCCAATAAAACCCCAAGTGATCCGAAATAACAGTAGGGTCAAAATGCAATAACCAAAACGGGCATGCCACTCCATTGCATTGCCGCCAAGATTGACGCTAATCACACTGCCAACGATACATAACACCAATAACCAGTGAAATAGACGAATGGGTAAATCCCAGACACGGATGATTTTCTTCATGTCTTTAGGATAAAGCAAAGCAAGGGCTTATTTAATTTCCGGCAAATCTTTTTGAATGATTTTCAAGCCCTCACGCAACGCCTCTTGATAGCGTTTGCGCTCAGCCTGAATCGTTTCTGCAGTCCAAGGAAAAAAACCTTCTCCCGTTTTCATGCCAAATTTTCCACTGGCTACGCGCTCACTTAAACACTTTGCAATAGTGGGTGAGTTATTTAATGAAGGATAAATTGTAGTTCCGCCAGCGGCATGAATCTCCAATCCCGCATGATCTCTCTGCATTGCTGGGCCGGCTGCGATATATCGAAAACCAAAACCGAAACGCACCGCCTTATCAATGTCCTCGAGACTGCAAATACCAGCATCTACCATTGAAAAAGCTTCGCGCGATAAAGCATGTTGCAAACGATTTGCCAAAAATCCTGGTAAATCTTTTTTGACAGTTACTGGAACCATGCCACAAGCAGTCATTAATCTCGAAAGGCTCTCACCAACCATCGGGGAGGTTTTCTCACCATAGACAACCTCTACACAAGGAACTAAATGCGCTGGCATGAAGAAATGTAAGCCAATCATGCGGGCAGCAGTTTTCAATCCATTTGTAATTTGGCTAATCGGAAAGCTAGTGCTATTACTCGCTAAGACTGCCTCTGGTTTTGCGTATTTCTCTAACTTGGCAAATAATTCCTGCTTGATATCGAGGCGCTCTGGTACACACTCAATCACCAAGTCGATATCAGACCAATCCACCTCTTCTAATGAGCCAGCGACCGTTAAGAGATGAATACGATTCTCAAAACCGAGTTCAGTCATGGTGTTCACAAAATAATCGGGCAACAAAGCACGGCGCTCAGTAGTCAGCTCAACTACCTGAACGGCACAGCCTCCTCGAGCACAAACCGCGGCAACGTCTGCTCCCATCGTGCCGCCGCCGACAATGACCACTTTTGTTTCAGCTGGGGTAAACAACATAACAAATTCTCCTAAAGGGGGCAGACTTTTATTTAAAAATCCACATACAATGGGATCATTATTTCAATAAAAAACATAGTGAGACATGATCCCCGTCAATTCGGTGCTACAGGTCGGCCATTTCCCTGAAATTATGCAGGCGGAAATTGATCGACGCTTTACCCCTATTCGCCATCTAGATCCCCAAGCTCCAGCGCCAGCTGGAAACTTTGAGGCAATTTTGATTCGCTCCAATACCAAGCTTCCGGAAGCGTTAGTTAAGCAAATTCCCAGTATCCGCCTGGTAGCGACTTGTGGCGTGGGTTACGACAACCTACCCCTAGCTTACTTAAAACAACATCACATTAAGGCTAGTAATACTCCAGGCGTCCTGAATGATGCTGTTTGTGAATTAGCCATTGGCATGATGTTTGGCCTTCTGCGGCGCCTCCCAGAATCGCAAGAATACGTAAAAAGTCTCGCGTGGTCTCAAGCCCCGTTCAAGCTCACCACTACTCTGGCGGGCAAACGCGTTGGTATCGCAGGGATGGGGCGTATAGGGCAAGACTTGGCTAAACGGCTTGAACCTTTTAAGGTTGCCATTGCTTACTCAGGGCCAAGCCCAAAACCTCTGCCTTATACGCACTACTTCAATGTTAAAGATTTGGCCCAGAATTGTGATGTTCTCTTTTTGGCTTGTCCCGCTACCCCAGAAACCGAAAGAATGATCAATGCTGAGGTTCTTGAGGCCCTTGGACCAGCTGGTTACCTGATTAATATTGCTCGCGGTAGCGTGGTCGACGAAACCGCTCTTTTATATGCGCTGCAGCATAAAAAGATTGCTGGGGCCGCCCTAGATGTATTCGACAATGAGCCTAACCCCAATCCCGCTTTTTTAAATCTTGATAATGTTTTATTAACCCCCCATATTGGAAGCGCTACCGCAGAAACACGGATAGCCATGACCAATTTAGCCGTAGATAATTTAGAGGCCTTCTTTACACAACAACCACTTCTTTCAGAAGTACATCATTAACACGGAGTCAGCATGACCATTTCTTTACATCCTTCCACTTTGCCAGCGGTGTTATCACCAGTAATAACACCGTTCACGGCAGACGGCAGTCCAGATGAGCAAAAGCTGCTAAAGCAATGTAAATGGTTAGAGGCAAATGGGGTTGGCCAAGCGATCTTCGGCACAAACTCTGAAGCAAACTCAATGTCTGCTCCACAAAAAATGCACGCCTTAACTTCCTTAATTGAAGGTGGCTTAAATCCTGAGCATATGATGCCTGGAACGGGCGCCACATCGATTCACGCAACTGTCAATATGACTGCTCACGCAGTCAATCACAAGTGTGCCGGCGTATTAATGCTTCCACCCTTCTATTACAAAGATGTCACTGACGATGGTTTATTCGCCTATTTCTCTGAAGTGATCCAAAAGGTAGGAAGTGCTGCCCTACAAATTTATATTTACAACATTCCACCGGTCACCAAAATCAACTTGAGCCTCTCCTTACTAGAACGCTTAGCTAAAGAGTATCCAAAAACTATTGTTGGCATGAAAGATAGCTCCGGTGATTGGTCTTATACAGAATCCGTCATTAAGATGTTGGCACCTGCTGGCTTCCGTGTTTATGCAGGTAGCGAAGTATTCTTAATGCGCGCCCTACGTGCCGGAGGCGTCGGTTGTATTTCTGCTACTGCCAACGTCAATCCAAAAGCAATCGCTGACTTGGCTTCCCATTGGAGAGAATCGAATGCCGATGAACTGCAAGCCAACTTGGATCAAGTTCGTGGAATCTTTGCTCAATATCAAATGATTGCTGGCATGAAAACAGCGGTAGCACATTACACCAAAGACCCTGAATGGTTAAGAGTGCGCCCACCTCTAGTTCAGTTGAATGCTGAGCAACAAGCCAAACTATTAGGTGAGTTGAAAGCAATTAATTTCAGCATGCCAGGTCTGTAATTCAAAATCTTCAGAAGATCAACAGGAGACAAAATGAAACTATTCAAAGTGATTGCCTTATCACTCAGCTTTTTGTGGGTTAGCGCACAAGCGCAAAATATCTCGATTGCGACCGGGGGTACTGGCGGCGTTTACTATCCAATGGGTGGCGGTCTTGCAGCAGTTCTATCCAGCAAGGTGCCAGGTATGTCAGCAACCGCTGAAGTTACCGGTGGATCCGTAGATAATTTAAAGCTAGTGGGTACCGGCAAACCATATGTTGGTTTTTCCATGGCCGATGCAGCAAAAGATGCCCAAACTGGTACTGATAAGTTTAAAGATAAGCCGGTTGATGTACGCACCTTACTGATCCTCTACCCAAACCTCATGCATGTCGCTACAGTTGAATCTACTGGCATTAAGACTATGAGTGACCTCAAAGGCAAACGTATTAGTACGGGCGCGCCAGGTAGCGCAACCGAAGTGATGGCGTTTCGTCTGCTTGAAGCAGTTGGCATTGATCCCAATAAAGATGTGAAACGTGAGCGTTTAAGTGTTGCCGAGTCCGTTAATGCTGTAAAAGACCGCAAGATTGATGCTTTCTTTTGGGTGGGCGGTTTACCAACCGCAGCTGTTACTGATTTAGCCAATAGCCCTGGTATGAAAATCGTTATGGTTGATACCTCAGCCGAGGTTCCTTCCATGAACAAAAAATATGGGAACCTGTATTTCCCATCCGTTATTACCAAGCAGACCTATAGTGGGATGGCGAAAGACAATAACGTTGCTGCCGTTGCTAACTTGTTAGTTGTCAATGCCTCCATGTCAGATGCAGAAGCTTACAAAATTGTGAAAGCTATTTTTGATAATCAACTTGAGCTAGTGCGTTCCCATGCTGAATATCGTAATGTAAAACTAGAAAATCAAAAAGCGAATGCGACACCTGTTGCTTATCACCCTGGCGCATTGAAGTACTTCAAAGAAAAAGGTATCAAAGTTAACTAAGCTACAACGGGGTGAGTTAATCTCACCCCTTCTGCATTATTGCGGTACATAAATATAACTATAGGCTGAGACATGAATCAAAACGTTATCGATAATGAAACCCAAGAGAAATTGGACGCTTTCATTAAGCAAGAGGAAGGTGATTCCAATGACTACAAAGGTCTTTTGGCTAAATTCATTACCTTGGTTGCAGTGGGCATGTCTTTATTTCATCTCTACGCTGCCTACTCGATTGTTCCAACCCAACAACTGCGTGTCATTCACGTTGCCTTAGTCTTATTTTTAGTGTTCTTAAGCTTTCCAATTGCTGCCCGCTTTAAAAATCGACTCATGTTTTGGGATGTTCTATTTGCCATAGGATCAGTGGCAATCGCCTATTACATTCTGACTGGTGGCGATGATTTCATGGATAGGAACACTGCTCCAAATTCGACCGACGTCATCATTGGTATTGGACTCATCCTACTCATCTTGGAAGGCGTGAGAAGAACTAATGGCATGGTTTTAGTCACAGTCACTATCTTGTTCTTGCTCTACGCTTTATTTGGCAACTACCTCCCAGCGCCATGGACACATAAAGGTTATGACCTCGATCGTTTAGTTGGTTACATGTACATGACGCTAGAGGGTATTTATGGCACCGCAGTTGATGTATCCGCTACCTTAATTATTCTCTTCACAATCTTTGGCGCCTTTTTGCAATTTACGGGCGCAGGTAAATTCTTCATTGATTTCTCCTTTGCGGCAATGGGCGGAAAATCCTCTGGGGTCGGTAGAACCATTGTTTTGTCATCCTTTTTGATGGGCGGTCCATCTGGTTCTGGGGTAGCTACCACTGTTACCGTAGGATCTGTTGCAGCACCAATGCTAGAGAAGGTTGGTTACGAAAAGAATGCCGCAGGTGGTCTTTTAGCTGCTGGTGGTCTGGGTGCAATTATTTCGCCACCAGTTCTAGGTGCGGCCGCATTCTTGATCGCCGACTTCCTTAAGATTTCTTATTTAGATGTATTGCTGATGGCAACCATTCCAACCATCCTGTTTTATCTTGGCTTATTTGTCATGGTAGAAATCGATGTTCGCAAGTACGGAATGAAACACATTCATTTTGAATCTGCAGAAAGCGCATGGGCGCTCACCAAAAAATACTGGTTCCATTTCTTCTCCCTGATTTCGATTGTGGTGTTCATGATGTTTGGTTTTTCACCAGTCATGTCAGTCTTTTGGGCCACAGTGGTATCCGCTTTCTCAAGCATGCTCCGCGAAGATACAGCCATCATTCCTTGGGCTTGGTTTAAAGGCAAAGAACCCATCTTTTCCGGACTCTATCATTCCAACCTCACCAAAGCGCTGGCTGCAGGTTCCACTGGCGTTTTAGCAATTGCTGCAACCTGTGCAGGTGCTGGTTTAATTGTTGGGACAGTGACCCTAACTGGGCTTGGTCTTAAATTCAGCTCGATCGTCATTCAATACGCAGGTGGATCACTCTTACTCACCGCTATCTTTACCGCTTTAATTGTCTGGATTGTTGGCCTCGCAGTACCTGTAACAGCGTCTTATATTATTTGTGCAGTGATCGCTGCCCCGGCATTGATTAACTTGGGCGTACCTGATTTTGCTGCCCATATGTTTATCTTCTACTATGCGGTTCTTTCAGAAGTCTCACCTCCGACTGCTCTCTCTCCATTTGCAGCAGCGGCGATATGCAAAGGCAATCCCTATAAAACGACATTACAAACTTGGAAGTACGTGGCGCCAGCGATTCTAGTTCCATTCATGTTTGTATTAGATAAGTCTGGTGTAAGTTTGCTCTTGATGGGTTCCGGTAGCGCCCTAGAACAGGCTGATTGGATGCAGATTGCTTGGATTTCATTTACTGCAGTAATTGGAATTATTTGTCTTGCTGGTGGCCTACAGGGATGGTTTATTGAGAAAACCAAAACCTTTGAGCGCATTCTCATGGTTGTCTCTGGGGTTGCATTAGCCTATCCCTCAACAGAGGCTGATCTCGTTGGATTCATTGGCTTTGGCTTAGTCTTAATTACTCAAACAATGACCTACTTAAAACTCAATCGTAAACCTACCTAGGTATAGATAAGTGGCAAAATGATTGCTCTCGTAATAAGGCCCGCAGATGCGGGCCTTATTTATTTAACCTTAGTCGCTCAAAGATTTAAGCAATCTTTGTCCAAGCAGCTTTTCCAGCATACTTCTTCACTGCCACCTCATCGAATTCAAATCCCAATCCTGGGGTTTGATGCAAGATCAAGTCGCCATTCTTAAAAGTGAGTTGCTTATTAATGAGTCTTCGGAAATTAAGTACCTGATCATCTAAAAAGAATTCTACGAAGCGTGCATTTGGTGTGGCAGCCACTAAAGGGGCATGTAGATCATGCATCCAATGTGGGCAGACCGTCACGCCCTTCAAATCTGCATAAGCAGAAATCCTACGCCACTCTGTAATACCACCACATACCACTGCATCCGATTGCAAAATAATGGCGCCTCCAGCATCAATCAATTCTCTAAAGCGCCAACGGCCCGCTTCCATCTCTCCTGTTGCAACATTGATCTTCGTTAAACGGGCTAAAGCAGCATGTAAATCAATTGCATCTGGCGAGAATGGCTCTTCAATCCAATAGGGGTTATAAGCCTCGAATCGACGAATGTATTCCATCGCAGTTGGCAAATCGCGCCAAGCATTATTCGCATCTAGCGTCAATAAAATGTCATCACCAATGGCATTGCGGGCAGCCTTAACGCGAGCTTCTTCTTCAGCAGGGGATAAACGGCCAACCTTCATCTTGACTGCTTTAAATCCTTGTTTAACGTAAGACTCCATTTCCTTGCCAAGCTTGGCAGGCGTTTTACCTTCCAGGTAATAGCCGCCACTTGCATAAGCAGGAACGCGATCATCCACTACTGAACCAAGATACTGGTGCAAAGGCAGTCCAACTGATCGAGCATTCAAATCCCAAAGCGCGGTATCTAATATGGAAATGCCACGCATGACTGCACCAGAGCGGCCTTGCAAAATCGAATCGTTATACATCTCCATCCACAAGCCTTCACTACGATGGCTATTCTGACCAATGAGTTTTGGAGCTAGTAATTGCTCTACAGCCAGCTTGGCAATATCACCACCAGCGCTACCGACATAACAAAAGCCAATACCCTCATTGCCATCTTTAGCGCGAACCTTCACTAAGCAGTAGTGGCGCTCAGATACGGTTCGGGTGGAAAACGAAGTGACCTTATCTAAGGGGACTGCTACTGAGGCAACTTGAACGGATTCGATAATCGGCATCTGGACTCCTTATTTCAAAAAATAATTGTAGCGAGAAATTAAATGCCAGGTATTAGTCTGAATAGGGAATAATTCAGTTATCAATTAATTAATTGGCGGGTTAGCTATGAGTAAAGTTGTCGTAATAGGAACGGGCACAATGGGAGCAGGCATTGCAGCGGGTTTTCTGGCCTATGGAACCGATACCGTTGTCCTTGGTCGCACCCAAGCTAAAGCAGAGGCCTGTTTCGATGCAATCAAAGCCTATGCTAATGCCATTAATACGGACTGGTCCAAATTAGGCGGCCAATTGTTAGCGGGAAGCATTTCTGAGTGGAGTGATTGGACTGATACGGATTTGGTAATTGAAACGGTCTCAGAGCACTTAGACCTCAAGAAGGCGATCTTTGCAGATTTAGATCAACGAGTCCCTCCGCATATTCCTATCGGTAGTAATAGTTCGGGGTTTCCAATGAGTGATATCGCTGGAGATCTTGCCACAGCCAATCGCATGCTTAATACACACTATTTCATGCCGGCCCATATAGTCCCCTTGGTAGAGATTGTCTTAGGTAAGAACTCTCATCCTGAAATAGCAAATCAAGTATGTGCGTTTTATAGGGCCCATGATAAAAAACCGGTGCTGGTGAAAAAAGATATCCCGGGGTTTTTAGCCAATCGTATTCAACATGCCTTAATGCGAGAAGCGCTCTCTCTAGTGCAAGAAGGAATTGCCACTCCAGAAGATATTGATACGGCAGTTCGGTATAGCTTTGGCTTTCGCTATGCTGCTGTTGGTCCAATGACTCAAAAAGAAATCTCTGGCTGGGAAGGAATGACCCTAGCTGCCGAGCTGATCTATCCATCTTTATCCAATATCACCTCTCCGCCCACTTGTGTGACTGACTTAGTAAAAAGTGGCAAAACTGGTATTGCCAAAGGCGCCGGATTTCGAAGCTGGAGCGCAGAAGAGGCAGCCTTAGTTAAAAAGAATTATGAAGAGCGCCTAAAAGCAGCATTTGCGGTGCTCAAAGTTGCGCCAGATCAAGACTAACTTCAATTTGCTGCGCTACAACATAATTATCGGCATTAGTAGCAACATTATTAGATAATTACGTGGTGAATAAAAATTGTCGCTCGCTCTTTTCGAGAGGGGCTCTCATTCTGATTGGATACACCTGCTTTAGCCTGCTTTCAGGATTGGCTTCTACGGCCAATGCACAGACTAACCAAGCGCGTAAAAAAGTGACTGTGCAAACCAGTAAGTCTGTGGGCTTTAAAGATACTGCAGTCAGCGGATCATCCAAAACCAATAGTCTCAATCCAGCACTCTTCCAACGCAAAGATCCTAGTGAGCTAGTACTAGATACTGCTGGAAACTTAGACTACCGAGTGATTCAAGGGTGCTTGCGTCGGAACTTTAATGAAGATAACTTGCCAAATAGTATTGGCATTAATAATCCACTACTTTCTGAGTTCTTCAAAAATCAGACCAAGACATTTTTTGACCGTATGCGTGGGGAATGCATTCCTTACGCAGCCGCATTTGGAAGTCGCAATCGTTTTGATTCCCTCAGCATCATGAATGGCCCAATTCAAGATAGCAAAACCGAGGTTTGGACTTTCACACCTTCTGCATTTGGTGGGTTTTTGATTCAACAAGACTATCTCAAGAATGAATCTAAAAATCTCACAGAGATTCGCATCCCTTTACGGGATGTTTTATATGACCAACGTAAAGTTGGAGATAAATTGCCAGTAGAACTGGTTTGGGAGTTGAATTCCCTGATTAAGCAAATTTATCCAGAAGAGAATAA
>Ga0007796_10000368_pt1 | contig 14012 bp, 11 predicted proteins | sample CryBogmetaGMA0M_FD_60373 | JGI IMG/M metagenome (GOLD analysis project Ga0007796, IMG submission 60373) | Freshwater microbial communities from Crystal Bog, Wisconsin, USA - MA0M | ecosystem: Environmental > Aquatic > Freshwater > Lake | place: Crystal Bog, Wisconsin, USA | collected 2009-07-06 | reverse complement strand
CGGTGCGACAGATGCGCCAGTGCCAGCGGGCCGGCCTCGACCTGGCTGGCATCGAAGACCGCCAGGTCGCTGCACCCGGTCTCGCCGCGATAGACCACACTCAGCAAAAAGCCATCGCCCTCGGCTGAGTCGGTGCGTCTCGGCACGAAGACCGGCTCGCCGCAATAATCGGCAGCACCCGGCATCCAGCTGCTGACGCGGCCGGTCTGAAGATCGATATGTGCCACGCCATTGCGTTTGTCTCGCCCGAGGCTGGCATCGGTGACCGCGCCCACCTGAAAGTAGCCGTGCCGGTAGGGCAGACCGGTGAAGCGCTCATCGAGGCGGGGAAATTCGCCGGGGTGATCGTCGAGCGCCTGTTCGGTAAAGGTGTCGGTATTGCCCTTGGGGTCGAAGGTCCAGCGCACAAGCCGGGCCACCGGCGGCTCCTTGCCGATGCGCTGGCCATCAGGCCCCGGAAAAAGCGGCGCAACTGGATACTTCATCATGTCGCAGACCACCTTGCCGTCAGCGGTATCGAAGGCATTCATCGGATGAAAGACGTAGCACGCATCGCCTTTGAACCAGCGGGCATCAGCGACCGATCCACCCCTGGGAATCAGGGCGATATGCGTGCCTTTCTCGGGCTCCCAGGCATAGGCGGGTGCGCCCTTCATGGCGCGCTCCATTGAACCGGTGAGCGGAAAGATCGGCAGGATGATCCAGTCGCGCGAGACCACGAAGTCATGGACCATGCTCGAGTAGGGCGCTTCGATCTGCTCAGATCGAAGCAGTGCGCCCTCCCGGCTTGCCACATGGAGATTGACCTGCGGGGTAAAGCGCCCGGTCGCCGAATAGCCGAAAAAGACCATCTCGCCGTTGACCGGGTCGAGCTTGGGATGGGCGGTCATCGGCCCTTTGAGTTTGCCGCCGAAGTCGAGGCTGCCGCGCGGCGCAAGGGTTTGCGGGTCGACCTCGAAAGGGGCGTGGGCTTCTTCGAGTGCCAGCAGCCGATCGCCGTGCCACACCACATTGGTATTGGCCAGGGTCGAGTTCAGTTTCATGACCCGGGGGTCGGTGTATCGCGGATTGCCGAAGGAACCCGACAGGCCTTCGCCCTCGGCATGTTCGAGTTCCCACTTGGGCGTGCGCACCCAGCGGTTGCGATAGCTGACGCGGCCCTTGTCGAGATGGAAGGCATGCAGCATGCCGTCGCCCGAAAACCAGTGATAAGGCCCGCGCGGCGCAAACTGGGGATTAGGCCCGTTGCGATAGAGCCAGCCGTCGAGCTCACGCGGCATCTCGCCGGTGATCGGCAGATTGGGCGCATCGCATTCCATGTGCAAGGGCGCGTAGTAGCCGCGCAGGAACGGATCATCAACAGGGAAGGGCTTGGACACGGTCGCTCCTTGTGGGCTGAGGAATGGCGAGTGACAGCGAACGATGGCGGAAGGGCGTGGGAGTCGAACCCACCAGACACGCCTGGCGCATCTCGCCGGATTTGAAGTCCGGGCGCTCCACCGGGATACGATGCCCCTCCTCATGCTGCCTGACGATTCAAGCGCCAGGCAGTCAGCCGCTCGAGACTATCATGCGGGCGCGAGCTCAATCGCGCCTCAAGCCGGCCCCGGGCAAGTCCTCGGGGCAAATCAGACCCTGACGGAGACAAGACACCATGCTGGACCGAACAGATCGAATGCTGCTGGCAGTCAGCGATCGCACGCGCGCCGCACAAACCTTCGAGACCCTGCTGGGCGCGCAATTCGATCGCGAATCGAAGAGCACCTGGCTCAATGCCGATCGCACCGTGATGCGCCTTGGCGAAAGCGAACTCGAATTGTGCCAAGCCGCGGGTCCGGGGCCGGTGCAGGATTTCGTCGCCAGGTGGGGCGAGGGGCTGTTTGCGGCCGGCTATTCGAGCGCGCGCCTCGACGATCTTGCCGCCCACCTCGGCAGCCTGAGCGTGCCCTTCACCCGCGAAGATGATCAGCTTCATCTTCCGGGCACCAGCACCTTCGGTTTTCCGATGGTGATTTCGCGCTTTCGCGAGCGCCCGCGGATCGGTCCGGTGAGCTATTTCTACGAGGCAACCAATGCGCTCGACACCGACTGGCGGGTGGTGGCCGATCGCTACAGCAAGATCTTCGGTCTGGACGCCAGCCGCTTTTCGCCGATCGAGAGCAAGCGTTTCGGTTATCAGGGCACGCTGACCCTGTTTGATCCGCCGGCCAGGCTCGACCGCATCGAGTTGTCGCAGACCTTTGCCGACCAGCCGGGCACGATGCGCCGATTCGTCGAGCGTCGGGGCGGTGATGCGCTCAACATGTGCTTCATCGAGACCGACGAGTTCGACACCCTCAAGCGGCGTCTGCTTGATGCCGGTGCCACGCTGACCGCACGCGGCGGCGATATTGCGGCCGAGCGCGACGGGATGTGGGTGCATCCCAAGAACCTTCACGGCCTGCTGCTGGGCATCTCGCGCGGCATGTTTGCATGGCAGTGGTCGGGGCGTCCCGATCTGGTGGTGCCGGCAACTCCGCTCTGAGTCGGGCGGCCGCCTGGACGGCTGAACGCCTTCGGCGCCTAGCCGTGCTGCGGCAGCGGCAGGTCCAGGGTGGTGGTGCGGCGCATCTCGCGACGGTGCGTCGCATCATCGAAAGGGCGCGCGCGGTGCATGGTCGCGCGGTTGTCCCAGATCACGAAGTCGTGAAGACGCCATTCATGGCGCCAGGTGAATTCACGTTGCGTGGCGTGTTCGATCAGGTCACGCAGCATCAGGCGGCCTTCGGGCAGCGGCCAGTCGATGATTTCGGCGGCGTGTGAGGCCAGATAGAGCGACTTGCGCCCGGAGCCGGGCAGGGTGCGCACCAGGGGGTGGACAGCGCCCGGCAGTTTTTCGCGTTCGGCTGCGGTGAATTCGAAGCCGAGCAGGTGACGCGAATAGACGATGGTGTGGTGCACTCTCAGAGGCTGGAGGCGAGCTTTCATCTCGTCATCGAGGGCATCCCAGGCGGCACGCATATCGGCGAATTCGGTATCGGCGCGCACCGGCGGCACCACACGGGCCGAGAGCATCGAATAGCGCCCGGCCGGATCCTGGAAGGAGGCGTCGGTGTGCCACAGGCGGTTGCTGACTGAACTGGCGCGACGCCGATCGTCGGCGGCCAGGATCTCGCCCTTGTCGTTGACATTCGAGACGTCGGTCAGGGCTTCGTTACCGAAACGGTTTTTGCTCAGCACCGCGGTTGAGGTCCTGGCATGCAGCGTGCCATCGAAGCGTTGGGCGAAGTCGAGCTGATCGGCATCGCTGAAGGCCTGGTCGCGAAAGACCAGCACCGCGTGCTCATCCATGCCGGCCCGAATATGCTCAAGGGTGTCGCGATCATGCACGGTGCGCAGATCGACAGGGCTGGCTTCGGCGACAAAGCTTGCGCCAAGGCGGGTAAAGGTCAAGCTCATGGGCAGGCCCTGTGGTGAATGCGGCGGCGTCCGGCAGGCTGCCCCGCATTCAGCGATCTTGAACGCCACGCGCTTGAAGTCAATTCCCGAGTCGCTCGAACGGAACGCAAACGGCATCACGGCTGCCAAACGGAACGCCGCAGGCGTGGCGGCTTCGCGGCGGCTTGCCGCCGGATCGCAATGACCGGTGTTCTGGGTTAACCTGCGGCCACAACGAGCAGGACGGCGTGATCGTCCTGCAATCAACCCTGGAGACCCTGAATGGCCCACCGATTGTCCGTTTCGATGAACCGCTCGAGCCTGCGCCGGACGCTGCTCGGTGCCGTGGTGCTTGCAGCCGGCATGATGACCTTGCCCGGCGTGCAGGCTCAACCCGCCTTTCCGACCAAGCCGGTCACGCTGCTGGTGCCCTTTCCGCCCGGCAGCGCCACCGATGCGATCGGCCGGGCGCTGGCGGTGGTGGTGTCCAAGACGCTGGGTCAGCAGGTGATTGTCGAGAATCGGGCCGGGGCTGCCGGCACGCTTGCGGCCGGGTCGCTTGCGCAATCGAACAATCCTGATGGCTACACCATCGCGATCGCGCCGGCGTCGCTGTTCCGCGTCCCGCATCTGCAGAAGGTGGGCTATGACCCGATCAAGGATCTGACTTACATCATGAATTTTTCGGGCTACACCTTTTCGCTGGTGGTGCCCGAAAGCTCGGCCTGGAAGACGCTGCCCGAGTTCATCGACTATGCCAAGGCCAATCCCGGCAAGATCAGCGTCGGTGCCAGCGGTACCGGCAGCTCGGGCCATGTGGCCACGGTCGTGCTGTCACAGAAATCGGGTGCCGACCTCACCTTTGTCCCGTTCAAGGGCGGCTCCGAAGTGCTGGCAGCCTTCGTTGGCGGCCATATCAATTCGGTGATCGACGGCGGCTGGGCGCAGATCGAAAAGCAGGGCAAGGGCCGCGTGCTGGTGACCTTCCAGGAAAAGCGCATCCCCCGCCTGCCCAATGTGCCCACTGCCCGCGAGTCCGGCTATGACATGGTGGCCGCCAGCCCGATCGGTCTGGTCGGACCCAAGGGCATGGACCCGAAGGTGGTGAAGGTGCTGCACGATGCGTTCAAGGCGGCACTCAATGATCCGACCTACAAGCGCCATCTCGAGACCTACGACCTCGATGATGCCTACCTGAGCGGCGAGGACTATCAGAAGCTTGCCGCCCGCCTGTGGGCCGAGGAAAAGCGCAATGTCGACATGCTCGGGATGAAGCCGCAGTAAGCGGTCTCCGGGCGGCGCGCGCGGGTCGGGTGAGTCTGGCGGGCGTCGATCATCCGATCATCTTCCGCCGCTCACCGAGACGGCGGGTGATGCCCGAGCGGTCGAGAAATTCGAGCACTTCGATGGTCAGGTTGCGACCCAGACCGGAGGCGTCCCGATAACTTGCCGCGTCAAAGCTGCCGTCGGCCGATGCATCGGCCAGCCGGGCCGCGATCGCGGCGAGTTCGGCCAGGCTTTCTGGGACGAAAAACCGGTTCGGTGCGATCGGCAGGAGATGGCCACGTCGGGCCATGTCGCGGGCGAAGGCGAGCAGCTCGGCGCGCTCAAGACCGAGCAGCGCGGCGAGCTCCCCCACGATCGGCGGACGGATGCCGGCGTCGCGAAGCGGCGCAATGAGCTTGTCGAGCAGTGCCTGCTCTTTGGGCGGCAGGACGGCCCGGTGCTCGGGCAGGCGCAGGCTCACCCCTTCGCGAACCACCTGCTGGTCGTCGATCAGCGAGCGGATGGCGGCATGGGCAATCATCTGCGCACGCCTTGGCTGGGCGCGGGCGGCCTTCGCTTGGCCGTTCGGGCCAGGCAAATCGCCCGGGCTGCTCAGGCCCGGCATGCTGCTCAGCGCGGGCAGGGTCGATGCGGCTGCGCGGGCAAGGCTTGAGGCAATCGGTCCGATCTGATCGGGCTCGGCCCGATGCGCGGTGGCGAGCGCCGACAGCACCGCGGCTCGCCAGGCCTGCCAGATCGGCAGCGCCAGCCCGATCGAGCGATCCGCGTCGAAGGCGGCACTTGCGCCCGGCTGCAGGCGAGTGTCGATGATGTGCAAAGGCTGCGCGTCGCGAAGCGCGGCGACTTGCGGGCTGCTGAGCTTGCGCAGTCGCTCGAAACGCTCGAGGTCGACGCCCAGCGGGCTGAGCGCCAGCAGCGCCTGCAGCGCATCGCCGGCGGACTCGTGCGACAGTGCGGCGAGTTCATCGAGGCGCGCCTGGCTGCGCCGACCCCGATCCGGCGCAAAGGCGTCGATCACCGATCCGCCGCCGATGGTGCGCTGCGCTGCCGGATCGCGCAGCACGAAGCGGTCACCGAAGAGCGCCGCGACCGGCTGCTCCAGCACCAGTTGCACAAGCCCGCTGTCGCCGGGCTGCATCTGATGCGATTGCAGCAGCGCGAGCCGCGCATTCACCGCGGCCGAGCCGATATGGACCTGAACCGGAGCCAGGTGCGCGATCGCACGCGGATGGTCTGGGAGCAGCGACATCTGCGCATCGATGCGATTTGCCGGCGCATGCGCGCCGGGCGACAGCAGCCATTGACCGCGACCGACATCGGCATCGCGCAGATCGGTGCCAACGATATTGATCGCGCAGCGCTGGCCGGCTTGCGCCGACTCGGTCGCCCGGTTGTGGGCATGGATGCCGCGGACCCTGACTGAAATGCCCAGCGGCGACACGATAAGTGAATCGCCGATGCCCACCCGGCCCGACAGGGCGGCACCGGTCACGACCAGCCCCGCACCCGACACCGAAAAGGATCGGTCGATCGCCAGCCGGAACGGCCCATCGCCGGCGCTTGCGGCCGACGCCTGCTGGGCCTGAGCGAGGTAGCTTCGCAGGGCGTCGATGCCGATCGACTGCGGCGTCTCGACTTCGAAGCGCCTGGCACCTGCAAAGCGGCTGGCCTCGAGCAGCGCATTAATGGCGGCGATCGCCTGTGCTTTTTGCGAGGCCGAGGCCGGGCCGATCTTGGTCAGCACCACCGCCAGTCGACGGGCACCCAGCAACTCGAGGATCGCCAGGTGCTCACGGGTTTGCGGCATCGGTCCGTCGTCGGCTGCGATCACCAGCAGCGCCAGATCAATCGCGCTGATGCCGGCCAGCATATTGCGCACGAAGCGCTCATGGCCGGGCACATCCACAAAGCCCATCAGTTCGGAGCCACCGAAATCCGCATAGGCAAAGCCCAGATCGATCGTCAGGCCGCGGCGTTTTTCTTCCTCCAGCCGATCGGTGTCGACACCGGTCAGCGCCCGGATCAGGCTGGTCTTGCCGTGATCGACATGGCCTGCGGTGGCAACGATCATGATGTGGTGTGTGGCTCGAAGAGCCGGATGAAGGCGTCCTCGTCGTCGAGGCAGCGCAGGTCGAGCCACAGCGCGCCATCGCCCACCCGACCGATGACCGGTGTTGGCAGACTGCGCAGTTCGGCGGCCAGCCGACCGAGCGCCGAGCCGGCTGCACGCTTGGTCGCAAGCGGCTCGATGTGGAGCCCGAAACTCGGCAGGGTGTCGAGCGGCAGGGAGCCGCTGCCGATCTGGCTGTACATCGCGGCCACCGTCACCTTGGCCCGGGTTTGTGCCCGGGTTTCGAGCCAGCGCGCCACGACGGGTGCGACCCGCTGCGCCAGCGCTTCAATCGGTGGGGCAGGGCGGGCCAGCTGACGCAAGGCCGGAATGCGTTCGGCCAGGCGCTCGGGGTTGGCATAGAGGCGCAAGACGGCAGCGAGCGCGGCCATCGTGAGCTTGTCGCAGCGCATCGCCCGCTTGAGCGGATTGCGGCGGATCCGCTCGATCAGGTCGGTGCGTCCGACCAGCATGCCGGCCTGCGGTCCGCCGAGCAGCTTGTCGCCGCTGAAGGTGACCAGGTCGGCACCGTTGGCCAGAGCCTGCTCGGGCGTTGGCTCGGCGGGCAGACCGAATCGGGTGAGATCGGTGAGCGTGCCGCTGCCCAGATCGATCACAAAGGGGATGCCGTGCGATCGTGCCAGCGCGGCGAGCTCCCGCTCATCGGGCTCGGCGGTAAAGCCTTCGATGCGGTAGTTGCTGGCATGCACTTTCATGATCAGTGCGGTTTGCGGCCCGATGGCCTCGGCGAAATCACGCAGATGGGTGCGATTGGTGGTGCCGACCTCGCGCAGGCGACAGCCGGCCCGCGACATGATGTCGGGCAGGCGAAAGGACCCGCCGAGCTCGATCAGTTCGCCGCGCGAAACAATCACTTCGCGTCGCAGCGCCAGGGCATTGAGGAGCAGCACCACCGCGGCCGCATTGTTGTTGACCACCGCTGCGGCCGGTGCGCCGGTCAGGCGACACAGCCACTGGGCGACATGGTCGTCGCGCTCGCCGCGCCGACCGGTCGCCAGATCGAATTCGAGGTTCGAGGCGCCGCTGGCCACCCGCGCGATCGCCTCGAGCGCTTCCGGCGGCAGGGGGGCCCGACCGAGATTGGTATGCAGGACGGTGCCAGTCAGGTTCAGGACCGGCCGCAGTGAATCGGCCATCAGGGCCTGCAGTCGGGCGGTGATCGCTTCGACGAGATCGATGCTCGGGTCGGCATCGCGCGTCGCGAGTTGCGGGCGACTTGCGCCGAGCACCTCGCGCACCACCGTCAGGACCAGGCTTCGGCCGTAGGCCCGGACCAGTGCAGCGATCTCGGACTGCTTCATCAGCCGGTCGACCGAGGGCAGGCCGGCGCGGGCGTCACGCGCGGCACTGGCGACCGGGTTGCTCGAGACGCCGCTCACGCGCCCACCCCCTCGGGTCGGCGCGAGATCGGTTCAGCCCCCGCTGATCGAACGGATGATCTGATCGACCGCCGAGTCGGCGAGCGCGCGCAGCTCGGCGTCGCTGCGATCCTGGATCGGATGCTGCACGAACACCATGGCCGGATCAAAACCCAGCGACCGCGACTGCATCTGCGCGGCGAGAACGAATTCTGTTGACGCAACCCCGACTCCCGGAATGCCGCGACCTTCGAGATCCGCAATGTCATGCATACAGCACGACGTGCAGGATCCTCAGTCGGCCAGCCCTTCGACGACCAGATCGCATTCGGCTGCGATGGTCTGGGTGAGTGAGGTCGGCGCCGGACGGGTGAAGGTCGGCTTGCGATAGCGCTTGACCGCGACTCCGCGTGCCTGCAGCAGCTCGTCGACACGATCGAGGAACACATTGCCGCGGGCCTTCGAGATATCGAGGATGCCGACGGTCAGGCCGTCGAGCGCTGCCGGTCTGGCGAGCAGCGTGCGTGCCGCCGGCGAACGCTCGGCGGTCGGATCGAGCAGGATGCCTGGATCATTCATGCGGTGATCTCCTGGGTGACAGGGGTTGAGCCGACCGCGCCGGAGGCGGCCCAGCCGGCAACAACCGCCGAGAAAAGGCCGGCGGTGCCGCCGGCCCGGACGATGAGGATGCCGCCGGGACGAAACTTCGAGACCGTGGTGCCGGCCATTGACGGCGGCAGGCCTTCGGTGATGCCGCCGGCGCCCATGACCATGTCGTCGGCCGGCAGCTTCAGCAGTTCGATCAGCTCTTGAAGCAGACGGGCCTTCGACCAGCCGGCATCGATGAAGACCCGGGCGTGTTCGGGCGAGACGATCAGCAGCGCATCGCCTGCCATCGCCAGCTTCGGATGGTCGACCACCCGCATGCAGGCTGCGAAGGTGCGCGCGAGCGACTCGGGGGTGCGCGACTTCTGGTCGACGATGCCCTGCACGCCTTCGCCGGCAAAAAGCGTCACGGTGGAGGTGCCGGGTGCGAAGCCGCGCTCGACCGACAGGGGCGCCCAGGCGCTGTCTTCGGCCTCGGCAAAGCAGAAGGTGTATTTGCCCGGTGTGCCGAGCGCCGACCGATCAATCTCACCGGGTCGTCCACCGCCCACGTTGCGGATGACCAGCTGCAGTGCTCGCCCGATGCTGGCATTGGCGCGATTGCCCTGACCCAGGGCATTGGTGCCGGAGTTCATGCCGATGGCTCGGCTGACCGGCCCGTTGGCAATCACCACCGGCCCGCAGAACATGGTGGTGCACAGGATGCCGTGCATGCCGAACTCGTCGATCAGCGCGGCCTCGACCGCTGCCAGCACGATCGGCATGTACTCGGGTTTGCAGCCGGCCATGACCGCATTGATCGCCACTTTCTCGACGGTGCAGGGCGCCAGATCGGGCGGGATGCTGCCGAGGATCTCGTCGGGTGAGCGCGTCGTGCCGGCGAGCATGCGCAGCACGCGCTCCGGCGTGGGCGGCACAACCGGCAGACCGTCGGTCCAGCCGCGATCGAAACACGCTTCGAGCGGGTCCTCGGCGTCGCCGAGCGCAACCTGACGCGAATGAAAGCGCGCCTTGCCGAAGCGGATCGCCAGACGTTCGGCGATGCCGGGCTCCAGGGTCATCGAGCCACAGCCCGGGCGCAGTGCCGGCAGATCGATGCCGAGCCGGTCGATACCGCTGACGCGCTGCCACTCGGCCCGATCCCAGCCATAGGTCCGGGCGACTTCCTTGCCGCCTTCGACACGAATGAGGGTCGGGACGATCTCGACATCGAGTCGATAGGAGTGTTCGAGATGCTCGTCATGCACGCTGCCCGCGATGCCCGCGCCGTAGTCGGGGTCATCCTGGCTGAACAGCCTGAATGCGGCAGCGCCGGCTGCCAGCCGCGGCAGCAGGGGCTCGACCAGCACGCAGGTCGGGCATTCGCGTTTGGCGACAAGGATCAGGCCGTCGGTGATGGCGCCAACCGGATCGCTGGTCTGAATCGCTGGGGTGCTCATTGACGCATCCTCGAGTTCTGCACTGCCATGTGTTTTTGCCGTCTGTCGTTTCTGCCGGCTGTCTCCCAACCGAGTGTAACCTGTCCCTTCACTGCAGAAATTTGCCCGGTCGGCGACCCAGCGCCGGGATGCGACGCCTTTCAAACGGAGACAGACCATGAGCATTGCCGATCGCAGCGCCATCGAGGCGACCATTCAGACCTATTTCGACGGCCTCTACGAAGGCGATGCCGACAAACTTGGCAGTATCTTTCATGAGGCCAGCGCGCTGACCTGGGAGCAGGACGGCAAGATCATGGTGATGTCCCGCGACGCCTGGCTGCAGGTGGTCCGCGGCCGGCCGTCCTCCAAGGCCAACGATCTGGCCCGCGACGATGCCATCCTGATGATCGATCAGTCGGGCCCGACCACCGCCTTCGTCAAGGTGAAATGCCAGATCCCGCCGCGTTACTTCACCGATTACCTCAACCTGATCAAGTCCGAGGGGCGCTGGCAGATCGTGCAGAAGGTGTATGCCTTCGAGGTGAGGGCCTAGTCTGACTGGTTGGCCGGGCGGGCCTCAGTGTTGCGGCGTGATGGGCCGGATTGTCTGGAGCCGCGCGGCTGTCAGCCGTTATTGCCGCGGCATGGTTGACGTGGCAATATTTGCCTATGCAATCAAAAAAGATCCGTTTTTACGGCAATAACCGGGATCAGATCGTCGAGAGTGTCGGCTACTCGCTGTGGCAGGTGGCGCTGGCAATGCGGCGTGAAACCGCCTCGCGGCTTTTGTCTCTCGGGCTGACCGAAGCCCAATGGCGACCGCTCTGGATGCTCAAGGCGGGTCGGGCCGACACCGCTCAGGTTCTGGCGCGCTTGCTCGGCGTTGATGCCGGCGCCATGACACGGATGCTCGACCGGCTTGAGGCCAAGGGCCTGATCGAACGCGTTCGCAGCTTGACCGATCGGCGGGTGACCCAACTGCGCCTGACCGCAAGCGGCGAGGCGGCAACCGAAGGCCTGCCGGAAGTGGTCGCCGGGGTCAACAACGACTATCTCCTTGGCTTCAGCCGAGACGAGTTCGAGCAACTCAAGAGCCTGCTGGGACGCATGCGGGCCAACGGCCAGGCGCTGGCGCCGCTCGAGGGCGACGAGCCGCAGGCAGATCGGTGATGCCGCATCGGCGCAATCGCGAGCCATTGCCGGGGTCACCCTGCGCCGTCGAGGGAGCGAGCATCGGCCCGGGCCGATGCGGGCTGGTCATCATCATGCTGGCTCTCTTGCTCTCGGCCTGCATGTCCCAGGGGGATTCGACGCAGCGGCTTGGCCTGCTGCAGGCCGATGCGGTTGGTGCGGTCGCCTCGCCAGCCGACTGGCCGCCCGCCCGGTGGTGGGAGGCCTGGCGCGATCCCGAACTGTCTGCGCTGATCGACCAGGCCCTGGCCGGATCGCCGTCGATCAAGCGCGTCGAGGCCCGGCTCGATCAGTCGCGATCGGCCATGCAGAGCGCGCAGGCTGGGCGTCTTCCCACGGTCGCTTTGCGAGGCGAAGCGGCCGACACCCTCTACACCCAGAACGGCTTCTTTCCGCCGCCCTATGCCGGCAACCGCTACTGGAACAGTCACCTTGAATTTGCCGCAAGCTGGGAGCTCGATCTGTTTGGTCGCCAGCGCGCGGTGCTCGATTCTGCGATCGGTCAGTCGCATGCTGCGCAGGCCGATGCCCAGGCGGCCTCGGTGCTGCTTGCGGTCAATGTGGCCACCGGCTACATCAACCTGGCCCGATTGCTGGAGGCGCGCGCATTGGCGCTTGCGACCGTCGAGCAGCGGCGCAAGATCAACCGGCTGGTGCGTGACCGAAAAGCCGCCGGGCTTGATACCGCGATCGAGTTGCGCCAGTCGGAGGGCACGCTTGCGCAGGCCCAGCTCGACGTGCAGGTGCTCGATGACCTGATCGCCAGACAGCGTCATGCGCTGGCCGAACTGTGCGGACAGCGCCCCGATGCGCTCGCTGCGCTTTCACCGCGCCTGAACGCGCTGCCTGGACTGGTCCTGCCTGACTTTCTGCCCGCCGACCTGCTCGGCCGAAGGGCCGATCTGGTGGCGCAGCGATGGCGTGTCGAGTCGACGCTGCGCGATGTCGATGCGGCCCGCGCGCAGTTCTATCCGAATGTGAATCTGATGGCCTTTGTCGGACTGGCGAGTCTGGGCTACGCGAAGTTTTTCGATTCGAGCTCGTTCACCTATGGCGCGGGCCCGGCCATCCATCTGCCGATCTTCGATGGGGGTCGTCTGCGTGCCAATCTGCGATCCCAGGAGGCTGGTGTCGATGGCGCGATTGCCGCGTACAACGAGGCCTTGCTGCGCGCCGCGCGCGAGGTCGCCGACGAGGTCGGCTCGGCGCAGGCGATCAAGACTCAGGTTCGAAAGCAGAACGAGGCGCTCGCTGCCGCCGAGTCGGCCTATGCGCTGGCCATGCAGCGATTCGGCGCGGGGCTGGTCAGTTACCTGACCGTGCTGTCGGCTGAATCGGCCGTGATTGCCCAGCGCCAGGCCAGTGTCGATCTGCGCGCGCGCCAGCTCAACACCGATATTGCGCTGGTGCGCGCCCTGGGCGGCGGTTTTGTCGGCGCCGGGCCTGCCTTGGACACCTCCCTTTCTGCAAGTCGACCATGAGTCAAACCGCCAATTCCGCCGAGCAATACACATCGCTGGTCCGCAGCAATCGCACTGCGCTGATGGCGCTGGTGATCGGGGTGATGCTGGCCCTCGGTGCGGCCTGGGGCCTTTACTGGATGAGCGCCTTGCGCGGCTTCGAGTCGACTGACAATGCCTATGTGCAGGCGCCGGTCGTGCAGATCACGCCACAGGCGGCAGGCACCGTCATTGCGGTGCTGGCGGACGACACCGACGTCGTGACGTCGGGCCAGCCGCTGGTGCGTCTGGACCCGGCCGATGCCCAGCTCGCGCTGTCGCGCGCCGAGGCGCAGCTCGGCCAGACGGTTCGCGAGGTCAGTACGCTCTTTGCCAACAATGCCGCGCTCGCCGCCAGCGTGTCGCTGCGGGTGTCCGATGAAGCACGCCTGCAGGTCGAGCTCAGTCGCGCCCGTGATGACCTTGCCCGGCGCGCGCCGCTGGCGGCAAGCGGTGCCATCGGCACCGAAGACCTCAAGCATGCCGAGGCCGCGGTCGAGTCGGCCCGCAACGCACTGGCGGTGGCCCGTGCCGCCTTGCAGGTCGCCCGAGATCAGGCCGCGAGCAATCTCGCGCTCACGCAGGGCACCAGCGTGCAGGCGCATCCGAGCGTCGAGCGTGCGGCGACGGCGTATCGCGAAGCCTGGCTCGCCCTGCAGCGATGCGAGATTCCTGCCCCGCTCACTGGACAGGTCGCGCGGCGAACGGTGCAGGTCGGCCAGCGGATTGCGGCCGGTGCGCCGTTGATGTCGATCGTGCCGCTCGAGCAGGTCTGGGTCGAGGCCAACTTCAAGGAAGGGCAGTTGCGCCAGATGCGAATGGGCCAGCCGGTCCGGCTGCAGGCTGATGTGTATGGCCGCAAGGTCGAGTTTGACGGCAAGGTGCGCGGACTGGGCGCGGGCACCGGTGCGGCCTTCGCACTGCTGCCCGCGCAGAATGCCACCGGCAATTGGATCAAGGTCGTGCAACGGGTGCCGGTGCGCATCGAGATCGATCCGGCGCAACTCGAAAAGCATCCGCTGCGGGTCGGCCTGTCGATGCAGGTCGAGGTCGATGTGTCGAAGTCGGACGGTACGCCGCTTGCGATGGTGGTCGTGCCAGA
>Ga0007796_10000366_pt1 | contig 14032 bp, 16 predicted proteins | sample CryBogmetaGMA0M_FD_60373 | JGI IMG/M metagenome (GOLD analysis project Ga0007796, IMG submission 60373) | Freshwater microbial communities from Crystal Bog, Wisconsin, USA - MA0M | ecosystem: Environmental > Aquatic > Freshwater > Lake | place: Crystal Bog, Wisconsin, USA | collected 2009-07-06 | reverse complement strand
GGATGTGGAACACGATGTCGGCGGCTTCCCCGGCGATCTCGGCGGCGTTGTCGTCCTTGCAGGCCATCACAAATTCGGCGCTTTCTTCGCCGATCTTTTTGAGAATGGCGTTATCGCCTCCGGCCAATAACTTATTGGTGTAACTACCCGGCTCAGGCGCATCCCGGCGGCCCTCGATCACCCGGGCCAGCTCGGTGCACACATCGGCCGGCGGTGGCAAAGCTGCCGGGCCACCTGCACTGGGCTGGGGGCCCTCCTCGTAGAAGCAACTGCGGGCCCCGGTGTGGCAAGCCCCCGCGCCCGCCTGCTCGATGGTGAGCAGCAACACATCGGCATCGCAGTCGTAGCGAAGGCCGCGCAGCTTTTGAAGCTGGCCGCTGGTGGCACCCTTATGCCACAACTCCTGGCGGGAGCGGCTCCAGTAGTGCACCTCGCCCGTGGCCAGGGTGCGCTCAATCGCCTCAAGGTTCATCCAGGCCACCATCAACACGGCGCCATCCAGCCAGTCCTGGGCCACGGCGGGAATCAGGCCTACCTCGTTAAAGCGCAGGTTCTCCCCGAGCTCAGCAGCGAACTGCTGGGCCTGGTCGGGGCCTGGCGGGTGAAAGGATGCCTCCAAGGGCTTTTGGTCCATCTGAGCCAATCCTCCCGCAACATCTCCCGCTTGGCCGCAGGATGACCGCCGCTTTTACCTGCTCCAAAACCTTCAGCGGCTATCCGTGCTGCCACAGGCAATGGCGCCATCCGGGCCACTGCCGCTTTGTGCACGGCTACAGCCGCAGCTTCACCGTCTGGTTCCAGGCCACGGAGCTTGATGCCCATGGGTTCGTGGTGGATTTCTCCAGCCTGCAAGACCTCGAGACCCAGCTCGCCCTCCAATTCGACCACACGTTTTTGGTGAATGCCGACGACCCCCTCCTCGAGCAATGGCAGGCCCTGCACGGCCAAGGGGCCCTCGACCTGCGGGTGATGGACAACGTGGGCATGGAGGCCAGCGCCCAGCTGGTGTGGGGTTGGGCCAATGCCCTGCTGCAGGAGCGGGATGGGGGCCGCAGCTGCTGCTGGAAGGTGGAAGCCCGCGAAAACGAACGCAATGGGGCCTGCTTTGAAGCCAGGCCCGCCTGGTTCAGCGCCGCCTAAGGGCCGCCAGGGGCAACAAGCCCATGCACAGCACGCCGATCAGGGGGCCCGGAGGCAGGTTGATCGCCGGTTGAATGGCCAAGCCAAAGCCCGCTCCACTGATCACCAAGCCCAAAGCCGCTGAACGCACCAGGGCCTGGCGCAGGCTCAGGGCACCGGTCAAGGCCAACAGGGCCGGCGCCCCCATCAAGGCAATCACCAACACAACCCCCACTGCGCTCATGGCACTCACCACCGTGAAGGCTGTGACCAGGGTGAGGAGTAGCCGCAGCCTCCGCACGGGCAAGCCGGCTGCCGCGGCCCCCATGGGATCCACCCCCAGGTACACCAGCTGCCGGTAGCGCAGGCCCAATAGCAGCAGCACGGCGGCAAAGGCCACCAAGGTGCGCACCAGATCACTCGCCCCCGCCGCCAGTAGATCGCCAAACAGCACTGCCTCCAGGTCCACCCGGATGTGGAGCAGGGGGATCAGCAGCACCCCAAGCCCAAGGAAGCCCGCCAACACCGTATTGAGCACGGCTTCATCGCCGCCATCACTGCCGCGGTCCCCACGGCTGAGCTGCTCGGCGAGCAAGGCTCCGGCCACACCGCTCACCACGCCACCAACTCCTGGATCGAGGCGCAGGGCCACGGCCAAAGCCAGGCCAGGCAGCACGGCATGGGAGATCAAATTGGCCTGAAACAGGCGCCGCTGCACCAACAACAAGGTGCCACTCAGGGGGCAGAGCGCCCCAACGAGCAGGGCCAGGATCAGGGGCTGAAGCCACCAAAGCATCTCAGCCACAGCAATGATTCCCCACCCGTAGGTCGCCGAGGGCCTGACGCACCTGGCCGGGGGTGCCATCGGCCAGCACGGTGCGATCCAAGACCAGCACCCGGTCGTAGGCATCGAGATCGAGCCCCCAATCGTGGCTGCTCACCAGCAGGGTGAGCCCCGCATCCCGCAGTTGACCCATCACCTTCAGCAAGGCCGTACGCGACGGCGGGTCAATGGCAGCACAGGGTTCATCCAGCAGCAGGATTTGGGCCGGCTGCACCAAGGTGCGCGCCAGCAGGGCGCGCTGCTGCTGGCCCCCGGAGAGCTGATCGAGGCGCCGATCTGCCAAACCCACCAATCCCACCCGCTGCAGGGCCGCTTCCACATCGCAACAACCGGGGCGGGCAGCAACCAGACGCCCCAGGTCCACCAGCTCCCCCACGGTGATGGGGAAGTCCCAGGCGATCTCGCCGCGCTGGGGCATCAGGGCCAGTTCCCGCCGGGCCAGGGCCGGTAAGAGGGTTGCGCCATGGAGTTCAACGGTGCCTGAGCCGATCGGCAATTGGCCGGCAATTGCCTGCAGCAAGGTGCTTTTGCCAGCCCCATTCGGACCCACCAGGGCCGTGAGGCTGCCGCTCTCCAGGCTGAAACTGACAGCATCGAGCACCTGGTCGCCATTTCGGCCCACACTGAGGTTGGAGACCACGAGCGCCATGGCCCCAGTCTTAGCCCGCAGGGACTGCCAACGCTTAGCCCTGGCGGCCAGCTTCGGCGGCGCCCTGCTGGTCGGCGTAGCCGGGTGCCAGAACCGCCCTCCAGGGCCCATGGCCCGGCAGCGCCCCTCAATCGTGGCTGGTGATGGCGTGCTCTGCGACCTCACCCAAAGGCTTGTGCAATCAGCCGCTGACGTGCACTGCCTGGTGCCCCCAGGAGAAGACCCCCACAACCTGCGTCTGACCCCCCAGCAAAAACGCCAACTGGGCCAGGCCCAAGTCGTGCTGATCAACGGCTACAACCTCACCCCTTCCCTCCAGGGTCTGGCCGGGTCAAAAGCCGTGGCGGAATTGGCCGTGCCGGACAGCCCAAAACTGGGGGCCCAGTCAGCCGACCCCCATATCTGGCATGACCCCGCCCAAAGCCGGGCCATGGTGCGCTGGCTCCATCGGGACCTGGGCGCTCTGCTGCCAGCGGAGGCCCGGGCCATGGACGGCCGGGCCAAGGCGATGGAATCCGTCTTGGCTGATTTGGACACCTGGAACCGGCACCAGCTGGCGACGATCCCCGGCAAAGCCGCTGGCCAAAAGCCCGTCCTGGCCAGCAGCCATCGGGCCTTCATCAGCCTGGCGCGGGCCTATGGACTCCAAGAGCTGGCCCTATTGGATGGCAGCAGTGGCAGCCATGTCCTCCGCCCAGAAGGGCTAGACGCAACCCTGAAACAGCTGCGTCGCCTCGGGGTGCGGCAACTGTTCAGCGAGGAAATACCGCCCCCTAAAGCACTGTTGCGCCTCAGTGCCCTGAGCGGCATTCCCATTGCCCCCGCAGCCCTTGTGGCCGATGGGCTCGCCCCTGGCCAGCCGTCGCTCCCAGCCACGGCAATCGCCAACACCTGCTTGATTAGCGAAGGCCTGGGCGGCCGCTGCAACCGGGAAAGCGGCCAGGCCCTGCAAACCCGCTGGCAAGCGATCCGCTAATCCATACCCCGCTGACCCGTAAACAGCTGACCCGTAAACAGCTGACCCGTAAACCCCCTAGGCGCCAGACTGTTCCCAGATCCAAGCACCCCAAGGGGTGCGACCCCAGGTAGCGATGACAAGCAGCCAGACCAGCAGCAGCAAACCCATGGCCGCTCCAACAGCCCCGATGGATCGGGCTCCCAGCGGTCTTCCGGTGACCATCCTCACCGGCTTTTTGGGGGCCGGTAAAACCACCCTGCTCAACCACATCCTCAGCAATCAAAACGGGGTCAAAACGGCCGTTCTGGTGAATGAATTTGGCGAAATCGGCATCGACAACGACCTGGTTGTCGCCACCGGCGAAGACATGGTGGAGCTGAGCAACGGTTGCATCTGCTGCTCGATCAATGGTGAATTGCTCGAGGCCGTCTATCGGATCCTCGATCGGCCAGAGCCTGTCGACTACCTCGTAGTTGAGACCACGGGATTAGCCGATCCCCTGCCTGTGGCCATGACCTTCCTCGGCAGCGATCTCCGCGACCAAACCCGCCTGGATTCGATCATCACCCTGGTTGATGCCGAAAACTTCAGTGATGAGCTCCTGGAAGGCGAGGTGGCCCGGGCCCAGATCGTCTACAGCGACATCCTGCTCCTCAACAAATGCGATCTGGTCGAGGAAGATCGCCTCGCAGCCTTAGAAGACCAGCTGCGCACGATCAAAACCGATGCCCGGATTTTGCGAGCCGTCAAAGGGGAGGTTCCCTTACCGCTCTTGCTGAGCGTGGGGTTGTTCGAAAGCGACAAAGTCGTGGCCCAACAGAGCCATGAGAACTGCGACCACGACCATGGCCACTGCGAACACGATGACCACGGCCATAACCACGCCCATTCCCATGGGGACAGCCATTCCCACAACCATTCCCATGATCACAGCCATGGCGATCACGCTGACCATCAAGCGCCTGACCACCTAGCCATTGAAGGATTTACGTCGCTGTCGTTTGCGGCCGAAGGCCCCTTTGCCCTGCGCAAATTCCAGAACTTTCTCGACAATTTGGTGCCGGCTTCTGTGTTCCGCGCCAAAGGGATTCTCTGGTTCAACGAAAGCGAGCGCCGCCACGTGTTCCACCTCGCCGGCAAGCGCTTCTCGATCGACGACTCGGAATGGCCGAGCAGCGAACGCAAGAACCAGATCGTGCTGATTGGCAAGAACCTGGACCACGCCAAACTTCGCAAACAACTTCAGGCCTGTGTCGCCAAGGATTCCGGCAAGGGCTTTGGCTAAGGCCCGACCGACCACCCCAGGTCGGGGAAACCGCCGCTTTTGCTACATCAGTCCTGGTCAGGGCCGCTAGCGTGTAATGAGTGACAGAGATCCCATGGTCGAGCTGATGGTCTTTGGCGGGGTCGTCGCTCTATTCGGCCTGGCGTTCTGGCTGACGGCTGATTCGGATGACGACGGCGGTGGTGGTGGCCTGATGCAGCCTGTGTTGGTCCCTGTCCGCGTCAAACCCAACCGCTAGGAGCCTTCGGCGGCGGTACAACTGGGGCACAGGGCCCGCACATTCAGCACGCACTCCACGAGCCGGAAACCAAAACCGGCAGCAGCCTGGTTCCCGGCTTCCAAAACCTCAGCATTTTCAAATTCTTCCGTTCGACCGCAGCGCACACACACCAAATGATGGTGGTCGCGGTGGGCATCACCGGCGAGCTCAAAGCGACGGCCACCCTCCGGGAGTTCGAGCTCCTGCAGCAGCCCCATGCCACTGAGGAGCCTGAGGGTTCGGTAGACGGTGGCGAGGGAGACCCGCTCCTGGGCACGCAAAAGCCTTTGGTGCACCTCCTCCGCCCCCAGGTGACTGCCTTCGCCAATCCGCTCAAACAGGGCCAACACCCGCTGGCGCTGGGGGGTCAAACGCTGACCGCGATCATGAAGACTGGTCCTCAGCCCATGGCTGCCAGGGGCGGGTGGCAAACCAGCTGAAGCTCGAGCAGCCACCAATCAACCTCTCAGGTTCTCAACAATAGGGGCAATTGCGAAGGGTGCCACCATGAACCAGCAAGCCAGCACCATTGGACAAACAAAAACCACTGGAAAGCCCAGGGCCGTCTTCCTTGACGCCCTCAGCCTGGGCCCCGTGGATCTGTCCCCCCTGGAGCAGCAGGCCCTCCTCACCTGCTGGCCCAGCACCCAAAGCGAGCACCGCCTTGAGCGGTTGATCGACGCCGAGGGCGCGATCACCAACAAGATTCGGCTTGATGCCGAACTGCTCCACCAACTGCCCAAGCTGCGTCTGGTCTGCACCGCCAGCACCGGCACCGACCAGGTGGATCAGGCCGCTTGCCACGACTTGGGCATTGGCCTCCACAACGCCGGGCGCTACAGCAAGGCTTCGGTGGTGCAGGTGACCTGGGCCCTCATTCTGGAATTGGCCTGCAATCTCACCATCCGCCGTCAGCAGGTGCGCGATGGCAGCTGGCAACGCAGTTCGGTGTTTGCGCTGGTGGAACCCGAATTTGATGAATTAGCCAACCGCACCCTCACCGTGATTGGGGCAGGCGATATCGGAAGCGGGGTTGCTGCCATTGGGGAAGCCTTTGGGATGGAGGTTCACCGCATCACGAGCCGCAGCAGCCAGGACGCCTTAGAAACCGCCTTGAAGGCAGCAGATGTGGTGAGCCTGCACGCCCCCCTCACTGCCCAAACCCAGCGGCTCATCAATCGGGAGCGCTTGGGCTGGCTGAAACCCTCAGCGGTGCTGGTCAACATGGGCCGCGGCGGCCTGATTGAGATGGGGGCTTTGGTGGAAGCCCTGCACTCCGGATCACTGGCTGGTGCTGCCCTGGACGTGCTGGAGATCGAACCCCCTGGCGCCGAACTGGAGCCCCTCAAACAGGTGCCGAATTTGATCCTCACGCCCCATTTCGCCTGGACCTCCCGGCAAGCCCGGCAACGGCTCGTGGGCACCCTGGCGGCACACGTGCAGAACTATCGGCTTGGCAAGGGCCCCTTTGAGCCAAAGGGATGAGTTGGTCCCGGGGCTGGATCGCCGCCTTGCTGCTGGTTTTGAGCGTGGGCGATGGCGACACCCTCACCGTGCTGGATGGGGGCCACAAGCGGGTGGTGCGACTGGCTTGCATTGATGCCCCCGAACTCAGCCAGGGTCCTGCCGGAGCTCGGGCCAAAGCGGCCTTGCAAGCCCTGGCGCCCCCCGGCGCATCGGTGACCTTGAAAATCCAGACCATGGATCGCTATGGCCGCACCGTGGCCGAGGTGTTCCGATCAGGCGCCCCCCAGCCCATAAACCAGCTCCTGGTACGCCAGGGCCATGCCTTCGTGTATCGGAAGTACCTCCAACAGTGCGATGGCTTGGCCTACGGCGAAGCAGAACGGACCGCCCGCTCCAACCAGCTCGGTATTTGGGGGCCGGGCCTGGGCGATGGGTCCGGCCTTGGCGAGGGCTTGGTGCGCCCCTGGGATTACCGGGCCTGCAAACGCAACAAGAACTGCTTCTAGGCCTTTGGAGCCTGGTCGAGCCTGGCGGTGAAGGCGCCGAGCAGATCGGCCAGGCTCACCACAAGCCGGTAGCTGATGGCGATCGCGAGCAAGGGCGCCTCGGGCACGGCAACACCAAGCCTCAGGAGCAAGACCGCCTCAAACACCCCGAGGCCCCCCGGAGCTCCGGGCACCACCAGGCCAGCGGTCCAGGCGAAGGCAAAGCCCGCCAACCATCCGCCCCAGCCCAGGCCATAGGAGAGATCGAAGGCCTGCACACAGCAGGCAAAACCACCAAACCGCACCAACACAAACACCGCCTGGACAGCCAACAGCGGCCAGGGATAGCCCGCCAACCGCGGGCCTTCCGCCAGGGCTTCGCCCATCCCCACCGCATCCGAAAGGCCGAGCCCGGCGGCCTTGCTGCGCTCAAGGCGAACGACCAGGGGATTGAGCCAACGGGGCAAGAGCAGCAGCAGGGGCAGCACGCAAACCAACCCCAAACCCCCTTGCCAGCCCCCCAAAGGCACCAGGGCGAGGGCCGCGATGGCTGCCACCAGGGGATCCAGCAGCACGGCCAACAGGGCCATCCCCGCAGAAGCTGGTTGCTGCAAGGGAGCTTGCGGGCTACGCAGCAACGCCACCCGCTCAGCCAGATGCCAAATTCCGCCAGGCAAATACTTGCGGAGGTTGGTGGTGAGATAGGCCCCCACCAGGGCCTGGCCATGGGGCTTAAGACCGAGCCAATGGAGCACCACCCCAAGCCCAATCCCATTGGCCACCAGGCTCAACAGGCTGAAACCCACCCCCAGCAACAGCCAAAGGAAGCCCTGCAAATCCAGCCGCATTTGCAGCAGCTGCTGGCCATGGCTGAGCAGGGCTGCCAGCAGAAAGCCCGCACTTAGCAGCGTGGTCCACAGCTTGATCCCCCCGGGGAGCTGGGCCCCTTGGGCCTGCAGCCAAGCCAGCATGGTTTGGGGCCCAGCCCGCAGCTTCTGGAATCGCTTCACGGCTGCTGCCCCCCATCCAGGGCCGTCAACGCCTGCACCACGATGGTCCTCACCTGATCCAGGCCCAGATTGTGGCGGGTGGCCAGGGCGACCAGATCATCGTGTTCGGGCTTGCTGCGCCACCGTCCATCGGGCAACCGGGCCTGCTTGAGGCGCACGGATCCCAAGGGGGTGGCGATCTCCAGACTGCGGCGCGGCAACACCCAGCGCAGCTGCTGGCTTTCCCGCACCCCCAAGCTGCTGCTGTGCTGCCACCAAACCCGGCGCAGGGCTGCAGCGGCTGAAGGTTCCGCCAGCACCGTCAGCAGTTGGCCGGTACGGCCCTTCTTCATGGCAATGGGTTGGCTGAACACCTCCTTGGCGCCGGCCTCGCGCAGGGCCTGGACCAAGAAGGCCAAATCCTCAGCGGTGGCGTCATCGATCTGGGCCTGCTGCTCGAGCACGGCTTCCTGGATCTCAGGAGCCTGGGTTGCGGGCTGATGGGGAGCCGTTGCCAGGGTGAGGCGCAGCATGTTTGCCCGATCCAGCTGGCGGCTCCCCAGGCCAATTCCGATGCTTTCAGGGATATGACTTGGCGCCACCCCAAAGCGATCCGCCCAACAAACCACCAGCGCCAGCCCTGTGGGGGTGGTGAGCTCGGCCGGGGGAAAGCCCTCCGCGCTCGCCAGCTCAACCCCGCGCCGGCGGGCGATCTCCAGCACAGCGGGCGCTGGCAGGGGCAAGGGGCCATGGGCCGTGGCCACCGATCCATGGCCGCCCGGGGGGGGACTGCAGATCAGCTCGCTCACACCGAAATGGAGCAAGCCCGCACAAACCCCCACCACATCCACGAGGGCATCCACGGCGCCCACCTCATGGAAATGCACCTGCTCGGGCGTCACCCCATGGACAACCGCCTCGGCTTCCGCCAACAGGCTGAACACCTCCAGCACCTTGGCCTGAAGGGCGGCATCCAGGGGGGCCGCCAGGATTTGTTGCCGCAGATCCCCCCAATGGCGATGGGGAGGGGAGACCTCTCGAAGCTCCACCTCGAGGTGCAGCCCCCGCAGACCCGCACTCCGGCGCTCGTCCACCACTAGCCGATAGGCCTGGGCCAACCCCAGGGCCGCAAGGGGGGTATCGATCACCTCTTGGGGCAGGCCCAGATCGAGCAAGGCTGCCAACACCATGTTGCCCGCCAGGCCGGTGGGGCAATCGATCAGGGCCAGCTGGCTCATGGCTTTGGGGGGCTCATCGCCCTAGCCGGGGAGCGTCCTGCAGCAACCGCTCCGCCTCGGCCTCCAGCTCGATCTGGCGCTGTTTGAGCAGCGTGTCCACTTCCCGGCGGGCCCGGCGTTGCTCCCGCTGGGCCATGGCCACATCAAATCCCGAAAGGCCCCACAACCGGCCCAACAGGGCTCGATCGTCGACGCCCCCCACACTCTCGCCGTAGATCAGCTGCTCAGCAGCCATGCCGGCCTGCAGGACCCTGCTCCACCGGCGCAGGTCTTCCTCGGCGAGTTTGGCGTGGGCCGGTGCCTCGAGGGCCGTGCTGCCATTGGTGTTCAGCCCCGCCCTCAAGCAAGCCAGGCTTCCCACCAACACCGGGCCTGTGGCCATGTTTTCGTGGCCCGCGATCAGGACATGGCCAGCCTCATGGATGGCAATGCGGCGCAGGCGGGCCTCTCCGCCTGGAAGCGCTTCCGCCAAAACATGGCCCCCCCGGCCCCCAAAACTGGCCGAATCCAGGGTCAAAGCCCCGAGGGATAGGGCCACAGCCAGCACAATCCAGGCCGGGGAGACTCCAAGCAGCGGGCCCACGATGGCGAGCAGGCTCACCACCAACACCGCCAGTCCTGCCCCCAGCGGCTGCTTCAACGGGAGGGGCGACTGACCGGACTGGGCCGGGCAGCGGCGGCATGGCCAGGGTTGCTGTTAGCACCATCTCGACCAGAACCGCCATCGCGACCAGATTTGGCCTCCCGAGCGGGCTTGGCATCGCGGCGGCCCTTGCCTCCGCGGGTACCGCGCTGGGCAACCGGACCGATCACCTCAAAGGACTCGAGCTGAAGGTGCTGGCCCTGGCGGCGCAGGTTGAGGGCGACGAAATGGCGCAGATGCTCGAGGGGAACCTCGCCCTTGAGCTGGAGCTTGAAGGGCACGGGCCGGCTGCCATCGGGGCGAGGCTGCTGCCGCACTTTGACCACCAAATCTCCGGTCTCTGGCCGGGTGTAAATCAGCTCACCCCGCACGGAGACATAGTCGTCGCCCTCGGGCAATTGATCGCTGGCTTCAGCCTTCTCTCCAGTGGGTTCGCCTTCAGCAGGCTCCCCGCTGGGTTCGGCTTCGGCCAGGGTGCTGGGCTCCCAGACCCCCACCATTTGGAGGTGAAGCCCTTCCTCTTCCTTGGACCGGGGATAAACCACCCACAGATGGGGCTCCTCCAGGTTGAGGTGGCGGCGCATCAAGGTAAGCAAGCGCCCTAAGACCACAGCTTCAATCTCAACCCCATCGCCAGTGCGAATCAGCCCTCGGGTGAGTTGCTCGGGATCGGATGGCACATAAACCCCACGCACCACGCCAATGGCCCGGTACTGCATCGGCTCGGTGACCGGTGAAATCGGATGGTGACGCATGGAACCGAGTGTAGGCGCCCCAATGGCAGTGGTAGCCGGGGCAAACTGGGTACCCATAGCCATGGGCCTCGCCAATGCCGCTTGCCCTTTCCCGCCCCAAGCTCTGGATTGGCCTGGCCGTGGCCAGCCTGGGCGGGGCCTGCTTGGCCGGGGGGTGGTGGCTGGGGCATCTGCAAAGCGGTGGCCTGACCACCGATCCCAAGCAACGGGCCCTGGAAGGCCAGCTCGAAGGCCTGCAGCAACGCTCCGCCCAGGGAGGGGCCTCGGCGGCTGAGGAGCAACGGCTGCTGGAGCTGCTGATCGCCCTCAACCGCAAGGAGGAAGCCCTCAGCCTCTCGGAGCGCCTGGCCGATCAACAACCCGAGCGACCGGCCCTGCGCCTGGTGCTCGCGGAATTGCGACGGGACCAAAACGATCGCAGCGGGGCTGAACGGGAGGTGCGCCAACTGCTCAACCAAAACCCCAACAACATCGAAGCCCTGCAACTGATGGCCCTGTTGCAAGTGGAGAGCGGCAGAGGGGCCCTGGCCGTGAGCCAACTGCAGGCGGCCTTCGAGCAAGCCAGCAAACCTGCCCTCAAGCCAGAGGCACTCGACATCGGCCTTTTGCTGGCGAATGTGCTCCAGCGCCAGGGCCAAGTAGGCCAAGCCGAAGCCCTGCTCATCCGGCTAACTACCGCCTTCCCCAAGGACCAAACTCCAATCTTGGCGAGGGCCCTCCTGCTGCAGGAACGCCGAGACACCAAAGGGGCCCAAGCGGCCCTAGCCCAGGCCAAAACCCTCAAGCCCGGCAAGCAGGATCCCCGGCTTGATGCCATTGCAGCCGCTTGGGGCCTGGAAACGCTTAGGGACCCTTCACCTGGGGGGAACCGGTCTTCAATGCAGGGGCCGGGGAAGCATCCATACCCTTGAGGGCAGCGTCAACGGCATCGGAGGGGGAGGTGGCGTCATCCATGGCACTGGATTTACGCAACTTGTTCATCAGCTCGATCGGGTTGGCTGTGTTGAAGATCGAGCCACCATCCTGTTTTCCCGTGCCGTAATCCAATTCTTTTTGGAGTTGGGGGCTCCCAGCACTTTGCGCAACCCAATCCGCCTGCTGGGCTTTAGCAGGGGTCGGGGCAGTGCCCCGATCCAGCGCCATAACCCCCAACGCCATAACCCCGAACCATCGAAGCGTCCTAAGGAATTGGCGCGAAGCCATCGCCATCACGAGAGCGGGTCTACCTGACAACCGATGCTAGGGGCCATTGAGACAAGCGGACCTGGGGCCCATGCGCATCGCCACCTGGAACGTGAATTCGGTTCGCACCCGCCTCGATCAAGTGGTGGCCTGGCTGCAGCAGGAGCGTCCCGAGGTGCTCTGCCTGCAGGAAACCAAGGTGACCGATGAACTCTTTCCTCGCGCGGCCTTTGAAGCCTTGGGTTATCAGGTGGCCATCAGTGGGCAAAAGGCCTACAACGGCGTCGCCATGCTCAGCCTGCTGCCGCTGGACGACGTGCAGATCGGCTTTGAGGCCCTGCTTCCAAGCGACCCAGAAGCCCCAGGTTTAAGCGAGCAAAAGCGAGTGATCAGTGCCCTGGTGGATGGGGTGCGGGTGCTCAATCTCTACGTGCCCAACGGTTCCGCTTTGAGCTCAGATAAATACGCCTACAAGCTCACCTGGCTGGCCTGCCTCCAGCGCTATCTCGCTGTGCAGGAGAACCAGGGCGATCCCCTTTGCATGGTGGGCGACTTCAACATTGGTCCCGAAGCCCGGGACCTACCCGATCCCAAGCGCCAAACCGGCGGGATCATGGCGAGTCAGGCCGAAAGGGAGGCCCTGAAACTGGTGCTGGGTGATCGGCTCAGCGATGTATTCCGGGTGTTTGAAAGCGATGCCGGCCACTGGAGCTGGTGGGACTACCGCTCCGGCGCCTGGGACCGGGACAAGGGCTGGCGGATCGACCACATCTATTTGAGCGACGACCTCCTGGGCTGTGCCACGGGCTGCCTGATCCACAAAGTCACCCGGGGCAACGACCAACCGAGCGACCACGCCCCCGTGGTGGTGAATTTGGCCTGGTCCCTGGACGACGAGAGCGACGACTTGGACGCCTAGTCCAGGGTCCCTGGCAATGGGATCACTGCCGAAAGGCCTTTGGTTGAGACCAGCATCTGATCAAAACACCATTGCCTCTTTAGGCAGCTGCACCCCTGCAACCTGGAGCTGGGTCATCCGCCTGGAGGATTCAGCGCAGGTGCGAGGGGTGGGAAAAATCTTGCCGGGATTGGCGAGGTTCCCAGGATCGAAGGCCCGGCGAACCAACTGCATGGTGGCTAAGTCGTCGGGAGTGAACATCCAATCGAGATAACAGCGCTTGTCGGAACCCACCCCGTGCTCGCCGGTAATGCTGCCTCCAGCATCCACACACAGGCGCAGAATTTCGGCACTGAGCTGCTTGACCCGCCCTTGGATTCCAGGCTGATCTAGTCGATACAGGATCAACGGGTGGAGGTTGCCATCGCCAGCGTGGAACACATTGGCAACCGGCAAGCCATGGGCCTGGCTGAGTTGATCAATGGCGGCCAGCACCTGCGGCAGGGCACTGCGGGGCACCACCCCATCCTGGAGGTAATAGCTAGGATAAAACCTGCCAAGGGCTGAGATCGCCGACTTGCGACCCTTCCAGAGCAGGGTCCGCTCGGTGGCGTCCCACGCCTGGCGAATGGTGCGGGCCCCAGCCTGGTGACAGAGCTCCATGGAGAGAGTCACGGCCGCCTCCACCTCCCTTTCCTGGCCATCCAGCTCGATCAACAGCACCGCCGCCGCATCGGCCGGATATTCCTCGACCCCAAAGAAATCGTTGACGGCCTCAATGCAAAAGCGGTCCATCATTTCCATGCCTGCGGGCAAGACACCGGCCGCCGTCACCAGCCGCACGGCGTCTCCGGCCGCCTCCATGGAGGTGAAGTCGGCCAGGAGCACGGCCACGCTCTGGGGGCTGCGCAACAGCCGCAAGGTAATGGCGGTGGCGATGCCCAGGGTGCCTTCGCTGCCGATAAACGCCCCCCTGAGATCCAGCTCCGGGGCCTCATCCAGCTCACCGCCGAGGGTCATCACGCTGCCATCGGGAAGCACCACCTCCATGGAGAGCACGTGATTACTGGTGACCCCGTATTTGAGGCAGTGCACCCCGCCGGAGTTTTCGGCGATGTTGCCGCCGATGCTGCAGGCCACCTGGCTCGAAGGATCGGGGGCGTAATAAAACCCATCCCCCGCGACGGCTCGCGTCACCCAACTATTGATCACACCGGGTTGCACGGTGATGCGGCGATTCTCGAGATCCAGCGCAAGCACC
>Ga0007796_10000363_pt1 | contig 14058 bp, 7 predicted proteins | sample CryBogmetaGMA0M_FD_60373 | JGI IMG/M metagenome (GOLD analysis project Ga0007796, IMG submission 60373) | Freshwater microbial communities from Crystal Bog, Wisconsin, USA - MA0M | ecosystem: Environmental > Aquatic > Freshwater > Lake | place: Crystal Bog, Wisconsin, USA | collected 2009-07-06 | reverse complement strand
TCCTCGGGCGGGACGGGGGCGGCCATGCCCCCTCCGGTCTCCCGGGGCTCACGGGCGCGGGGCTCGTGGCGCTCTTCGGCCTCGTGGTGGTGGGGCGCTGTTTCGGGCGGTTGGGTTCGGCCGCGGCGCTCCTCATCCTCCTCGTGCCGCTGGTGGCTGTCGTGCCGGCGGCGATCGGTCGTGGCCTGCCAGGTTCCGCCGCCGGTCGTCTCCTCTGCTCCGCGTCCTACCGGATCCTCCTGGCAGTGGTGCCGCTGGTCATCGTCTTGTGGGGGGCGAAGGCCGACTTCGACACGAGGCTGGGGCGCTTGCTCGGTGCCGCCCCAGCGGCAGCCCGGCACCGCGCGGTTTCACCCCGCCCGATTTCAGCCCGTCCGGAACTCCAGGCAGTGCCAGCCTTCGAGTTCGGTCGCGATCGGCTCGGTGGCGAGGAGCCTCCGGTAGAGCGCGGCGATGCCTGGAAGGTCGGTGGAAAGCAGGCCGCAGAGAACGATCCTCCCGCCCGGTGCGAGACGGCGACAGAGCACGTCGGCATGCGCCCGGAGCACCGGGGCGACGATGTTGGCGAGGATGAGGTCGTGGAGTGGGTTCGCGGGAAGCTCGTCAAGGGTGGCTGACACGCGAACCCGGTCGGCGACGGCATTGAGCGCCGCATTGTGGCCGATCGCCTCGTGAACGCGGCTGTCGCTCTCGACCGCCTCGACGCCCCGCGCCCCGCGAAGTGCGGCGGCGATCCCCAGGATTCCGGAGCCGGCGCCGAAGTCGAGGACACGTCCCCAGGCGCTCGGATCGCGTGGCGCCCCCCCGGCCAGCGCCGCCAAGCAGAGCCGGGTGGTGGGGTGGAGCCCGGTTCCGAATCCCGTGCCGGGATCGATGACGAGCGTTGTGTGGGCGTCCGCTGACGAGGCGTGGGCCGCGGTCTCCCAGGGGGGAAGGATTCGGCCGAAGCCGGGGACATCGATCGGCCCGTGGCTGGCGCGGAACTCGGCCTCCCAATCGTGGGTCGCCTCGCAACGGATGCAGCCGACGTCGCAGCCATCGAGTGGCGCGAGGCGCGCGGCGGCGGCGCGGGCCCCCGACTCGTCTCCAAACCAAAAAGCTGCGGTGATCGTGTCGCGGGCCGCCACCCAGTCGCGGTCGGGATCGCCCGCAGCGGCGTCGAGCACACAAGCGGTTGAGGTGATCCCGGCCGCGAAAGCCTCGTCGGCATCGAGCGAGCCCTCGTGGACGCCGCACAGGCCCGTCCCGTCGAGGACCTCCCAGACGAGAAGGAGAAAGTCGTCCCGCGACAGCGTTTCTCCCCGATCGAGGGCCACCCTGCCGGCGATCGTGACATCGACGACCCAGCAGGGGTCGGTGGGCGTTTTCATCGGGGTTTTCCGCGGTTGGATGGCCGTGACGCCCCCTCTCGAGGAGCGTAGAATGGAGGGCTCAGCCAGACGGCCTCCACGCCGCACAGGCTCGCCCGGGGGGAATGACCATGGTACGAAGCTTTCTGTGTCTGCGGGTCGTGTTCATCGCCTTCCTGGCCGCCGGGCAGTTGGGGGGGCCGCGCAGGGCATTAGCCGACCCGACGAGTCCGTCGTTTGCCTCCGATATCAAGCCGCTCCTCTCCAATCGCTGCCTCCGCTGCCACGGGCCGGACGAGTCTTCTCGGCAAGGAGGGGGCGACGGGGGCCTCCGTCTCGACACGTTTGCCGGGGCGACGGCCGATCTCGGCGGGCACGCGGCGATCGTGCCGGGGGACCCGGACTCGAGCGTCCTCATCGCCCGCATCACCTCGACCGATCCCGACACGGTCATGCCCCCTCCCGACGGCGGCGAAAGGCTCTCGCCTGCGCAGGTGGAGGCCTTCAGGGCCTGGGTGGCTGGCGGGGCGAAAGTCGAGCGGCATTGGTCGTACGTGCCGCCGGTCCGCCCGGAGGTGCCGCTGAGCGCCGCCGCCGTGCGCAACCCGATCGACGCCTTCGTGCTGGCGAGGCTGGAGCGAGAGGGGCTCGCGCTCCAGCCCGAGGCCGAGCGGGCGGTGCTCGCGCGCCGCCTTGCCCTCGATCTGGTCGGCCTGCCGCCGACCCCGGAGGAGGTCGATGCCTTCGTCGCCGATCCCGCCCCGGATGCCTACGAGCGCTACGTCGACCGGCTGCTGGCCCACGACGGCTACGGCGAGCACCAGGCCCGGCAGTGGCTCGACCTCGCCCGCTATGCCGACAGCGCCGGCTACGCCGACGATCCGCCGCGCTCCATCTGGGGTTTCCGCGACTGGGTCATCCGGGCTTTCGACGCCAACATGCCCTTCGATCGTTTCACGACGCTCCAATTGGCCGGCGATCTCCTTCCGGGAGCCGGCCCTGACGAGCGGATGGCGACGGCCTTCCACCGCAACACGATGACCAACACCGAGGGGGGAACGATCGACGAGGAGTTCCGCAACGTCGCCGTCGTCGACCGGGTGAACACGACCTTTGGCACGTGGATGGGGACGACGATCGCGTGCGCCCAGTGCCACAGCCACAAATACGACCCGATCACGCAGGAAGATTTCTTCCGGATCTACGCGGTCTTCAACAACACCGCCGATGCCGACCGCGGCGACGACACGCCGCTGCTCGAGTTTTTCACGCCGGCGCAGGAGGCGGATCGGACGCGGATCGCGGCCGCGATTGCCGACACCGAGCAGGTGCTCGCCACCGACACTCCCGGGATCGTCGCCGCCGGTGAGGCTTGGGATCAGGCGTTCCCTCGGGCCATCGGTTGGACAACGGCCCTGCCGACGGCCGCTTCGGCAGCAGCGTTCCCGGCGGCAGAATCGGCGGCCCCGGCCGCATCGATCGATGCCGACGGGACGGTCCATCTCCCCGCGGTCGGCCCGCGTGGTGTAGCGCGGATCGAGCTTCCGGAAGCGGTTCCTGACGGGGGGATGCTCGCAGCGATTCAGCTCGAGTTCCCTGGCGACGCAACGCTGCCGGGAGGATCGTCGGGGCATGCCGGCAATTTTGTCCTCACCGGGATCGGCGCGAGGATCGAGCCTGTCGATGTGGCGGCGGCACCGCGGGGAAGGTTTGTGCGCATCGAGCTCCCCGGCAACGAGAAGATTCTTTCGCTGGCCGAGGTGGAGGCCTTCCGCAATGGCGAGAACATTGCCCGTGGCAAGCCGGCGACGCAGGCATCGACAACGCTCGATGCCCTGGCAAGTCGGGCCGTTGATGGCGTCACCGAAGGAGGATTCTTCGTCGCCAACTCCGTCACCCACTCCGCCACGCAGGCCGATCCGTGGTGGGAGGTCGATCTCGGTGCCGAGGAGCCCGTCGATCGGATCGTCGTTTGGAACCGGACCGATGGTGGCGTCGGCACGCGCCTCGCGGGAGCGCGGGTGATCCTCCTCGACACCAACCGGCAGCCGGTCTGGCAGACAGTTCTCGAAACGGCTCCGGAGACGAGCGTGGCTCTCGGGCCGGCGGCGGGGCGTGAGGTGCCGCTGGCGGTGGCATTCGCGAGCCGTTCGCAGGAGGGATTCCCCGCAGCGAAGGTGCTTGCTGCAGCGGATGAGAAGAAGGAACTCGACGGCGGCTGGGCGCCGGGCGGGGCTGCCCCGGTGACGCTCGTCGTGGCCCCAGCGGAGCCGGTGGCGGTAAAGCCGGGGGAGCGGCTCGTCCTCGCCCTTCGCGCCCGTTCTAAGCATGACAACCACACGATCGGCGTCGTTCGCGTCGCGGTTTCCTCAGAGCCACGCGTCAAGGAGTGGGCAGGGGTGCCTGCCGACGTGATCGCGATACTCGTCAAGCCTGCGTCCGAGCGGAGCGACGCCGAGAAGGCCCGGCTCGCCGACCACCACCGCCGCGTTGTCGCCACCGAGACGGCTCCTGCCCGCGAGCGGATGGCGGTGCTTTCCGGAGAGCTTGCCGCCATCAAGCCGGCGAAGGTGCCGGTCATGGAAGAGCTTGCCGCCGACAAGCGCCGGGTGACGAAGCTCCAGCATCGGGGCAACTGGCAGGATCTCGGGGCCGAGGTTACGGAAGGGGTTCCGGAAGCGTTTCAGTTGCCGGTGGCGCCATCCGAGGGGGGTCGAATCGATCGGCTGGCGCTGGCGAAGTGGCTCGTCGATCCCGCCAATCCGCTCACGGCACGGGTGACGGTGAATCGGCTCTGGGAGCGGCTCTTCGGGACGGGCCTGGTGTCGACGAGCGAGGAGTTCGGCAGTCAGGGAGATCTGCCGAGCGATCCACATCTCCTCGATTGGCTCGCCGTCGAACTGGTGTCCCGTGGCTGGGACACGAAGGCTATCCTCCGCGAGATCGTCACCAGCGCCACCTACCGGCAGACCTCGAAGGCCGATCCGGCGGTCGTCGCCCGCGATCCCGACAACCGACTTCTGGCCCGCGGCCCGCGCGTCCGACTCTCCGCTGAAGTGATCCGCGATCAGGCCCTCGCGGCCGCGGGTCTCCTATCACGGAAGAAGGGGGGGCCGAGCGTCAATCCGCCGCAGCCCAACCTCGGGCTCTCGGCGGCCTTCGGCGGCGGCATCGACTGGCAGACGAGCCAGGGGGAGGATCGCTGGCGGCGGGGGATCTACACGACCTGGCGGCGGAGCAATCCCTATCCCTCCATGGCCGCTTTCGACGCCCCCAACCGCGAGGTCTGTACCATCCGCCGCCCGCGGACAAACACGCCGCTCCAGGCGCTCGTCACCCTCAACGATCCGGTTTATGTCGAAGCGGCCCAGAGCCTGGCCCGACGGATGGTGACGGAGGGGGGCTCGACCGATGCCGAGCGGGTGATCCGCGGCTTCCGGCTCGTGCTCGCCCGGCAGCCGTCCCCGGTCGAAATCGATCGGCTCGTCCGGCTCCATGCCGAGGCGCTCGTCGATTACCGGCAGGCGCCGGAGGAGGCGCGGAAGCTGGCCACCGAGCCACTCGGCCCCCCCCCTGCCGACCTCGCCGATCTCGCCGATCTGGCGGCGTGGACGGTGGTGGCCAATGTGATGCTCAATCTCGACGAATCGTTCATGTGCCCGTGAGCTGAGGAACCTGCCCCATGGATCCGATCTTCGAACAGAAGTCTCTCGCCACCCGCCGTCACCTTCTCGGTGGCATGGGAGGGGGCATCGGTGGACTGGCCCTCGAGGCGCTCCTCGGCCGCGCGGCGCCGTTCGTCCGCGAGGCGCGGGGCGTCGAGAGTGAGGCGAACCACGGCCACGACCTGCCCGCCGATCCGCTCGCGCCGCGCGTTCCCCACTTCACGCCGAAGGCGAAGCGGATGATCGTCATCCACCTCACCGGCTCGCCTCCCCACCTCGATCTCTACGATCACAAGCCGGAGCTCTTGAAGCATTCCGGCGAGGATTGCCCTGCCGACACGATCAAGGGGAAGACGTTCGCCTTCACCAGCGGCACGCCGAAGCTCATGGGAACGCCGCGGAGCTGGAAGCGGTGTGGGGAGAGCGGCATGGAGCTCTCCGACGCGCTCCCCAATCTCCAGCGCGTGGCCGATCGACTCTGCCTCGTGCGGAGCATGCACACCGACCAATTCAATCACGCCCCGGCGGAGCTCCTCCTCTACACCGGCGCCGCCCGCTCCGGTCGCCCGAGCCTGGGGAGCTGGGTGACCTATGGCCTGGGGAGCGAAAACCAGAATCTCCCTGGCTTCGTCGTCCTCATCTCGTCGGGCGTGCAGCCCAACGGTGGCACGAGCAGCTTCGGATCGGGATTCCTTCCGAGCGTCTATCAGGGCGTGCAGTGCCGCTCGCAGGGGGATCCGGTGCTCTACGTTTCCGATCCGCCCGGGATGGACCGGAAGACTCGGCGCCAGAGCCTCGATGCCCTCAAGGATCTCAACGAACTGCAGGCACGCGAGCTCGGCAACGCCGAGACGCTCACCCGCATCGCGCAGTACGAGCTCGCCTATCGGATGCAGACGAGCGTGCCGGAGGTGATGGATATCTCCCGCGAACCGGCGAACGTCCTCGAGGCCTACGGCGCGAAGCCCGGCCAGGCGAGCCTTGCCAACAATTGCCTCCTCGCCCGGCGGCTCGTCGAGCAAGGGGTGCGGTTTGTCCATCTCTTCGACTGGGGCTGGGACTTCCATGGCACCGGCCCCGGCGAGGACATCCGCGACGGATTGACCAAGAAAGCGGCGACGTTCGACAAGCCGGCCGCGGCGCTCATCGAGGATCTCGAGGCCCGCGGGCTCCTCGAGGACACGCTCATCCTCTGCACCGGCGAGTTCGGCCGGACGCCGTTCCGCGAGGGGCGTACCGCCGGGGGCGACGTGCTCGGCCGCGATCACTTCCCCGATTGCTACTCAATCTGGATGTGTGGCGGCGGCACGAAGCCGGGATTTGTCCATGGGGCGAGCGACGATCTCGGCTTCAAGCCGGCGGTCGACCCGGTCCACGTCCACGATCTCCAGGCGACCATCATGCACCTCCTCGGCTTCGACCACACGAAGCTCACCTGGCGGTTCCAAGGGCGCGACTTCCGCCTCACTGACGTCCATGGCACGGTCGTCCGGTCGCTCCTGTCGTGAGGGGAGTGGCTTGAAACGCACCGCACCCTCCAAGCCAGCCTTCAGCGCAGCTCTTCTTCGGTCGGGACCGGCCGGCGGCCACGGAGGCGAAAACGGGCCAGGGCGATCAGGCCGGGGATCACGAGCAGCCAGCCACCGCCGTTGAGGCAATCCTGGACCGGCAGGGGGAGGTGGCTCGTGACGGGATCGAGGAGGTCGTAGGCCGGCAGAAGGCGGTCGTTGACCCGCTTCCAGCGCCCCCAAAAGCGGCGGAGGACGGGGCCTTCATCGGCGCCCAGCTTCTCGATCTTCTGCTGGAGGCCGGGGAGGCCCTCGGGGGCGGCCGCAGCGGCAGCGGCCCGGCGATTGGCCGCGGCAACCCTCCTCGGCACCTTCCCGTCGACTCCCTTATCGACGCCGACGAAGAAGCTGAACACGAGCGAGAGCATCGCCATCGCGAAGATGTTGAGAAACAACTGGCTCAGGAAGACGAGCATCCCGACCCGGAAGTGGATCTTCCAGAGCAGCACCTGGACGGTCCCACCGGCGCAGAGGGCGAAGAGGACGGGGAGATAGCGGATCATCGGCACGTAGCCGAGGACATGCCACTTCAGCCCCATCGGTTCGCGGAGCCAGGTCAGATAGGTGTAGTTGGGGGGGAAGGCGATGCCGAGGCGGGGATCCTGCATGAGCCGGGCGAAGCCGTAGCCGGAGAGATCGTACACGAAGAAGACGGTGAGCCAGATCGCAAACATGGTCTTCACGGCAGCGAGGATCGTCCCCGGCCCTTCCTCCGTCCAGAAGGCGGTGGTGCGCATGAGGATGAAGACGGCGATCGGGAGCATGAGCAGCCAGAAGAGGATCGGCAGGAGTGTCGTGTGTTCGATCGACTGGATCATGCCGCACCTCGTGCCGGGGGAGTCTGGAAGCTTGGTGGCGGTTAGGGAGCGTCAGGTGACGAGCCCGCCGCTCGTGTCGAGCGTGGTCATGCCGCGGAGGGCGAGGGCCACTGCGTCGGGATTCGTCGAGAGGCGGAGGGCCTCGGTGCCGGTGATCTGGCCGGTGTGGTAGAGCTCGGTGAGATGTTGGTCGAAGAGCTGCATGCCGTTGTCGCGGTTGGCGATCGCCTGCGGGAGGCTCGTGATCCGCCCCTCGAGGATCGCCTTGCTCACCACGGCAGTGTTCCGCATGATCTCGACGACCGGGATCCGCCCCTTCTCCTTCTGCTTGTGGGTCGCCAGCCGCTGGCTGACGACGGCGACAAGATTCGTCGCCAGCTCCGTGAGCAAAAGCGCGCGCTCGTCAGGGGGGAACATGGCCACGATCCGCTGCATGGTGAACGAGGCGTTGGTGGTGTGGACGGTGCTGAAGACAATGTGGCCGGTGTCGGCCGCCTGGAGGGCCGTCCGCATCGTCTCGGCATCGCGGAGCTCGCCGACGAGGATCACGTCCGGATCCTGGCGGAGGACGCGGCGGAGGGAGTCGGTGAAGCTCGGCGTGTCGCGGCCGAGCTCGCGCTGGGCGACGAGGCTCTTCTGGGATTCGTGAAAGAACTCGATCGGATCCTCGATCGTGATGATGCGGAGGCGGCGGGTGCGGTTGAGGTGGTCGACCATCGCCGCCAGTGTCGTGCTCTTGCCGCTGCCGGTTGTCCCGGTGACGAGCACCAGCCCGCGTGGCTCCTCGGCAATCTCGTGGAGGACCGGCGGCAGGGAGAGGTCGGCAAAGGTCTTGACCCGCGGCGGGATCGTGCGGGCGACGAAGGCAAGGGTGTCCCTCTCGTAGAAGGCGTTGATGCGGAAGCGGGCGAGGTCGGGGATCGCGTAGGCGAAATCGCAACTCCGATCGCGCTCGAGCCGATCGAGGTGGGCCTCGGTGGCGACCTCGGCGATCAGCCCGCGGACGTCCTCGGCGGTCACCGGCGGGGCATTGAAGGGGACCATCGTGCCATCGACACGGACCGTCGGCGGGCTCCCGGCCTGGACATGGAGATCGCTGGCCTTGAATTGGACGCTCGCTCTCAACAACCGCTGCATGTCCATCGCTCAATCGCTCCAGGAGAGAGGGCCATCATGGCAGAGAAAAGCGGACCAAGAGAGCCTTCAGCCCTGATTCGTGGTCGATGACGCAGCGCTCCGGGAGCGCCACCAAGCTTCCGCCCGGGGGGCATCCCAGTCCCCGGCGCAGGCACAGGTGGCCAGCGCCGCGGCCACCGCGTGCGCGTCGGGATAGCGGTCGAGCGGACGCTTGGCGAGGCAGCGGCGGATGACGGCTTCGACGTCGGCCGGAACGTCGGCGCCGCGGTCGCTCAGCGGCGGCAGGGGCGCTTCGAGGTGGGCCCGGAGGGCGTCGGCCGCGGTGGCGCGGGGGAAGGGAGGAGCCCCCGTCACCATGAAGTGGAGGAGGGAGCCGAGGGCGTAGAGATCGGCCCGGCCGTCGATCGGCGCGCCGGCGACGGCCTGCTCCGGGGCCACGTATTCCGGCGTGCCGGCGATCCCACCGTCGGCCGCCGGGGCCCGATCAGCGGCGGCCGCAGGGCCGCCGACGGAACCGAAGTCGAGGAGCTTCGCCACGTCGCCGGCGCCGGTGAGGCAGGAGGCGAAGACGTTCGCCGGGCTAACGTCGCGGTGGATGAATCCGGCCCGGTCGAGCTCGGCGAGGGCCGCGCACACCTGACGGCCGAGATAGACCGCTCGGGCTGCCGGGAGCGGCCCACCGTCGCGGACGAGATCGGCGACCGACAGGCCGGGGAGATATTCCATGGCAAAAAACGGCGTGCCGTCGGCCGTGTGGCCGCCATCGAAAATGGCGCTGAGGTTCGGATGGGAAAGCGTGGCCGCGGCCCGCATCTCGCGCTCGAAGCGGTCGGCAGTTTCGGTGCCCCCGCGGCGAAGCAGCTTGAGGGCACAGGGGCGCTCGAGCACCTCGTGCTCCGCGAGATAGACATCCCCCGTGCCACCGGCGGCGAGCTTGCGGAGGAGCCGGTAGGGGCCGATGCGACCGGGGCCGTCGTCACTGCCGCGCGGGCTTTGGAGCAGCCAGGCGGCGAGGGTCGCGATGGCCCCCCCCATGATGAGAAAAAGGGCATTGGCCATTACGATCTGGTGGTTGGCCAGATCGTCCCTCACGAGCTGGAGGGTATCGGCGTGATGGAGAACCATGCCGTGGCAGAGGATCAGCGCAGCTGCGATCGTCATCGCGCCCCGGGCTGCCTCTGCGGGGGTGCGGGGGATGATGACGCCGTAACAGATCATGAGGAAGAGCGCGCGGATCACGCCGTTCTTTTGGACGGCGACGGCGTCGACGAGGTCGCGGCGATCGATGAGGTCGACGGCGGAGAGATACTGGGCGGTGAGGAGGACGAGCATCTCGAAGCCGAACAGCATCCCTTCCGCAAAACGCACCTGGCGGCGGGAGAGTGCCAGCCGCGAGCGGAGGAGGGCGAAGGTGAGGGCAGCGAAGCCGGCTCGCACCACGAGCGACCAGATCGGCGTGTCGGAACTGGCGGCCGGGCCGCTCGTCGGGCCGAGCAGCTTCGCGACGACGAAAACGAGGTGGAAGAGCGCGAGGAAAGCGGCCACGGCGGCCAAGCGAGATCGATGACGATTCATCGCGGGGCCGAGCTCGTCGGGCCCCGCGCCGAGGTCGACGACGTCGTCGTCAGGCGGCGATTCGCCGCGGTCCAGTTCGCCGTTCATCGATCGCATCGCGCTGTCCTTCCTTCGGAGCTGGAGGCACCGAGCTGGAGCCTCCGGCACCCGAGCCCTCATGAGCCCTGCCCGGGAGCAGGCTGACCGCCACTGGTCGGTGATGCCGCTTCGGGGGGGGCTCCTTCTCGGAGCCACGATCGGGCTGTTTTGAGTTTTTCTTCCATCTGCCCTCTCCTGCCGCCGAGGCGTTCCTCGAGATCCCCCACGACCCGTTCCGCCGTCACGACAACCGATGTTTCCTGGTCGTTTCCGCCGCTCAGCCAAGGCACGAACAGGTAGGCGATGCCAACGAACGCGAGGGTCATCAACGGGATCCGCATCCGGTTGACCGTGTCGCGATAGCGCCGCCAGTCAGTCCAGAGGTAGTAGAGGGTCACTGGCGGCAGAAGGAACAGTGCGCCGCGGAGCGGGTCTTTCCGGAACGACAGGTTGACGAGGCTGGCGACATCCCCGGCGAGGCCGACGAGGTTCAGCCCGATGATCCCTCTGACGCCCCACATGGCGAGGGAGTGCTGGCCGATCATGCCGCTGGCGACCGAGAGGATGAGGAGGATCAGCGACACCGTGTAGCTCGTCTCGCTGATCCAGGTCGTGGCGTTGACCAAGAGGCTGAAGCAGGCTCGGTAGGCCTTCAGCCACGGTGTCGGCTCCGCGCGGCTCGGGCGGGCGGCCACGGGGACGGGGGAGCGAACGACGACCATCTCGGAGTCGTCATTTCCCCATCCTGGCACCTCGAGCGTCGGCTCGTGGATCGGCGTGACGGGGCGGAGTTGGTAGTCGCCGGCCACGGGCCTCGCAGCGGGCGGGGCTGCGGCCGGGAGCTTTTTCTTCGGTGCGGTCGCAGGTGTCACTTTCGCCGTCGCCGTACCTTCCGGAACGGTGACCCTCCGCCCGCAGGAGCGGCAGCGGCCGACTCGGCCGGCAAGGGCCGCGTCGACCACGAGTTGGTTCCCACAGTGCTGGCAGGCGAAGGCGATCTTCACACTCAAACCCTCAGGGACATCCCGACAAACCTGAAGGACACCCCAACAAACCGGGGCTGCGTGGCGAGGGCTCAATTGCCGCGGGCGGTGAGAAGGAATGCCATCGCGGTCCGGTGAGTCCTTCGACATGGAGGCCGGCGCCGTCGGCCGGCGTGGGAAAGGATTCCGTCTTCGAGCCTCCCCAAACTTTTCCAAAGTGTCGTCGAGGGGGGGGGAATGTCAAGGCAAGCCCTCTCCGGCGCGACATGGGGAAAAGGGTCGGGATACTCTGTTGGGCGCGTCCCGTCGTGCTTCGATTCCGCTCCAGCGACCGATCCCATGCCCCTCCTCATGCCTGTTCTCCGTTCCGCAGCCATCGGTCTCGCCCTGCTCTTCGGAGCCTACCGCGCGTCGGCTGCCGATCCGCCGCCGGTGGTCGTTGCCGATTTCACCACCCCCGCGCACGGCTGGCATGCCAACGGCTCGATCGGCGGGCTCGACGGCGGGGCGGATGGGCTGTCGATGATCTGCCGCGGTGAGGATCCCTATCTCGTTGGGCCGGTCGTCGACGTTCCCCTCCCTTCCGGTGCGCGGAAGCTGCTCCTCGAACTCGAAGGCACCGCGGCGGGGGATATTCGTTGTTACGCGGCGGCCGAAGGAAAGGATTTCACCGAAGTGGGGGCGGTGAACCTTGTCGCCGACGGCACAGACAGATTTCGGGGGGTGATCCCCGCGCTCGGCGAGCGGATCCGTTTCCGGCTCGATCCTCCCGACGGCGCCGGCCCTGTCCGCCTCCGTCGGCTCGTCGCCACGCCTCTGATCCCGCTCGCCCCGGCCGCGCCCGCCGGCAAGCCAGCGCCGATTGCCATCCCGGACGATGCCCCGGTGGTGAAGCAGGGAGCGGTGAGCGTGGCCCACGACCCCCGCCGTTGGAACGCGCTGTCGATCTCGATCGGTGGCCGGCGGATGGCCGACAGCAATCCCGCCGAAGTGTTCTCCTGTCGGAGGGAGGATCAGGGGATCCCGGTTGACCCTGGCGCTGGGAGCCTCGAGTCAAAGGTGACCTCCGCGGGGATCGAGATCGTGGCCTCCGTGCGCGAGGCGGGCGCCGGGGCTGACGCCGCCACGTGGCGTTTCACCCGGAAGCTCTCCGCGGCCGAGCGCGGCGTGAACATCGAGACGAGCGTCGAGGTCGACCGGCCGCGCGCGCTCATCCATCTGCCATGGCTCACGCTCTTTGCCGGTCGGGGGACGTTTGGGGCAGGCAAGTCGCAGGCGCTCCTGCCAGGGGTCGAATACCTCGATGACGAGCCCTCCTCGAACGAGAAAGAGATCCGGGGGCCAGCCGCCGGGCGGCAGCTCGTCGATCCGGCCAAAGTCTGCTTTCCAGCGATGGTCGTCGTTGCCGACGGCCGGTGGCTGGCGGTTGACTGGGAAGCCGGGGCGGTGCCGGTCTCCCCTCTCTTTGATTCCCCCGATCGAATGTTCGATTCCGGCGGCCACGTTCTTGGCCTCTGGTCGCCGGCGGCAGGGGCCTTCGAGCCGTTGCCGGCGCGCTTCGAAGGGGAACGAGATGTCTACCGTGGCGTGATGCTCGAGCCGGGCAAGCCGATGCGGCAGATCGCTACGATCCGCGGGGGAGATGGCGACACGGTCCTTCCCGCGGTGGCCGAGCGGGTGCGGATCGACGGCCTGCCGTCGCTTCCCACGATCGATTCCGCGGCGCGGAGCGACGACGGTCTGCAGGCTGCCTGCCGGCTCCTCGCCCACGGCTGGCTCGATTCGGCCGCCCGCGATGGCACGACCTGGCGCCACGCCGTCTGGCAGGGGCGCTTCGCGGCGCAGCCCGCCGCCGATGCGCCGGCCTGCCTGCTCTGGCTCGCCGCGCATGTCGGCGATGCGGCGCTTGCCGCGCGGCTCCGTGTCACGGCGCGCGAGGCGCTCGAATCACTGCCGGCGGCAGCGACCGACGGCATCGGTCATCTCGCGCGGCCGGCGCTGCCGCTTCTGCTCCGCCCCACGGTGGCCGATGACGCCGCCGTCGGCGAGGCGCTCACGGCCGCGGCGGCGCGGGCTAGGAAGATCGCCGCCAAGCTGACGGCGGCGGGGGGGAGGGATCGCTACGTGGCCGGCCCGACCGACTACGCGGCAACCCTCGGGGCTGACCACTGCAACGGCTTCACGGCGCTGCGGGCCGAGGCGATGCTCGAAGGGGCTGTTCTCTGCGGCGAAGAAGCGGCGATCGGTGCGGCCCTGGCTGCGCTCGATGCCGTGACGGTGGCCCATCCGGCCGGTGAAGTGCCCCGTGGAGCGCAGCCCTGGGAGATGCCGCTCCACACGCCCGACATCCTCGCCTCGGCCCGGCTGATGCGCATGCACCTCCTCGGCCACCTCCTCGATGGCAACCCGGCCCGGCTCGAACAGGCGCGCCTGTGGGCTTGGTCGGGCGTGCCGTTTGTCTATCTCCGCGATCCGCTTCCCGGGCCGGTGGGGCGCTATGCCACGATCGGCGTCCTCGGGGCCACCGATTGGGTGGCGCCAGTGTGGATCGGTCAGCCGGTGCAGTGGTGCGGGCTTGTCTATGCCGGGGCCCTCCACGACCTCGCCCGTGTCTCCCCTGAAGCGTCGGAGCCATGGGGGACGCTGGCCCGTGGGATCACGCGTGCCGGACTCCAGATGACGTTTCCGATCGACGACGCTGCCGATCGCGGAGGCTTGCTCCCTGACTACTGGCTGTTCGGATCGGGCCGCGGTGATGGGCCGGCGATCAACCCCGGCACGGTCCAGGCGACGCTCGCCGAGGCGTTCGAGGCCACGCCGCTGGTGACGGCAACGCGAATCACCCGGAGCCCGTCGGATTCAAGCGGCCACGTCCTCCATCTTCC
>Ga0007796_10000360_pt1 | contig 14101 bp, 10 predicted proteins | sample CryBogmetaGMA0M_FD_60373 | JGI IMG/M metagenome (GOLD analysis project Ga0007796, IMG submission 60373) | Freshwater microbial communities from Crystal Bog, Wisconsin, USA - MA0M | ecosystem: Environmental > Aquatic > Freshwater > Lake | place: Crystal Bog, Wisconsin, USA | collected 2009-07-06 | reverse complement strand
AGCCCAAAGCGAGCAAGGACCGACGTGTCGGTCAGCCGATCGAAGAGGAAGAGCGCGAGCCAGGCGACGAGGACGCCGAACAGGGCGATGCAGATCGCCTCGACCCCCTTCACTCTCCGGACGGCGGCACGGAAATCGTCGAGCTGCCGCCGCAGCGCCACAGGGAGCGCAAGGGGGGCCTCGTTCCCGGGAGCGGTCAGCTGCGGATCGATCTTTTGGCGCTCGGCACTCACGGCTTGTTCCCCGCTCGAGAGTCCACGTTCTTCATCCTACCGTTCTCCCTCGCCGACGGGCCCGCCGCGGGCCAGCGATCGCTCGATCCGGCCGCTACACGAGCCCCTGCCACTTGCGCCCCACCCAGAACAGCCCGAGGAGCCCGACGAGCGTGGCGAGGGTGAGCGGATGGGCCCAGAGTCTCTCCCGGCGGAGATCGGGGGGATTCTCGGGGAGCTTCCCCAGCGTCAGGAGGAGCTCGGCAAGATCGGCGGGGCTCGTCACCGAGCCCTGCGTGAGCCGGGCGATCTCCTCGAGAACCTCCGGACGGGCCCGGGCGCCGATCTCCTCGCCGGCGGACCCCTGGACAAACACCGCCGCCTCGAGCCGGTCGCCGGTTTCGACGCAGGCAAGCACCACGCCATGGCTCCCCGGCTCGCGCGGCGTCCAGCTCCCCGAAAACACCCCCCACGCCCCCTGCTCTCCCGGCGCCGCCAGCCGGATGGTCTCGGTGGCGCCGGAGGGGGCCGCGACGGTCACAGTGACCGTTCCCGACTGGAGCGGCTCGCCGACCGCGTCGCCGACGTTGGCGTCGAGCGTCACGACTTGACCGGTCTGGGGCTGCTCGGGGGTATAGAGGAGCCGCATCCGCTCCCCCTTGGCCATCGAGCGCCGGTAGGCCATCCAGCGCACCACCTGCCCCCAGAAGCGGTAGTGGTATTTGTCCTCGACCCCCTTGCGCCACCGCCAGGCGCCATCGGTGGCCATAAAGAGGACTTTTCCAGCCCCGAACGAGCGGGTGACGAGGAGGGGAATCCGCCCCGACTCGTTGGCCACGTCGTCGTGGACGGCGAGGACCTCGCTGCCAGCCTTGGCCCGGGAGACGGGGCCATACCACTGAAAACCGGGGAGCGACTCCCACACGGTCGCATTCTCGTCGGCGGTGTCGGCGAGACGCGTGAGCAGGCTCGAGCGCCCCTTGTCGGTGAGCGCGAAGCGTCCCGGCGTCGCCGTGCCGGTCCCCTCGGGGCGAGTCTCGTCGAGAACCACCGGGAGGAGGTCGCCGAGCGCCGTCGCCTCGAGCGACATCTCATGTCCCAGCCAGCCCGGCATGAAGACGAGCCCCGAGGCTTGATATTCGACGAGCTCCTTGAGAAGCCGGCAGTCGTCCTCGGTGAGCTGCCCGGAGTCGACCCCGACGTCGCCGAGGAAGACGACGTCAAACGTCGCCAGCTCCTCGATCGATCCGGGAAACTTCTTGATCGCGTCCTTCGAGCCGCCGCCGACCTGCGACAGCCCGGGCTGGAAGAGGAGGCAGGCGAGCTCGACGCCGGGATCACGGGAGAGAGCGTTGCGGAGGTAGCGGTATTCCCACCGCGGTACGCTCTCGACGATGAGGACGCGGAGCTTCTCCTCGCGGATCGCCACCGGCACCGAGCGGGCGTTGTTGTCGGGAATGAGTTCGCCGGCCTGCGGAGGAACGCGAACGGTGAGCGTGTAATCACCGACGGTGGCCGGCGTCCAGAGGATCCAGTCGGTCGTCGATTGCATCGACGCGAGGCGCACCTCCTTCGTGAAGCGCTGGCCGTCGGAGGCCTCGACCTCGACGCTCACCATCTGCTCCCGCGGCAGTGAGCTGCGGATCGTGAATGGCACCCGGAATGGCTTGGCGACGACGCCGGTGACGGCGCTCTCGACGCCCGAAACGGCGACATCGGGGAGCGGGGTGAGGCCACCGACGGGGACGGCAAACGCCGGCACCCCGGCGAGGCGCAAGCCCGTCGCCGCCTGCACCGGTGGCTTTCCCTCGTTCCAGTCGCCGTCGGAGGCGATCACCACGCCGCGCAGATTCGGGTGGCGCCGCACCACTGCATCGAGTGGATCAAAGAGGTTTGTCCCCGCGGCCGGAGCTTTTCCCTCGACGGCCTGAGCGCTCGAAAACGGCTCGATGGCAATTGCATACCGATCCTCGAGGGGGCTCCAAAACGACCGCTCGCCGAGCGCTGCCACCGCCTCAGCACGCGACATTGCCCCGGGGCTTTCCCCGCCGTCACGGGAATCGCGCCGGCGGACATCGACCGTCTCCATGCTCCGCGAATCGTCGAGGAGGACGGCGATCGTCGGCTTGTCGACGGGGCGCTGCTCGGTGACCCACTCCGGTTGATTGAGGAGGATGGCGACGAGCACCGCGATGAGCAGCCGCAGCCCTTCGAGGAGCCCGAAGCCCGGCTTGAATCCGCTCCGCCACCAGCCGATCGCGCTCACCGCGGCCACGAGGAGCAAAAGCGCGATCGACAGCCCGAGCGTCCAGGGGCTCGACTGGAAGCGAATGCCGTGCGCGAGCGTGATCATCTCGGCGGGAGTCGTCACGGCATCGCCTCCCGGGCCGATCCAGCTGCCACGCCTGGCGAAACGTGCGGCAGCGACAACAGCCCCTCGGCCACCAGGGCGAGCAACAGCGCCACCAGACACGGCCGCCACACTTCCTCGACGAGATTGCCGAGGCCCCCGGCCTGCTGCTCGAACCGGCTCAGCGACAGCCCCTGGAAGAGCGCGTCGATCTGCTCGTCGGCGAGGACCGGACTGACGTCCTCGCGCGGCGGCCGGTTGAGCGCCACAAGCCGGCCGCGCGAGGCGAGGACACCGGCATGAAAGCCCGACTCGGTCGACGGGCTGGCGGGCCCTGCGATCTGTCGCCAGTCATCAGCCGCGAGCCCCGCGCCTCGGGTCTCCGCAAGCGCGTTTGGCCCTGCCAGCTCTCCGGCGTCGGCCATCCGCGCAGGCCCCACGGCGGCGAGCCCGTCGTCGATCGCCCGTTGAAGGAGACAATAGAGGACGATGCCGTTGGCGGCGAGATCGGAGTCGCGTGGGGAGGGAGTGGTGGCGAGGAAGGCGACGGCGCCGCGGTCGCGGGCCGCGCGAACGAGGAGCGGGCGGTCGCCCAGGAGTGTCGCCAGCGCGGTTCCTTCGCCTGAGAGTGCGCAGGCTCGGCGGATTTCGAGCTCTCCCACCGGCAGCGCTTGGCCGGTGAGCGTGCCGGCAAGCCAGCCCTCGTCGCTGCGCCACGACACCGGCCGCAGCGGCGGGCTGTGTTCGCTCCATGCCCCCCAGCTGATTCCGGCAAACGACGCCCCCGTCGGCACCTCCGGGGGGAGAAACACCACCTCCCCTCCCCGGTCGACGAACCGCTCGAGAAGCGCCGCGATCTCCCCTTCGGGAATCGGCGCCTGCCAGAGGAGGAGCGCCACCTCATCGAGCCCCATCCCCGCAGCCTCCTCCGCCGCGACGATGTCGACCGCCGCCGTGAGGAGCTTGTCGGGAGGGATCCGCGCGACGAGTTCGAGGGCTCCGCGGGCCCGGGGATCCTCGGCGACGAGCATGGTGCGCCGCGTCGGCGCTTTCCCGAAGGTGAAATAGGCTTCGTTGTCGGCGGGGTTGATGTCGGCGGGGATCGTCACCCGCCCCCAGCCGCTCCCTCGCGCCAGGTCGCTCGGTTCCCCCTCGCCGGCGGCAAGCGCCGCCACGTCGACCGGGATCGCATGGCGCGCGAGAACCGTCTCGGTGCCGGCAAGCTCGATCTCGACCGTCGACCGGGCACCGCCGAGTTCCACGTTCACCGGCACGCGGACCGGCCCCTGATCCCGCTGGCGGCGGAGGACCACGTCGAGGAGGAGCTCCCATCCCTTGCCCCGCGGCTCGAGCGTCGCCTTCGTAACGCGGACGGCGACGTTGTCGTCTCCTGAATCGGTGGCGGCGAGGAGATTCACGCGCACGCCCTGCGGGAGCGCCGCGATCTGCGCGCGGATCGCCGGCCACGCGCCGTCGGCCGGCTTCCAATCATTGGCGCGTTGATCGGAGCAGATCCAGATCGAGCCTGCCGCCGAGTTGTCGGCTCGGAGGTGTGCGCTGGCCGCCTGAAGCATCTTCGGCAAGTCGGCCGCCGCAGCCGCGGGCTCCGTCTCGGAAAGCGCCGCCAGAGCCCGCGGCGAGGCCAGCTCCAAAGGGGCTCCCGTGACGCTGTCGATGAGGATCACGCGTTTCGTGCCGAGCGTCTCGAGGGCCGCGACAACCTGCCGCCGGGCGGTGGCAAGCTTCGATTCGCCGCCGGCGACGGCGGCCTGGGCCATGCTCGGGGATCGGTCGAGGAGGACGATCGCCGCAGCGGAATCGCCCCCGAGGCTCGCCAGCCAGCCGCGCGACAGCGGCCGGCTGACGGCAAACACCGCCGCCGCCACGGCGAGCATGCGGAGGGCGAGAATCAGCCACTGCCGCAGACGGCTGTAGCCGCGGGAGAGGGCTTTGGCGGCGAGCAGGAAACGCATCGCCGCCCACTCCACCGACTGGAAGCGCCACTGGTTGACGAGGTGGATGATGACCGGCAGCGCCACGATCGGCAGCGCCAGGAGGAGCCACGGCTGAAGAAAAGTCATCGCCGTCCCCTCGCCGTGGCCCGGCCGACGAGAAACCTGGCGAGGACCTTCTCGCAATCCTCGTCGAGGCTCACCTGGGCGTGGTCGATCCCCTGCTCGAGGACGATGCCGCGGATCGCCCCGAGCCAGGCGGAGAGCGCCTGCTGGTAGCGGGCGGCGATGTCGAGCGGATCGGCGAACAGCGGGCTCCCCCCCTCCATGTCGAGGAACCGGGTCGGCCGCCGGAAGTCGAAGCGAATCTCCTGCGGATCGAGGAGGTGGAAGAGGGCGACGTCGTGGCGGCGAAAGCGGAGGTGCCCGAGCGCCCCGGCCAGTGCTTCAGGCTCCATGAACAGATCGGAGAGGATCACGACCAGCGCGCGCTGGCGGACCGTCTCGGCAATCTCGTGGAGCACCTCCGGAAGGCGCGAGGCTCCCTGCGGTCGGACCTCCTCGAGGGCATCGAGGACGAGGCGAAGATGGGCGGGATTGCGGCGCGGGGGGAGATTCCGCACGACCGACTCGGCCACACAGGAGATCCCGACCGCGTCCCCCTGCCGGCAGGCGAGGAAGGCAAGCGTGCCGGCCAGCCGGCGGGCGAACTCGATCCGCGTAACCCCGGTCGAGCCGTAGCCCATCGAGCCACTGGAATCGACCACGAGGCACAGCCGCAGATTCGTGTCGGCCTCGTATTCCTTGACGTAGTTGCGGTCAGTGCGGCCGTAGACGCGCCAGTCGAGGCGCCGCAGATCGTCGCCCGGGACATACTTCCGATACTCGGCAAACTCGACGCTCGATCCGCGGTGGGGGCTCGTGTGCCGCCCCGACACCCCGCCGACCATCGGCCGGCGCGCAAGGAGCGGCACGGCGGCGAGCCGGGAGAGCATGCCGCTGTCGAGGAATGTGCGCGTGGCCCGGTCGTGGAGCATCGGTCAGCCGGTCTGGGTGGCGAGGGCCTCGCTGACGAGGCGTTCGCAGATCCGTCGGGCATCGATCCCCTCCGCTTGGGCAGCGAAGGTGGTGAGGACGCGGTGAGTGAGGACCGGGGCCGCGACGGCGGCGATATCCTCGAGCCGCACCATGTAGCCGCCGGTGAGCGCTGCACGGGCCTTCGCTCCGAGGATCAGATACTGCACCGCCCGGGGGCCGGCTCCCCAGGCGACGAGGGGCTTGAGCCAGTCAGGCGCCGTCGCCCCCTGCGGACGCGTCCGCCGCACGAGCTTCGTGGCGAAGTGATAGATGTGATCGGGAACGGGAACGCGGCGGACGAGGTGCTGGAATTCGATGATCTCCGCCGCGGAGAGAACATGATCGAGCGGCGGGAGAGTGTCGCCGGTCGTCGTCCGGGCGATCATCACCTCCTCTTCCTCGCTCGGGTAGTCGACCTCGATGAGGAACATGAAGCGATCGAGTTGGGCCTCGGGGAGCGGATACGTCCCCTCCTGCTCGACGGGGTTCTGTGTGGCGAGGACGAAGAACGGCGGCTCGAGCCGCGACGTCTTGCCGACCACCGTCACCTTCTGCTCCTGCATCGCCTCGAGCATCGCCGCCTGCGTCTTTGGCGGCGCTCGGTTGATCTCGTCGGCGAGGACGATGTTGGCGAACACCGGGCCGGGAACGAAGCTGAACTCCCGCCGCCCTCCGGCCGACTCCTGAAGGATGTCGGTGCCGGTAATGTCCATCGGCATCAGATCGGGGGTGAACTGGATCCGGCTGAACTTCAGCGACACCGCCTCGGCGAGCCGGCTGACGAGGAGCGTCTTGGCGAGGCCGGGGACACCGACAAGGAGAGCGTGGCCGCGGGCGAAGAGGCAGATCGCGAGCCGTTCGATCGTGTCGGACTGGCCGATGATCACCCGGCCGAGCTCGTCCTGGAGGCGCCGGTAGGCGGCGCGGAGCCGGTCGAGCTTCGCCACATCGTCGTCGCCGAGACGGGATTCGGGGCCGGGAGCAGACGGTGAAGCCATGGGATTCTCCAACCAAGCAACGCCAAACCAGGCCGACGAATGCAGGCCGATCAAGCAGGCCAGCCGGAGGGGCGCACTCTCCCTCCGCGACCGGAAGCCTAACCGAAAGCTTCAGGCACCTCCATCGGGGGGTTTGGCCGGCGTGGTGAAAACGCCGCGGCCCCCGGCTCGTGCTCAGGCGGGGGTGATCGAGTCGATCTTCGCGGCCAATCGAAAATCGTTGATCGAAAGGCCGCCGATGGCGTGCGTCGTCAGCTCCACGCGGAGCCGACGGTAGCCCTCGAGATGGAGATCGGGATGGTGCCGCTCGCGTTCGGCAAGGGCCCCGATGTTGTTGGCGAGTTTGATCGCCGCGCGGAAGTCGGCGAGGGTCCACTCGCGGCAGATGTGGAGGCCGTCTGGCGAGAGGCTCCAGGCGGGCAGTTCGGCCAGACAGGCCGCCACTTCGTCGGCCGCCAGTTTCGGCACGCCCCCTTCGCAGGGAACACATCGCTCGGCCAGAAGGTCATCGCGTGACACGCTCATCGATCGGCTCCTTCGATCCACACCGGGCAGGCCCCTCACGATACCCGGCCGCCGGCGAAGCGTGCACCCCTCGCCGACGCGACGGGGACTGCGGAAGCGGCGGAGTTTTGGATTCCCCATGCTCCCGCGACCACACCGTCCATGGAGGCCGGGGTCACCTGCCCCTGGCCGACGAGGCCGACGCCTTCGATGCAAGTCAGGATGCAGACCGACTTGTCGATGCACCCTTTGGGAGGCTCGGGGTCGTCGCCCAATCTCGTCAGGGATCGCGAGGAAGCGCCACGAAAAGGGCGGGCCTTTCCGCCGGGACCGGCGGGAATGGCGATGCCATCAGTCGCTGATCCGGACCTGCGGACCGCCGGCGACGACGCCATCCACAACCAAGGGCTTCTCTGCGGATTTTGCGGCGTAGCCGAGTTCCCGCCGCATCTGATTGAGGCCGACCGTTTTGGCATCCAACGCGGAGAGCGAGTACGTTCCCCTCGGTACCCAAAACCGGAAATGGCCCTGCTGGTCAGACACGTACACCTGCCGATAGGACGGTCCACGGACGGTGATCGTGTGGGTAAAACCTTCGAACTTATCAACGTCGGATCGTGTGACCGTTCCCTCGATGAGCTCGCCGGGTTGAAGGCTGAAATCCCGTGACTGATCGGCTTGCGGATCGACGACAACCTTCTCCTCGATCCGAAGCTGTTCCTGGAATCGCACATATCCGTCAGCAAACACATCGAAACCGCTGCCCAGCAGATAGTGTTCCCCGCTCGTTTCGTTCTTCTCGGAGACGAGCACCGGGATTCGGAATCTACCATTCCGGTCGGTGATGCCCGGACTCCCGGATCCCACGTTCACATCGCTCGGTGTGGGGCCTTGCCACCACACGGTCGCCCCGGCAATCGGCATCCCTTCCGGCGTGGTGACACGCCCCACCACATGCGTTCGAATTTCCGCCGGACTTTCAGCCCGAATGACCATCGGCGCCACAGCGCACCCGATGAGAATGGCAAGTGTGACTCGGTTCATCGTGCTGTCTCCGTCGTCGGATTCTCACTCTACTGCGTTCGGGAATTGCCCATCGGTTGGAACACCTGACGGGGGATCCGAGCGGCACCGGACCATCGATCCTCAATCCCGCGAGATCGATCCGCCGCCTGATCCAGCGACTCGTTCAGCAGCCCGGCCCTCACGACTTCGGAAAGCCACGAAACACTCCGTCAGGATCGACGTTCTCCGCAAACTCCGCGAAGTCCATGTTCCCAAGCGACAGGTTGTTCTCGACGGCCCACATCTGGCTCGGGATGACCCGAAAGGTGCGGCCGGGGGCATCGGACAGCTCGACGACCAAAACAGGCCTCTCGGGATCGGTCAAAGTGAGTCGATCGGCGATGAACGCGAACGAGTGACCGGACGATCCCTTCCGAGCCAAGGCCACCACGTGCTCGAGCGTCAGCCCGTCGAAAACCCGGTCATTGACGCAAGCGACATTGGCCTGAAAACCTTCCTCACTCAACGCCTGGGCTGCCTTGGAGAGCAAGGCCCACGCCGCGTCCTCGGAGAAGTCGGTTCGCAGAAGCACCGTGTTCTCCGTCTCGGGCCATTGCAGCATTCACCACCTCACGGTTCAAAGGATTTCGTCGGTAAGGACAACGAGTCCCCCGCAGGCTCGCTTGGCGGCCGACCGACAGGTACGACCGCCCAAGGAAGGTGCGTACAAGAATCGACAGACCGAGTGTCTGCCTCGACAAGAGCCAGCGTCGCGGCGACAAGGTCGAGGCGTTGCGTTCGGATGATCCGTACGGCGACGAGTTTGCGGCGACCACGAACGTCCCCGCTCGGCACCGGTGGGCGCGACCGGAGCCTGGACCCTCGAGCAGCCTACCCGCCCCGGCCGGCTTATGCAGCAGCTGGCTCGGCGTCCAGAGGACTCCTTGCTGCGCGTATCCTTTCGGCGTTGTCCTCCTCCGGGCCCAGAAGCCAGAGCGACAACTCTGACGCCAAGAACTTCGGAGAGCCGTTCCATCGATCTGACCGAACGTCTCCTTCGGCGGGATCATGGCCGCTTCGATCGCTGGTGCTTCGCCCACAACAGACGGGCGTTACTCACCCGCATTGCCGCGTGACCACACTCACCACAGATCGACAAGAAAACCTGCCCCTCGCACGAATCCTTGAAAACCCATGCTTGCGGCGCCCCCTGCTTCTCGACGGTCACCTGACGGGAGAAGGCCGCCGCGTCGCCGAAATGATCCTTCAAAGGGACATCCGACATGATTTTGTCGGATCCGCACTGCGGGCAGTGGGTCATCACGGGCACGACCGGCTCCGTCGCCACGAATCGCACCTGGCACGACGGGCAATCGACCTCGTCGCCGATCGACGTCGGTGAGACCAGCCCTTCCTGATGGCATTGCGGACAGGCAATCATGACCTTGTCTTCTGCCATCTAGGCCTCCTGTTCTCGCCGAAAGGCTCCCACCCAGCGGCGACATCGGTCGCTGGAGCCCTGCCCCTCACCAGACTACCTCTCGCGCCCGTCTGCTGCAGCGGATGGTTCGGCGGCCTTGGCTATCCGCCCCTGACAATGGGTGCCGATGGCGAGAACCTTGACCGTCGAGGGGGACACAACGCTCCTCATGGCCGGCAGTCTACTCCGGCTGTAACTCGGGGCGTTCGCCGCGACGGCGAACGCCCCGCCGCCAGTTCTTCCCGCCGCACCAGTGCGGCGGGAAGAACTGAGCCGGATCGGAGGCGATCCGGTGCGAACCTTCGGCGGACAGTCGCCTCAGGTTGACGACGTCATTCACTCAAAGCAGGCGCAGCCTTTGCCGAACCTGCCGGTGAGAAGCCGACCGTCGCCGCACGGGTTCCGCCGGTGCGGCCGCTGGATGCGCCCTCGCTCTCCTTCCCGATCTTGATCGGAGGCATACCGGCGATCATCCGAATACGGTCGAAGACATCCTCGCAGTCGCCGTAGGGGGTCTCACCGATGTAGCGCGACCGCACCATCCCCGCCTCGTCGATGACAAACAGCCCATGCCTGGCGTCGGCGCCAGTGCCGCAGCCGTAGTCGGCGAACGCGGCGTGCTCTTCATCGACCAGCAGGTGGAATCGATCGGCCTCGGTGACATCGAGGTATTCCAGTGCCTTGGCAAGATCGGTGATCTTGCGGTCGCTGACGGCGACGATCTCCACCTTCTCCTCGCTGTTGGCTCGCGCTTCCCGCACGAGATTGCGGAGATCCTGCACACACGGCCCGCAACGAATCCCCTTGAAGAACACCAGGATGACCGGGCGGCCACGGAAATCGGCGAGGTTGAAGGCCGCCTCCTGGACATCACCGAGCTTCAGCGTTGGCGCCGGAAAATCAGCCCTCACGAGGGCTGCCGCGGGATCACCGTCGGTCAATGAGGCCTGGCCGGGCACGACGAACTTGATCGGCATCATCATCCCCTGATCCTCGTGATCGAGCACGTGGCAGTGGAGAACCGACAAGCCGGTCAGATCCTGGAAACGCGACCGGATCGTGTAGCTGGCACCGACCGGCACGAAGAGCGTGTCGCGCCACACGTTCATCGGGGTCGTCACACCCTTGGGATCGGTGTAGGAAATCACCTGGAACGGATTGACGTGGATGTGAAACGGATGCCCACCGAAGGTGAGATTGTTGTTGGGCAGGACGGCGGACGTGATCTTCCACTGCTGCGCGGTGCCGACGGTCAGTCGGATCGGTTGCTGCTGATGGAAGGTCAGGCCGTTGATCGTGAACACCGCCCCGGCAAGGCTGGGGGGATTCGGGGGATCGTCCCCGGCGAACACCAACTCGCCGTTCGGGATCGTCGGCGGAACCAGCTCACTGTTGGCGATCGGCGTAAACGGACGGCACGCCGCCAGCGCCGTCGTGCTCGGCAGCGCCATCGCCTTTGCCGTACCGCCGACCACCAATTTGGCCACGGCCGTCTTGGCCGGGACACCCACGGCCCCCACCGCGCCTTCATAGTTGAGGCGCATCAGGTAGTAGGTCTTCTGCGTATTGGGCTTCAGCGTGGGCATCTTCAGGAGCAGGTCGCTCCGTTGGCCGGGGGCGATCAGCATCGGCGACACCTGGCTGAGGCTGCCGGTCGGCAGTCCGTCGAGGGCGATCTCGTACATCAGCAGTTCGGGAGCGGGGGTGATCCCGTCCTCCTGAAACCAGCCGAGATACTGCGGGATATCCCACCCGCCGTGGATGAATCGCCACCTCTGGACCTCGCCGGGGGCAGCGTTGAATCTCGGAAGCAATTGCCCGTTCACCGCCAACACGGCCGATCCGGCGTTGGCGTTGACCTGACCGGCCGGCGCGATGCAGTCGCACGACAGGAGATTATTCCGCGGATTGACGTTGTAGATCTTCGCCGGATCGATGAACCCCACCGTCTTGCCGGTGGCGTCGTTGTAGGTTCCGAAGGTGTAGTACTGGAGCATGAGGATCTGCTCCTGGGCCTTCGCGATCTCCGGAATGTCGTCGAGATCCTTGATTGCGTCGTTCGGATTTCCCTCGACGATGATCGCGCCCGCGACACCGTTGGAGGCCTGGTACGCCGTCGAGCCGTGCTTGTGCGGGTGATACCAGAAGGTTCCCGCCGGGTGGTTCGCGGGAATCTGATACTCGTACGAAAAATCAGTCCCCGGCTCGACATGGAGAAAGACATTGTCGGCGCTGCCGGCCGGACTGACATGCAGGCCGTGGGTATGGAGATTCGTCGTGCACATGCCATGGGGCACCTCCCACGGATTGTTGCCGTCGAGGGGATCGTTGCCGGGATCGACCGGCCCGTGCACGCTGTTGGTCAGCTTGATCTTCAGTTTCTGGCCACGCTTCACCCGGATGGTCGGGCCGACCGGGGCGTTGCCGTAGCAGAGGAGGTCGTATTGCGCCGGCACGGTCGGGTCGATCTGCGCCGCCGAGGGGAAGCCGAACCGTCCCTTGGTCAAGGTGAGGTCGACCACGGTGTTGCTATCGGGGCGGAGCGTCGTGGGCGGCACGGCAGGCGTGTCGAGCTGCGCGGCCAGGGCAATCGTCTGCTGAATCGCGACCACCGGTGCACGGGCCGGAACGCTGTTCACGACTTGCCCCTCCGACGGGCTGACAGCCAGCGAAAGGATCATCAAACCGGAGAAGAACCTGAACCGATCGGTCCGGGGAAGGTTGCGGGAAACGGTCACAAGACTCATCGTCTCTTGCTCCTCGTTGCTACCGGGATCGAACGACGTCGTCCGGCTGAAGACAGGGCACACATGGGACGATCGCTGGTCTGCCCGCTGGAGCGGGAGCCAAGGCTCCGCCCCAGGAAAAACCGGCGGCCAAAAAAGGAGCACGACGATGTGCTGGACTCGCCCTGAATGAAGCCCAGAAGAGAAACGTGAGCCGCGACTCGATCGAGCCGTCGCCCCGCCGGGGACCAAGCGTCCCTCCGCCAAGCGACACCCACACTTCTCTCTCCAAGAGTTAGATAGCCCTCCCCGAGCGAAAACCTGACAGCGCGCGATTCAAAAAATGGAGCGATGCCGCCTGCGGCGACCGCAAGTTTTGTCGTAAGTTCAATGGCGACAGAGACTTCGGCATTCGCGAGGATTTCGTGAGCGGCACGGCGGTCGCTCGCCACCCCCTGGGCGCTGACGCCTTCCGAACGGACCGGCCTCAGTCGATCGCCCTTGATAGGCCGGCTGCGACGGCTCCCGTCGAGGAGGGGCCTCGTTTTTGCAAGGCAGGACGACGATCCATTTCTCCGGGAAAGGCTTTCTGGCCCCCCGGTCAGGCCTCGCCGTCGTCGCTGTCGAGCCCGCGGAGGATTTCAATTGCTTCCTCGAGCGTCGGAGCCTGGCCGCTGCGGACATGCCCGCGGCGGTCGGCTGATTCCAGAAGCCGGAGGCTGTCGTAGTCGGGATGCTCCTCGAGCCGATGGCGGGCCCGGTGCCCGAGGGTGCCAGCGTGGAGGGCCGTCGCTACCGGCAGCATCTCCACGAGCCACCGGGTGCGATCGGTGACGAGATCGGCAAGCTCCTCAAGCGCCACGGCCACCGCGGCGGAGCGGTCGATTGCCAGGCCGATGTCGTGGACGAGCGCCGCGGTCAGCAGCTCCTCGTCCCACGGACACTCCTCGCTCACCCGCGCAAACACCTGGAGCGAATGCTCGAGCGCGTCCCCCTCCGGATACTTGACCGGATCCCGCTTCACCGCCCCGAGCACGCGGACAATCTCGGCGATCCGATCGAAGCGATCGCCGGGAAGCCCGGCCCGCCCCGCCGGGGCATCGGAGCCCTGCACCATTGCCCGCTCCGTCTCGCGGCGGATCTCACCCGTGTCGGGAAGATGCTGCGGCGGCACCCAGCCGCGCCCCACGCGCCTGGCGGCCCGGAAGCCGGCACGGCGCGCGTCGCCACCACGGTCGGCAAGCATCCGCCCCGCCTCCCCGGCAATCCGCAGCCGGAGCTTGTCGGGACGGTCGGCCGCCTCGGACGACGAGCCCTCGTCGTCGTCTCCAGGAAGCGGGCTCTCGGTCGGTGTCTCGCTCATTCGCCCTGCGCGGCGTCCGCGCCTTCGGCGACGGGCTTCGCCGCTGCCCCCACCGGCCGGACGCGGATGTTTTTGACGCGGGCGACGGTGGAATAGGTGGCGATCCCGAGCGGCTTCGAGGCAAAGACTTCGTTGCGGATCGAGACGATCCGGTTGGCGAGCTTCTGGTCAACCACCTGCTCGTCGTCGAGCCAACAGGCGATCCGCTCCGGCGTCACCCGGACGCGGACGGTGTACCAGCGGCCCGACTTGAACTCCTTGTAGGTCGTCGTGCTGTTGTGGGCCGCATCCTGGCCGTCGATGCTCGACAGCCCGACGACGCCCCCGCCCCAGCCGCCGACGATGAAGCTGCAGGGATCGTCGCCGACCGGGAAGGTGAGGCCGCAGAAGAAATCGTTGCCGTCGACGCGCTGGGCTTCGAGCTCGACTTCGTA
>Ga0007796_10000357_pt1 | contig 14111 bp, 10 predicted proteins | sample CryBogmetaGMA0M_FD_60373 | JGI IMG/M metagenome (GOLD analysis project Ga0007796, IMG submission 60373) | Freshwater microbial communities from Crystal Bog, Wisconsin, USA - MA0M | ecosystem: Environmental > Aquatic > Freshwater > Lake | place: Crystal Bog, Wisconsin, USA | collected 2009-07-06 | reverse complement strand
TTAAAACCTTGCCAGTGACAAAATGGAGAGTAATATAAATAATAAGCACCTTTTTTTATATCTTTGCTAACATTTATATAAGGTCTTAACGATATTTCTACATCTAAATTAACTACAGCATCTTCAAATACTTTGCTAATTTTTGTTAAATGCGTCCATTCTTCTATTTCAAATATAGATAAATCTAATATATTATCATTATCAACGTTGATTGTTTGAACATAAACATATTCTTTATTTTTAACATATATAATTTCATTTTCAAAATTCATTATAATATTTATACTAAAAATTATCTTTATACTCAAATCTTTTATTAAATTAATGGGTGTTTTAAATGAGAAAAGGTGTAAAATATTATTTAATAGTTAAGTTACAAATGGTTTAACCAAATGTTATTTTTTCAATAATATTGTTTAATCCGTCGGTAACATAGATATTTCCAAACATATCAGCAGCAACATCTTCGGGGCAATTTAGTAACGATTTACGCGCCGGACCATTTGTAGCTAGACCTTTATTCCCATTGCGATTACCCGCAATTATACTTAACATATACGAATAGTCTTTCGTTAGGGTTAGTTTTTCAATTATATTATTTTTTCCGTCGGCAATATAAACGTTATTGTATTGGTCTACGGCAACACCATTAGGGGCATTTAACAATGATTTTTTGGCCGGGCCCGGAGTAGGTAATCCCGCGATACCTTTGGGACTACCGGCGATGATGCTTAACCTATAATTTCCGTCTGTTTTTGGTGTTAGTTTCTCAACGATATTGTTGCCACAGTCTGCAATATAAACGTTATTGTATTGGTCTACGGCAACGCCCGCGGGTAAATTAAGCAATGATTTTTTGGCCGGACCCGGAGTAGGTAATCCCGCAATACCTTTGGGGCTACCGGCGATGATGCTTAGAATGTATGTGCCGCCGCATTTTGGTGTTAGTTTTTCAATAATATTATTTTTGTAATCAGCAATGTAAAGATTATCAAAAGAATCAATTGCTATACTATTTGGACAATTCAGTAGTGATTTTTTGGCCGGACCCGGAGTAGGTAATCCCGCAATACCTTTGGGGCTACCGGCGATGATGCTTAGAATGTATGTGCCGCCGCATTTTGGTGTCAATTTTACGATAATATTGTTGTCCGTGTCCGCGACATAGACATTAAAATACGAGTCTACTTCAATGCCGCATGGTGTAGTTAATAGAGATTGTAATGCCGGACCTGGAGTAGGTAATCCCGCGATACCTTTTATGCTTCCGGCGATAACAACCGACTCATATTTGCCGTTGATTTTTGGTGACAATTTTTCAACCACGTTATTTTTACAATCAGCTACATATATATTGCCTATTTTATCAATAGCAATACCGATAGGAAAGTTTAACCCCGATTTTAACGCGGGGCCGTTCTTGGGCAGTGAAGCAACGCCGTTCGAATTACCCGCAATAATTTTTAATATACCTACTTTTGGCATAATAATATAATATAATAGAAATAATAATACAAAAAATATCAATAAAATACAATTTTTGGTTATATAAATATATAATTATATTTATATAATGGAACATGTTCATGGTTATAATTATATTAAATATGGTTGTGTTTTTGTAATTGTGTTAGTTATGTTGTTGTTTATTATGGAAAAAAAGGAATATTTTAACATACACGGATTACATAGGGCAATGAGTTATAAGAATTTACAGAAATGTTACGCCATTAATGGTTACACATATATTGAACCCAACACGCCTAGTTTTATTGAACGCAAAACAGTAAAGTGTATTTTGGAACCGAATGAAACATCTAAATTAATGCGACAAGACTCCATATTTGTGCCGTCACTAATGAATGATACTTATTGTGATATTTTGTATACGACCTACTATGATTACTCGGATTTGTCTGTAATGAAGAATCGTGTATGTAACTTGAATATGCCACTAACAAAGTGTATTCGCATACGTAGATATCATTTTGCGCCAAATATATATTTTGAAATAAAATATTTTGGCGGTACAAAAATACGCGCGCAAATAGATGACAATTATAATTTATTAGATGAGCAAATGGTCGGCGATGAGTATAAAAATACAGTTACAAGTATAATAAAAAAAATAAAAACGAAAAAGTTGATGCCAATTTTTCATAATACGTATAAGCGCTATTCATTTATTTACAAAAATAATTCAAATATGAGGATGACAATAGATACTAACATTGAGTTTAGCCAGAATCATATTTATAACCGTATGGATAAAGATGTATTGGAGATAAAAATACCGAATACAATAAGTGTTGGGGAAGTAGAAAATTACATAAAAGAAATAACGCAGTTAACGGGTGTAAATTTAAATTTTGTTAATTTTTCTAAATTTGAATATTATTATTATAACGTAATAAACCGAGAACAGCCTAATTATTCTTCCGCGTTTTGTTAGTTTTACGATAAGTTTTACGATATTTGTTAGTTGTCGTTATGTTTTTATTCAACGATTTGCGAATAAATGCTTCAATTTGGGGTTGTTGGTCTAAAATGAGAGCAACGATATTTTGATAAAAAGAGCGAAATTTCTTGTGTTGTTTTTTCATGTCCGCGAAAGAGAACCATCGGATACGTGTTTTTTCAAATATTTTGGTGTCGCGAATAACTTTGGGATCTAAATGTTTTTGTAGAAAACGTTGGTTGTTATTATAATAATGAGGTAGTGCGTCCATGCCTTCGGCGAAATGAATTGGAAATATATGGCAGCGATATGTAGTATGTCCTTGAGATTGAAAGTCTACATTATAGGTGCCGTATTTGTTTAAAAGTTTTTTAATATCGGCTGCGTCGCCTAGAAAGCCGGTTAGCTCCTCACTGCCCTCCCTATACGCGGTTTGAAGAAACGACTCGCCTTTATCTGTCCCGCCGCCAAAATCGCTCCATCCGGGATTTTCGTCAATGTTGCGCTCTTGCCCAAATAAGAAAAAAATAGTGTTATTATGAATAGTTACGGGTAATATGCTCCCTCCCATAATATAGTATGTTAGTAAAACTTTATCAAATAATTAGTGTTACAAGTGGCAAGTATTTTAAATATACATAGGTTGAATTATTTTTAAAAATTCGCAAACTTTATCGTCACTCCATATACGATCTAATGGAACTAATGGAATCCATTTGCAAGTATTTTCACTTATGTCTTGAGAAATTTTTCTAATTGATAACAAATGATTAGCAAACTTTGTATCTAAATAACTTAATAACGAGCGAGCCTCTTGTTCATTATTAACACGAAATGATATATAGCTGTCTGTATGTATTTCGTTAGGTTTTCCTATAAATTTCTCGCCAAAACCGCTAAATGCTCCAAATGCGGCTCTAGGTGTAATTACCTTCCAAAAGGTATTGTTTTCTGTGAAGTCATAATCATCTATATACTTACTTCTGTCTTTAGATTTTAATGAAGATACGTAACATTTAATTTCTCCGACATCGCCAAGTCTGCTATCGTTTGTTCTATATTTAAAATAACCCGATGAACAATATATCTTTGCGATACTATCTAAACTACTTACAGTGTCAATCATTTCGTGGTAGGTCGGTTTTACAATACAATCGTACTTGGATAAGTTATAAGGTACGCCGTTAAATAAACATGTCCCGTTATATGATGCGTCTTTTAAGAAATAATTTACGCCGCCTTTTATTTCTACGTGATTTCCAAACCACGATTTTGCGTTGTCTTCATGCTTAATGAAGACAATATCTGTTCGTTTCATCATAAAGTCTCTAAAATGATCTAGGCCTTTGCCGCCTATAAACCACCGCGAAGGCACCACAAATAATAACATTTTACTATTGATGTATCTTTCAATGAATTTATCATATAGAGGCTTGGTGTCTTGTTTTGATGGGTCTGTAGAATATGGTGGGTTCCCAATAGTAGCGACATCCTCTAAACGCAGATTCCATTTGGCTTGAATATTTAGTTCAAGAGTATTGCCAATATAACCATTGAAATCAAAATCTATATCATTAATACCACAAATGCTTTCAAATTCGCACCTAAGTAGTTCGGTTGTAATGAATACATTTAGCGCATTGATATCAGCATAATAAATACATTCGGTCATAATTATCCGAATTCTTTCTTCGTTATCGGGATATTTGTCTCTCAACCCGTCATTAAATTTTGAAACCATTCCTAATACGAAATTTCCCTTACCGCAACACGGTTCAAATACCTTTTGCGGTGTCTGCCAAAACTCGGGGGGTACTGAATTTAGCATATCATCTACTAATTTAACGGGGGTTGGTATTTCGGCAAAACTCTTTTTTTCTTCTTGAGTAGGAATAAAGTGTTTTGCTATTAACTCGCGCAATTTATGAGCGGGAGCAGTGCTATAAATCTCACGAATGTTATTAACAATTTCGCCATTATTCTCAATAATTTGATTCATTATAGATAATATAATAATATAATTGGATTCATTTAATTCAATTTTTTTGTCTTTTAATAATGATATGATTAAATTTTTTGTTTTTTCATTTGTGAAAATTTCATTAAAATTAAATATTTTATACGATCTTGAAATTAGGGCTAATAGCGGGAAGAGAAAGCTTTTACACATTTCATAAGTTTGATTAATCAATAATTCAACTTTTTGGCTTTCTTCTTCGGTAATTGTGGAGTCTTCGTTATCATTAGGTTGAGAAGCAGAATCAGTCGACAGTGGAGCGTCAATTTGATTTTTTGTCGTATCTCCTTTTGGACAATCTTGCTGTGCCCCCTCTAAATCTTTGTTAGTCTCTTTGCGTTTTATATTTTGAAAATTAGTTTTTATGAATTCACGCATTTCGTCATCACAAATTATATTTTCTAAGAAAGGAGTGTCGTCAATTTCCTTCATGATATGTTCAACTTCTCTTTGGTAATAAGAGAGAATTTCAAAGGTTGTTAGTTTCCCGTAATGAATTAAATGGGGATTGAACAAGAATATGTTGTGTTCAAATAAATAATATAGTATTTCCGCATTTGTTTTTGTTGTCTTGGTATTTTTTCTATGTTTTTGAATCATATCAATTACGCACAAATATGTTCTTTGAATATTCATGTCTATATTTATTCCTATAGTTTTACCTTTGGCTTCGGTTAGAGCTCTTGAAAACCGCTGTTTTTGATTATCTAAGTTATGTCCGTCATCTAGTGATATGGTTACGTCGCACTCGTTGTATGTAATGCCGACACTGCCTTTATTTCCTAATAACAAAATACACCCCTTTTTATTTTCCACTTTTGTTTTTCTCATATAATCTTCAATTTCCTTATTGTATTCTTTTTCATTAATATTATTGGAATTGTCATTTGAATTAGAATATTCTATATTATAATCACCCCATAAATGATGTGTTTCTAAAAATTGTTTAAATGTTTTTTGGAGTAATGATATTGTGTTATTTCTTGTGTGAGTGGGAAGATATATTATAAACATCAATGGGTTGTCAACAGTTGATTTTCTTGATCCGCGGTTTGTTTGCGTCATTTCAATTTCTTTCATAATTGTTGACATTCTCATTCGGTTTGATGAAATAATATAGTCTAGAAATCCTTTTAGTATATCTAATCCATCCGTAGTTTTACACAGTTCAAATTCTTCAGCATATTCAACCTCGCCCTTATCATTTGTTGTTTGTCTTAACGCGAGCAAAGAGCTGCAGCTATACCCAAACTTGGTGCCATATTTAGCATTGTATGCGTTTATTTCATCAATTAATGATTGAGGAATGGAATATTTCATTAATACTTGAGTAGGGTGTTTAGAGTAATCCTTGTTCAACGTCTCATTTTCAAAACACTCAATAAACGCGGGCCCGTGGCGATTCACCATATACTTAATAATTTCTTCTTTTTGGGTTGCTGTAGTCGGTTTTATTAATCTTTTCATAAATGCTTCATCAACAATCTCCCATTCGTCAACACATGAGCTATGAATACGATAGTATTTTTTAGTTTTGTCTGCTGTTCCCGAAGCAAAGATATTTAGTTTAGTGTTTTTACAGATGTCTTCAATATCGCTATCTACTTCTAAAATATCGGCGCGGGTTTTATCGGTTGAAGAACCTTGATGTGCTTCGTCGGAAATAGTTACATCAAACCCCATTCTTTTTAAAAACTCTTTTTTTGTGTTTTTGGTTTTGCCATCCATTTTAAGATATTGAACACTACAAAATACAATACCGTGAAAGCTCGCATCAATGGTGTCAAATTCGTCTTGCGATTTGTAATTAATAGCTTTAAAATCAATATACATATCTAACGCCTCTATAAAACTGTTGATCGTTGCGGGGACAGAGGTCATAATGAGGATTTTTTTATAGCCGTTTTCTAATAAATACTTACATATTAATAAAATAGTGATACTTTTACCGCTTCTTGGCTTGTGTTCTATACACCACATAAAATATTTATTCATTTTTAGAAATTTAATGAATTTCAGCTCGGACATTTTTTGATGTAATTTTGTTCTCAATTGTTGCCTTGGGGATAATAGGTATTCGGCATTAATAACATCAATAAAGTCATCAACACTCAATGTGTTATTATGAAACCGCTGACAAAACACGTCTAACGCATTAATTACGTCAGTTTCGTCAAATAGTAAGCCATTTTCTATAATTTTACCGTGTATTTGTTTGTCAATGTTTAGTTCGTTTTTGTATTTGTGTTTAATGACAACCGCCTTATCCTTAACAATCAAACCAATTTTGTAGTCGTCTGTGATGCTTTGTTTAGTAACAGTGTTGTCTATTTTGGAGACATCGGTTTCGCTATATTTATTTCTGTATTTAATTGTAAATAGCACGAGTGTTTGGTGTTGTTTAATAGCAATGTCAACAATATTGTTACCTCCGCCATCCACCTTAACTTTCAACAAGGCATTGACATTTTTTAGTTGTTTCAAGTTTTGTAGCTGTCCCCCAAAGATTTCCGTGTAGTGTATATTTTCTACACACTTCAAAACAATAAGAATCTGACAAAGTGATTCAAACACCCATCCTTGTCTTCTTTCATCGTGCGAAAGCTTTTTTTCAGTAATAATCAAATCAAATAGTTCCTTACCAGTTAGATTGGCATTTGAAAGCAAATTTGCTAAAATGTCCTTGCGAAATACTTGGTCAATAAATGCTCCTTTTTCTTCTTCAAATACGAACTCTACCTTTGGTCTTGGTCTTGGTCTTGGTCTAGTTTTTGTAATTTTTTTAGTTTTTACAACAATAATTTCCTCCTCCGCGCAGTTAGTAATGTTAGTAATATTAGTAGTATTGGTAGTCATTCTTGACGTGGTTTATAAAAGTATGCTACAATTAATTATTTAAAATATAATTCAATTTTTATTTACTTATACGTGTATAAAGGGATCATTGCGGTGAAGCATAAATAATGTCGGCAATTTTTTTAGAAGCAGATGCGGACGGTTCAATATCGTAAACAAAGTCCTCGGGGGTTGTTAGTGATTTGTATAAATCAATGATGTTATATTTGACGCCATCTTTATCCATATTTGCTACAATAAGTTTATTCCATTCTTCTACAGAAGATTTGTAAATTTCGTAGCGAGAACCAAATGGCAAGTAAAGGTTCAAAATAATAATATGCGCATTAGGGAGTTTAATTTTAACACTGTCAATAAAATTCCAATAATCTTTGAAAAGTTTAGTGACAATGCTAGTGTCTAAATGGGTGTTTTCTTTTAATAGGTTATTCCCTCCGGCGGAAATGAATATGTAGGTATTGGATGTGTTAAGTTCTATAGGGATTTTTTCAAGTTGTGTATAGCAGCTGACAATAGTGGCGCCATCTTGTGCGAAATTATAGATATGTCCTCCACCGCTGATTTCTTTTAAATTTGATTCAACAGATTCGTTAAATGCGACATAGTTGGAATTATTTAAAACACTGTCGCCGATTAGAACAATATTATCGTTGTTAGTTAGTCCTTCTTTTACGGTTTTATTAAAGGCACAAACAACAATAACAACAATAGCAATAATAATGATACAAATTTGGTAATAATTCATATTATATATATTGAAAATACTAATAAAGTTATTTCAATATATAATATAACAAATGGAAGAATTTAAAGAGCAACTGATTTCATTGAAAAGTACATATGAAGACGATGTGGCAAATGTTAAAAAAATAATAGAGTTATTAGAAAAGAATATAAAGAGGTTGGAAAGCAATACGGCATCCGATTTGGAAACATTTAAAATAGATAATGCGCCCGATGAACTAACAAAACAGTTAAACAAGATAGAAGTAATATTTGCGCACGTGACCAATAAAAATGTAGTAACAATAAACGATTTTATACTACATTATTTAAAGGTGACCTTGTTTTTTTATAAAAAAAAACTAGATACCTACAGTAGTTTTATAAATAAGATAACAAAAATATTAGAATTAGCCAATTCATTTAATGAAAATATAGCGGACTATGATTTGAATAGTTATGTGGGCAGAGTGCTTCTAAAAGATAAGGCCATATTGACTTTATTACAAATAGTAAAAATACTTAATGTAGACATAGAAAAGAACACAAACGAAAATGTTAGTTATAATGGACGGAAGGGATTGATTTTAGATGGTTTAAACACATATGATACAATGTTGTCTACAAATGATTCAACTGAACACATTAAGTTGAAGCAACTAAATGAATATTATGATTATGAATTGAATATATTTCAAAATGACAACAATGAAGCGTTGAATAATTTAATTAATAATTATTGGAACAGCTTAAAGAGCGGGTTTTTGGCCGATTTGGGCCGATTAAACGACTACGACATAAATAGTGGTATACTCGTACAAATGTCGCCATCATCAGTAGTGGATATATCCAATGAGGCTTTTAAGCGATTAAACTTGACCTTAAAAATATCAAATGCGGTGTTTCAATTTAATGCGTTGGATAATGATTTGTTGGAATTATTGGACACCACAACGATTCAAAGTGGGTCTAAACTAACACAGACCCAAAGCGATTTAATCGCAATATTGAAATTCTATGTAAATATTTTAAATAATGTAAAAAAGGAGCCGATAAAGAATGACAAGTCGGTTATAAACAGAGTAAATTTGGAGGCGCATATACAAAACAATATAAATTTGTTAGTAGAAACAATGCTGACGAAACCCATTCCCATTGATCAGATACCCGCCGATTTAAAAGGCGATGTTGAAAAAAAATACAGTATTTTGTTAAAGGCCGTTGGTAGTGAAAATAAAACGCAGCAGTCACTCATTAAAACCTTAAGTGGTGTCAAAAATGAGGAACTTAAAAAAGGAACTAAAGGGAATTGGTGGGGCACTAGTGTAACAAAAAGCGTCAATTTATTGGCGGCGTCCATCGCGAATGAATTGTTATATACTGAATTTTATGCGTTTAATATATTATCAGTAGGTCAAAAAGTGAATGAAAAGTTATTTGGAAAGGTGCCATTTGATGTATTGAATGCTGTAAAAATGGAGACATTAAAATTGCTAAGACCAAAATTACAAGCGCGCATGACAGCGATGTTAGACAATAATATCGCGTCGCTTAAAACCGATTTGGATAGTTTAAAAGCCAAATATACAAAAGTGAATGATGAACTATTGCGGAATAATACGACTACACTCCAAAAAGAAAAGACTCAATTAGTATTAGAAATCAAAGTAATAGAAGACAAATATAATAATATGGTAAAAAATAAAAATGCGATGAAACTAGAAATAGATAATTATGTAGACAAATGGATTGACAGTCAAAATGAAAAAATTAGGGGTCTAGGATTTAGTGAGTCGTTAGAACCCGTAAATCTAGGTATATCGGCAAAAGACAACGATTCTATTCAATACACTTGTATGGCAGTGGAAGAAACCGTAAAGCAAACACATAGTGCGAATTATTTTCCACTACAATTTCCTAATATAACAAAGCAAAAAATAGTGTCCAAGGTTTAATTGCTTTGAGTAATCTGCCAATAATAACCATCATATACCAATGTTACGCATGTCGTAGCATTAGATTTACCCGTAACAATTATATTGTTAGTTGTTCCATATGATGACATTAGTGGACTTACGCCGTCAAATGGTACAATATTATTTTGAGCTGCGTAAATAGTAGGCGATGTATTTATTACAGTATTTTTAGCATTATATACCGACTTTATCATAATTTCACGGCCTACAATATAGCTTGTTTGAGGCAATTGTATAACAAAGTCAGTAGCTACATTGTCGTTGTAACAAATAATCCAATTTACATTATTAGGGACAATATAGGTGGGTGTCGTTTCATTTAGACTAATGGGTGCGCCCCGTGATAAAGATTGTGGCTCAACCATACCATTTAAATTGGTATTAGTAATAGTGCCGCTAGGTTGTAACAACCAAAACCCCGACGCATTATCAATCGTAAAACTAACACAGTTAGAAGGGAAAGACCCATTAAACACTTGTACAGAATATGTCCCGTGATTGAGTGTAGGTGGTACGTAAAACTGTAATATATTAGAATTAATAAAAAACACAGTTGGAGAATAAGTACCAAACATAACCGTTGAATAGGTATAAAAATTTTCGCCAGTAATAGATATGAGGCTTGTAGAGCCGGCGGGACAATAAAAGCTAGAAAGTGATATTATTTTGGGGCCAAATACGAGGTTGTTTGGATTAGTCCAACCTTGACACTTGTTAAAGTTGTAAAGAGGTGTAACGAGGTCCATTATATAATCTTGCGACATATTTTTAATATATTTAAAATCGTAAAATGATATAAAAAGGAGTTTAACGACCGAATGTGTCAGTATAGGAATTCCAAAAAAAGAACATTGATATGATTAGGAAATACCATCCCGTAACAAATTCAAGAGAACGATTATTTACATGTTTGGTTACATATGCTCCAACAAATGCTGTAAAAAAATATGCGATAAATAGCATTATGGATGTCCAAACTTGTACTTGACCTCTTTTATAATATTGGATAACCGCTAATATAGAAATAGGAGGAACAATCGCTAACAACACCGTACCCGCAGCCATTTTAAAATTGGGTACAATTCCTAGAATAAGCAATCCGGGAAGCATTACTTCAGCGCCAGATTGCCCTAAAGCACCTCCACATAAACCCGCCACCGCTCCTAAAAGTAGAGTTGTTATAATATGATTTGGCATATAAAATATAATAATATTTTTACCCAACGTAGTTGTCGTCGGGTTTTGGGTTCATTTGCCCATGAATGTATTTGCTTGCTGCAAAATAGCACGCATAACCTACCACAATACCTATTACTAGACCGAATGTTAGTTGTAAAATAGTATGATTGTTGTATAAATATCTTTGAAAAAGTGATACAAATGATATGATAGCAAAGAAACCGATTAAAATCGGGTTTTCTAGAATAGGTATAGTGTATGCTAAAACAAAACCACAATTTTGAGCATGTCCAGATGGCATACCGTATTTATCAAAGCTAATGCGCTCGCCGTTTGCCACGCAAATTTCAATAATGGTCTTGTCTTTGGATGGTCTCGGTTCCTTAATAATAAATTTTAATAATATGTTTAATAAATTGTTTAAAACGGTGCCGAATACAAAAAATATTAAGTAATTTATATTATTTCTTAAAAATAAAAGTGTTAAAAAAAATAATATGATAGGCGCAAGTAAGCCTATATAATCGCGGATCAGTGATATATTCATTATAATAATATTAAATAACTGAATATAAAAAATATTATTAGCAAACAATTAATATTGATATAGATTTTCGGATATTAGTGTAATACACCATTCGGCGCCATGTAGGTCCACCAAATTACCCTTATCGTCTAATAACCGAATTCGCATTCGGTCAATATCAACCGGACCAAAATAGATGCGTTTATTGTCTTGTAATGAGCCGCTAAAATCTACATATACTTCACCCGTCTTCATACCACCATATTTTATGGGTACTAACGCAAATGTGTCTGAATTTGTCGGCGCTTTTGCGCGAAATGACAGTGTTTTATTGCGATTTTTTATGATTTGATTTACTGTATAAATTTGAGCTTGTGTTAGTGTACGCGGCGCGGACGGAAGCACTTGTAGAATATTACCAGTACCTAGGTCCAATTTGTCTTGTAAATTGCTCAAATAATTATCTGAATTAATACCAAATAAGTTTGTTTCTTGCTGTGTAACATTTGCTAAATTGCCTATATTATTAGGGTTGGTTAGCGCGGGGTAATTGGTGTCATTAGAAACACAAATGTATGGCTGAGAAGCATTATAATAGCTAGGTAATGGCAGTGTCTTGGATAGTTCGGTAATAGTAATAAGTCCATTGTTAATATGATTTTGGTTGTAGTCATCAAGTACTAATATAAAGTATTTTGTCCCATAGAGATTAATTACTGATTCGGGTGTATTTCCTCCCGAAAATATCGGTTCAATAGGTAGGCGGAACCCCATAAGCCAACCTAATGTTTCGTTAATGGTGCGTTCAACAGAGCAATAATATTTACTGTTATTATTTTGGTAGCAGTTTTTTGCTCCCGTAAAGTCAAAAAAGGTAAAAAACGCATTTACATCGTTATTAAATGTGTCGACAAATTGAGAAATTGTGTTGATAAGGTTTCCGGCGGGGTCGATCCAATTATTAAGATTAATGGTTATTTTGCCACTGTTCGAATTATACGAAGCTATGGTAGGAGTTGGCGTAATCGTGCCACCATATGTAAATGCTGCGTTGAAACCAATGCTGTCTACATTGGGAGGTTGATAGTTAGAAATAGTAGTAAAAGCAGTGTTTAAAGCGAAACAGAAATCGTTTGGGGAGTAGTTTCCCGGTGCGATAAATATTTTAAAAGAATTGCTCGCATTAGTAATCCAAAAACAAGTGTTGCCGTATACGTAGTCTATTGTGTACCATGTATACGGTATTTGGATAGAATACAAACGCAAATTGAGGACATTAGTAAGAGGGTCGGATAAGTCAAGAGTAAAGTCAGTTGCAATGGACTCATATCCACCGGATGCTTGGCGAAACTGACTGTCTATATTAATGAAACGATTAGTGGTGTTTTTTAAGTTAGGATTTAGAGTGTCTTGTGCGACATCAACGTTAAAATTATTATTAATACCCAATTGTTGACGATTCATTGGAACATGTTGGTTATCGTATATATCTATTTTTTGGATACGGTCAGTAATTTTGTCTTTTTGAACCGAATTGTTTTGAGGCAACGCTTCATATTTAAACCATTCATCGGTTTGGTTTTCATTAGGCGTGTATTCAGCGTCTTTGCCCGACGTTTCTAATTGATGTATATATTGAATAAGTTTGGTTTGCATTTTCTGAAAAAAATTTACTAATTGTGGTTTATTTTCCTCAGATGGAGAAAAACGGCGAATATATTGATTTGTAGCATCAACAATTTGCTTCTCGGTTGGGTCGTTTAGATCAAGAATGGTGAGTAATTCAGTAATAGTATAATTGTCTATATTATAATCAATAGTAGTCATATTATAATATAGGTTATAATTTTATGTATTTATTCCAATTAAATAATTGTTGTATCTGCGTCGCCAAAATGTGCTGTAAACATTGTAATGATTTTTTGTTTAAGGTCTCGTAGTGTATAATCCCAATGAGTAAACAGTTGTTCCGATAAGATGGAAACGCCCATTCTATTTTTAAGATGAGACTTACCTTTAAATAAAATATTATCAAATACTTCTAGAATGGATGCGTCTGATGCTTCAATTTGCTCTCTACTAAGCCAGTATTTGCCTCTGTAAATATATTGATTATAATTGATATCCTCGTAAATTTTATGTCGTTTGGAAACTAGATTGTTAATAATTAATCCGATACCTTCTATTTTATTTTTATCATTGTTCATCTCAGCTATATACATGTGAGAACCATTAGGATAAATTTCACGTATTTTAATTGCTAGTCCGTAAATAACTCCTTCGTTATGTTCATTCTTGTATTTACTATTTTCTTCATACGTTTTATTTGTAAAACGAGTACAGCCTATATAATTCATAGTGACTTTAGCATTATTT
>Ga0007796_10000353_pt1 | contig 14169 bp, 9 predicted proteins | sample CryBogmetaGMA0M_FD_60373 | JGI IMG/M metagenome (GOLD analysis project Ga0007796, IMG submission 60373) | Freshwater microbial communities from Crystal Bog, Wisconsin, USA - MA0M | ecosystem: Environmental > Aquatic > Freshwater > Lake | place: Crystal Bog, Wisconsin, USA | collected 2009-07-06 | reverse complement strand
GGTTGAAGTTGAAGTAGTTTACAATTTTTTGGATCAACCTTTTTCTAAAAGGTTGAAGTTGAAGTAGTTTACAATTTTTTGGATCAACCTTTTTCTAAAAGGTTGACATAGTTTACAATTTTTTGTTCCTTAATAACTATCATATAAATGTTATTATTTTTTGATTTGTATAAAGCAAAGCTGATGTTTCTTGCGGCATTCGAACCAAAAAACTCATAATATGGAGCGTCGCATGATTTCATTTTAGTTAATAATTTTCGTCTTTCTTGTAAATCGAAGGGTGAGATTTGAAAATAAAATATTTGTCTTGGTGTAGCGGGTTCGTTCTCGGAAATAAATTCATCAAAAATCTCACAACGATATATATTCATTATAATTTATTACAAATATATATTTATATTTTTTCTATTCATATATTAAATGCGTCACCATAAAAGTCGTAGTTATCGTAGATATCGCAGATCTAGAAAAAACTTCGTAAACAAGTCTTTGGATAACAGTGTTCAACTTGTAAAATCCACTAGTAAGAAATACATGCCCAAATTAAAGTCCGGATTGGAAAATGTGGGCTCCAAGGTCGTTAAAACCAGTGAAGAGTCTGTCCCTTATTTACAGCGATTAACCCGAAAGGTATTTGGTCTAATGAAACCAAAAACAAGAAGACAAAGAAAATACTAAAAACACAATGCTTTATGTATATTTACTATAATAGACATAAATAAGACGCCCCATATTATGTTACGCGGTAAATTGCTGATAAACGAATGCTTCCAAACTTTCAGTTTTATCTTGGCCTCTTTCAAAAAATACTTGCCCTCTTTACCACATTTAGTATCATCGTTTCTACACATATCCGCATAATTATATGTGATTTCGTCCGTAATTATATCCTTTACACCAAATTTATTACATTTATTGAGCGGGGATGTAAAATCAGAGTTATAATAATTGGGTTGGTAATAAACGCAATTTCTACAAGCCGGGAAATCAAAATTGGTAATTATTTTGTCGGTTTGAACCATAGATAATAATAATGATCGCTTCATATTTATTATTATCGGATACAGTTTAAGTAGTTTTTATACTAGTTGTTTCATAGTTTCCAGTAAATTGACTCGAATAGCTTCTTCAGAACAGCACATCAAATCGCCAATAATTTGATTACTCCGCAATTTAGTAAAGTTTTCATCATATTTTAGATACATGACTCTTTTTGAAAATGCGTCTAATCTGTCTATTTTCCCCCATATTTCCATAATTTTTTCTTGTGTTTCTATTTTATTCGTCCGTTTTTCATTATGAATTTCATCTAAAATATACATGTTGTCTTCATTAATAAGTGTTAAAACTAATTTATTTTTATAGTCTAGTAAATCGTTTTGAGAAAAGTGTTGTTTGCTCTTCATACGTATCTGTTTGGGTATACTACTAAAGGAATAATATTGCGTTACTACATTTAGTAGTTCGTGTTTTATATACAAATCTGAAAAATATATGAAATGAGAATGACCGTTATAATTTCGAATCGACTTGAATAGCCCAAATTTACTACACAAAATCAAATCTTGCTTCTGTATATTTCTACATTTGAAATAATGCTTGGTTTTGAAATCTAGTGCTTTTTTGGCAGCCATTTTTTCATAAGATTTGTATAATATATAATTTACCTTTTCACGCTGTTCTAAATCCAACCTATTTTGTTTTATTAGCGCAACAATACGATTGATTTGCTGGCTTGATAAATGTAAACAATTACTAGGTTCAATATTTATACATAAATTGATAAATAGGTAAAATAAAATGATAAATAGATAATTCATCTAATATACATATACTTGAATATCTAAGTATAAATATTATATTATCTAGAACATCATATCGTCTTGTTCATTATATCTCTTCTATTTTTAACCCTTTCGTTGTCTTGGTTTTTTTATATTTTTTATCGGATTTATGTATTTCGTCATGGCATTTTTGACACAGATTAATCAAATTGGCCGCATTGTTCTTTTTAAAAGTTAACCCACCCTTCTTTATAAGTCCCTTCTCATTGGCGTCCGACTGATGTTGTAGATGATGAACATCTACTGCTACGTTTATTTTACATTTGTCACAGAATCCACCGCTAATGTGTTTGGCATTGTAATGCGAACCCTTTAAATCTAGTACGCTTGTACCCATCTCCGGATAATATTTCATACGAATATTATACGCGTTTTCCAGAAAATCCGCCGGTAATGTAAGCGATTTACACACTTCTAGACCATACATACTTGTTCCTTGTCCGTCTTGAAGCTTACGATTGTAAACCAAACAGTCGCGCTCCTTGTCGTAAATGACGCTCATGTGTTTCATGCCTACATTATGTAGGGCGACAATTTCGTCGAAATGGACGATTTCGTGGAGGTGTGTAGCGAAGATGAAGGAGCAGCCGATATTGTGTAAGGCTTGGATGCCGGCGACGAAAATGCTGATAGCGCTGGGTGTTTCGGTGCCGGAGCAGAGCTCGTCGCCTAAGACCAAACTGTTTTTGCTTGCTAGACGCAAAATGGTGCGGAATTCGGACATTTCTACGGCGAATGTGGATAGACCTTTGAAAATATTGTCGTTGCCTAGAATGCGGGTAAAGATGTATTTATATGGTTTATACTTGTAGCTGGATGCGGGTACATATAGACCCGCTTGTGCCATAATGACGGAAATACCTAGTGCGCGAATGAAGCTCGTTTTGCCGACAGCATTGGTGCCGTATAAGAGGATGCCATCGAGATTCTTTTTCTCATTGCCTTTACTAAAGTCAGTCCCTTTACTAAAGTCAGTACCTTTACTAAAGTCAGTACCTTTACTAAAGTCAGTACCTTTACCCAAGCTGATATCATTCGCAACATATAGCTCCGATTGCTGTATTTTTTCGATCAAGCAGTGTCGTAAATCGGTAGCATCAACAAATGATTTACTATCATTACAATCATTGTCGACAATCTCGGGTTTACAATAATCATATTTTATAGCCATAATTGCTTTGGCATAAACTAAATCGACATAGGTGATAAAATGAATGATATTGTTAATCTTGTCTTGATATTCTTGTAGCGCCTTAATAGTGTTTTGATATACACTAACAATTGTATCCATCAGATTTATTTTAATGGTTCCCACATTTTTACACAGAGCGTAAATCTGATTATTGGATACAGTTTTATTGGCGCTGGATTGTTTGTTGTATTCTAGTTCCAAAGATAAAACAAATTGGCTGATTTCTCCCGAAAAGCTAGACTTGTATTTTAGTGTAACAGTTTTTAATGGTTTCGTAACTTCTTCGATGATTTTACATCGCCGATCCGTAGCAATAAGACTAAAATTGTTTTTCTCGGTTTCATGGATTTTTACATAGGATTTCGAATCATCTTCGACTCCGTCATCTGTAGTCAATTTTTTAGAGCTCTTCTTTTTTGTACCGGTTTCATATTTTTCTACAATGGAATTAAAATAAGCGCGACAAGCCTCCAATTGGTCTTGAGAGTCCATGAGTGTTCTCATTTTTAAATCAAGTGTCGCATCAACGCCCTCTTTAATAAAACTCTTGTCCAACTTTTGAAGACTATCCAGCTCTTTACATTCTTCTAAAATAAATTTGTCTTGGAAAAAAATGGTCAATTCTGAAATATCAACTAACAAATCCAAGAATCCGTCAATCTTTTTCTTCAAATACTCCACCAAATACGTGTCCTCACGACTAACAATAAAATCGTATAGTAACTTGGCACTGCAAATACCAGCATACAATTGATACAATGCTTTCGGACTGATTTTCTGTAACATAATTTGACGCATGAGTTTGCTTACATCTTTGATATGAACTAACATAATTTTAATAACTTGATAATCTTCTTCATCAGCAATTAAATGTCCAATAATGTCGTATTCGGTCTGTAAATACTCTTCATCGGTAGTCGGATTTAAAAACTGATAGGTAAACCGGCGTCTACCCATAGGAGTAATACATTCATTCAACATTTTCGAAACCGATGAATATTTACCCTTGTAATTGTCGTCGTCGATAATATTGAGCTGTTTTAAGGAATGATTGGCTAGAACCAGACGTTTGCTATTGTTCTCCAGTTTAGGTTCTTCGATTTTATATATTAAATTTGGGTTATGTTGATAAATGAAATCGAGTAAATAGCAAAAGGATTGCGTAGCGTATACATTGTCATTGAATATTTCCATAAAAGAGGCCAAATCAGTAATGTTGTAAAACTTGTTTAAGAGTTGAGTCTGATACACTTGTTTCTCACAATTGAGCGCGCGTTGGACATTCCTCGTCTCGGATTCTAAAACTGTCAAACTAACAATATGGAGGGATTTACTTTTGATATTGGCAAAACTAACAATATCGTCTATTTCTTCGGCTGATAAATTGGAAATTATAATAGTTTCGCTCGGATTATAAATGGAAATAAAACGTTCCAAATCGTCGAATGTAGTAGGACTCCGCATGTAATTTTCATTGTATTCCATCATACTCGTAGAACCGGTATAAATGTCAATGATAGAAGCACCCACATATACGACCATTTTATTAATTTTATTTTTAATCATCTTTTTGGTTTCAATCCAAATACAACAAGTATTGTTAGTAATTTGTTCACTGTCATTGGAAAAATAGGTACCGGGCGAATATACCCCCGTTAAACTACGTGTTGTATTGGCACATTGTTCGTCTTGTTCATATACAGCAACCGTGTATCCAGCGTCTTGTAACTTCTTGACATATTTATCGAGCAAATGGTCTTTAAATCCGGCCATTACAACTGGATTTGCGCCACAGCACACTTTTTTATCCACTACATTGAGGTCGCATATGCGGGAAAAATCTGTTATATTTGACCCACTGATGCTATCAGTAGCAGAATCTTTGAGTCCATACACTTCAAAAAAAGCACCTACTTGAATCAGCACTATTGTTAGTGCGCCGTATTCTTCCACATGTTTTTTAGTTTTTTCGAAATATTCCTTTATTAAAGACATATTATTAAATAATAATATATCTTTATCTTATTTACATATTATTGTAAAAGGCTCAACATGATTTAAAGTCTATAATTCTGTCATTCTATCATTGATGCTAATGATTATTCGGTTTCATCACAAAGAATACCGACTCCTTTTTTGCTATGATTTCATTTAGAATCTTACGTTTATATCTCATATAGGAGTCCTTTGATAGCAATGGAATTTTGTAATAGAATAGTTTTAATAAATAAAGTAGAATAAATACAAGCCAAGATTGATTTTGTAGAGGTTTTGTTAGTTCATCCAATATAACAGTTTTAAAATCATTATTATAAATAGATATTTCGGAATTAATATGAGTATATTTCTCACATTTTATTTTGTACCCGTATATCATTGTTCCGTTTAATTTCCAAACTATTTTTTCAAACGCGTCACGTTTAACGTGTAAGACGTGCTGTAATTTGCTGATTGTACTGTGCTCGTTGTCCGTGAAAATAGCGACATCAATATCGCTTTTTCCGGGGACATAATCCGCACGTGTTACGGAACCGTAAAAATATAATTTGGTATCTAAATAGTTTTGTATTTTTTTAAAAAAACGTTTAATATTTTCTGGTAAATCATCTCTTAATTCATTCATTTATCTTATTAGAAGAAAAGATTTTTATCTAATTATTTACTTCAAACTCGCAGTTCCGGATTCACTATGTAGAAAATTATGTAACAGCGTTTCTTTATTTATATTTGTAATTTCTCCAGCCATTAATGCGGACTCGAACATTTTTCTTATTATATCGGGAGGGCAAGTACTTCCGACTTTAAGAATGCCATGTTGACGTAAATATTTACGCACATCCGTTATGTCTTTCTTTTTCAGTTCCTTTTGAACGTTGATTATGTTTTTCCTAGTTTGTCTGTCCTTAATTAAAACGGATACGTGTCTTGATTTATCGGAACGACCAAGCGTGAATTTGCGTTTTACGGTCTTTTTAATGTAGGTTTTGGGTGTTTGCTTAGCTTCCATTTCTTGTTTTTCCTTAAGCAGTTCCGAGATATCTGGATACACCGTTGTGTTTTTATCGAAATCGGGTAACAAATCTAGAGTAGGTTGCGCATATTTTTTATTTATTTCCTCTTCCACTTTATTTAATTCACGCAAAGTTCTTTCTTTATCACTCATTTCTTGTTCTTGAATACGTTTGAGTTTATTCTTAATCTGTTCAAGACGTTCTTCTCTAGAAATGGATACTAATTGATTTTGTAATTGATTTTGACTTGGTACCAAATTATTACTGGTTGCTAATTTAGGGCTAGGATTTGCTATTATAGTCGCACCTTCTAATAGCACATTGGGTCTTTTTTTAGGCGGTGTCGGAGGTCGCACCAAATCTGGTATATCCGGTTCTTTTGTTAGTTCTTTCCATTCTCTATATGTCTTTTTTTTACCATTTTTTAAACAACCATATGGAACTGTATCGTCCACTCTGTAATTTACATTAAACACATCATTAGTAGTAGAAGGATAAAAGGTTTCCGATAATTCTGCCGGTAATTCAAGCGAAATATTGTGATTTGTAACTATCGAATCAATTGGTTTATGTTTTATAGTCCTATTATGAAGTTCCCTTTGTAGTCTCTGTTTTTTTGTTATATCGGATAAATAACTCATGGCTCCCGAGAATTCATCCATATTTGTATTCGTGTTACTATTAACCGCGGCAACATTTTTTCTAGGTTCATTTGCTAATAGTTCTCTTGCTTTGTGTTCCTTAATACGTCTTAACAGCTTATTTTTTAGATTATTTGGTGTTATTACGGGACTGATTGACAGTTCCTTTTTTTCACGATTTTTTCTTGTCTTTGTTCCCGGTACTCTGAATAATTCGGGATTGATTTGAATTGTTTTTTTAGTAGACATATGTATTATATTAAAAAAACAATTTCGTAAATACAACACAATAAAATATTGATTTTACACTTAAACATACATACTGGAAATGATTGTTTTAAATCGTTCCTTCTCTTTCTTCGCAGAATCCTCATTTTTCAAAAAAATTTCATAACCTTTATCTAAATCTTCAAGTGTAATGTGTTTTTTCACACTTTTATCTAAGCAGAAAACACGCCGACTATGAGCTATTTTTGTTTTAGCGAATAGCGTTTCTATGTCTCGGCCATAGAATTTAAAATGCGATTTATTCTTTTCAAACCATTTAATGCTTATGTTAGAGTTTTCAGCTATTAGCCACTTGTTATCTAGAACCTTTTTAATAAAAATATTATATAAATCAGCGCCAGAATAATCATCCGTCTTGAAACGCCATGTAAATCTAGAATTTAGACCTTGATTATAATTGAAGAAACAGTCGTTCAATTCGGTTTCATAACCAGCAACAATAACCATTAGTTTATCTTTATGATCGCTTAATGCTTCACACAAGGTATCTATACACTCTTTCGCAAAACTGTCACGTTTTTCCTCATTTCCTAAAGCATATGCTTCGTCAATAAATAGAACACCTCCTAAAGCATCCGTAATAACATCCTTGGTCTTTAATGCGGTTTGCCCTAAATAACCAGCGATTAAATCCGAACGAGTAACTTTCTTAAAGGTTCCCTTTGTTAGAATCCCCATTTTAGCGAATATTTCGCCAATAATTTTGGCTACCTCCGTTTTACCGGTTCCGGGCGACCCGTAAATGACAGTATGCATGAAATCGGTATTTTTATTACCATTATCTGATTGTAGATTTTGAATATAAAATAGTAGCTGATCTACAATGTTCTCTTTTAATGAAGCCATCCCAATCATATTATTCAACTCTGTCAGAGGGGATTTAATATTATGTAGAGATTTCATATTTATATTGTATTTAATATGCTTATCATTTGGATATTTTTCAATAAGAGCCAGTAAGTCAGCAATATTATTAATAGGCGTGTCAATAGTAACCTTTTCCTTAATAATATATTTTTCTTGCTCTTCCTCCTTTTTATCGCGATCTTTAGGTTTATCATTTAAAGAACCTTCGAACATATCTGGGTTTATTATACCTTCAATCGCAATTAAAAATTTCTCCCATTCGCTAATACCCGTTACATTTTTGCTATTACAGTTCGTCTCATAAAACATCTTATTGTTTTCTTTTACAATCCGCTTAATATCTAATTGGTCATTTTCATGTATCGGGTTGTTAGTATTTTTGCTATCTAAGTCCTTTAAAAACCGATTGTAATTATTTATGTCTGTAAAAGAACGAAATTGTCTTGTATTTTTACAACGTTTTTTATTATTATATTTTGTCATTAACCTCTTTATGTATTTTCGAATATATATTTATATCATTTTTACAAAAATTGATTATATACGGTGTTGTCGCGTTGAAAAATAAGACATATACTATTAAAACAATTTAAAAATAAATTGAAATATAAAATAACCCGATAATGAGATCAATAATAACCACGCAAACAACCCATACTAAAACGATGGACAAATCAATGATGGACAAATCAACGATGGACAAATCAACGATAAACCAAGCCAAATTTGATATTGAGCATAATGCTTACATTGAAGAACCATGGACTATTATTGAATCTTATTTCGAGGGACATCACTTAGATAGATTAGTGAGACATCAATTGGAATCGTATAATAATTTTGTCGGATACCAAATTATTAAAACGATTGAAATGTTCAATCCGGTTCATATCAAATCGGAGAACGACTTTGATCTGAAATCGGGAAAATATTCTTTGGAAATGTTTATTACATTCGAGAATTTTCATATTTATCGGCCACAAATTCATGAAAACAATGGCGCGATCAAATTGATGTTTCCTCAAGAGGCTCGTCTTCGGAACTTTACCTACGCGTCTGCTATGACGATTGATATAAATGTAAAATACCTTATTAGAGACGGAGAAAATTTGGAGAATACCAAGACTTTGTACAAGACATTTCCCAAAATTCACATAGGTAAGATCCCCATTATGTTGAAATCCTCTATTTGTGTTTTAAATCAATACAAATACGTGGATAGCAACCATACGGGAGAGTGTAAATATGATGCTGGTGGATATTTTATTATTAATGGCTCTGAGAAAACGGTGCTGGGTCAAGAGAGAGCAGCCGAGAATCGCGTTTATTGTTTCAATATTTTTAAAAATGATACGAAGTACACATGGAAAGCCGAAATAAAATCGGTACCAGACTTCAAGTGTATTTCTCCGAAGCAAATTAATATGATGATTAGCTCCAAAAACAACGGTTTCGGCTATCCCATTTTGTTACAAATTCCTCGCGTAAAACAACCAATTCCATTGTTTGTAGTGTTTCGCGCATTAGGTGTCTTAACAGATAAGGAGATTTGCGAATACATTTTACTCGACATTTCAGTGGACAAATACAAGCCAATGCTTGAAAATTTACAAGCATCCATTATCGAGGCCAACAAAATTATTACATATGATGAAGCTATAAAACATATCACTGGTTATGTCAGTTATACTCCTATTAATATGGACAAAGATACTGGCGCTCTTAAAAAACACCAATTTACACTGGATGTGTTACAGAACGACTTGTTTCCTCATTGCCAGACGAGTCAACAGAAAATCTATTTCTTGGGATATATGGCGAATAAACTATTACAAGCCAGTTTCGAGTGGATCAAGGGCGATGACCGTGATTCTTATCTTAATAAACGAGTCGACCTAACTGGTACATCACTAAATAACTTGTTTCGCAATTATTTTAATAAATTGGTCAAGGACATGGAAAAACAAATTGTTAAAGAAATTAACAACGGTAGCTGGCGTTCCAAAGAGGACTATCTGAATATTATTAACTTGACCAACATTTATAAAATTATCAAATCGACTACCATTGAAAATGGATTTAAACGCGCATTGTCTACGGGTGATTTCGGTATTAAGCATACAAATTCGAATAAAGTTGGTGTAGCACAAGTGCTTAATCGGCTTACTTATGTAGCAAGTTTGAGTCATTTGCGTCGTATTTCTACTCCAACTGATAAAAGTGGTAAATTGGTTCCTCCACGCCGACTTCATAATACGTCATGGGGATTTATTTGTCCAGCAGAAACTCCGGAGGGTGCTTCGGTAGGTATTGTGAAGAATATGAGTTATATGGGTCATGTCACGATTCACTCCAATAGTAATTCGCTTTACGAGTACGTTCAGCCACATATTGTCGAATTAAGTGTGTTGTCACCAGTTCAAGTTTATGATAAAGTAAAAGTATTTATCAATGGCGCGTGGATTGGAATCACTGAAGAAGCACAAAAGTTGTACTTGTTGTTGAAAGATATGAAATACAAGGGCATCATTAATATTTATACATCGGTCGTGTTTGATTACCGAACACAAGAGATTCGTTTGTGTAATGACAGTGGTAGAATGACTAGACCATTGCTCCGTGTGAAAGACCGCAATATTCTGCTTACACCGCAAATTATCGATGATTTAAAGGTGAATAAATTACGTTGGGACGATTTGTTAACTAGCTGTAACTTGAAAGACGCTATAATCGAATATGTGGATCCAGAAGAGCAGAGTTTTAGTATGATTGCGACAAGTCCCAAGGATATTATCCAAACGAAGGATAGCGATCTTCTTTACAGATACACGCATTGCGAAATTCATCCGTCTACGATTTTCGGTGTAGTCGCATCGTGTATTCCCTTTCCGGATCACAACCAGTCACCCAGAAACACATATCAGTCGGCGCAACAGAAACAAGCAATGGGTATTTATGCTACAAATTACAATGAACGCATGGATAAAACCGCATATGTGATGACTTACCCAACTCGGCCTCTTGTGGACACTCGTATCATGAATATGATAAAAATAAATGAAATTCCATCTGGTTGTAATATTAATGTCGCCATTATGACACACACCGGTTACAATCAAGAGGACTCTGTGCTAATTAATAAGGGGTCAATCGATAGAGGACTATTTCAAACCACTATTTATCACACTGAAAAAGATGAGGACAAGCAGAAGATTAATGGTGATGAAGAGATTCGTTGTAAGCCCGATGCTTCCAAGACAAAAGGGATGAAGTTCGGAAATTACAACAAGGTGAACTCCAAGGGTGTTATTCCCGAGAACACATTGGTAGAAAATCGCGATATTATCATCGCCAAGGTGGCCCCTATTAAGGAAAATAGAAATGACCATACCAAGGTGATTAAATATGAGGATTGTAGTAAGCAACACCGTACGACGGAGGAAACATATGTGGATAAGAATTATATTGATAGAAACGGCGACGGTTACAGCTTTGCTAAAGTGCGTCTTCGCTGTTTGAGAAAACCGGTGATTGGTGATAAGTTTTGTGCGTTACCTACTCAGCAAGTGTTGACTCACGTTGGTTGGGTGCCTATCAAAGATATTGATATCGCGGTTCATAAAGTGTGTACATTGGATTCAAATGGAAACATGTGTTATGAATATCCCGTAAATAAGTTTGAATATGACCATGATGGACCTATGTATTCGGTAAAGAACAAGCAAGTGGAAATCGTTTGTACTTTAAATCATCGGTTGTATGTTCAGACACAAAATAAGAAAGAATATGAATTGATAGAAGCAAAGGATGTAAAGGGCCAAAAGGTTCGGTTTCAGAAAGCAATGAAGAATGTGTTTCCAGATATAGAATACATGGAACTAGGTGACGAAAAATATAAAATGGATGATTGGTTACAACTTTTGGGGATGTTTATTGCTGATGGGTGGTGTGACCAGCTAGATAAAAGAATAATGATAACTGCTATTAAAGAGAGAAAAGTTGCGTTTAATAAGAGTATTCTAGAAAATATGGATATAAAATATTCTTATCATAAAGGCGGTAACTTCTACATATCCGGCGTAAATTATATACATATTTATAATCACTTAAAATCATTAAGTGTCGGTGCCGCGAACAAACATTTACCAGATTATGTGTTTGGATTGTCTGAAAAACAGTCTAGAATTTTGTTGGAAGCATTGCTTCAAGGCGATGGTTCTTCTATGGAATACAAGGGAGAAACATTTAACAGATACGGCACTATTAGCATGCGTTTAGCAAATGACATGACTCGATTGGCATTACATTGCGGATATTCTGGAACTATAAAAATTTCAGAGGAGCCAACTGGGATTGCTCGTATTGGCAAACGTACTCTAGGCGCACGCGCTGGTCAAGAAATGTCTGCTACTTTGAAACACACTTATTATAAAGTAAGTATTATCACGAAACAAAATCAGCCTTGGATTAATAAAAAGACAAACGCTACCAATGTGGAAAAAATGATAGACTATGAGGGAAAAGTTTATTGTGTCGAGGTGCCAAGTTCTCATACATATTATATGCGAGAGTCAGACCATTCACCGTCTCTAATTATTGGAAATAGTAGCCGGCATGGCCAGAAGGGGACCGTTGGTAACATAATCGAAGAAGAGGATATGCCATTTAGCAAAAATGGCGACCGTCCCGATATCATCATTAATCCACATGCGATTCCATCTCGTATGACAATAGGACAATTGAAGGAGACACTTTTAGGCAAAGTGTTGGTAGAATTGGGTCTGTTTGGTGATGGAACCAGTTTCGGTAACATAGACATGAAGATGCTGTCGGAAAAGTTGCTGGAAATGGGCTACGAAGCACATGGCAATGAAATGTTATATAGTGGAACAACGGGTGAACAACTTGAATGTAGCGTCTTTATGGGTCCGGTGTTTTACCAGCGTTTGAAGCACATGGTAAATGATAAGCAACACAGTAGATCAATAGGACCAATGGTGAATCTGACTCGGCAACCGGCAGAGGGTCGATCGAGAGATGGCGGTCTACGTTTTGGAGAAATGGAAAAGGATGCGATGGTTTCACACGGCGCGGCGCGATTCACTAGAGGAAGAATGTATGACGCATCGGATAAATATTCGGTGTTCGTTTGTAACAAATGTGGACTGATAGCGTCATATAATGATGAACTACATATCCATTGCTGTAGAACGTGCGATAATAGAGTGGACTTCTCCTATGTTGAAATACCGTATGCTTGTAAATTGCTGTTTCAAGAGCTCACTACAATGAATGTGGTGCCTCGTATTATGACGGAAAAGTAAAAATAAAAATAAAAATAAAAGTAAAAGTAAAATACATTATTTTTTTTTATAATTATTTTTATAATGTTATTTTATAAATGAATATCCCAAAGGTAAGCGAACAACGCGTATCGGATATTGTGCGTTCATCTGTTTGTAATTGTGAAAATGAAAACAGTAAAATTGAAAAATCTTGTAATAATGTAGCAAGATCATTATTTGAACCAATCATTAACAATATACCATACTTACCAGTTATTATATTTGATAATAATGAGAATCTATATATTACATCAGATGGTGTTCCAAACAAATTATTAAAATATAATTCATTACTTAACTCCCAATATAATCTAGAGAATGGAGTGTCAGATAGTGCTTGGGTTTTTGGACCTAAAAATAGACCTACTACACCAGTAGCCATGGCATTTGACATTAATTTTCTTTATTTATATGTCGTTAATTTTTCAAGTAGTACTATTACTGTAATCAATACTAACGACTATTCCTATAAAAATTTGGAGTTGTTTGTTATAAATTCTAGAGGAAAAAATTCACCCCCTCCGAAAAAAAAAGGGTATCGTTTAAGTATTCCAAATGGAATGACATTCGATTCAGAAAAAAAGTATCTTATAGTAACCAATATATTGGACCGTAATTTGGTAAAAATAGTGATAAATCCAAAAAATCCCTATATGGGCATCATTTCTCCCTTTAATCCAGATGTCCCCTTTACAGAACCTATATTAGTTACGAACGATAATGAAATCCCTAATAATTTTTATGTAAGTGATTTATTTTCTTCAAGAGTGTATAAGGTAAGCAGTAATGAGTATTCAATTTTTGCGCAGTCACCAGACGTATATAGACCTAGAGGGGTAAGTTTTAATCCAAATGACGATAGTAAATTATGGATAACTAACAGTAATAGTGATGTTGCTATAATAAGTATTGATGTAAAAACTTTAGAAGTAAAAAATAAGATAAACAGTCGATTGTTTAATAATCCCAGATGTATTCTAT
>Ga0007796_10000351_pt1 | contig 14185 bp, 11 predicted proteins | sample CryBogmetaGMA0M_FD_60373 | JGI IMG/M metagenome (GOLD analysis project Ga0007796, IMG submission 60373) | Freshwater microbial communities from Crystal Bog, Wisconsin, USA - MA0M | ecosystem: Environmental > Aquatic > Freshwater > Lake | place: Crystal Bog, Wisconsin, USA | collected 2009-07-06 | reverse complement strand
CGCCGGCGACCGCAGCTGTCCAGAGCTGCAGGCCTTTGTGCACTGCCGCAACTGCCCGGTGTTGGCCGACGCGGCCAGGTCGTTCTTCGACCGACCCGCCCCGGAGGGCTACCTCGACGCCTGGCAGGCGATCCTGGAGGAACCGGCCGAGACGGCTGGGGCGGCCGATACCAGCGTGCTCGTGTTCCGCGTCGACCACGAGTGGCTGTCGCTGCCATCGGCGGCGCTCGTCGAGGTGACACCTTCTCGCATGCTCCATTCGGTGCCACACCGCTCGGGAACGGCGCTCGCGGGCATCGTCAACGTCCGCGGGCAGTTGCAGCTCTGCGTGTCCCTCCATGCGGTCCTCGGGCTGCCGGGTGGCCCGCAGGCGGCACCGCCTCAGGCCGGCAGCCCCGCGGACGGTGCCGGCCGACTGATCGTGCTGGAGCGTGCGTCGGGCCCGACGGCGGAGCGGTTGGTCGTGGGCGTCGACGAGGTCGCTGGTGTGCACCGCGTCGGCAAGGCCGATCTCCGGCCCGTGCCATCGACGGTGAGTCAGGCGGCGGCCCGCTGCTCGTCGGCGCTCTTCGAGTGGCAGGATCGCACGGTCGCGCTCCTCGACGAGGTTCGCCTCTTCGAGGCCTTGCGCGAGGCGGTGTCGTCATGAGCGGAGGCTGCCGTGGCTGACGACCTGAGCGGATTCTCGATGCTCGAACTCTTCCGGCTGGAAGCTGAGAGCCAGACGGCGGTCCTCTCCGCGGGTGTGCTCGCCATCGAGGAGCTGGAGCGGTCACCCGAGACCGTGGAGTCGATGATGCGGGCGGCGCACTCGCTCAAGGGTGCGGCCCGCATCGTGGGACTCGACCCCGCCGTTCGCGTCGCCCATGCGCTGGAAGACGTGTTCGTCGGCGCAGGGAAGGGAACCTTCCGTGTGAAGCCGGAGCACGCCGACCGCATCCTGGCGGGGATTGACTTTCTGTCAGCGATCGCCAAATCAGACGACGCCCTCTCACCGGCGAGCGAGTGGCCAATCCGGGCCGAGCGGCTCGTCGATGATCTCGGGACGATGGTCGCCGATCAGGCTGCGGTGCGAACGCCGGTGCCGGCACCCGAACCGGCCAGCATGCAGGGCGGGACATCCATGGCCGATGCGGTCGCCGCCCCGGCGACGCCCACAAAACCGGCCGACACGCCCTCTCCGGCCACGCGGCCGGCCGAGCAGGCCGACCGCGTGGTCCGAGTCTCGGCCGACAGCCTGACGCGTCTCGTCGGCCTCGCCGGTGAGTCACTGGTGGAAACGCGGCAGCTGAGGCCGTTCGTCGACTCGCTCCTGCAACTCCGCGCATCCGAAGTGGACATCTGCGATGCCATCGCCGCCCTCGACGAGAAACTCAAGGCCGGTGACATCGCCGTGCCCGGCACGATCACCGCGATGCTGACGACCATCCGCGAGCGTTCCGATGCCGCCCTCGCGGCGCTCACGCGGCACGTCGAGGACTTCGAGAGCTTTGCCCGCCGCAACGAGGACCTTTCCAACCGGCTCCACCACGAGGTGATCGTCAGCCGCATGCGGCCGCTCGCCGACGGCATCCGCGGATTTCCCCGGCTCGTCCGCGACGTGGCCCGCACGCTCGGCAAGCAGGTCCGGTTCGAGGTCCGCGGCGAGCAGACGGGCGTCGACCGTGACATCCTCGACAAGCTCGAGGCCCCGCTCTCCCACCTGATCCGCAACTCGCTCGACCACGGCATCGAGCTTCCGGCCGACCGTGAGGCGGCGGGCAAGCCCCCGGCCGGCACGATCCGGCTCGAGGCCCGCCACCGCGCCGGCATGCTCCAGATCACACTGACCGACGACGGCCGGGGAATCGACGTCGAACACCTCCGCGCGAAGGCGGTGGCCCGCGGCCTCGTCGCCCGCCAGGTCGCCGATCAGCTCACCGAACTCGAGTTGCTGGAGTTCCTCTTCCTGCCCGGCTTCTCCACCAAAGACCAGGTCACCGAGATCTCGGGCCGCGGCGTGGGGCTGGACGTCGTGCAGAGCATGGTCAAGAACGTGGGGGGCAGCGTTCGCGTGGCCACCCAGACCGGCCGCCAGACCACGTTCACGCTCCAGCTTCCGATCACCATGTCGGTGATCCGTGCGCTTCTCGTGCAGATCGGCGGCGAGCCCTACGCCTTCCCGTTGACGCGAATCGACCAGATCTTGTTCTGTCCGGCCGCCAGCATCCGCACGGTGGAGGGCCGCCAGTACTTCGACCGTGACGGTGTCTCCATCGGCCTGGTGATGGCCGCCCAGATCCTCGAGACGACGGGGCAGCCTCCGGCCGATCCGATGCCCGTGGTGGTGATCAGCGACCGGGGACAGCAGTTCGGCATGATCGTCGACTCCTTCCTGGGCGAGCGCGACCTCGAAGTGCGACCCCTCGACCCCCGGCTCGGCAAGGTGCCCGACGTCAACAGCGCGTCGCTCCTGGAGAACGGCGACCCGGTGCTGATCGTCGACGTCGAGGATCTCGTCCGCTCGATCGACAACGTGCTGATGGGCCGCCGACTCTCGAGGGTCGAGTTCGAGCGGATGGCGGAACAGGCCCGCCAGCGAAAGCGGATCCTCGTGGTGGACGACTCGATCACGGTCCGCGAACTCGAGCGACAACTGCTCCAGGCCCGGGGCTTCACGGTCGACGTCGCCGTCGACGGCATGGACGGCTGGAACGCGATCCGCGGCACCCATTACGACCTCGTCGTGACCGACGTCGACATGCCTCGAATGGACGGGATCGGGCTGGTTTCACTCATCAAGGCCGACCCGGCCCGCCGGGAAACGCCCGTCGTGATCGTCTCCTACAAGGACCGGGAGGAAGACCGGCTCCGCGGGCTCGATGCCGGGGCGAACCGCTATCTCACGAAAAGCAGTTTCCACGATGAGACCTTCGTCGATACGATCATCGATCTGATCGGCGAGGCAACGGCGTAGGAACGGCCCATGCGAATCGGGATCGTCAACGACCTGAAGGCGGCGTGCGAAGCTCTGCGGCGCGTGGTTGACAGCCTGCCCGACCACGAGGTGGTCTGGACGGCGAGCGACGGCGTCGAGGCGATCGCGATGGCGAAGCGCGACCGTCCCGACCTGATCCTGATGGACCTACTGATGCCGCACATGGACGGCTCGCAGGCCACCCGCCAGATCATGGCCACCGCCCCGTGTGCGATTTTGGTGGTGACGGCGACCGTGAGCGGCAACATCTCCCTGGTGTACGACGCGATGGGCTACGGAGCCCTCGACGCGGTCGATACGCCGATGCTTGGCCCCGCAGGCGAGGTTTCCGGGGCCGGTGCGCTCGTGGAAAAGATCGGCACGATCGCCAAACTCGTGGGGGCGACCGCCGACCCCCGGCGGGCCCGCCGAGCCGCGGCCTCGACGTCGCCTCCCCGGCTGCTGGTGGTGGGGGCTTCCACCGGAGGGCCCAAGGCGATCTCCGACCTTCTGTTCCCGCTACCCCACGATTGGAACGTCGCGGTCGTCATCGTGCAGCATGTCGATGTGGCTTTTGCACCGGGGCTCGCCAAGTGGCTCGGCGACCGCACGGGCCGAGCGGTCCGCGTGGCGGAGCACGGCCAGCAGCCGCTGGCTGGCGACGTGCTGCTCGCCGGCACGAACGACCACCTCGTGCTCACCAAGGCCCGCACGCTGGAATACCGCCAGGAACCCCGCGACGTCTTCTTCCGCCCCAGTGTCGACGTGTTCTTTGAGAGCGTCGCTGATTACTGGCCGCAGACTGGCACTGCCGTCCTGTTGACGGGCATGGGCCGCGACGGAGCCAGGGGGCTGATGAAGCTCCGCACGCGCGGCTGGCACACGATCGCGCAGAACGAGGCGACGAGCGTCGTGTTCAGCATGCCGAAGGCGGCGATCGACGCGGGCGCAGCCTGCGAGGTGCTCGCCATCGACCGAATGTCGAGCGTTATCGCGGCCCGCATGAACGCGTAGGCTGCTCACGGCCGGCCTCGATCAGCCGCATGACCTGGAGCACGGTGGTCTCGTCGCGTCCCGGGCAGCCAACCACCTGCACGCCGACGGGAAGACCGGCGCTGCCGCGATCGGTGGCGGCGGCGGCACGGAGCACTGGGTCGAGGCTCCACGGGCGGTGCCGCTGCTCGTCAGTCCGAACGGTCGTGACCGGCACGGCACCGGCTGGCAGGTCAAACAGGTTGGCCAGCAGGCATGGCGCCGCAGCGAGCACGAGCCGGGCCGCGCTCCCCTGGCGAAGCGCCGGCACCGCCGACACGGGGCAGACCGCCGCATCACAGCCAGTGACGGCCGCAGAGAACCGCGTCACCAGCGTGTCGCGGGCGGCGATCAGGCCCGCACGTTCCGCCGGTGTGCGCCGGCCTGTCCGCAGCACGCCTTCCGCCTCGCTCCTGTTGCCCGTGAGCCGGAGCAAGGCCGCCACAAGCGGCCGCCAGCGACGCGGCAGGCGGGCGATGGCGAGGAGTTTCCCGACGCCCTTCGTAGGGCGACTTCCAGCGAACAGCCTCCGCACGTCGTCGCCACCGTCGGCGGCCACGATCCCGAGCAGTAGCCAGGCCGCCTCAGTGGCGATGTCACCGGTCACGTGGACAACCTCGAGCCCGTGAGACTCGAGCCGTGCCACCGCCTCATGCACGGCGCGAGAGACGGCGGGTGACGGTGGGATTGGGCCGGTGTCATCCCACCACGCGACCCGCCGCGGTTTTGACGGGACCGCGGCCGCCGGACCGGCGGCGCCAACCGCGGCAACGGCGAGTCCGAGGTCGTCGACAGTCCGGGCGAGAAAGCCGGCGCGGGGGCGGACTGCCTGCAGGCCAGGAAGCGTGTCGAATCCTCCCCCTTCGCCAAGCGCGGCGGTCCGCGGCATGATCGCGGCGATGCCGCATGCGTTCGCAGGTTGCCGCAGGCTGCCGGCGAGATCGTTGCCGATACCAAGCGGCACCACCCCAGCCGCCACCAGGGCGGCATCTCCGCCGCTCGAGCCGCCGGGACCACGCGACGCGTCGAGCGGATGCCGTGTCAGGCCCCACACGGGGTTATCCGTCTCGTGGAGATACATCGCCTGCGGAACGTTGGCCTTGCCGATCACGACGGCCCCAGCGGCCCGAACGCGGCGAACGATGTCGGCGTCTTCACGGTCCACGAGACCGCGTCGGCTGAGAATACCGAGCGTCGTCGCGAGCCCACGCACGGCGAAGCACTCTTTCACGCTCACCGGCACGCCCGCCAGGGGCCCGGCGCCCGACGCCCTCTTCGCGATCGTGTCGTCGATCGCAGTCGCCTCAGCCTCCGCTTCGCGGCGCCGCAGCTGCACGAGCCCGTTGAGCCGCGAAGCCCATTCCTCATGCAGTCGCAGCGATGCCGCCAGCACATCGGCCGCCAGCACCCGCCCAGCGGCCACCTGCCGCGCGATGTCGGCAGCCGAGGCAGGAGGTTCCGGCGACGGAAGCACAGACGGGCTCACGGGCCCGGCTGACTGAACGGCTCGGGCTCAGCGACCGCGGCCGGCTTGGAGGCCGCCGATGCCGACAGCAACTCCGACGCCCAGAGCACGCCTCCGTCCATCACCAGGCCCATGACGATGACCGCATCGCCCGGCCCGGCGACCGGTTCGATCCGCGAGATCACGGAGAGTTCGCGGGACGCACCCCCCGCCTCTGCGATCGATACACGGGAGCACCAGTAAGGCCCGACGCGACGCGCGCCGGAGAACGTGGCCGGCATCACGACACCGTCACCATCGCGGCGGGAGTAGGTAAGCCAGTTCCGCGCCAGCCGTGCGAGGTCGTCGGCGACGTCTGGTGTGGCGAGGATGTGACCGCCGAGTTCGGCCGCCACGGCGGGAGTCGCCGAGAGAGGCCGGCCCGAATCGGCCGCGAGATGCTCGAGCGTGGTGAGTTCCTGCGCGACCCGCGCGAGACGCTTGTACCAGTCCACGAGCAGCGTCTTACGGACCGGGTCGGCGGGATCGGCCACCGCCTCCACAGCGTCGAGAGCGGCCGTGGCTTCCGCAACCGCTGCCTCGAGGCTGCCGAGATCGAGCGGTTCCGGCTCCGGCACGACGGGGACCGCAGCAGCGGGCGGCGCCACGGCCGTCGCTGGAGCGACATCTTCGGTCGCGGGCGGGGAGATCGCGGCGAGGTCGTCGAAGGACGGCTCAGCGAGAACGGCGACGGGCTGATCGGCGGCGGACGGATCGGCGACGGGCGACGGGTCGCTGGTCACCGCTCCGTCGTCGGCAACCAGCGCTCCTGGCTCTTCCGTCAGCGCCGGCTCGGCGGACACCGCGGCGAGCGGATCCGACGACGATGCCGTCTCGGTCGCGGCTGGCTCCCCGGTCACGACCGGCTCTTCGGTCACGACCGGCTCCTCGGTCACGACCGGCGGTACGACTGCGTCAGCCGCAGGCTCCGAGTCCGGCAACGACGACGGTGACTCATCCGCGACAGCTCCAGTCTCATCAGCCACGACCGGAAGTTCGTTGAGCGAAGCCGCCGCACCAAGGTCTGGCCCGCCCATGGTGCCCATCGCGACGGGGTTTCTCGCCTGGGGCAGAAGGAAGGCGAGTTGCTCGGGGATCAGCCTGCGAATCCCGGCTGTGTCACTCCATCCCATCCACATCAGGCCGATCAGAATGCCAAGTACGACCGGGATCGCCAGCAAGCCCCCAAGCACCACGCCGAGCAGTTGCCGGAGCGGCCCACGCTTTCGCGGCCTGCCGTTGGCTGCTGGACCGGGCTGTGTGGCAACGGCCACGCTGTCGCCGTCCGCGGCTGCTGCGGCCAGCGTGGCAGCGGCGGCGGCGGTGCCAAAGTCGATGATGGTTTCCTCGGCCGGTTCGTCGCCTTCTATCGCTGCGAAGGCGACCGCTTCGACACCCTCCGAGTCCGTATCGTCCACCGAGGCCGTGTCGAAAACAGGCTCCTCGCCAGTCGGTTCCGAAAGGAGAGCGTCGGCGACCCCGAACCCAATCCCGTCGATGTCACTCGCCGACGTTACGCCCGACTGCCCGGTGCCGATCTCGATTGCCGAAGGATCGCCGGGCCAGTCCGATTCAGCTGCATCGCCGCCGACCGCCCCGCCGACATCCGAGAGATCATCCGGAGCGAACACGGAGAGCGGGGTCGAGTGGGCTGCTTCCTCGGTCGGCTCGTTGAGCCATGCGTTCACGAAGGCGTCGTCCTCCACCGCCTCACCATCCGCCGAGACCTCGGTGACGAAGGCTTCGTCGGCCGTGCCGCTCTCTGCTGCCAGTTCGTCGGCCGGAACATCGAGCCCCGCATCCAGCGAGGCATCGTCAAAGGAGAGCGAAGACCCCTCCCCCAGATCGGCAGCCCCCTCCGCCTCGAGGTCGGCCCAGGGATCAAAGCCTTCGCTCTTCGTCTCGTGGTCGTCGCCGTGGTCCTTGCCGTCGTCAGCCATCGCTCGCGCTCCGGGATCTCGTCTTCAGAGAAATCGCACGCCAGAAAGGAGGGGCCTCCCACTCCACGGCCCCGATTGTACCAGCGGGATTCCCGCGGGGCGCCGCCCGCGGGCGGGCAGCGGTCAGAGGCCGTAGGCGGGTCCATAGCGGTCGCGGAGGCTCCGCACGAGCCAGTCTCCCGAGACGCAGCCACCCGTCGCCCGCTCCACCAGCGGCTCTGATTCCAGGGTGCGGCCGAACGCATGCACCTCCCGGCGAAGCCACTCCAGCAGGTCAACGAACCGGCCGGCGGCCATCTGGTCATCGAGATCGGGAACCGCCCGCCGCGCCGCCTCCATGAGCTGCGCGGCGAAGAGGTTGCCGAGCGTATAGGTCGGGAAGTAGCCGATCAGGCCCGCGCTCCAGTGGATGTCCTGGAGCACACCGTGGGCGTCGTCCGGCGGCGGGGTGCCAAAGTCTCGCTCGAACCGGTCGTTCCATGCGGCCGGCAGGTCGTCCACTGCCAGGTCGCCATGCATGACGGCGCGTTCGAGATCAAACCTGAGCAACACGTGCAGGTTGTAGGTGACCTCGTCGGCCTCGACCCGAATGAATGACGGTCGTACCGCCAGAAGTGCCTCACGAAACCGGTCAACATCAACATCGCCGAGCGCGGCAGGGAACGCCTTTCGTGCCAACGGAAAGCACCATTCCCAGAATGGCCGCGACCGTCCCACGAGGTTCTCCCAGAGCCGTGACTGCGACTCGTGGATACCGAGCGAGGCGGCCTCGCCGGGAGGCAGCCCATACCACTCGCGGGAGAGGCCCTGTTCGTAGAGCCCATGACCAGCCTCGTGGAGCACTCCAAACAGTGCGGTGGGCAGCGACCGCTCGTTCCACCGCGTGGTGATCCGGCAGTCGTCGGGGCCGAGCGTGGTGCAGAAGGGATGCTCCGTCGTGTCGAGCCGGCCGCGGCCGAAATCAAATCCGATCCGTCCCGCCACCTCGCGAACGAAATCCCGCTGGGACTCCACGGGATAGAGTCGCTCGGTAAGGATCGACTCATCCGGCCGGCGGATGGCGGTGCCGCATTCTCCGACGAGATCCACGACGGCGGCGCGGAGCGGCGCGAACCGTTCCGCGAGACGCCGCCAGCGGGCCCCAGGCTCGTAGTCGTCGAGCAGGGCGTCGTACGGATCCAGGTCGGGCCGTTGGCAGGCCGCCTGCTCCCGCTTGAGCGCGAACATCCGCACGAGATGCGGCCGGAGCGCGGACCATGTCGATGAGGCCCGCGCCTCGACCCAGGCTTGCTGGGCCTCGACGGCGGCCCTGGCCAACTCCTCAACAAGCCTCACGGGCAGCCGAGACTGCTTGTCGGCGTCGTGCTTCAGCAGGCGGATCGCGGCCCGCTCCTGTGGCGTTCCCCGGGTCGCCATCGGTGAAGCGGCGAGGGCCGCAAGCCGCTCGGCCTGGGTCGGGTCGGTCCGCAGCCCATGGACGACCGCGGCCATGGCGGTGGCCTGGTCGGCGCGATGAGGACCGCCGGCCCTGGGCAGCATGGTCTGCTCGTCCCAGCCGAGCAGCGACTCAACGCTGCAAAGCACTGCCGTGCACCGCGCGTGACTGCAGGCGGCGGCGAACAGGTCGGCCGTCGAGGACGAGGCGGGGGATCTGTGTGGGGGCGCAGTCATCGGCGGCGAAAGTATGATCATCCTTCCGAGCCGCCCGCAAGGTTTGCGGCTCCACCCACACGGAGCCCCGGCATGCTCGATGCCCTCGTGATCGCCCCGCATCCCGACGACGCCGAACTCGGCATGGGTGGCACCATCTCACTCATGCTCCGCGAGGGCATGTCGGTGGGCATCCTGGACCTGACCGACGGCGAGCCGACGCCGCGGGGGTCGGTCGACATCCGGAGCCGCGAGACGGCCGCCGCGTCGGCCGCCCTCGGAGTGACGTGGCGGGAGAACCTGGGACTGCCCAACCGCCGACTGCGGGCCACGCTCGCCGCCCGCGGACAGCTTGCAGGGGCCATCCGCATGGCTCGGCCACGCTGGCTGTTCGCCCCGCATTGGGTTGACGCGCACCCCGACCACGTCGCCGCCACGAAGCTGGTGGAGGCCGCGCGATTCTGGGCAAAACTCACCAAGTGCGATCTTCCCGGCGAGCCATGGCACCCCGAGCGGGTCTATCACTACGGCTGCGTGCACCTCAAGGCGGTCCGGCAGCCATCCTTTGTGGTCGACATCTCGGCCACGTGGGAGAGCAAGTGCCGGAGCCTCGACTGCTATGCGAGCCAGTTTCCTCCGCGGGGCGAGGGCCTTGGCACACTCGACCGCGTGGCGGCCGCCGATGCCTGGTGGGGCAGCATGATCGGTACCCGCTACGGCGAGCCCTTCTGGAGCCGGGAGCCAGTCTCGCTCAAAAGCTTCGCCAGCTTGTTTTGAGGTCGAGGGCCCCGGCAGTTGCTGCGGCCCTCACATCCTTCCCAGAGTTGTGCGGAGAAGCCCCACATCGCCCCATTTTCGCGGGCGGTTGGCCCGATCGCGGAGACTTGGGGATCGCGCCGCGGAACCCTGCGGTCGCTGCCAGGAACGGACCGATACCCTAACGGGTGGCCAGTCGTCCGGCCACGGCGTTCTGCCCGGGGACTCTCATGGCCTCCCGTGACATCAATGTGATCGCACTCGTCAAAGGGGGCGAACGCTACGTCTTCCTGTACGACGATGACAGCCGCGACCAGGCCCTTGAGGCTCTGGCGCGGCATGCCGCCAACCCGGACCTGAGTTTCTCGTGGTACGACGCCGCGGTCCTCGGCCAGAAGGTGCGGCAGAATACACCGCGTCCGACCCGGCTGCCGTTCGGCCGGCGTGCCGACCGGTTGGCCTGAGCCGACGGGCCCGATGCCCATGGCCAGCGCCGCACCGAACCGCACGGCCTTCGGCGACGCGGCCGAGCGTTTTCTTCGGCACATGGTGGCGGAACGTGGCGGTTCGCCCCTCACGGTGAAGAGCTACCGCGAGGACCTCCTCCAACTGGAAGAGTTTCTCGCCTCGGCCGGCTGCCGGGCGCCCGGCGACGCCTCCAGCGTGCTCTTGCGACGGTTTGCCGCGGGCCTGCATGCCGCGGGCTACGCGGCTTCCACCGTGGCCCGCAAGCTCGCCAGCATGCGGAGCTTCTATGCGTTTGGGCAGCGGGAGGGCTGGGTGCGGGGCAATCCCGCCAAGCCGCTTCGTAGCCCGAGGAAGCCGCGGAAACTCCCCAAGTTTCTCACCGGCGACGAGATCTCTCAGCTGCTGGCGGCCCCACGACCGGGCCAGGTGGGAGGCCTGCGGGACCGTGCGATCCTGGAACTGATGTACTCGTCGGGATGCCGCGTCCGGGAACTCGTCAGCCTCGACGACGGCGACCTCGACCTTCGCAATGCCACAGTGCGCATCCGGGGAAAGGGGCGACGCGAGCGCCTGGGCATCGTGGGATCACATGCCCAGGCGGCCCTGAGAAGCTGGCTCGCGGCGCGGCCCACAGCCGCCGGCGGCCGCGTCACGAGCCGCCCGCTGTTCACCAACAAATTCGGCGGACGGCTGTCCGTGCGGGGCGTCGCCCGGCTCCTGGAAAAGCACCTGGCTGTGGCAGGCCTGGCCGGCAAGGCGAGCCCGCACACCCTGCGGCACAGCTTTGCAACACACCTGCTCGACGCCGGCGCCGACATCCGGAGCGTCCAGGAACTCCTTGGACACAAGAGTCTGGTCACCACGCAGATCTACACCCACGTGACGACCAGCCGCCTTCTCGACGCCTTCGACAAGGCCCATCCTCGCGCTCGTTGAGCACGTGCCTCGCTCCAGCAAGCCCCGAGCCTCGTGAACGCGAGAGCATCAACGCGACTCGTATCAGACCGCGACTCGTATCAGACAAGGCCCCGTCGCACGGCCCAGACGGCGGCCTGCGTGCGGTCGCTCACGGCGAGTTTGCGGAGGATGTTTTGGACGTGCTCCTTGACGGTCTCGACGCTGATCGTCAGCGACTGGGCGATCTCCTTGTTGGAAAGCCCGAGTGCCATGTGGCGGAGCACCTGCGTTTCTCGCTGCGTGAGGGGGATGTCGGGGTCGGCTGTGGCCACGCGGTTGGCCATCGTGGTGGCAACCCGCCGCAACTCGCCCGCCCGCATCGGCAACTGACCGGCCGCGGCGCCGGTGATCGAGTTGATCAGTTCGCTGCGGGTACAACCCTTGAGAATGTAGTCGTGCGCTCCGGCGGCGACGGCACGGGCGACGTAGGTGGGATTGTCGAACGTGGAGAGCATCACGCACCGTACGCTCGGCATGTCGGCACGGATCTTCTCGAGAGCCGCGAGACCGTCCTTGCCCTGCATACGGATGTCGAGCAGGATGACGTCCGGCTTCGTCTTTTTGGTGAGCTTCACAGCCTCGTCGCCCGTCGTCGCCTCGCCGACGATCTTGACCTCAGAACCGGCGAGCAGGCTCGCAAGCCCGCGCCGGACCACCTCGTGGTCATCCGCAATCACTACCTTGATCGCCATATGGCCTAACCTTCCGCGAGACGGTACCGGGTCGCTCACGCAACTGCCGAAACTCAAACCGGGTGTACCGTACCGGCTTCCCTCCGACTCACAACGCCCCTTCTGGGGAGTCACCGAAGCCCTCTTGGGGGTGCGAAGAACTTCGTGAACGAAGATTCTATGCATCTCGACAAAGCCTCATACCCTCCACCTGAGCGGTGTCAAACAGCCACAGAATGCTCACCTTCGTGAGGCCAGTCAGGCAATTTTCGTGCGCATGTGAGTCAGCATGGTCTCGGCCCCTTGGGCGATGAGCCGCCGCGCCACGACCGCGCCGAGCGCCGCCGCCTCAGTTCGTAACGCCTCCCGTGGCGCTGACTCCTCGGCGGTGATGCTGGACACCACCCCGCTCCTCGCATCGACATCGAGCACGCAGCCGCCGAGCGTGAGGCCGCCATGGTCGCCGATCCTCGCCCAGCCCCCGATCGGCGCAAGACAGCCCCCCGCCAGCGAACTGAGCATGCTTCGCTCGGCCAGCGCAGCGGCGTGCGTCGCGTCATCGTCGATGAAAGAGACGGCGTTGATCGCGGTGGCATCGACAGCCCGGACCTGCACCGCCAGCGCCCCCTGCGCGACGGCCGGCCAGAACACCGGCGGCTCAAGCAGTTGCGTGATCCGCTGTTCGAGCCCCAGTCGCTCGAGCCCGGCGGCGGCGAGAATCAGGGCGTCGTACTCGCCCGCATCGAGTTTTCGCAGTCGCGTGTCGACGTTGCCGCGAAGCGGGACCACCTCGACGTCAGGCCGCAGGGACTTGAGTTGCACGACCCGCCGGATGCTCGACGTGCCCACACGGGCTCCGGACGGCAGATCCTCGAGACGGCCGGCGGTGCGACCGACCAACGCGTCGAATGGGGTCGCCCGGGCTGGGATACCAGCCAGCACCAGCCCGGACGTCTCGGCCGTCGGCATGTCCTTGAGGCTGTGCACGGCCGCGTCGATCCTGCCATCGAGCAGCGCCTGTTCGAGTTCGCGAACGAACACGCCGTCGCCGCCGATGGCGGCGATCGGTACATCGCGACGTTCGTCACCGCGAGTACCGATGACCTCGATGCTCACCTCGACGCCGTGCGCCCGCAGCTGCTCGGCAACCCAGCCTGTCTGGGTGCGGGCAAGCATGCTGGCCCTCGTGCCGATGCGAAAGGGAACGCTGGTGGTCATCGAAGCCGGGCCTGGCGGCCCCCTCTGGATGTGTCGAACGCAGTGAGTGTCGGAGCAGTCTGACACAGCGGCCGCAGGAGCCTCAGCGGCCGGCCGTTCAGGGCCGCCCTCCTTCGGCACCGCCACGATCGGCCCGGGCCACCACCGCAGCGTAGACGGCGGAGGCCCCCGCCTCCACCAGGGCCCGCCGACACTCGGCCAGCGTAGCTCCCGTGGTGGTGACATCGTCGACGAGCAGGACCCGGCGGCCGGCCGCACGGCGGGACGCCACAAAGGCGCCGCGAACGTTGCCGCGGCGGTCATCGAAGGGAAGTTCGTTCTGCATCGGGGTGGCCCGCCGACGACTGAGCAGATGGCGGTGAGGCAGCCGCAGGCGCCGGGCGATTCCGGCCGCCAGCACATCGGCCGCGCTCGTCCCCCGGGCCAGCCGCCTCCTCCAGTGCATCGGCACGGGGACGACCGTCTCAATCCGCCAAGCGGTGAACGTCTCTTGGTGTTTCGCGACCAGGAGTCCGGCAAGTGCGGCAGCCACAGACTCGCCAGCAGGGCGCTTCGCGCGCAGCACCTGCCCGCGGACGTCGTCACCGTACGACGCCAGCACGGCGATGCCGTCCCAGTCGCCGCGCCGGCTCCGGCACCCGCATTCCAATGACGACACGGGCTTGCCACAGGATCCACAGCGGATCGAGTCGCTCGAGATCGCGTCGGCGCACGACTCGCACGCCATTGGCCCGCCAGCGGCCGTCGCGGGCAGGTCGGCACCGCAGAAGGCACACCGCGGCGGGCAGACGATGTCGATCAGGGGTGCCAGTCCAGGCAGGTTCCACCATGCCATTCGCGAGGTTTCCCAGATTGACGGTGCCGCCCGCGCTCCCTACCCTCCGCGACCCGCCCTCGGCCGGCCCCGGACGAGCGTCCATCGTCCGCAGGCCGGCGGTCCAGTCAAGCACCCATGCTGATCGACCGCTATCTCACCCGCGCCCAACTGCACGCGTTTGTCGTCGTGTTTGTGAGCCTCGCCGGGCTGTACTTC
>Ga0007796_10000349_pt1 | contig 14207 bp, 13 predicted proteins | sample CryBogmetaGMA0M_FD_60373 | JGI IMG/M metagenome (GOLD analysis project Ga0007796, IMG submission 60373) | Freshwater microbial communities from Crystal Bog, Wisconsin, USA - MA0M | ecosystem: Environmental > Aquatic > Freshwater > Lake | place: Crystal Bog, Wisconsin, USA | collected 2009-07-06 | reverse complement strand
GCCATCTTTTTGAATTGTTTGAGTTGGCGCCCAGGTTGCCGCTTGGCCATGTGCTGATCTTGCAACCATGACTGAAATTTCGAAATCAAAATCAATTAACTCTTCAACCAGCAGCTTGGGATTTTTTAACAAGATCGCTTCAAGTTCACTTTCAGAATTAACTTTCCAGACTCCCCGCCCGTCATATCCACCTGAAATTGATTTCGCAATAACCGGAAACTCTGATATTTCATTTGCATTCGAAATTACCTGCCATTTTGGTGCTGGGAAATTTGCAAGCCGCTGGCGCATCGCCGCTTTGTCTTGCGAAAAAATGAAGCTTTCAGAAGTCGGATAGAACTTAATGCCTTCGCTTTCAAGTGCACGCACTATGGAGATTGGGATTAGCTCGTGCTCGAAAGTGACTAAATTACATTTCTTAGCAAATTCGCGGACTTGCGCTAAATCTCGATAATCACCTATCTCAAAATTCGCGATCTGTGCACCTGAATCTGAAATTGATTCGGCCAATAAAACTAAATCTATTCCGAGTGCCGTGGCAGGCGCTGCGCTCATGCGGCCAAGTTGGCCAGCACCAATTATGCCAACGCGAGGAAAAGGCAATTTCACTTTCCTATCGTAGGTGAATCACATCGCCTACGTTAACTCGAGCACCATTTGCCAAGATCAGTTCACCCATTTCATTAATGCTCATAGCCTGAGATTTTAGGGTTTCACCACTAGGCAGATGCACTTCGACCTCTTTCCCTATAGTCGAACTAACTTGACGATACTGCTCGAACGGCAAGCTTGAGCCACTCTCCCAGAGGTCAAGCGTCACTGCCAAATCTTTAAGAATTGCCGGCAAAATTAGGTTGCGATCTAATTCTTCAAAACTTTCTAACGTTAATGAAGTAGCCGTCGGCACCGGTAATTCAGACTTAGCCATGGAGATATTTAAGCCAATACCAATTATCACTCCGCCACTTTTAGCTTCGACTAATAGCCCCGCAACTTTTCTATCGCCAATTAGTAAATCGTTAGGCCACTTCAGAGTTGTCTTAATCTTTGGATCAATCTTTTTTAATGCATTAGTCACGCTTAAACCAGCGAGTAGTGGAATTGCGCTCCATTCAGACTTATTTTTTTTAGGTTCAAAGTAAGCCGAAAATAAAAGTGCACTTGATTGTGGCGCTTCGAAAGTTCTATCAAGTCTGCCTCGTCCAGCACTTTGAAATTCAGTTACAAATACGTCTCCATGTTGCAGATTAGTTTTTCCAGAAAGTTCGGACTGTGTGGAAGTTACGCTTTGAAAAATACTTACCCGCCAGTAACTGCCGCGTAATGTTGCGTTGATCGCACTCTCATCTAGCGCTTCTCGAACCATTTCGACCTCCATAACTAGTACCGTAGGGGCATGAAGCCAGATCTGCATACTACTGCCGGAAAAATTGAAGATCTTCGCAATCGCCTAAATGAAGCTGTACATGCTGGTTCTGAAAGTGCGATCGAAAAGCAACATGCCAAAGGCAAAATGACGGCACGCGAACGCATTGTAAAACTAGTCGATGCTGACTCCTTCACTGAGTTCGATGAATTTGCACGTCACCGCTCAGTGCATTTCGGCATGGAAAAGAATCGACCATACGGTGATGGCGTAATTATTGGCATCGCAACTATTGATAATAGAAATGTTGCACTTTTTTCCCAAGATTTCACAGTTATGGGTGGCAGCCTCGGCGAAGTAATGGCTGAAAAGATCGTCAAAATCATGGAATACGCCCTTAAGAACGGCATGCCTTTAATTGGAATTAGCGACTCGGGCGGTGCGCGTATTCAAGAAGGCGTTTCTGCTTTAAGTGGCTACGGCAGAATTTTTCGATTAAATACTCGGTCATCGGGCGTTATCCCGCAGATCTCCTTGATCTTGGGCCCATGTGCTGGTGGCGCTGCTTACTCCCCAGCTTTAACTGATTTCACCGTCATGGTCAATGAAACCTCACATATGTTCATTACCGGTCCAGATGTAATCAAAACCGTTACCGGCGAGGAAGTCGGCATGGAAGAACTTGGTGGCGCACATACACACAACACCAAAACTGGAAATTCACATTACTTAGCACAAAATGAAGATGATGCGATTGATTATGTAAAAGCGCTGCTCTCTTATTTGCCAAGTAATAACATGGATGGCGCTCCACATTTGCCAGCTACAGAAAGTTTAGAAAAGAAACTCACCGATAGCGCTCTCGATACGCTGATTCCAGATAGTCCTAATCAACCTTACGATATGAAGGTATTAATCCAAGCTCTAGTTGATGAGGGCGAATTCCTCGAAGTTCATTCACTTTATGCGCCAAATATCGTCGTTGGCTTTGCTCGAATTGAAGGCGAATCAGTTGGAATCATCGCTAATCAGCCACAACAACTTGCCGGCACGCTAGATATTAATTCGAGCGAGAAAGCAGCCCGCTTTTTGCGCTTCTGTGATGCCTTTAATATTCCAATACTAACTTTGGTTGATGTTCCAGGATTCTTGCCTGGTACCGAACAGGAATGGGATGGAATTATTCGTCGCGGTGCCAAATTACTTTATGCCTACGCCGAAGCATCAGTGCCATTGGTAACTTTAATTACCCGCAAAGCATATGGCGGCGCCTTCATCGTGATGGGCTCGAAATATATTGGCGCCGACATCAACTTAGCTTGGCCGAGTGCGGAAATTGCAGTAATGGGCGCTCAGGGTGCCGTAAATATTCTTTACCGAAGCGAACTCAAAAATGCAGCAGACCCCGAAGCAAAGCGTGCAGAGCTAGTAACGGAATACAACGAAACTCTCGCCAATCCATACTTGGCAGCAGAACGTGGATATATCGATGCTGTAATTGAGCCAAATCAAACTCGCGAATATATAACTAAAGCGTTTCGTTCACTTAAAACCAAGCGCGATGCGTTGCCACCACGTAAGCACGGAAACATTCCACTTTAATGAAAAAGGCGCAATCTGACTTTACTGTGATTTCTGGCAATCCAACTGCCGATGAAATGGCGGCCATTGAATTGGCATTGGCAAACCATAAACGCGAAGAATTAAAGCCGGTTGTTAAGCGAAGCATCTGGGCGATGCCTTTGTTGCGCACCGCGCTTCCGCAGCAGATTAAGTTCGGATCAGGACGTAATTTCTAATATGACTAGATTGATTTTGGCTTCGGCTTCAACTTCACGCAAACGGTTACTCGAATCGGCTGGCTTAAATCCAGAAATAATTGTGAGCCATGTTGATGAAGAAACAGATTTTTTCAATGCGATGTCACCCGCCGATATGGTGATCGCATTAGCAATAACCAAGGCTCATACGGTACGTGAACAAATAACTGGTGATGCAGTAATTATCGCTTGCGATTCCACCTTCGAATTCGATGGCGAGTCACTTGGTAAACCTGGTACGCCTGAAGTTGCAATCGAACGAGCTAGTCGAGTACGAGGCAACTCTGGTCTTTTGCATACGGGCCACTGCATTATCGATACCAGCAAGGATCGTGAAATTTCTGATCGAGTAACTACCAAAGTTACCTTTACCAACATGAGTGATCTCGAGATTGCTGACTACGTATCTACGGGCGAACCACTACATGTAGCTGGCGGATTTACTCTGGACGGTTTCAGCTCACCGTTTATCCCTAGCATTGAAGGAGATTACACAAACGTAGTTGGTATTTCGATGCCATTTTTGCGAGCCGCTATGGCTGAACTCGGATACACCTGGCCACAAGTAAAGGAGCTCGGATGAAACGAGTACTAATCGCTAACCGAGGCGAGATTGCGGTACGAGTTATTCGGGCGTGTTCCGACCATGGCATCGAAAGCGTTGCGGTTTATTCGGAAACTGATCGCGATTCAATGCATGCGCAGATGGCAGATTCGGCATATTCATTAAGCGGAACAACTGCTGCACAAACATATTTAAATATTGAAAAATTAATTGAGGTTGCTAAACAATCTGGTGCAGATGCAATTCATCCAGGTTATGGCTTTCTCTCAGAAAACGCTGATTTTGCTCAAGCGGTAATTGATGCAGGTTTGGTTTGGATCGGTCCTCCACCTGCAGCAATTAAGGCGCTTGGCGATAAAGTTTCAGCTCGCAAAATTGCGGCGAAAGCTGGTGCTCCACTTGTAGCCGGAACTGCTGACCCTGTAGATAACCACAACGAAATTATTGCTTTCGCCAAAGAGCATGGATTGCCAGTTGCAATTAAAGCAGCACATGGTGGTGGTGGTCGCGGTCTAAAAATTGCATTCACGATGGAAGAAATTCCCGAAGCTTTCGCATCGGCCGTACGTGAAGCAATCGCTGGCTTCGGTCGCGGGGAGTGTTTCGTCGAACGGTACCTAGATAAGCCACGTCACGTTGAAACTCAAGTCTTAGTCGATAAATTTGGCAACGCTGCAGTTATAAGTACCCGAGACTGTTCTTTGCAACGTCGCCATCAGAAATTAGTTGAAGAAGCTCCTGCTCCTTTTCTAACTGAAGCGCAAAACGAAGAGCTTTATCGCGCATCCAAAGCGATCATGAAAGAAGCCGGCTACATCGGCGCCGGTACTTGCGAATTTTTAGTTGGCGTTGATGGCACTATCTCTTTTCTTGAAGTAAATACTCGTTTACAAGTAGAGCATCCAGTCAGTGAAGAAGTAACTGGAATCGACTTAGTGCGAGAACAATTCCGCATCGCAATGGGCGAAGAACTTGGCTATTCAGACCCAGAAGTTCGCGGCCACTCAATTGAATTTCGAATTAACGGTGAAGATCCAGGGCGTTCTTTCCTGCCCGCTCCAGGCCGTATTACGAAAATGTCATTACCTGCTGGTCCTGGCGTACGCGTTGATACCGGGTTTCGAACTGGCGATGCAATCACCGGAAACTTTGACTCGCTGTTAGCTAAATTAATTGTTACTGGAGCAACTCGCGAGCAAGCTATATCTCGAGCTCGTCGAGCTCTTGCTGAATTCACGATCGAAGGAATGGCAACTGCTTTACCTTTTCATAAAGCTATCTTGGAAGATCCCAACTACACCAAGAATTTCCAGGTTTACACCAGCTATATCGAAAAAGAATTTAAGAACGAAATTCCCGAATTCAAAGTCCTGCCGCTCGAAGCTCAAACTAAAGCTGCTGCTGATCACTTGGTCGCTGAAATTAATGGAAAACGTTTTGAAATCTTGGTTCATGCACCAGAACCAGTCGTTAAACGTCATCGCGCAAAAGATGCCCTTTCTGGTGGTGCTGGCGGCGTTGGGCTAACCAGTCCGATGCAAGGCACAGTGGTAAAAATTGCAGTAACTGAGGGGCAACAAGTTGAACAAGGCGATCTTGTGATTGTTCTTGAAGCGATGAAGATGGAGCAGCCTCTAATGGCCCATCGAGCTGGTGTGATTGCTAATTTGAGCGCAGTTATTGGCGAAACGGTTACTAGCGGAACTGTGCTCTGTGACATTATTGAGGCATGAGCCAACCATTAATTAATGCCGAAGCGGCCGCTGCCGAAATTGCTAAAAAATCTGGCGTGCCTGCCCACGATGTAGCACTAGTGATGGGATCTGGTTGGGTCAGTGCTACAGATGCATTAGGCACTCCAGTATTCGAATGCGATGCTCATGAATTACCAGGGTTTCTGCCACCAGCCGTTGAAGGCCACTCTGGAAAAGTTCGGTCGTATGAAATTATCGAAAACGGAAAAACTGTTCGCGTTTTAGTTTTCTTGGGACGTACTCATCTATATGAAGGTAAAGGCATGGAACCCGTTGTTCACGGGGTTCGCACTGCAGTTAAGGCTGGTTGCAAAGTCATCGTCTTAACAAATGCCTGCGGTGGTATTAATACCAACTATAAAGTTGGTCAACCAGTATTAATTCGTGACCATATTTCGTTGACTGCCGCTTCGCCACTTGAAGGCGCTAACTTCGTAGACTTAACAGATTTATATAGCAAACGAATCCGTGCAATCGTTAAAGCAGAAGATGATTCACTTGCCGAGGGTGTATATGTCCACTGGCGCGGACCAACTTATGAAACACCTGCTGAAATTTTAATGATGCGCACAATGGGTGCTGACTTAGTTGGCATGTCTACTGTTCCAGAAGCAATCGCAGCACATGCTTTAGGCGCTGAAGTTTTAGGTATTTCGTTGGTAACCAATGCTGCCGCGGGTGTAACTGGCGAGAAGTTAAACCATGAGGAAGTTATCGCTGCAGGTAAAGCTGCAGCAGATCGCATGGGTAATTTGCTCAAGAACGTTATTCCAAAGTTAATTTAATTCAGTTAGCCTAAGCACATGGATCAAAATCTAGTTGCTGAAGTCGCTGCCTGGATCGCCGATGATCCAGATCCAAAAACTGCTGCAGTACTTCAATCCCTGCTCGATACTTGTAATGAATTAGAACTTCGCAAATATTTCAACGGCTTCCTGCAATTTGGTACCGCAGGTTTGCGCGGCCCGATTGGGCCCGGACCGTCTTGCATGAATAATGCAGTTGTTGGCCGCACTGCTGCTGGGTTAGTGGCATATATGAAAGAACGTGGGCTAAACAGCGTGGTTATTGGCCGCGATGCGAGACATGGCTCAGAAGATTTCACTCGAACCAGCGCCGAGATTTTTAGCGGCGCTGGCATGAAAGTTTATGTTCTGCCTCGGCCACTTCCAACACCGGTATTGGCCTTTGCGGTTAACGAACTTGGCGTTGATGTCGGCGTAATGGTTACTGCCAGCCACAATCCGCCGCAAGATAACGGATACAAAGTTTATTTAGGTGGCACCGTCGATGGCATCGAATATCGAGGCAGTCAGATTATTACGCCAACCGATAAATCAATCTCTGCCCAAATTGATCTAGTGACCTCACTGAAAGCGCAGCCACGTGGCGATAAGTGGGAAGTTCTAAGCGAAGAAATTGTTCATAAATATACAACTCGCACCGCGCTTCTTGGCCCTAGACCAGCCGATATCAAAATCGTTTACACCGCAATGCATGGGGTCGGCACTGAAACGCTACAACGGGTCTTCCACAAAGCAGGATTTGCTTCCTTAATCTTGGTCGATGCCCAAGCTGAGCCTGATCCTGATTTTCCAACTGTCGCATTTCCTAATCCCGAAGAGCCAGGTGCAATTGATCTGGCGCTTGAAACCGCAAAAACTTTTGCAGCCGATTTAGTAATTGCAAATGACCCAGATGCAGATCGCTGTGCCGCAGCAGTAAATGACCCTAAAACCGGTTGGCGCATGCTTCGCGGCGATGAATTAGGCGTAATTTTAGGCGAGTCAATTGCCCGCAATACTAAGCACGGAATCTTGGCTAATTCGATTGTTTCTTCTTCAATCTTGAGCAAGATTGCAGCACATTACAATTTGAATTTTTCGGAAACGCTTACTGGATTTAAATATTTAGCAAAAATTCCAAACTTAACTTTTGGCTATGAAGAAGCCCTCGGCTATTGCGTTGATGCTCAAACCGTAAATGATAAAGATGGTTTGTCTGCGGCACTTATGTTGGCTCAGATTGCAGTTGATCTTAAAGCCCAGAATAAAACAATTATCGATTTACTCGACGAAGTTTGGGTCCGTCACGGCTTCCATGGCACCGAACAAATTTCAATTCGAGTAAATTCGCTAAATGATGTAACCAAATTGATGACTGGGTTACGCACCAATCCTCCGCAAATAATTGCTGGGCGAGCAGTTGAAAGTATCGATGATCTGGAAAAACCAAGCAATGACTTACCGCCAACAGATGGTCTAAGAATTTGGCTAGCTGGCGGAATTCGGATAATCATTCGCCCTAGTGGAACTGAAGCAAAAATGAAGTGTTACGTCGAAGTAATTGCCTCAGATTCGGTAAGTGCCCAAAATGTCCTTGATGAACTAAGATCTCCTTTGAAGGCGCTACTAACCATTAATTAAGTTCGAGAGGCGGGTCATCATGAAGTTCTATGGCCTCGTCGATGGTAGCGATACCTCGTTACGTAATTACCTGAAGCAGCTTCCAGGAGTAGATCAAGTTGGCGCCGATGCTCGAGCCGCCATGTTGGCAACACGTAGCATTAAAACAACCAGCAAGGCTTGGGCAATCGACACGGCAATTTCTATGGTTGATTTAACAACCCTCGAAGGCGCCGACACTCCGGGCAAAGTACAAGCACTCTGTTCTAAAGCGTTTCGCCCAGATCCAACTAACCCTGAGGTGCCGCATGTTGGCGCAGTATGCGTTTACAACGACATGGTCGGTATTGCTCGCCAACATTTAGATTCAATCGGCGCAAAAGAGTTGCCGGTTGCGGCAGTCTCGACTGCTTTTCCATCAGGCCGCGCATCGATGGCCGTAAAGTTGCAGGACACTGAAGATGCAATTTTGGCGGGAGCTGCCGAAATCGATATGGTGATTGATCGCGGGGCTTTCTTAAGCGGTCGCTACATTGAAGTTTTCGAAGAAATTGTCGCAATCCGCGAAGTTTGCGGTAATCGCGCTCACCTAAAAGTAATCCTTGAAACCGGCGAACTCGTAACGTATGACAATGTGCGCAAAGCTTCATACCTAGCAATGCTGGCTGGTGCTGATTTTATTAAAACATCTACTGGCAAAGTTACTCCTGCTGCAACTCCCCCAGTTGTTTTAGTGATGCTCGAAGCAGTACGTGATTTCTACGATCTAACAAAAGTTCGTATTGGAGTTAAACCAGCCGGCGGAATTCGCACTACTAAAGATGCAATAAAACAATTGGTGCTTGTAAATGAAACTGCTGGGCCGGAATGGCTAGATCCTTCACTATTTAGAATTGGTGCCAGCGCACTTCTAAATGATCTGCTCTTGCAGCGCATGAAAATGTCCGATGGCTATTACGCTAGCCCTAACTACGTAACAATCGATTAACGAGGCCACCTGAATGAATTTCGAATACGCAGCTGCTCCCGAATCGCGCTCGGTGGTAAAGATCGATCCAGTTTATGGCCACTTCATCAACGGTAAATGGGTAACCGGTACCAGCCATTTCAACTCAATCAATCCAGCCACTGAGGAAGTTCTAAGCAGCATTGCACTTGGAACTTCAGCCGATGTAGATGCGGCCGTAAAAGCAGCGCGAAACGCCTTCGACAAGAGCTGGTCAAAGTTATCTGGTCGGGAACGTGGCAAGTACCTCTTTCGTATTGCCCGCATCATGCAAGAGCGTGCCCGCGAATTTGCAGTGCTCGAAACCCTCGATAATGGCAAACCGATTCGAGAGTCACGCGATGTTGATGTTCCGTTATCTGCTGCGCACTTTTTCTATCATGCTGGCTGGGCGGACAAACTTGAATTTGCGGGGGTAGGTACAACAACTACTCCGCACGGAGTAGTTGGACAAATCATTCCCTGGAATTTCCCGCTATTGATGTTGGCCTGGAAAGTGGCACCGGCACTTGCAACTGGCAACACTGTAGTTTTGAAACCAGCTGAAACTACTTCGCTCACTGCGTTGTTATTTGCCCAAGTTTGTCAGCAAGCCGGCTTGCCTGAAGGCGTCGTAAATATTGTGACCGGTGATGGCAGTACAGGCGCAGCAATTGTGAACCATCCAGGCATCGATAAAATCGCTTTCACTGGTTCAACTGATGTGGGCAAATTAATTGCGCGCGCAGTTTCAGCTACAAATAAATCATTAACGCTAGAGCTTGGCGGCAAAGGCGCTAATATCGTTTTTGGTGATGCGGCAATTGATGAAGCTGTCGAAGGAATTGTTAACGGAATATTCTTCAACCAAGGTCATGTCTGTTGCGCAGGTTCTCGATTAATTTTGCAAGAAAACATCGCCGATGAAGTACTCGAGAAATTAAAGCGCCGTATGGAAAAAATCCGAGTCGGTGATCCACTTGATAAAAATACTGACTTAGGTGCAATCAACTCGGCTGAGCAGTTAGCCAAGATCCACGAACTTACCGCCGCTGGCGATACTGAAGGTGCTGCTCGCTGGAGTCCGAATTGTGCGCTACCTGATAAAGGCTTTTGGTTCGCTCCAACAATCTTTACTGGTGTAACTCAAGCCCACCGCATTGCTCGTGAAGAAATCTTTGGGCCGGTGCTTTCCGTCCTAACTTTCCGAACTCCAAATGAGGCCATAGAGAAAGCCAATAACACTCCTTTTGGCCTCTCTGCCGGTATCTGGAGCGAGAAGGGCTCAAATATCCTCTGGGCTACGCAGCAACTTCGGGCTGGCGTTATTTGGGCTAATACTTTTAATAAATTTGATCCAGCTAGCCCATTTGGCGGCTACAAGGAATCTGGTTGGGGACGCGAAGGTGGTCGACATGGCCTCAGTGCATATTTGAAGGGATCAGCAAAATGAGCGGTCGCCTAGAAGTGATGAAGACTTATAAGTTATATATCAACGGCGCTTTCCCCCGCACTGAGTCGGGCCGCTCATATGAAATTAAAAGTCATAGCGGCGAGTTCTTAGCCAATGCCTGTTTAGCATCTCGGAAAGATTTGCGTGATGCCGTTGTTGCAGCTCGTGCAGCACAGCCAGGATGGGCAAAAGCAACTGCTTATAACCGTGGGCAAATTATTTATCGAATTGCCGAAATGTTAGAAGGTAGGGCAGATCAGTTTGCGCAAGAAATATCATTGCAAACAGGTGCTACTGCAAAGGAATCTTTACAAGAAGTCTCTGAAGCTGTTGATCTTTTAGTTTGGTATGCCGGCTGGAGCGATAAATTACCTTCTCTTGCAGGTGCGACAAATCCAGTTTCAGGTCCGTTTTATAACTTCACAGTTCCAGAAGCTCTCGGAGTTGTTGGTGTAATTGCGCCGATCGAAAAACCCCTTTTTGGTTTCGTGGCAGCAATAGCCCCAATTTTAGTTTCTGGAAATACCGCGATCGCATTAGCTTCAAGTAGTGCTCCACTTTCAGCAATTAGTTTTGCCGAAGTTGTAGCAACTAGTGATTTACCAAACGGCGTTTTAAACATTCTCTCTGGTCAACAAAGTGAACTAGCACCTTGGTTTGCTTCACACATGGACATCGATGGTCTAGATATTTCTGGACTTGCGGTTGATCAACATGGCACGATCAAAGAAGCTGGTGTTGAGAATTTAAAGCGAATTTCTTCTTTTGCTGAAACGGCCGAACCTGGACGAATTTTGGCATTCATGGAAGCCAAAACTGTCTGGCACCCAATCGGAAACTAGTTATTCAGCGGAGATGGCTAAATAGGCGGGTTTAACGACCTTTTCGATGATTGCTAGGCGTTCTTCAAATGGAATAAAAGCGCTCTTCAAGGCATTAATGGTGACTCGTTGCAAGTCTAAGAAATTCCAATCGAATGCTTTTACTAACTCGTTCATCTCGTGAGTCATTGAAGTATCACTCATTAATCGATTGTCAGTATTTACTGTTACTCGAAAACGTAGCTTTGCTAAAGCACCAATTGGGTGCTCAGAAATTGAGGCAGCTGCGCCAGTCTGTAAATTTGAAGTTGGGCACATCTCAAGAGGTACTCGGCGATCTCGAACATAAGATGCTAAACGACCAAGCTTGGCTTCGCCAGAAATAAACTCAACGTCATCGATAATTCGCACACCATGACCTAGACGTTCGGCGCCACATAACTGGATTGCTTCCCAAATAGACGGTAGCCCGTAAGCCTCACCAGCGTGAATCGTGAAGTGCGCATTCTCGCGGCGTAAATATTCAAAAGTTTCAAGTTGGTCACTTGGCGGGAAACCATCTTCGGGGCCAGCAATATCAAAACCGACTACACCTTGATCGCGATACTTAACCACAAGTTCGGCAACTTCTTGAGAACGTTTATTTTGACGCATTCCGCAAAGCAACGAAACAACGCGAATTGTGTAACCTTCAGATTTTGCATCAGCTTCACCTAGGCGATAGCCCTCAAGTGTTGCTTCGATTACCTGTGAAAGTGATAAACCTTTTTCGACAAATAACTCTGGAGCACCGCGAACTTCGGCATAAACGACACCGTCGCGTGCAAGATCAATGGCACATTCGCGAGCCACTCGCACAATATCTTCATAACGTTGCATTACAGCAATGGTGTGACCGAAAGTTTCTAAATAGCGAACGAGTGAACCAGAATCACAAGATTCCCGAAACCAAATTGCTAGCTCGGCCGCATCTTTAGTTGGCAAGGCGTCGTAACCAATTTCATTGGCGATATCGATAATAGTTTGCGGGCGTAATCCACCATCTAAGTGGTCATGTAGAAGCGCTTTAGGAAGACGCTTAATTTGTGCTTCAGAGGGGCGTTTTAATAAATCGCTCATGCTTCAATCCGCTCTAGAACTAAGGGCAGTCGATTTACTTGACCGCCTTCAACAATTATGACAGCACCTTCAAGCACCGATAGCGCACGTTCAAAGCGTGCTGGTTCATCGGTAAAAAGCGTCATGATTGGTGCACCCTGTTTCACATAATCACCAGGCTTGGCATGTAGCTCAACACCGGCACCAGCTTGAACTTTTTCACCTTGTCGCGAGCGTCCAGCCCCAAGCCGCCAAGCAGCGACACCGACTTTCATGGCATCCATTTCAATCATGGTGCCACTATTTGCCGCAAATATCTGATGGCTCTCTTTTGCAACCGGTAGCGCGGCATCAGGATCACCACCTTGAGTAATAATCATGCGGCGCCAATGATCCATAGCACTTCCGTCACGTAACGCATCGGCTGGATCTTTTCCAACTATTCCGGCTGCATCAATCATTTCGCGTGCTAATAAAATCGTGAGTTCAACAATGTCAGCCGGTCCCCCGCCTGCTAATACTTCAACTGATTCGCGAACTTCGAGTGCATTTCCGGCAGTTAAACCCAATGGAACATCCATGGCGGTAACAAGTGCTCGAGTTTTTACGCCAGCTGCTGTGCCAAGTGCGACCATAGTTTGAGCAAGTTCGCTGGCTTTCTTGGGATCGCTCATGAAAGCGCCGCTACCAGTTTTAACATCAAGAACCAAAGCCGAAGTTCCTTCAGCGATTTTCTTACTCATAATTGACGAAGCGATCAGCGGAATCGCTTCGACGGTCGCAGTTACATCGCGCAGTGCATAAAGTTTCTTATCAGCTGGCGCTAGACCGGCACCAGCTGCGCAGATAACTGCGCCACAATCTTGCAAGACTTTAAGCATTTCATCATTGCTTAATTCCGCACGCCAACCTGGAATTGATTCGAGTTTATCTAGCGTGCCCCCGGTATGACCCAAGCCGCGACCAGATAGCTGCGGTACTGCGCCACCGCAAGCCGCAACAAGCGGAGCGAGTGGAAGTGTGATCTTGTCACCAACGCCGCCAGTTGAATGTTTATCTGCGGTTGGACGATCTAGCTTTGACCAATTCATCCGTTCGCCACTATTGATCATGGCATTTGTCCATCGCGTAATTTCGCGAGTATTCATACCGTTTAACAGAATTGCCATAAGTAAGGCTGACATCTGTTCGTCGGCCACAACTCCCCTGGTATAAGCCGAAATTACCCAATCAATTTGCGCATCGGTTAATTCATTTCGATCACGTTTAGCCGAAATAATTTCAACGGCAGCAAATGGTTCAATCAAGGCGTTTTTCCATCTCTTCTGGGCCAAAGGCCCAAGGTAATAGTTCGGCAAGTGGCTTGATTCCTTGGTCAGTCATCATGGCTAACTTGCTACCGCCATGCTCTTGCAACAACTGACGACAGCGGCCACAAGGCATTAAGTAATTTTTATTTAAATCTACGCAGAGGAACGCTACTAAGCGGCCACCGCCAGAGAGAATTAAATTAGAAACTAAACCGCATTCCGCGCAAAGAGTTAATCCGTAAGAAGCGTTCTCTACGTTACAGCCCGAAATAATTCGACCATCATCAACTAGTGCTGCAACTCCAACTGGAAACTTTGAATATGGCGCATAAGCAGATTCCATGGCGGCAATTGCAGTTTTCTCGAGCAGCTGCCAATCTATTTCAGGCATTAGTGAGAACCACCGCGCTGATAAGGAATTCCATCAGCTGCAGGTGCGCGAACTCGACCCACGAAGCCAGAAACTGCCACGATTGTTGCGATGTATGGAACCATCATCATGAATGCAGATGGGATCGGAGTTCCTGCAATTGAGAGAACACTTCGAAGTTGGTCGGCGAAACCGAAAACTAACGCTGCTGAAAGTGCGCCGAGTGGAGTCCAGCGACCAAAAATAAGTGCTGCTAAGGC